>Ga0209415_10007504_pt1 | contig 19038 bp, 12 predicted proteins | sample PeaSoiSIISIP2007_FD_187696 | JGI IMG/M metagenome (GOLD analysis project Ga0209415, IMG submission 187696) | Peat soil microbial communities from Weissenstadt, Germany - SII-SIP-2007 (SPAdes) (version 2) | ecosystem: Environmental > Terrestrial > Soil > Wetlands > Peat | place: Germany...
AACAGCATTCTCGCGAAGCTGGAAGCCAACCGGGCCGGGGTGGACGGCGCGCTGATGCTCGACCGGCGCGGGTTCATCGCCGAGACCGATTCGTCGAACATCTTTCTGGTCCGGGACGGTGCGCTGGCCACGCCGTGGTCGACCGCGTGCCTGCACGGGATCACCCGGCGCGTCACGCTCGAGCTGGCCCGCGCCGGCGGGCGGCAGGCGCGCGAGGGTGACTTTTCTCTGTTCGATTTCTATTCCGCGGATGAGGTGTTTACGACCGGCACGGTCCAGGAACTCGTCCCGGTCGTGGAGATCGACGGCCGGACCATTGGATCCGGACAGCTGGGGCCGGTCACGGCCGCCCTGCTGGCGGCGTACCGTCGCCTGGCGGCGAGCGCGGACGAGACGGTCCGCGCGTCTCGCGGGTAGCGGACACGCCGGAACATGCCGGTGCCGCGGGGATGGTGATGCGTCTCCCCCGCGGCACCGGCAAGGATCGTCAGCTTAGAAGAACCCCATCGCCTTCGGACTGTAGCTGACGAGCAGGTTCTTGGTCTGCTGGTAGTGGTCCAGGATCATCTTGTGCGTCTCGCGGCCAAACCCGGACTGCTTGTACCCGCCGAACGCCGCATGGGCCGGATACACGTGGTAGCAATTGGTCCAGACGCGGCCCGCCTTAATCTCCCGCCCGACGCGGTAGGCGTTGGTGCCGTCGCGCGACCACACGCCGGCGCCCAATCCGTAGACCGTGTCGTTGCCGATGGCAATCGCTTCGTCCACGGTCTTGAACGTCGTCACCGAGAGGACTGGGCCGAAGATCTCTTCCTGGAAGACCCGCATCTTGTTGTGGCCGACGAACACCGTCGGCTTCACATAGTAGCCGGTGTCGAGATCGCCGCCGGGATAGGCGCGTTCACCGCCGATCGCGCAGCGGGCACCTTCCTGCTTCCCGACATCGATGTAATGGAGGATCTTTTCGAGCTGGCCCTTCGAGTTCTGGGCGCCCACCATGGTCGTGGGGTCGAGGGGGTTGCCCTGCGTCATCCTGGCGACCCGGGCGACGGCGCGCTCCATGAACTTGTCGAAGATCGACTCCTGGATCAGGGCGCGCGACGGGCACGTGCACACTTCGCCCTTGTTGAACGCGAACAAGGCGAAGCCTTCCAACGCCTTGTCGAGGAACGCGTCGTCGGCGTCCATCACGTCGGCCAGGAAGATATTCGGCGACTTGCCGCCGAGCTCGAGCGTCATCGGGATCAGGTTCTCCGACGCGTACTGCATGATCAGCCGGCCCGTCGTCGTCTCGCCGGTGAACGCGATCTTCGCGATGCGCGGGCTCGACGCGAGGGGCGTGCCGACCTCGGTCCCGTACCCGTTCACGACATTGAGCACGCCGGGGGGCAGCACATCGCCGATCATTTCCATCAGCAGCGCGAGGCTCAGCGGCGTCTCTGAGGCCGGCTTGATCACCACGCAGTTGCCGGCGACCAGGGCCGGGGCCATCTTCCACGCCGCCATCAGGAGCGGGAAATTCCACGGAATGATCTGCCCGACCACGCCCAGCGGCTCGCGGAAGTGATAGGCGACGGTGTCGTTGTCGAGTTCGGCCAGCGTGCCTTCCTCCGCACGGATGCAGCCGGCGAAGTAGCGGAAGTGATCCGCGGCCAGCGGCACGTCGGCGGCGCGGGTCTCGCGGATCGGCTTGCCGTTATCGATCGTCTCGGCGAGCGCGAGGAGCTCGAGCCCCGCGTCGATCCGGTCGGCGATCGTGTTCATGAGCTGCGCTCGAACCGCCGGGGCGGTACGTCCCCAGGCATCCTTGGCGGCGTGCGCGGCGTCGAGGGCGAGCTCAACGTCCTCGGCGGTCGACCGCGCGACCTCACAGAGGGGCGTTCCGTTGACCGGGCTGGTATCGGTGAAGTACTGTCCCTTGGTCGGCGCCGTCCATCGGCCGCCGATGAAGTTGTCGTAGCGCGCCTTCAGCTTGAGTTGCGCGCGGGCAGGGTCGAGGGTATTGCGAGGGAGCGTTTGCATCGACATGACCGCGTCCTCCTTTCGGATCGTGGAACTAGGGCATTCCTCCTTCCCATGCGCGGCGTAGGGGCGATATTCGCGTCCCACCCTAGGGTACACGGTGCGGCGGCCGCAGGAAATGAGGCGGCGGATGTATTTGTGGCAGGTGGCCGATCGCCGGGCGTCTGGGCTGCTGTGCGCCGAACGCGTCGACGCCGGTCGCTCAGCGCGGGTGCGCCGGCGTGGCGCTCGGCGCCTCGGGCCCGCGTGGAGGAGGGCCCGCGGCGTCGAGTTCCGCCACCTCCGCGTCCGTCAAGATCCGAGACCGGGTGACAAAGCGCACGCCCTCCGGGACTTCCAGGGAGAAGCTGTCGCCCCCGGCCGATCCGACGTCGATGATCAGTTGCGAGCACGCCCAGGCCTCGAACTGCGCCCCGCCGATATAGAACGGGCACCCTTCGATGACGCCGAGCAGCACATCCCCGCCGCCGACGCGGAACTGATCTCGGCGGAAGCACATCGGCGCGCTGCCATCGCAGCACCCGCCGGACTGATGGAACATCAGCGGACCGTATTGCTCCTGCAGGCGGCGGACCAGTGCCGCCGCACGCGGGGTAATGACGACGCGGGCCGGCATCGAACGGACCTCCCGAGCGAACAGCGATCGAGGTGCCCCGCCGTGGCTCATATGGCCCATGCTACCGGTTCGTGGATTCTGTCGACTATCAGGCGGCAGGAGTATTTCGCGTCGGCGTGGTGCGGCGTCTGCCCGGCCGGGGGAGCGGCCGTTCCGGATCCGCGATCCCCGTCAGCGTGCGTGCAGGTAACGCACGTCAGCGCGCGCCGGACTGCGGCAGCGCGCGTGACACGGCGGACGCGATGCGGGGCCGAAGCGCCAGGATCTCCGTACGGTCGCGGCCGAGGTGGATCGCGTTCGCCAGCAGGACGATCGCGAGCGCCCGCTCGGGATCGATGACGATCGCGGTACCCGTGAAGCCGGTGTGCCCGTACGCGCGCGGGGAGAGGTCGTCTCCCCACCAGGCCTGCGTGCCCGCGAGCGCCCAGCCCAGTCCCCGCGCGGCGGGGCCGGACGTCGCCGGCGAGATCGCGTCGCGCACGAGCGTGGGGGTCAGCACCACGCCCCGGGGGTCCTCGGTGAGCCACATGCGCGCGTAGGCGAGCAGGTCGTCGGCGGTCCCGAACAGCCCCGCGTGGCCGGAGACCCCGCCCATCGCGTGCGCGTTGCTGTCGTGGACCTCGCCCCAGATCAGCGTCTTGCGCCACGTGTGCCGGACGCCCGCCGTGCCGGCCATCTCCTGCTCGATCACGGTCCCGTCCTCGGTCGGTGCGATCCGGTCCAGCAGGGCGGGCGAGGGCAGGTAGCCGGTATCGACCATGCCGAGCGGGCCGGTCACTCGGTCCCGCGCGAGCCGGTCGAGTGGGGCGCCGAGCGTTCGGCGCACGACCTCGCCGAGCAGGATAAACCCGAGGTCGCTGTACACGACTTGTGTGCCCGGGGGATGGACAAGCGGGGTCGCGGCCGCCCGCGCGACGATCTCACCGCGGCCGCGCGCGTCGAGATAAAAGGGGATCCACGCCGGCAGGCCTGACGTGTGGGACAGCAGGTGTCGGAGCGTCACCCCATCGTGGCGGCACTCCGGCAGATAGGTCGGCAGCGGGTCGTCGAGGGCGAGCCGCCCCTCCGCCGCCGCCTGCAAGACCATCGGGGTCGTGGCCACGACCTTCGTGAGCGAGGCGAGATCGTAGATCGTGGTAGGGAGCGCCGGTCTCGGGGCCGGCGTCCGGGCCGCGAGCCCCACGGCCCGGCGGAGCACGATCTCGCCGCGGAACCGGACGGCGAGCACGGCGCCGGGGTAGGCGCGCCCGACCCCGTCCTCGAGCAGCTGGACCGCCGGCCCAAACGCGCCGGGCGTGCTCACCGGGGCGGCGGCCACGCCCACTTGCCGAGCACGGCCGGGTGCCGCGCGCCGGTCACGCGGGGGAGGTTGCCCGGCAGTCCCATCACCGTCGCGTGCCCGAGCAGCGCGAACGCGAGCGCCTCCTTCGCGTCGGCCGGGATGCCGAACTCTTCGATGCGCCGCAGCCGGATCGGCGCGATGGCGCGCTCGAGGCGAGCCATCAGGACGGGGTTGTGCACGCCCCCGCCGGCGGCGACCAGATCCACAATCGCGTGGCGCGGGAGGACGAACCGGGCGATGTTGCGCGCCACCGCCTCCGCGGCAAACGCGGTGGCGGTGGCCACGAGGTCGTCGGCGGGGAGATGTCCCCACGCCCGGAGCAGCGCCTCGAGGAACGGCCGCCCGAACTGCTCGTGTCCGGCCGTCTTCGGCGGCGGCGCGTTGACGAAGGGATCGTCGAGCAGTTCGCGGAGCAGGTCCGCGCGCACGGTGCCGCGGGCGGCGCGCGCCCCGTCGCGGTCGTAGGTCTCCGCACCCCCCGAGTAGTGGCGGATCAGGCCGTCGATCACCATGTTGGCGGGGCCGCAGTCGAACGCGTAGACGTCGTTCCGCCGGCCGCCGGCGGGCAGCACGGTGATGTTCGAGATGCCTCCGAGGTTGAGGGCGATGCGGCCCTCGGGGCCCGCGAACAGGACGATGTCGGCGTACGGCACGAACGGCGCCGCCTGGCCTCCGGCGGCGATGTCGGCGGCCCGGAAGTCGGAGAGCACCGGACGGCCCGTGCGCTCGGCGATGACCGCGGCCTCGGCGAGCTGCATCGTGCATGCCCGGCTCCAGGGATCCGTGGGGTCGGGGACGCCGACGTGGGCGACGGTTTGGCCGTGCGACGCGATGAGATCGACGTCGGCCATCCGCGCCCGTGCCTTGCGCACCGCGGCCGCCGCGGCGTCCGCAAAGTACTCGCCGAGCAGGTAGTGCAGCGACGCGATCGCCTGCGTGGTCGCCGGTTCCGTGAACACGCGGATGACGCGCGCCCGGACCTCATCCGGGTAGGGGACGGTCACGTGTGCGACGAGCCGGACGCTCGGGCGGTACGGATCCGGGCGCCGCCCCGGGGATCCGCGGCGCGGGGTGTCCGTGATGTCGACGAGCGCGGCGGTGATGCCGTCCGCGGAGGTGCCGGAGATCACGCCGACGATCCGCTTAGTCGTCTTCGCGCGAAGTCGAAGCCACCCGTCGTCGCGCGGTCCGGGCGCGCGACGCGTCCGTGCCGGCGCGGTGCTTCGGGCCCGCGGGGACGCACGCCGCCGCAGCGTCATCGCGGCGCCTCCCCCAGCGCGCCCCGGACGCTGCCGGCCGCGTCGAGCCGGCGCGCCGCCTCGTCCGGCCCGATGCCTCGCCCCAGCATCACAATGGCGACCGGCACCCGCCCGCCGGCGCGTTCGAGCGCCGCGGCGGCCGCGGCCTCGTCGGTGTGGGCGGCCGCGGCGACGATGCGGACCGCGCGGCGGCGCAGTTTCTCGTTGGTCGCCTGCATGTCCACCATCAAGTTGCCGTAGACCTTCCCGAGCCGCACCATCGCGAGGGTGCTCAGCATGTTCAGGACGAGCTTCTGCGCGGTGCCGGCTTTGAGGCGCGTACTGCCGGCGATGACCTCGGGGCCCGTCAGCGGCGTGATCGCAAGCTCGCACGCGGCCTCGAGCGACGACGCGGGAGAGCACGCGACGGCGATCGTCGCGGCGCCGCGCTCGCGCGCCCGGCGGACGGCGCCGAGCACGAACGGCGTCTCGCCGCTCGCGGCGATCCCGACCACCGCATCGCGCGGGCCGACCTGACGGGCGTCCATCTCACGCGCGCCGGCTGCCCCGTCGTCCTCGGCGCCCTCGACGGCCTCCAGCAGCGCCCCCGGGCCGCCGGCGACCACCGCTTGGACGAGGTCCGGGGGCGTCCCAAACGTCGGGGGGCATTCGGCGGCGTCCAGCGCGGCGACGCGGCCGCTCGTGCCCGCCCCGACGTACACGAGGCGGCCGCCGCGCCGCAGCGCGTCCGCGATCCGCGCGGCCGCCTCGGCGACGCGCGGCAGCTCGTTCGCGACCGCCTCCGGGACGCGCCGGTCCTCCGCGTTCATCAGACGGGCCTGCTCCAGCATCGGCAGCGCGTCGAAGTCCCGCGTGCGGTCGTTGATCGTTTCGGTGAGCGGATCACGTGCGTGCGCCATCGTCGTGGCCTCCGGAACGGCATCCGCGCTCGAGCGTGCGCCTTACAGACGGAGCCGCGGGTCCAGCAGATCGCGCAGCCCGTCGCCGAGCAGGTTGAAGCCGAGCACGATCAGCGAGATGGTGATCCCCGGGAACACGACGGTCCAGGACGCCGTGGTCATGAACCGGCGGGAGTCCGCGAGCATGTTGCCCCACGACGGGGTCGGCGGCTGCATGCCGAGGCCGAGGAAGCTCAGGGCCGACTCGGTCAGGATCGCGAACGAGAGGCTGAGCGAGGTCTGCACGATCACCGGCGCGGCGATGTTCGGCAGGATGTGATGGAGGAGGATTCGCGCCACCCGGGCGCCCTGGGCCCTCGCCGCCTCGACGTAATCCAAGCCGCGCGCCTGCACCACGCCGCCGCGGGCGACCCGCGCGAACTGCGGGATGTACACGAGTCCGATCGCCGCGACGAGCACCGGCGGGCGGGTGCCGGCCACCGCCATGATCGCGATCGCGAGCAGGATCGCGGGAAACGCGAAGATGACGTCCATCGCCCGCATCAGGACGTTGTCGAGGAGGCCGCCGTAGTACCCGGCGAGGATCCCGACCGTGCCGCCGCCGGCGAGGGCCACCGCGACGGACGCCACCGAGATCCCGAGTGAGACGCGGGAGCCGAAGAGGAGCCGGCTCAGAATGTCCCGCCCGAACTGGTCGGTGCCGAACGGATGGCCCGGGCCCGGAGGCGCGAGCAGCGTCTGCGTCATCCCGAGCGGGTCCGTGGGCGCGAGCAGCGGTGCGCAGGCCGCGGCAAACAGGTAGGCGAGCACGATCGCGGCCCCGATGACCGCGCCGGGAATGTGCAGGAACGCCCACAGGCGCGACGCGTGGCGGGGGCGTTCCTCCGGCGCGCGGCCGTGGCGGGCCGCCCCGATCGCGGATTTCGGAACGGTGCTCATCCGTACCGCACCCGGGGATCGACGACCGAGTACAGGAGGTCGACGGCGAGGTTCGTGAGCACGAACAGCCCCGCGATCAACAGCACCACGCCCTGGATCACGGGGTAATCGCGCTGACCGATCGCGTCCAGGGCCAGCCGGCCCATGCCGGGCAGCGCGAACACTTCCTCGATCACGACCGTGCCGCCGAGCAGGTAGCCGGCCTGGAACCCGATGACGGTGATCACCGGGATCAGGGCGTTGCGCAGCGCGTGCCGGTCGATCACGACGCGCTCGACCAGTCCCTTCGCCCGGGCGGTGCGGACGTAGTCCTCCCCCAACACCTCGAGCATCGACGACCGCACGAACCGCATGATGACGGCCGCGAGCGACACGCCGAGTGAGACGGCGGGCAGCGTCATGACCGTGAGGTTGGCGATCGGATCCGTCGTGAACTTGACGTAGACGCCGATCGAGGCGATCGGTAGGCTCGCGAGCAGAATGAGCAGCATCGCGGCGAGCCAGAAGTTCGGGATGCTCAGCCCGATCAATCCCACCACGCTGACGAGCGCGTCGATCGCGGTGCCGCGGTGCAGCGCCGCGATGATCCCGGCCGGGAGCGCGATCACGAGCGCGGTCGCGAGCGCCAGGAGCGTGATCTCCAGGCTGAGCGGAAACCGCGCGAGGATGGTCGGCAGCACCGGCTGCCCCGTCCGGAGCGAGACGCCGAAGTCGCCGAGCAGCACACGGCCGATCCAGTCCAGGTACTGCAGCGGGAGCGGCTTGTCGATGCCGAACAGGCGCCGGAGTTCTTCCATCTGCGCGGGCGCGAGCCCGACCTGGGTGCCGAGAAACATCTGGACCGCGTCGCCCGGCAGCAGATGGACGAGCAGGAACACCACGACCGAGACGCCCCACAGCACGGGGATGAGGCCGACCAGGCGTCCGGCGAGGTACGAGGTCATGGGCGGCACGCGGCGGGGCTCACGGTCCGGGCACGGCGACCGGGGGCGCGCAACGGAGGACGCTCCGACGGCCGGGGGGGCGGCGCTCGGCGCGCCGCCGCCCCCGCCACGTGTCCTCGGCTAGTGCGGTTGGATCGACGTCTGCTGCAGGTAGTCCAGCGAACCGGTCGGGACCAGCGCGAAGCCTTTGACGTAAGCCGCGAGCACCGCGTTCACGTCCGGCGTGTAGAGGAAGACCGCGGGCGCGTCCGTGACGAGCGCGCGCTGCAGGTCATCGTAGATCGGCTTCCGGTCGGCGACCGTCTCGTGCACCCGGCCCCGGTCGAGCAACTGGTCGACGGAGGCGTTCTTGAATAGGAAGTTATTGACCGCCCCGGTGCTGTAGAACGTCCGGTACAGGAATCGGTCGGGATCGGGATCGCCGCCGCGCAGCTCGACCATCGTGTCGAAGTCGCGCTTGACCCACAGGTTGATGTAGTTGCCGTACTCGACGTTCTCGATCGACGGGTTGAGGCCGATCGCGTGCAGCTGCGCCTGGATGACCTGGGCGACCGCGAGGCCGCCCTCGTACGACGGCGAGGCCACGATCTGGAAGGACGCGCCGGCCGCGCCGGCCTCCTGCAGCATCTGCTTCGCCTTGGCGGGATTCGTGTGGTACTCGGGGAACGCCGAGACCGGCAGCGCGTAGGCCTTGTCCGGCGCCGGGACCGGCCCGCTCACCGTGGCGAACCCGAACTCCGCCGCGTTCACGATCGCCTGCCGGTCGATCGCGTAGGCGATCGCGTCACGCACCTTCGGGTCGGTGAACGGCGGGCGCGTCGTATTGAACGAGAAGATGCGGAGATTGAGGCTCGGCACCTGGACCACCTGCAGCCCCTCGACCGCCTGGGCCTGCTTGACGACGCTGCCGTCGGAGACCGACGCCATGTCGAGGCTGTGGCTCCGCACGCCCGTGAGCAGGGACGACTCGTCCGGGATGATGCGGATCACGATCTCGTCGACCTTCGGGAGGCCCCGCCGGAAGTAGTAGGGGTTCTTCTCCAGCGTCATGTAGTTGTCGGGGACCCACTGGGCCAGCATGAACGGCCCGGTGCCCCCATCCGTCTTCTGGAGGTCGCCGTTCTTCTCGACCGCCGCGCGCTCGACGATCGACAGGTTGTTCGACGTCAGCGCCGAGAGGACCGAGGCGAGCGGGTACTGGAGATGCAGCCGCACCGTGACCGGGTCCACCGCCGTCACGCTGTCGACGGCGTCCAGGTACGAGCGCGCGGGGGAGGCCGTCTTCGGATCGAGCACCCGCTGGATCGTGAACACCACATCGTCCGCGGTCATCGTGGTCCCGTCGTGGAACTTCACCCCGGGCACGAGGTGGAACACGTACGTCCGGTTGTCGGGCGTGTCCCACGACGTCGCGAGATCCCCCACGATGTGCAGGCTCGGGTCGTACTTCACGAGCTTGTTGTACATGAGGTCGACCCGCCGGAACGACGCGAACGACGTCACTTTGTTGGGGTCCAGGCCGACGGCCTCCTGGTCGATGCCGAGGGTCAGGGTGACCTTCGACGGCGCGGCGTTGGTGCGCGCCGCGAACGGTACGATGAGCAGCAGCGCGAGGGCGAGAACGAACCAGTGCTTCGCACGCATTGCTTCACCTCCTTGAATGACGCGCCGGCCCCGCGGCACGCTGCCGTCGGGCGCCGTCCTCGATCCGTCTGTCCGGTCCGTGCATCCGTCATCCCCGGCCGATCGGGCCGGTCGTCTTCCGATATAAGATCTCCGTGAGGCCGGGGCCGACGTAGTCGGGGATCTCGCCGACCTCGCGGTAGCTCCTCCGCTCGTAGAAGCGTCGCGCGGCCGCGTTGTCCGCGGACACCAAAAGAAACACGTTGGGCCCCTGGGCGAGAATTTCCTGCTCGGCCGCATCCATTAAGAGACTTCCCACGCCGCGTCCCTGATCCCCCGCGCCGACGCCGATGGCGCGCACGTACCCGCTGTGGTCAAACGTGCCGCGAAGGCTGTAGACGACGAACCCGGCGACGCGCCCGCCGCGTTCCGCGACCCGCGCCGTGCCCGAGGCGGCGCGCGTGAACAGCGCCAGGGCATCCTGCCGCGTGGTCCCATAGCGCTGCCAGAGCGGGAGGCTCAGCAGAATCTCTGCACACGCAACGACGTCCGTCGCCCCGAGCGGCCGTATCGTCACCCTCCTTTCTTCTCCGGGATGTCGGGGTGCGCCTGCCTCGTAGCTACGCGCCGGCGGTCGGCTCGGTTTGGCCGGGTCTTCGCCCGCAGGAAGGCCAGCGGACGGACCGGAAACCAACGGCACCGATGATTGTCGCCGCCGGTACCGTGTTGGCCCCCGACCGCGACCTGACGCCCGGATTCGTCACGGTCGAGGATGGGCGCATCACGCGCGTCGCGGCGGGCGAGCCGCCGCCGGGCGGCGATGCGGGTGTGCTGCGGTTCCCCGAGGGCGTGTTGATCCCCGGGCTGATCGACCTGCAGGTGAACGGCGGCGCCGGCGTGGATTGCCTGCGGGCGGACGCGCGCGACTACGAGACACTCGGCCGCTACCTCGCGGGGACCGGCGTCACCGCGTACCTGCCGACGATCGTCAGCGCGCCGCTCGAGGAGATGCGCCATGCCGCGTGGGTGGCGTCGGACGTCGCCCGCGCTCCCGGGGCGCTCCCCGAGGTCCTCGGCGTCCATCTCGAGGGGCCGTATCTCAACCCGCTGCGCCGAGGCGCCCACCGCGCGCAGCATCTGCGGCATCCGTCGGTGCCGGAGATCGCGGAGACCCTGCGGCGGGCTCAGGGGGCGGTCCGCGTGGTCACGCTTGCCCCGGAGCTGGAAGGCGCCGAGGCGGTCGTCCGGTTCTTGGTCGCGGAGCGGGTCGTCGCGGCGGCCGGGCACACCGATGCGGGCTACGACGAGGTCCGCGAGGCGGCGCAGTGGGGGATCCGGCTCGTCACCCACGTGTTCAACGCGATGCGCGGGCTGCACCACCGCGAGCCGGGCGCGGTGGGCGCCGCGCTCTTGACCCGCGGGCTCACGGTCAGCGTGATCGCCGACCGGGTGCATGTGCACCCCGCGGTGCTGCGGCTGATCGCGCGCACGGCGGGGACCGGCCGGATCGCGCTCGTCACGGACGCGGTGTCCGCGGCGGGCATGGAGCGCGGCTCGTACACGCTCGGGGGCGCGACGATCGAGCTGCGGGACGGCGCACCGCGGCTGCCGGACGGGACGCTCGCGGGCAGCATGCTGCAGCTGGACCGGGCGGTGCGCAACTTCGCGGCGGACGCGGAGGTGAGCTTCCGCGAGGCGGTGCAGGCCGCGACGCTGATTCCGGCGCGGCTGCTCGGCCTCGAGCGGAAAGGGCGCATCACCGTGGGCGGTGACGCGGATCTCGTAGTACTCGACCGGGAGCACCGGGTCGCGCTGACGGTGGCGCGCGGCGCCATCGCGTACCAACGGGGATAGCGCGGCGCCGGAGATCGAGACGGGCCGTGCCGGATTCCGGATTTGCCGGCCGGGCCATCGGCGGATTGTTCGGACTGTTCCGAACGATTCGAGCGCCCATCTTGACAACCATCGGAGATTCCGATACTAATTACGAAACACCCGTACTCAGTCTTGACTCATACCAGCACCCGTCGTACCCGATGGCACCCGGACGTGCCGTCGGCGGGAGGGAGTGTGCCTAGGGTTCCGCGGCCCGCGTAGCGGCCGGACCGGACCGAGCGGCACAGGCGGCCCACGCGGCGCTACACCGTCGGGACAAAAGCCCGAGGGAGAGGTTCCTCTCACACAGGATCGCTCCCCCGGACTTTTGCTTTTGGGGTCGGATGCGATCCTGTTCGAAGCGCGCCGTGACGCGGGAGGGGGATCGCACGATGACCGGACTCTACGATCCACGATTTGAGCACGACGCCTGCGGTGTCGGATTCGTGGCGACGACCGGCGGCCGAAGCCACGCGATTCTCTCGCAGGCCCTCGACGCGGTCGCCAACCTCTCGCACCGCGGCGCGGTCTCCGCAGACGGCAAGACCGGCGACGGCGCCGGGATCCTCACGCAGATTCCGTACCGCATGCTCGCTCCCGATCTGCAGCGGCTCGGGGTGCGGACGCCCCGCTATACCGACCTCGGGGTCGGCATGATCTTCCTGCCGCGCGACAACCGCCGGCAGGGGCGCGCCCGTGCGATCCTCGAGGACGGCGTGACGCGGGAGGGGCTGACGCTCTTCGGGTGGCGGAAGGTGCCGGTGGCCGCATCCGCGCTCGGCGACGAGGCCGCCCGGACGTGCCCCACGATCGAGCAGATGCTGATCGGGCGGCCGGAGACGCTCAGCGGCGACGAGTTTGAGCGCCGGCTGTATCTGGTGCGCAAGTCGATCGAGCGGCGGCTTACCGAGGAGCAGATCGAGGACTGCTACATCCCGTCGTGCTCGCATCAGACGATCGTATACAAGGGGCTGTGCGTCGCTTCCCAGCTGCCGCGGTTCTACCCCGATCTGCACGATCCGGCGTACGAGACGGCCCTCGCGGTGTTTCACCAGCGGTACAGCACCAACACGTTCCCGAGCTGGCCGCTCGCCCAGCCGTTCCGGTTCCTTGCCCACAACGGCGAGATCAACACGCTGTGGGGCAACGTGAATTGGATGCGCGCCCGCGAACCCCAGCTGCGCTCGGCGTTTTGGCGCGAGCGTGTCCGCGATCTCCTGCCGGTGATCCAGGCGGGCGGCAGCGACAGCGCGATGCTGGACAACGCGCTCGAGCTGGTGGTGCGGTCCGGCCGGGACCCGCTGCACGCGATGATGATGCTGGTCCCCGAGGCGTGGGAGGACGCGCGCGAGATGCCCGAGGAGGTGCGCGCGTTCTACGAGTTCCACGCCGGGGTGTGCGAGCCGTGGGACGGCCCCGCGGCGCTCGCCTTTTCCGACGGCCGCGTCGCGGCCGCCACCCTGGACCGGAACGGCCTGCGGCCGGCGCGGTACACGATCACCGATGACGGCCTGGTGCTGGTGTCGAGCGAAGCCGGCGTGCTGCCGATCGAGCCGGGCCGCATCGTGGAGAAGGGTCGGCTCGGGCCGGGTCGCATGATCGCGGTGGACACCGTCGCGGGCCGGATCATCACCGACGCCGTGATCAAGCAGGAGGTGTCGAGCCGCCGCCCCTACGCGGCGTGGCTGGGCGCCGGACGGCTGCGCACCGCCGCCGTCCCCGACGTGCCGGAATCGGACGCCGCCTCGCTGCCCCGGCGCCTCGCGGCGTTCGGCTGCTCGCAGGAAGAACTGCAGCGGATCCACGAGCCGATGTTCACGGAAGCCAAGGACCCGGTCGGGTCGATGGGCGACGACACGCCGCTGGCGGTGCTCTCGGCGCGCCCGCGCCTGCTGTACAGTTACTTCCGGCAGCGGTTCGCGCAGGTCACGAACCCCCCAATCGACCCGCTGCGTGAGCGCCTCGTCATGTCGCTCGCGACGCTGCTCGGGTCGCGCGGCAACCTGCTCGAGGAGGGCCCGGAGCACGCACGGCTCGTGGAGATCCCCACGCCGCTGCTGAGCGAGGCGGAGCTGCGGGCGCTCGAGGGGCTGCCGCACGAGGCGCTGCGCGCGCGCAGGCTGCCGGCGCTGTTCGCGGTGACCGACGGCCCCGACGGCCTCGAGCGGGCGCTCACCCAGCTGTGCGATGAGGCGCTCTATCAAGTGGAAGAGGGGACGACGCTCTTGATCGTGTCGGACCGGGGCGCCGACGCGTCGCGCGCGCCGATCCCCATGCTGCTCGCGATCGGCGCGATCCACCAGGCGCTGATTCGCCGCGGGAAGCGGATGCGCGCGAGCCTCGTTGCGGAGACCGCGGAGGCGCGCGACGTGCACCACGTGGCCACGCTCGTCGGCTACGGGGCCAGCGCGGTCTGTCCGTACCTCGTCCACGAGTGGATCGTCGAGGCGGCCCGCCGCGCCGGCGCCGATCCGGCCCGGTGGCTCGGGAATCACCGGCGGGCGATCGAGGCGGGCCTGCTCAAGATCATGTCCAAGATGGGCATCTCGACCGTGTCGAGCTACCACGGCGCGCAGATTTTCGAGGCCGTCGGGCTGGACCACGCGCTCGTCGAGTTTGCCTTCACCGGCACCCCATCGCGCATCGGGGGCATCGGTCTCTCGGAGATCTGCGAGGACGTGCTGGCCCGCCACCGCCGCGCGTTTGGACCGGACGCCGGCCCGGCGCTTGACGATCCGGGGCTGTTCCGGTTCCGTAAAGAGGGCGAGTACCACGCGTTCCACCCCAACGTGCTCCGAACGCTGCACAAGCTGAGCCTCAGCGGCAGCGACGAGGACTATCTGGCGTACGCGTGGGAGGTCACGCACCGGCCGCCGACGGCGCTGCGCGATCTGCTCGAGATCCGCGAGGGTTCGCCGATTCCCCTCGAGGATGTGGAGCCGGCCTCGCAGATCGCCCGACGGTTCGTGGTCTCGTCGATGTCGCATGGGTCGCTCAGCAAAGAGGCGCACGAGACCCTCGCGATCGCGATGAACCGTCTCGGGGCGCGGAGCAGCAGCGGGGAGGGCGGGGAAGATCCGGACCGGTTCGTGCGGCGCCCCAACGGCGACTCCGCGAATTCGGCGACGAAGCAGATCGCGTCGGGTCGGTTCGGCGTGACCCCGTCGTACCTGAACGCCGCGGCGGAGCTCGAGATCAAGATGGCGCAGGGCAGCAAGCCGGGCGAGGGCGGGCAGATCCCGGGCGCCAAGGTGTCCGAGGAGATCGCGCGGATTCGCCACACCCAGCCCGGGATCGCGCTGATCTCTCCGCCGCCTCATCACGACATCTACAGCATCGAGGATCTCGCGCAGCTGATCTACGATTTGAAGCAGGGCAACCCGCGGGCCCGCGTGTCGGTCAAGCTCGTGAGCGAGGCGGGGGTGGGCACGATCGCCGCCGGGGTCGCCAAGGCGTACGCGGACTCGGTGCACATCGCCGGGAGCGACGGCGGAACCGGGGCCTCGCCCCTGGATTCCATCAAGAACGCCGGCGTCCCGTGGGAGCTCGGGCTCGCGGAGACGCAGCAGACGCTCGTGCGGAACAACCTCCGCGGCCGGATTCGGGTGCGGGTCGACGGCGGCCTGAAGGTCGGCCGCGATATCGTGATCGCCGCGCTGCTCGGCGCGGAAGAGTTCGGCTTCGCGAGCGCCGCCGTGGTCGCGCTCGGATGCGTCATGGCCCGGCAGTGCCACCTGAACACGTGTCCCGTCGGGATCGCCACCCAGCGCGGCGACCTGCGGGCAAAGTTTCCCGGCACGCCCGAGCGCGTGGTGCAGTTTTTCCTCGCGCTGGCCGAGGACGTGCGCCGGCTGCTCGCCGGGTTGGGCGCGCGCACGATCGACGAGATCGTCGGCCGCCAGGACCTCCTGCGGGTGCGCTCGGATACCGCGATCCCCCGCGCGCGCCGGCTCACCTTCGATGCGCTGCTGGCCGATCCGGACCCGTCCGGGACGCGGGCGCGGCGCCGGCTCGTGGAGCGCAACGACCGGCCGGGCGAGCCCTTCGACGACGCGATCCTGGTCAGGATCGGCGAGGCGCTCCTCGCCGCCTCTCCGGTCGACCATACGGTAGAGATTCGGAACGTCCACCGGACCGCCGGCGCCCGCATCGCGTCCGCGATCGCCCGGCGGTACGGCGACCGCGGGTTGGCGGACGACACCGTGACGATCCGATTCGTGGGCAGCGCCGGCCAGTCGTTCGGCGCCTGGTGCGTCGGCGGCATGCGGCTGATCCTGTACGGCGAGGCCAATGACTACGTCGGCAAGGGGATGGCGGGCGGAGAGATCGCCGTGCGCCCGCCGGACGTGCTGTTGCCGCGTTCGCACCGTCACGTGATCATGGGGAACACGGTTCTCTACGGGGCGACCGGCGGACGGGTGTTTGCCGCCGGTCGGGCCGGCGAGCGCTTCGCGGTGCGCAACAGCGGCGCGCAGGCCGTCGTGGAAGGGGTGGGCGACCACGGGTGCGAGTATATGACCGGCGGCGTCGTGGTCGTGCTGGGCGAGACCGGGCGCAACTTCGCGGCCGGGATGACGGGCGGCTGCGCGTACGTCCTGGACGAGACCGGGACGTTTCCGCTCCGCCACAACCCCGGGCTCGTGGATTTGGTCCGCGTCGAGGATCCCGAGGACGCCCGCGCGCTGCGCGACCTGATCGACGCGCACCGGCGTGCGACCGGCAGCGAGCGTGCGCAGGGGATCCTCGCGGCGTGGGACCGTTTCGTGCCCCTGTTCTGGAAGGTGGCGCCGCGCGGCGTGCCCGCGGAGAAAGTCCCAGCCCCCGCCGCCGCGCCCCGGCGCCGTTAGCCGCGCCCCTCGCGCGGTCCGACACAGCCCGCGTCCCGCCGGGTACCCCGGCGCGGACGCGGGCTGTGTTACAATGGGCGTGTTTTCGACCGCGAAGACTGAGGGAGCCCGTCGCCGTGTCCGCGTTCGATCACTTGACAGAGTTCTTCCGGGGCGAAGAAGAGGTGTCGGCCGTCTATCTCTATGGACAGCCGGCGGTCGATCGGACGTGGCCCGATTCCGACATCGAGATCGGCATTCTGTTCGGCGATGAGATCGGGGTCGACGCGATCGCCGAGTATCTGGAAGGGCTGGGGGCGAGCAATCCCCTCGGCGACGCCCCCGGCTTCCTGATGCCCTTTGCGCTCAACGCCCACTTGCTGACCGTCGTGCACGAAGTGGTGACCTGGGGGACGCTGCTCGTCGACAACAATCCTCCCGCGCGCGAGGCGTTCGTGCGCGAGACCGCGGAGCGCCTCGCACAGGAGCGGCCGCACCTCCTGGAGGAGGCGCAGGAGACGATCCTCAAGGCCAGATCGTTCGGTCTTGCCTCGACGGACGACTCCGTGCGCACCGCGTCGCAGACCGTGCGCATGGTCGATCCGATTCGGATCGGCTGGCGCCTGGCGCGCGTGCTGACCTCGGTGCCGATCTTGGAGATGTTTACGCGGGACGTCGAGGCCGTCGCGCAGGACGCCGAGCGGGTGAGCCAGATCGTGGGGGTGTTCAGCAACGCGAGCGGCGCGGCCACGGGCATCGCGAAGGCGATGCTGACCACGTTCGGCATCGCCCGGCTGCCGCGCCGGTGGGAAGTCTTCCTGCCCCTCGCCGACGCGGGCGTGATTCCGATGGAACTCGCGCTGCACCTCGCGGCGATGGTCGAGACCCGCTGGACGCTGCTGACCGGCAGCGGGATCATGTCTCCCGAGCGCGTCATCTCGCTGATCCGGGGATACCTTCCGCCGATTATGACGTTTGTGCGGCGGGCGTCGTGGGCCACCGACCTTCCGGGGCTGACCGCGCCGCAGCGGCTGCACTGACGCCGAGCACGTGATCGACGCCGAGCAGCCCCGCCCGCACCCGGCCGATCCGGCCACCCCTCGCCCGTCGGGCGGGCGATTTGCGCTCGGCGATCTCCTCGGCAGCGGCGGAATGGCGACGGTGTACCGCGCGTGGGATCGCGAGCGCAACACCGTGTGCGCCGTCAAGCTGCTCGGGGAGCCGTTGTCGCGCGACGAGGAGATCCGGCACCGATTCCGGCGCGAGGCCTCGGCCGTCATGAGCCTGACGCACGAGCGCATCGTGACGGTGTACGACTGCGGCGACGACGGTCCCTCGCCGTTCATCGCGATGGAGTATGTCTCGGGCGGGACCGTGCGCGATCTGCTCCGCCAGCACGGCCCGCTCGGAGAGGCGGACGCGCTGCGCCTCGCGGCGGAAGTCGCCGAGGCGCTGGCGTACGCGCACGGCCAGGGGGTAGTGCACCGCGACATCAAACCCCACAACATCCTGCTCACCGACGAGCATCATGTGAAGGTCGCCGATTTCGGGATCGCCCGCGTCCTCGATGAGACCAGCCTGACGTCGGTCGGGAGCGTGCTGGGCTCCGCGCAGTATCTCGCGCCCGAGCAGGCCCGCGGAGAGGCCGCGGGCCCGGCGGCGGACCAATACGCGCTGGGCGTGGTGCTGTTTGAGCTGCTCACCGGGCGTGTGCCGTTTGATGGGGATACCCCGGTGGCGGTCGCCCTGCGGCACGTTCGCGATACGGTGCCGGACATCGCGCACCTGCGCGCCGATCTCTCTTCGCGCACGGTGGAGATCGTGAACCGGCTGCTGCAGAAGCGGCCCGACGATCGGTTTCCCACGGCCGCGGCCGCCGCGGCGGCGCTGTCGGCGGCCGCCGATCTGCTCGCCCATGCCGCCGATCACCCCGATGAAACCGCGGTGCTGGAGGCGGCGGGCGCCCCGCCGCCCCCCGGGGTGGAAACGGGCCGCGACGGCGCGACCGTGCGGCTGATTGCGGCGGCACCGGGGGAGACCGGGAAGATGCCGGAGGTCGATCCGGCAGCGGCCGAGCCGTCCCGCGGCACTGCCGGGCCCGCGGACACGCGGCGCTGGACGCGCGAGGGTCGTACGTGGGCGCGGGCCGTGGCGATCGCTGCGGCCGTGCTCGCCGTCGGCGCGGCCCTCGGGTTCGCGTATCGGCAGGCGTGGTTCGGGGCGCATTCCGTCGTGCCGTCCCTCATCGGCGAGACCGTGCAGGACGCGGGGAGTGCCGTGCTGCCGCTCAATCTGGGCGTCAAGGTCACGGGACAGCGGCAGGATCCCCGCGTGCCGTTCGGCGCGATCATCGACCAGAATCCTCCGCCCGGACGCGAGGCGATCAAAGGAACGATCATCGAGCTGACCGTCAGCGAGGGCTCGGGGACCGTGCCCGCCGTCGAAGGGAAGCCCGTGGCGCAGGCGGCGCAGTTGCTCGAGGCCGCGGGGCTGCGGCTCGGCGCCGTGAATTATTCGCGCGACGACCAGGTCCCGGCGGGCAGTGTCATCTACCAGTTTGAGGCCCCCGGAACGAACCTCGGGGCGAACGGCGCGGTGGATGTACTCGTGAGCCAGGGACCGCCGCTCGGGGCACCGCCCGCCGCGTCGTCGGGGACGAACCCGAGCGTGGACTCGCCGGCCCCCACGCAGCC
>Ga0209415_10007506_pt1 | contig 19037 bp, 15 predicted proteins | sample PeaSoiSIISIP2007_FD_187696 | JGI IMG/M metagenome (GOLD analysis project Ga0209415, IMG submission 187696) | Peat soil microbial communities from Weissenstadt, Germany - SII-SIP-2007 (SPAdes) (version 2) | ecosystem: Environmental > Terrestrial > Soil > Wetlands > Peat | place: Germany...
GAGCCTTTCCCAACCTTGCACGTTACCGAGTGGTAACCAAGTTGGGAGTCTCTGTATCTCCTCGAGCTCCGTATCTAATGAAGCTCTGTATCTAATGAAGCTCTGTATCTAATGAAGCTCTGTATCTAATGAAGCTCTGTATCTAATGAAGCTCTGTATCTAGTCGAGCTCGGCGGGTCGCAAGCGTGAGGAGGAAGCCCTCTTCGTCCTCCCACATCGACTGCACCTCGAACCCTGCCGCAGACAGCTCGCTCTCCACGCCCTGAGCGGTGAACTTGGCACTGATCTCCGTACGCATCTCCTCGTCCCGGGCGAACCGAACGTGCATCTCCAGATCCTCGATGTCCACGGTCTGCTCCTCGCACGACCGGAGGCGCATCTCGATCCAGTTCTCGTCGGGAACCCACACCGCGACGTGATCGAAGAGCAAGGCATCGAAGGTGGCGTGGAGCTCGTGGTTAAGCACGAGGAGGACGTTGCGGTTGAACGCCGCCGTAAGGCCTGCAGTGTCGTCGTATGCGGCCACGAGCCTTCTCGGGTCCTTCACCAGATCCGTGCCGAGAAGAAGGCTGTCCCCCTCTGAGAGCACGCGGCTCAGCTCCGAGAGAAACACGCCCCTTTGCGCAGGATCGAGGTTCCCGATCGTGCTCCCGAGGAACGCGACCATGCGGCGGCCCTCTGCGGGAACGCGGTCGACGTGACGGAGGAAGTCCCCGACGACCGCGTGAACGGTCAAGCCGGGGTACTCCTTCGCTATCGAGTTCGCCGCCTCCCAAAGGGTGCCGTCGCTCACGTCGAGCGGGACGTAGCGGCGGAGGCTCCCGTCCTCGCGCATAGCGTCGAGGAGAACGCGCGACTTCTCGCAGGTGCCCGCACCGAGCTCGACGAGCGTGTCCGCCGACGCGAGCGAAGCGATCTCGTGCGAGTGTGCCTCGAGGAGCCGCTTCTCTGCACGGGTCAGGTAGTACTCGGGAAGACGTGTGATCGCGTCGAAGAGCCCGCTGCCCCTGTCGTCGTAGAACCAGACGGGCGCGAGCCACTTCGGCTCTGCGCTCAGGCCGTTGCGAACGTCTTCCACGAGTGCGCTTCTCAGGTCGTCTGTGGTCAGGTGCACGTCGATGGAAAGGGTTCCGCCGCTCATCGAGACCGCCTCGCTCAGAGATCGTGTGCCAGACGCAGGCCCGAGAAGGCCCAGCGCGCGGCAGGGGGGAAGAAATTGCGGTAGGTGGGGCGGACGTGCCCCTCCGGGGTGACGCAGCAGCCGCCTCGCAGCACGTACTGGTTCACCATGAACTTGCCGTTGTACTCACCGACCGCGCCCTCAGCGGGCCGGAAGCCCGGGTAGGGGCTGTAGGAGCTGGACGTCCACTGCCAGACGTCCCCGAACATCGACGACTGCGCGCCGACCGGGCGGGGATGGAGAACTCGCGTGTCGAGGAAGTTGGACCTCGGAAGCGAGCGCGGGGCGAAGGCTGCGGCCGCTTCCCACTCGGCCTCCGTCGGCAGGCGCGCGCCCGCCCAACGAGCGTACGCGTCAGCCTCGTAGTAGCTCACGTGGCAGACCGGCTCTGCCGGATCGACGTGCTTCGGGCCGCCGAGGGTGAAGGACCACCACCTGTCGTCCACCCACGACCAGTACTCGGGTGCCTCCCAGTTCTCGGTCTTCACGGCCGCCCAGCCGTCCGACAACCACAGCTCGGGCCGGCGGTAGCCGGCGTCGTCGATGAAGGCCATCCACTCCGCGCAGGTGACGGGACGCGCCTCGAGCGCGAACGGCTCGAGGAACTCGCCGTGGCGCGGGGACTCGTTGTCGAAGGCGAATCCCTGCCCGTCGTGGCCGACATCCACCATCCCACCTGCGTGCTCGACGAGCTCCGACGACGGACCCACGCTCGGCTCGACCGCCTGGAGGGTCGTGTACGCGGGCTGTATCGGGTTGCACGAGAGGACGTGCTTTATGTCCATCAGCACGAGCTCCTGGTGCTGCTGCTCGTGGTGGAGCCCGAGATCGACGAGGTAGTACTGATCGGGCTCGAGCCGGCGCTCGAGGAACATGTCCATCGCCTCGTCGACGTGCGCGCGGTAGGCGGTCACCTCAGAGACCCCCGGCCGAGAGACGACCCCGCGGCGCGGCCGCGGGTAGCGGTCGCCGACTCCCTCGTAGTACGAGTTGAACAGGTACTCGTAGACTGGGTGGAACGCGCGATATCCGCTCAGGCTCTCTCGCAGGATGAAGGTCTCGAAGAACCACGAGACGTGCGCGCGATGCCACTTGGTCGGGCTCACGTCCGGCATCGACTGCACCGTCTGGTCCTCGGGAGAGAGCGGGGCGGCGAGGGTCTCGGTCAACTCGCGGACGCTCCGGTAGCGGTCGGCGAGGGTCCCGGTGCCCTTGCCCGAAGTGGTCGAGACGCGGCCGGCCACGCCGTCAGGCCTCGGTGACCCGGACGCGTTGCCGATTGGGCTGGTGGTCGAAGAGGCCATCACCGTCTCCCGTTAGTCGTGCCGCTCGGGGCCCGTCCTGGGGCGCGCTCGGTCCCGAAGGTCGTGGGGGTCGAGCTCCTTTCTACCCCGCAGGACGTGCCGGCATGCGGTCGCCCTTCTTTTGCGGGTTGCTCCTCCGAGCCCATCTCCTGCGCCTGGAGCCTCACGGGACGAGCACCACCCGCCCCGGACCAGCCGAAACCTCCCCGACGAGCCGGGCTCCGATCCCCAGTTCCTCGACCGCCTCCATCGCCTCTGGGGCCGTTCCCGACGACGCCACTAGCAACATCCCGATCCCCAGGTTGAACACCCGCGCCATCTCCGCGTCCTCCACGTCCCCGAGCCGTTGTATCTCGGAGAATATGGGCGGGGTGTCGAACTCCGATCGCCTGACGACGGCATCGGTCTCAGGCGGCAAGGCCCGGGCGAGGTTCTGGCCGATCCCCCCGCCGGTCACGTGGGCCGCCGCGTGCACCTCGGCGCGGCGCACAGCAGCGAGCACAGCGGGGGCGTAGATCACCGACGGCCTGAGCAGCTCCTCGCCGAGCGTGACCTCGGCACCTTCGAAAGCGGGCTCCTCGAACCGGCGCCCGGCACGCTCCAGCAGGACGTTGCGCGCGAGCGTGTAGCCGTTCGACCGAAGTCCGGGCGAGACGAGGCCGATGACCACGTCACCGGGCACGACTCGCTCGGGCCCGAGCATCTCGTCGCGTTCGACCGCACCGACGGCAAAGCCCGCGAGGTCGAACTCTCCGGGGGCCATGGCGCCCGCGTGCTCTGCCATCTCCCCGCCGAGAAGGGCACATCCGGCGAGCCTGCATCCGTCGGCCACGCCCGCGACGAGCTGCTCCATCTGTTCCGGGTCGAGCTTGCCGGTCGCCACGTAGTCGAGCATGAACAGCGGCTCCGCCCCCGCGCAGACGATGTCGTCCACGCACATGGCGACGAGATCGACGCCGATCGTGTCGTAGCGCCCGACGGCCCGCGCGACGAGCGCCTTGGTCCCGACCCCGTCGGTCGAGGCCACGAGGACCGGGGCGGCGAAGCGTGACGGGTCGAAGGCGAATGCCCCGCCGAAACCCCCTATCCCTCCGAGCACCTCGGAGCGCGAGGTGGCGGCGACCACCTTCTTTATCCGCTCGACCGCAGCCTCGCCCGCCTCGATGTCCACCCCCGAGGAGGCATAGGTGGCCGGAGCGTGGGGACGTGAGGTGGTTTGTCGGCGCGACGGGGGCCCTGAGCCTTCGTCGGGATGCGCGCCGGCATTGACGTCAGTGTTTTCCACCGGCCCGTCGGCGCCGGCTCTGCCGGCGCCTGTCTCGGACATTTCAGGCCCGGGCCGGAGCTGCCTGGGGCGCGCTGGCCCGGGTAGAGAGGAGGGCGACGGGGACGGGCACGGGGTACTCGCCCGTGAGACAGGCCGTGCAGAAGCCCGCTCCGGGTACGTCGATCGCAGTTATCAGGTTCTCGATCGAAAGGTACGCGAGAGAGTCGACGCCGAGGAACGCCTCGAGCTCGGGTATCGAGCTGTGCGCGGCTACGAGCTGTGCGCGGTCGGGGATGTCGATCCCGTAGAAGCAGGGCCACACGAGAGGCGGCGAGGAAATGCGCAGGTGCACCTCCGCAGCGCCGGCTTCGCGAAGCATGCGAGCGACAGCCCGCTGGGTCGTGCCCCTCACGATCGAGTCGTCGACCACGACGAGCCTCTTGCCCGCGATGTTCTCCCGCAGTGGGTTCAGCTTCCGGCGCACGCCCGCCATCCGGGCGTCCTGGCCGGGAGTGATGAAGGTGCGCCCTATGTAGCGGTTCTTCACGAGCCCCTGGCCGTGCGGAATGCCGCTCGCGCGTGCGAAGCCCTCTGCCGCGGGGACCCCCGACTCGGGCACCCCCATGACGAGGTCTGCCTCGACTGGAGCCTGAGCGGCGAGCATCTCCCCCATGCGCCTCCGCGCTCCGTGCACCTCGCGCCCATACAGACGCGTGTCGGGGCGCGCGAAGTAGACGAACTCGAAGATGCAAAGTCGCGGGTCTATACGCTCGTCGGCGAACAGCCGCTCCGAGCGCACGCCCGAAGCGTCTATCACGACGAGCTCACCCGGCTCGAGCTCGCGCACGAAGGTTGCACCCACTACGTCGAGTGCAGGGGACTCCGAGGCGAGCACCCATCCCTCTTCGAACCCGGTCCCGTCGGCCTTCTCGGTCGGCTCGAGCCATCCGAGGCAAAGAGGGCGTAGCCCGCTCGGGTCGCGCACCCCCATCAGATGCGAAGAGTCCATCAGGACGAACGAGAACGCTCCCTCGACGAGGGGGAGTACCGCCCGAAGAGCCGTCTCCAGTCCCGACCCCGCTCCCACCTCGCGCGAATGGTCGAGCCCATCACCGAGCCCGCCCGGATCCACGAGGTCCCGGTCGTCGTCGAAACGAGAGGAAGGGGCTTCCTCGTCGGGCTTGTCGGGAGGGGCGGGACAACGCATCGCGAGGAGCTCCGCCACGAGGTCGCTGTCGGAGGCCACGACCCCCGGAAGCATGCCCGCTTGCTCTGCCAGGGCAGCGGTGTTGGTGAGGTTGCCGTTGTGGCCGAGAGCGAATCCCGCGCAGCCCACCGAGCGGTAGACGGGTTGCGCGTTCCGCCAGTTCGAGTCGCCGGTCGTGGAGTAGCGCGTGTGACCGATCGCAAGGTCACCGGGGAGGCACGAGAGAGTGCGCTCGTCGAACACCGTCGTGACGAGTCCCATCTCTTTCACGACCGTGATGGCGTCGCCGTCGCTGACGGCCATCCCCGCGGACTCCTGGCCCCGGTGCTGGAGCGCGTAGAGACCGTCGAAGGTGAGTTGAGCCACCCCCCTGCCGGGGGCGTAGACGCCGAAGACGCCGCAGGACTCCCTCAAAGGGACCTCATGGTGGTTCGCTGCCCTCGTAGCGCCCCGATTTTTCGGAGCGCCTCCCTCTCGCCGCTCGTAGGAGCCTACCGGTAGCCTGCGATGCCTGTGATCGACCTGCACACGCACTCGAGCATCTCCGACGGATCGGACCCGCCCGAGCGGGTCTGCGAGCTCGCGGCTGCTGCCGGCCTCTCAGCGTTGGCGCTCACCGACCACGACAGCCTGAACGGGCTGACCGAGGCGGCGCGGGCCGCCGAGCGGCTCGGGGTCAGGCTCGTGCCGGGATGCGAGATCTCGTGCATGAAGCCCGAGCCACCACCGGGTTCGGGGCCCGTGAGCGGCTCGGTGCACGTCCTCGTCTACTTCGTGGGATCGAGCGTCTCGGAGGTCCTGGCCGCCGGGGGGACGCTCCAGTCCGAGCTCGCCCTGCTTCGCGACGACCGAGCCGAGCGCAACCGCAGGCTAATGGCGCGCCTCGAGGAGCTCGGGATCGAAATCGACTACGACGCCGTGGTGGCTGAGGCGGGAGGCGAGGAGGGGCTCGGGCGCCCCCACTTCGCCAGGGCCCTCGTGCGTGCAGGCGCTGCCGAGGATGTCCAGGACGCTTTCGACCGCTGGCTCGCAGACGGTCGCCCCGCCTACGTGCCGAAGGCCCGGATCACGCCGGGTCAGGCGGCGCAGCTGGCCCGCGCCTCGGGGGCGGTTGCGGTGCTGGCGCACCCGCTCAGCCTGGGGCTGGAGACGAAGCACCTCGAGCGCATGGTCTCGGAGCTCGCCGAGGCAGGCGTAGCCGGGCTCGAGGCCCTCTACGGGCGGTACTCGCGTGAGGAGAGAAAGAGCCTGCGTGCGATAGCCGACCGCGCGGGACTCGTGCCGACAGGGGGATCCGACTACCACGGGACCTTCAAACCCGACCTGTCCGTGGGCTCAGGCACCGGGGATCTCGAGGTGCCCGACGACGTTCTCGACGCCCTCGCGGCTGCTCTCTCCCGCAAATAGGCAGGCCTCCACCTCGCCGAGCACCTAGGCGGGTTCCCCCAGCCAGCCGAGCACCTAGGCGGGCTCCCCTAGAGCCTCGGGAAGAGCCGACCGCCAGGACGCCGCAACCTCTGTCAGGGAGAGATCCACCAGGCCCTCCACCACGAGCCGGTCGCCGCCCGCCCGCCCGATCACAGATGCGGGCACCCCGGCCTGCTCGGCGCGGGCGCAGAGCTCGTCGGGGTTGCGGGTCGAGACGACGACCCTCCCGGGCGACTCGCCGAACAGCTCGCCGTGCCCGTCCACGCCTTCGACGACACACCCCACCCCCGAGGCGAGCGCGCACTCGGCGAGCGCAACCCCTAGCCCCCCGCCAGAGACGTCGTGCACACCTTCGACCAGTCCCTCTGTCCGCACGAGCTCCACCACGAGATCCAGGAGCGCCGCGTGGGCGGCAAGGTCGACGCCGGGGAGACTCCCGCCGCGACACCCACGCAGCTCGACCGCCCAGCGCGAGCCCGCGAGCTGCGCCGAGGGGGAGCCGAGGAGCAGGACCGCCGAGTCTTCGGCGAACCCGACTCCAGGCGGGCGGCGCGCGAGGTCGTCGATGACACCGAGAACCGCCGCTACCGGGGTCGGGTCGATGTCCTCGCCGTCGCTCTCGTTGTAGAGGCTGACGTTGCCTCCGACTACCGGGATCGCAAGCGCGTTGCACGCCTCGGCCATGCCGTCTATGGACTCCGACAGCTGCCACATGACGACCGGGTGCTCGGGGTTGCCGAAATTCAGACAGTTGACGAGCGCGACCGGCCGGGCACCGGCGCACGCGACGTTGAGAGCCGACTCGCAGACCGTCAGGCTGGTCCCGAGCCGCGGGTCGAGCGCGCACCAGCGGGGGTTCGAATCGGTCGAGAGCGCAAGCCCGCGCCGGCTCGGCGGGATGCCGGGCCCCGCTGCCCTGAGCACTGTGGCGTCGCCCCCCGGCCCCTCGACCGTGTTCAAGAAGAGCTGATGGTCGTACTGCTGGTAGACCCACGAGGAGTCGGAGAGCAGCTGGAGCAGGTCGGCGCCGCAGTCTGGCGGTTCGAGCGACGACGGGTCGGGCAACGACGCCCGAGCATCGTCGTCAGGGCGTGCCATGGGGCGGTCGTAGAGCGGGGCATCCTCAGATAGCGAGGCCGCGGGCACGTCGGCGAGAAGCGCTCCCGTCGTGGAGTCGAAGATCCGCAAACGGCCCTCGGCTCCGGTGTCGCTCGTGTCGTGCGCGCCGGGAGAGGTGACGGTGCCGACGACACTCGAGCGCACCTCCCACCGCCGGCACACCTCCTCCAGTGCCTCGAGGTCGCCCGGGGTGACTATGGCGAGCATCCGCTCCTGGCTCTCCGAGGTCATCACTTCGAAGGGCTCCATCCCCGGCTCGCGCCGTGCCACCTTCGCCACGTCCACGTCCATGCCCATCCCGCCACGCGCAGCTGTCTCCGAGGTGGCGCACGTGAGCCCGCCGCCGCCGAGGTCCTGGATCCCGACGACGAGCCCCTTCTCCAGAAGCTCGAGGCATGCCTCGATCAACCTCTTCTCCTCGAAGGGATCGCCGACCTGCACGCTCGGGCGCTTGGCGCCCTCGGCTTCCTCCTCTGCGAATCCGGCCGAGGCGAGCACGCTCACCCCGCCTATCCCGTCGCGCCCGGTCGTCGCTCCGAGCAGCACGGCCAGGTTCCCCTCGCCGCTGGCGCGCGCGAGCACCAGCCGTTGCACCGGCAGGAGCCCGAGCGACAGAACGTTCACGAGCGGATTGCGGCTGTAGCAAGGCGCGAAGGTGAGCTCGCCGCCGACCGTCGGGACCCCGACGGAGTTCCCGTAGCCCGATATCCCCGACACGACCCCCTCGAAGACCCAGCGGTTTCTGGCGTCGTCCAAAGGGCCGAAGAAGAGCGGGTCCATGAGCGCGATCGGACGCGCCCCCATCGTGAATATGTCGCGCAGGATCCCGCCGACACCGGTGGCTGCACCTTGATAAGGCTCGACGGCAGACGGATGGTTGTGGCTCTCGATCCTGATGGCGGCTGCTATCCCGTCGCCCACCTCCACCACCCCCGCGTTCTCCCCCGGCCCGACGAGCACTCCGGGGCCCTCGGTCGGGAGCCTCCGCAGGTGAATGCGCGACGACTTGTAGGAGCAGTGTTCGCTCCACATGACCGCGTACATGGCGAGCTCGAGATGGTTCGGAGAGCGGCCGAGGATGCGAGTGATGTTCTCGGCTTCCGAGTCGGTGAGACCGAGCGCGCGGTGGACCTGCGCATCGGAGGCGCCCTCGGAAACCCCCGTGCCGGCTACGCGGTCCATCGCTCGCCACCGTACCCAATGGTCGGAGAAGAGCCACAAATCGAACAATGAGCAAGCCCGAAATGCTCATAAAGCGGCGGGACGATTTGAGTGCATGCGATGACCGGATTTGGATTGCATATAGCGATCGACACCGTGCCAAAATGGTGATCATGCCTCGTACCGCTACAGCTCCGAGCAGCGCCAAGACGTCGCGCAACAGAGCGGGCCGCGCGGCCTCGACCGTGGCCAAGTCCCCACCGAGACGCTCTGTCGCCGCGCGCGACGGGAGCGCGCGTGCAAATGGGGCGGGTGCGAGAAAGCCGGGAACGATGTCCGACGAGCACAAGGCTGCGCTCGCGGCCGGGCGCGCCGAGGGACGGACCGTTCGCACCTACCTCGAGGCTCTCGAGAGGCACCGACCGCGCCGCGGACGCAGGCGGACGCCGGACACGATCTCGCGAAGGCTGTCCGGCATCGAGGCGCAGCTCGGAGCAGCGGACGCTCTCACGCGACTCCACCTGCTGAAGGAGAAGGGGGATCTCGAGGCCGAGCTCGACCGGGCGCGCACCGGAGACGACCTTGCAACCCTCGAGAGGGAGTTCGTGAAGGTCGCCCGCTCCTATGGCGAGCGCAAGGGCATCAGCTACAGCGTCTGGCGCGCCGCCGGCGTGAACTCCGCAGTGCTCCAGCGCGCCGGCGTGATCCGGGGTGGAAGCCGCTCCCGCTGAGACTGGCGGGGCGAGAGAGGCGCTTGGCCTGGCTCCCCGATGCTTCGTGGACCGCACCTAGGCGGGCAGCGATGCGTGCCGGTCCGCAGCCTCGAGCAGGGACCGGAGAAGTCCCCACCCGTCGAGTGCACCCGTGAGCCCGTCACAGGCGCGCTCTGGATGAGGCATGAGGCCGACGACGTTTCCCTGGGGGTTGCAGATGCCCGCTATGTCGTCCACTGAACCGTTCGGGTTCTCCTCGTAGCGCAACACGATGCAGTCCTCGGCGCGAAGGCGGTCCAAGGTGGTGACGTCGCAGGTGTAGTTGCCTTCGAAGTGGTTGACGGGGAGGACGAGCCGATCCCCCTCGGCGAGGCCCCGGGTGAGGACGCTCCTCGTCGTGCAGATGCGGACAGGAACGCTCCGGCAGAGGAAACGGAGCCCGCTGTTCTTCTGGAGCGCCCCGGGAAGAAGACCCGCCTCGGTGAGGACCTGGAAGCCGTTGCAGATCCCGACCACCGGCCCTCCTTCGGCTGCGAAGCGCGCGACCGCGTCCATCACCTTGGAGAAGCGCGCGATCGCCCCGGGTCTCAGGTAGTCCCCGTGCGCGAAGCCACCGGGTAGGACCACCGCGTCGAGGTGTGAGAGTGATCCGGCGCCGTGCCAGACGAGCTCGATCTCTGCTCGTGCCGATGCAGCGGGGACGGGTGTCCGGTTGGGGACCGGGGTCAAGGCCGGGGCCGGTCGGGAGATTCCCGGGGGCGACTGGGACCTGGTCAGGCTATCGAGCGCCTTCACCACGTCGTGCTCGCAGTTGGTCCCCGGGAAGACGACGACACCGATGCGTGCGCTCACAGGACGCGCACCTCGGCCTCCTCTATCACGGGATTCGCGAGCAGCCGATCGGTCATCGCCTCCGACATCTGCCGCGCGGCCTCCTCGTCCGGAGCCTCGAGGGAGAAGCGGATCGACTTCCCCACGCGCACGTCGCTCACACCCGAGAAGCCGAGAGCAGGGAGCGCTCTTTCGATGGTCGCGCCCTGCGGATCCGAGATGCCGGGACGGAGACGGACCTCGACGAGGGCCTCGAACCTCACGCGCGCATCACTGCGTCGCACCGTACCAGCGCGAGAGCGAGCGGCCGGTCATCCGTTCGTACGCGGTGACGTACCGCTCGGAGGTCTCGGCCACGATCTCGGGGGGGAGCGTCGGTGGAGGAGGACTCTTGTCCCAGCCCGTCGCCTCGAGCCAGTCGCGAAGCGGCTGCTTGTCGAAGGACGGCGGGTTCGTGCCGGGCTGCCACTGGTCGGCGGGCCAGAAGCGCGAGGAATCCGGGGTGAGCACCTCGTCGCATATCGCGAGCCGGCCGTCTATGAACCCGAGCTCGAACTTCGTGTCGGCGACGAGGAGGCCGTGTCGTTCTGCCGCCACAGCGGCGCGGCGGTAGGCCTCGACACAAAGGTCGCGCGCACTTACCGCCATCTCCTTTCCGACGAGATCGACGGCCTCGTCGAAGTCGATGTTGCGATCGTGGCCCTCCTCCTCCTTGGTGGAGGGTGTGAACACCGGCTCAGGCAGACGCTCGGCCTGCCTCAGCCCGCCGGGGAGGGCGGAGCCGTGCAGCGTCCCCGACTCCTGGTACTCCTTCCAGCCCGATCCAGCCAAGTAGCCGCGCACGATGCACTCGAGCGGGAGCATCTCCGCCCGGCGGACGAGCAGGGCTCTTCCAGCGAGCGCCTCGACCTCCGCACCGCCGATCCCGTCGGCCGAGGACGGGAAGTCCGAGGGGTCGGCGGACACGAGGTGGCTCGGGGCGAGGTCCTCGAGCTCGGAGATCCAGTGCACGGTCATGGCGGTGAGGACCCTGCCCTTGTCGGGGATCGGCTCGGCCATCACCACGTCGAAGGCCGATATCCGGTCGGAGGCGACCATCAGCATCAAGCCGTCTCCGGCGTCGTAGAGGTCGCGCACCTTGCCGGAGTGAAGGAGGGGCATCGTCATCGTCTTCTCCTCGTCGTGCTCTGCCGGCCGCCTATCCGAATCCGGTCGTCCCACCCTGTCGATGCGACATCTCCTCTCGGGAGGCGCCGTCGGAATCCGCCGCTCAATTGTTCTCCACCGCGTCGAGGGCGTCGAGGGTCCGGTGCACGTGAGAGAGGGCGCGCTTCAAGTCGAAGGCATCTTCGAGTCCCTGTGCGTCGAGAGCGACCTCTGCATCCTCCTCCAGCACCGACCGGAGATGGCGGTTCTCCTCGACCGCTCGTCGTGCGTCGCGCTGGACGATCCGGTAAGCGGAGTCGCGATCCATTCCTCCGGCCACGAGCGCGAGCAGGACCGCTTGGCTGAACACGAGCCCCCGCGAGCCCTCCTCGAGATTCGCCCGCATGCGCCGGCCGTTCACAGCGAGTCCGTCCACGAGCGACGCACAGCGGCGGAGCACGTAGTAAGCGAGGAGGCACGCGTCGGGCATCGCAACGCGCTCCACGGAGCTGTGCGAGATGTCGCGCTCGTGCCAAAGAGCGACGTCCTCGAGACCCGCTCCCAGATACCCCCTCAGCAAGCGGGCCAGACCGCTCAGCCGCTCGGAGAGGATGGGGTTGCGCTTGTGTGGCATCGAGGAAGAGCCCTTTTGGCCCGAACCGAAGGCCTCCTCCACCTCGCCGACCTCGGTGCGCGCCAGGTGGCGGATCTCGGTGGCGATCGTCTCCACCGTCGCGCCGCAAGCCGCGCACGCCCAAAGCAGCTCCGCGTGGCGGTCGCGCGCTATCACCTGTGTGGCGGGGGACGGAGCAAGGCCCATCGCGGCGCACACGAACTCCTCCACCCTCGGGTCGATGTTCGAGTACGTGCCGACGGCTCCCGAGAGCTTCCCGACCGCGATCCGCTCGCGCGCGGTGCGAAGGCGTTGGCGGTCCCTGTCGGCCTGAAGGCACCAAAGGGCGAGCTTGGCTCCGAACGTGGTCGGTTCGGCGTGCATCCCGTGGGTGCGCCCGGCCATCGGCGTGTCGATGAGCTCCGTCGCCCTGCGTCTAAGCACTCCGATCAGTGTGTCCGAGGCCGAGAGCAGGAGATCTGCCGCGTCTCTCAACGTCGCGCACAGGGCGGTGTCGACGACGTCGGAGGAGGTGAGTCCGAAGTGGACCCAGGCACCCTCGGGGGGACCGATGGCCTCCTGCACCACGTCGACGAATGCGGCTACGTCGTGGTCCGTGACCTTCTCGCGCTCTGCGACGGCCGTGACGAACTCGGGACCCACCTTCGGTGTGCGCGCTCGAATCGCCAGCGCGTCCGACTCGGGGACCACTCCTATGGACGCCCAGCCCTCCACCGCCAGTATCTCGACCTCGAGCCAGCGCTCCAGGCGTGCCTCGTCGGTGAAGAGAGCCGCCATCTCGGGCAGCGAGTAGCGCTCTATCACGAGCGACCTCCCCAATCGGCCGCCAAGCTCGCCGCGGCAGCCTCGGAGCTCGACGCCGGGCCATGTCCGGCCGTCTCGGCTGCAGCCCCGGCCGCTATGTCGCCCCGGTACTGCATTCCCGGCCAGCTGATCTCGTCGACCGCGCCGTAAGCGCGCTGTCTCGCCTCGGCGATCGTAGAACCGGACGCGGTCACGTCGATGACCCGGCCTCCCGCACTGACCAACCGCCCCTCGTCGTCGAGGCGGGTGCCCGCGTGCAGGATCGTGACGCCCTCGTGGCGGGAGGCCCCGGCGAGGCCCTCGATCACGTCCCCGGTTCGCGGGGACTCGGGATATCCCTCGGACGCGAGGACCACGCAAACGCACGCCCCGGCTCTCGTGCGCGGCTCGGTGCGGATCCGCCCTTCTGCGGCCTCCGCCAGCAGGCCCGCGAGATCCTCGTCGAGTCGCGGCAGCACGACCTGGGTCTCGGGGTCCCCGAACCGGACGTTGTACTCGAGGACCTTCGGGCCGTCGTCGGTGAGCATGAGGCCCGCGTAGAGCACGCCGCGGTAGTCGATCCGGCGGCGGCGCAACGCCGCGAGAAGAGGCTCGACCGCCTCGTCGAGGACACGGTCCACCACGCGGTCCCCCGCGACGGGAACCGGGGAGTACGCGCCCATCCCCCCGGTGTTCGGACCCTCATCACCGTCTGCGACGCGCTTGAAGTCCTGAGCGGGCGCGAGGGGGACCACCCGCTTCCCGTCGCAGAGCGCGAGCAGCGAGCACTCGGGCCCCGCGAGGGCTTCCTCGACCACCACCTTCAGGCCGGCTCCCCCGAAGCTAGAACCCGAGAGCTTCGCGTCGAGGTCGACCTCCGCCTCTCTCATCGAGTCGGTGACGAGCACGCCCTTGCCGGCGGCCAGCCCGTCCGTCTTCACCACCCAAGGGCCCGGAAGCTGGCGGAGGAACTCTTTCGCCTCGGCCGGGTCGTCGAACACCCCGTATCGAGCGGTGGGCACGCGGGCCTCTGCGAGCAGGTCCTTCATGAAGGCCTTCGAGCCCTCGAGGCGCGCACCGTCGGCTCCGGGCCCGAACACCGGCCGGCCGAGGGAACGCAGCTTGTCGGCCAGCCCGTCCACTAGAGGCTGCTCGGGACCGACGACGAAGAGGTCTGCCTCGACCGCCTCGGGAGGGATCTCGGTGACCGTGATCCTCTGACCTTCGGCGGTCACTCCCGGCATCCCGGGATTGCCGGGCGTCACCACGACGTCGGCGCTTCGCCCGAGAGCGAGAGCGAGCGCGTGCTCGCGCCCTCCGGAGCCGACGACGCAGACCCTCACGCTCGCGTCGGGCAGGTCACGCCGCGAAACGGACGAACTGCTCACGTCCGGGACCGACACCGACGAGCTTGATCGGAACGCCGATCTGCTCGGCGAGGAACTCGACGTAGTCGCGGACTGCCCTTGGCAGGTCTGCGATCCCTGTCGCTCCCGAGAGGTCGGTGCGCCAACCCGGAAGCTCCTCGTAGACAGGCTCCACCTGGTGCAGCACCGACTGGTGGTAGGGCGGGTAGACGAACCGCTCCTCGCCCGCCCGGTAAGCGGTGCACACCTTCACGGTGTCGAACGCGTCGAGCACGTCGAGCTTCGTGAGTGCGACCTCGGACAGCGAGTTGAGCCGGACGGCTTGACGCGCCATCACGGCGTCGAACCATCCGGTCCGCCTGCGCCTGCCCGTGTTCGTGCCGAACTCGTGTCCCCTCTCGACCAGCATGTCGCCGATCTCGTCGTGACACTCGGTGGGGAAGGGGCCTGCCCCGACCCGGGTCACGTAGGCCTTGGCGATGCCGATGACACGGTCGATGTGGCGCGGTCCGACGCCTGTGCCGGTGCATGCCCCCCCGGCGACGGGATTCGAGGAGGTGACGAAGGGATATGTGCCGTGGTCGAGGTCGAGGAACGTCGCCTGGGCCCCCTCTAGAAGAACGTTGTCCCCTCGTGCGAGCGCCTCGTGGACGATGTCGACCGCGTCGACGACCATCGGCGCTATCCGGGGCGCGTACTCGCCGAGATAGCGCTCGCAGATCGCCTCGGCGTCGATGGGAAGGCGGTTGTAGACCTTGGCGAGGACGGCGTTCTTCTCCTTCAGCGCGACCTCGAGCTTCTGGCGGAAGATCTTGGCGTCGAGCAGGTCCTGGACCCTGAGCCCGACCCTTGCCGCCTTGTCCGCGTAGGCGGGTCCGATGCCCCGCCTCGTCGTCCCGAGGGAGTTCTTCCCGAGGAAGCGCTCCGTCACCCGGTCGAGCTCCTGGTGGTACGGCATTATCAGGTGGGCGTTCCCGCTCACCACCATCTTCGAGATGTCGACCCCTTGCGCGGCCAGGCCGTCGAGCTCCTCGAGGAGCACGCCCGGGTCCACGACGACACCGTTCCCGATGACCGGGGTGATGTGGGGATAGAGGACGCCGCTCGGCACGAGCTGCAGGGCGAAGGTATTTCCGTCCACGACCACCGTGTGCCCGGCGTTGTGGCCGCCCTGGTATCGGACGACCATGTCCATTCCCCTAGCGAGCAAGTCTGTGAGCTTGCCCTTGCCCTCGTCGCCCCACTGGGTCCCGACGACAACGGTTGCGGGCACGCGCGCTCCTGGAATCGATGGTACGGATCGGGGACCAAGTGTACCCAGGGCCTGTGGTGGCCGATGCTGCCTGGCGGGCGGCTGACGACCCTGGTCCCGGTGGGCGGATGACGACCCCGGGGCCCGGGAGGTTTCCCGGTGCGAGGGCGCCCGGGAGGACCGGGGACGCCGGACCGTCCGGAAGGCGTCCCCGCGGCTGTCTCGGCCCGCGGCGGGTCAGCGAAGCTCGAGTGAGGCGGCCCCTGGCTTGGCGTCCACGGTGACCGTTTCCCCTTCTGAGTAGCGGCCCTCGAGGAGAGCGAGGGCGAGAGCGTCCTCGACTCCCCTCTGAAGGGCCCTGCGAAGAGGCCTCGCCCCGAGGTCGGGGTCGTAGCCGTGCTCGGCAAGCCAGTCGCGAGCCGGGTCGGTGACCACGAGCTCCAGGCGGCGTTCGGCCAATCGCGCCCGCAAGCCTTCGAGCTGGATGTCGACGATGCGCCGCAGGTCGCCCTTGTCGAGTTGGCGGAAGCGCACCACCTCGTCGATCCGGTTGAAGAACTCGGGCTTGAAGAAGTCACGGGGATCGCCGGGAAGGTTCGACGTCATGATGAGCACGACGTTCGTGAAGTCGACGGTCCGCCCCTGGCCGTCTGTGAGCCGCCCGTCCTCGAGCAGCTGGAGCAGCACGTTGAACACGTCGGGGTTGGCCTTCTCGATCTCGTCGAGCAGCACGACCGCGTAAGGACGGCGGCGGACCGCCTCGGTCAACTGCCCGCCTTCCTCGTAGCCGACGTACCCCGGAGGTGCCCCGACGAGCCGGGAGACGGTGTGCTTCTCCTGGTACTCCCCCATGTCGATGCGCACCATGGCCCTGTCGTCGTCGAACAGATACTCCGCGAGCGCCCGTGCGAGCTCGGTCTTCCCGACCCCGGTCGGCCCGAGGAACAGGAACGAGCCGATCGGGCGGTTCGGGTCGGACAACCCCGCGCGGCTTCGCCGGATGGCGTTCGAGACAGCTGTGACGGCCTCGTCCTGGCCGACGACACGCTCGTGCAGCGCGTCCTCCATGTGCACGAGCTTCTGCAGCTCCGACTCCATGAGCCTCGTGACAGGGATCCCGGTCCAGCGGCTCACCACCTCTGCCACGTCCTCTGCGTCGACCTCTTCTTTCAGCATCGCCCCCTGGCTCTGGAGCTCAGCGAGGGTCTGCGTGGCCTCCTCGATGCGACGCTCGAGGTCGGGGACCTGTCCGTAGCGGATCTCGGAGGCTCGGGTGAGATCGCCGTCACGCGCGTAGCGCTCGGCCTCTCCCTTTCGGGTCTCGAGCTCCTCCTTGAGGGAGCGGATCCTCGCGATGGCCTCCTTCTCCGACTGCCACCGCGCTGTCATGGCGTCCGCCTGTTCCTTCAGGTTCGCGAACTCCTCGTCGAGACGCTTCATCCGCTCTGCGGAGGCGGAGTCGGTCTCTTTCGCGAGTGCCACCCGCTCGATCTCGAGCTGGCGCATGCGGCGCGTGACGACGTCTATCTCGGTCGGCATGGAGTCGATCTCGATACGCAGCCGGCTCGCCGCCTCGTCCATCAGGTCGATGGCCTTGTCGGGTAGGAATCGCCCCGTGACATAGCGGTCCGACAGGACAGCAGCGGCGACGAGGGCCGCGTCTTGGATCCTGACCCCGTGGTGAACTTCGTAGCGCTCCTTCAATCCGCGCAAGATCGCGATCGTGTCCCCGACCGAGGGTTGCCCGACGTAGACAGGCTGGAAGCGCCGCTCGAGGGCGGCGTCCTTCTCTATGTGCCGGCGGTACTCGTCGAGGGTGGTCGCTCCGATCATGCGCAACTCGCCCCTGGCGAGCATCGGCTTGATCATGTTCCCCGCGTCCATCGCACCCTCTGCGCCGCCGGCACCGACGATCGTGTGCAGCTCGTCGATGAAGGTGATGACCTCGCCCTCGGCGTCTGTGATCTCCTTCAGGACTGCCTTCAGGCGCTCCTCGAACTCACCTCGGTACTTCGCCCCGGCGACCATCGCCGACAGGTCGAGGGCCACGACGCGCTTGTCGCGGAGCCCTTCGGGGACGTCCCCCTCGACGATCCGGTTCGCGAGACCCTCGACGATCGCTGTCTTGCCGACACCGGGCTCCCCGATGAGAACCGGGTTGTTCTTCGTGCGGCGCGACAGCACCTGGATGACTCGCCGGATCTCCTCGTCACGCCCGATTACCGGGTCGAGCTTGCCCGCCCGAGCGAGGTCGGTCAGGTCACGTCCGTACTGCTCCAAGGCCTGGTACTGCTCCTCGGGAGACTGCGAGGTGACACGGTGGCTCCCCCGTACCTGGCGGAGCGCAGACAGGAGCTGGTCGCGTGACACGCCTACGCGGTCGGCCATGGCGAGCAACAAATGCTCGACCGAGACGTACTCGTCTCCCATGTCCCGCCTCAGCGCGTCTGCCGAATCGATCGTGTCGCGCGTCTCGCGCGAGAGCTGTGGTTCGGCCGTCCCGTAGGCCTTGGGCAGGTTCGAGATCTGGTCGCGAAGCTTGCTGGCAAGCGCGGCCGGTTCCACCCCTGCTCGCGCGAGAAGCGGCAGGGCCAGGCCGTCTGCCTGCCCGAGGAGCGCAGCGAGGATGTGGTCGGGCGTCACCTCCGGATGGTTCTCCGAGCGCGCGCTCTCTAGAGCGCTCGAAAACGCCTCCTGAGTCTTCAAGGTCCAGCGGTTGGGGTCTATCGCCATCGTCTTCTCGCTATCTCACCGGCTCCACGCCGAGGTCCTGCGCGACACCAGGCTCGCCTGCCGAAGTGGCACGAGGTCGCGCCGGTAGTGGCGATGGATGCGCTCGGCTGCCGCTGCTGCTTCTCTCCTTACCCTGTCGAGCTCGACCCGAAGCCGTTCCAGCTCGGTCTCGAGCTCGAGCACCCGCCTGACTCCTTCGAGGTTCAGGCCGGACCCCGTCAAATCGCCGATGTGCCGGAGCCTCTCGATGTCCGCGGGCGAGTAACGCCTGCTGCCCCCTCCCGTACGTGAGGGGCCCACGAGCCCCCGGCGCTCGTATATGCGCAGTGTCTGTGGATGGACTCCGGCAAGCTCGGCCGCGACCGAGATCACGTACAGGGCTCGCTCTTCGTCGTTCGGATCGTTCATCTACTCGTCCCTCCCAGATGTTCACGCGGCGCCTCGTCGGAGACTCTCGCCAGAGCCTCCACCGCTGCGCGCTGCGCCTGGTTCAGCTTCTTCGGAACGGTGACGTCGGTCGTCACGAGGAGGTCTCCCCCGCGCCGTCCCGCGCCCGGCACCCCGCGTCCCTTCACGCGGAACGCCTGGCCCGATGAGGTCCCAGGCGGTATGCGAAGCGTGACGGGCTCGTCGAGCGTCGGGACGGTGACCGTCGTGCCGAGCGCTGCCTCGGCGAACGTGACAGGAACAGTCAAAGTCAGGTTCCGGCCCTTGCGCCCGAAGAGCGCGTGGGTACCGACGTGCACGACCACGTAGAGATCGCCGGCCGGGCCGTTCGCGCGGCCCGGCGCGCCACGACCTTTCACGCGGATGCGCTGGCCGTCTTCGACTCCAGCAGGGACGCGCACCTTCACCTCGCGGGTCCTGCGGGTCACTCCACTGCCTCGGCAGGTCGGGCACGGCGTCTCGATG
>Ga0209415_10007507_pt1 | contig 19035 bp, 15 predicted proteins | sample PeaSoiSIISIP2007_FD_187696 | JGI IMG/M metagenome (GOLD analysis project Ga0209415, IMG submission 187696) | Peat soil microbial communities from Weissenstadt, Germany - SII-SIP-2007 (SPAdes) (version 2) | ecosystem: Environmental > Terrestrial > Soil > Wetlands > Peat | place: Germany...
TCGCCCACGTTCACCGTGATCACGTCGTCGACCAGGTGGCTCTTGCGGTCGCCCGTCAGCGAGAAGTCGCGCGGCAGAGGCGCCTCGGCCGAGGCAACAGATATTGTCACCGCGAGCGCCGCTCCGAACCATCCCATCGAATCCATCTACGCCTCCTGGCTGTGGTGGAAATCCGTTTCCGAATCCAGTCACAATCCAAAGGCGTGCCAATCGTCACGGAGAGGCGTTCGGTGCACATCCGACCGTCGCGGAAGGGGGGTGCCCTCCCGAAGCGGCTCTTTTTTGCCGGGCCCGCCCGGCAGAACGGTCTAGGCCAGCTGTTCCCGAAGCGCCGCCTCGAACACGCCTTCCCAGGCGGGAGTGGGCGGGGCGATGTGGTTGTAGCCCAGGTAGGCGGCCACGGCCTCCCTCGCATGCGTCTTCGCGGCCTCCCGCGAAGATTCCACGACCTGGTCGGAGGTCAGGGGCGGGAACACGGCGTCGTCGGAAAGCTCACCGTCGGTGTGGGACACCTTCCAGGAGTCCAGGAGCTGGGCCATGATCGGACGCCCCTGGCGCAGGAACCAGACTTGGAGCGCTTGCATGGCGGAATTTTCCAGCGCCGGTTGGCCAAGGGCGGACAAGACGATCTGAACCCGTTCGGTGCGACCGAGCTGGGAGAGCGTCTGGGCGCGCATCTTGCGGAGTCCCGCCACGATGCGCAGGGCCTCCTGGGCCGCGGGCCTGGCCTCCTTGTCGGTCAGCAGGGTTTCCAGCACCGTGCGTCGGAAATCCGCCGGGAGGGCGGCCAACAACTGGCGGAAGGTGCGGGGGAGCTCGCTCTGGGACATCTTGGCCTCGGATCGGATGTGGATCGGCGACGCGGTTCGACCTCCTGCCGCCGGGAATGGAGGCCTGGAAACCTTCGGCGTCAGGTCGGTTCGGGAAGCTCCGCGTTTTCGGACTTCATGAGACTGGGGTGGAAGTTCTGCTGCCGCGCCTCGCGAGTGTGTCCCAGACCGAGGACCAACGCGCATTCGGTGCAGTAGCCCGTATCGCGATCCACCATGAAGCTCGGGTCCACGGGATTGATGCAGCACTTGGTGCAGACCTGCACCCGGTGGATCTTCTTCCCCGCCATCCGCACCGTCAGCAATTCCTTCTCGATCCGCGCGATCAGTTCGTCGTGGCTCTCCTCGCCCTTCGGTTTGCGCAGCGGCACGGCCGGAGCTTGGGGAACCCGGCTTTTCCGCACCGCGGCGGAGCCGACGGGAACTTCCTGGAAGAACGGTCCCACGAACAGGTCCGGCTTGGACCTGCGGGATTCCTTCTCCGGTTGGGACGGCACCTTCGCCGATTTGACCCCGGCAGGAGGCGGAACGACCAGAACGGGCTTGACCGGCTTGGCGGCCGGCTTGGGCGCGACCTTCTTGGTGGGCAGCACCAGAGGTTTGGCCGCAGGGGTCGGCGCCTTGAGTGCGGTTCCCTTCTTGGAAACCACGACTCGGGTGGGGGGCGCCTTGGCGGGTGCTTTCCTGGCGGATGCGGCGGATTTCGCGGCGACAGCCGATTTCTTCGGGAGGGGCTTGGGTGCGGACTTCGCCGCGGACTTCACGGGGGTCTTGGCTTTCGACCTTGCCGGAACGGGCTTCGACGCCTTGGTGGACTTGATGGGGATCCCTTTCTTGGGGGATTTGGCTGCGACTTTCGCCTTGCCCGAGGAAATCTTGGCTTTGGAAACCGGAAGCTTGCCGGATTTCCCCGGAGACTTGATCGCTACCCGAGCTTTTTTGCCCACCTTCGTCGCGGGCTTTTTCGGGAGGATCTTCGGTTTCTGCTTGGAGGGCGCCTTCTTGGCCGCGGCCGGCTTCGGCTTGGGCTTCGCGGCAGACGCCTTGGCCTTGGATGGCTTGGACGGCTTGGACGCCGCTGCAACCTTTTTGGGGGAGCCCTTGGATTTGGACTTGGACGCCATTGGCGGCTAAATCTAATGTCAAGCGGCCGCGAGCGGGAGTCCGACCTCGGCTCCCGGCTCGACCCGCGTCCAAAGCTCCTCCAATTTCGCGAAGCTCCCGGCCCGCCACGCCCAGGGGAACCGGTCGAGTTCGTCCGGCCGACCGTAACCCCCGTCCAGTCGGATGGCGTCGACGCCCGCCGCCCGGGCGACGGCCAGGTCCGCCGGACCGTCGCCGACGAGCAGGGTCGATTCCCGATCCGTTCCCGCCCAGGCCATCAGGCTCTCGAGTCCGGACGGATCGGGCTTGCGGCCCAAGTCCGTGTCTCCCCCCACCGATCTTCCGATCCAGTCCCGCAATCCGTGGTGTCGCACCAGCAGATCCGTGGGGTCCTGGGGCTTGTTGGTGAGGATGGCCTGCAGTCTCCAAGGTGCCGTGGCCCGGCGACGCACGAAATCGAGCGCTCCGTCGCGCAGGGTGGTCTGGTCCAGACAGACCCGCAGGTAGTGGGTTCGGAAGCTGTCGAGGATCGCCTCCATCTCCCGGGGTGGCGTTCCCGGAGGGCAAAGCCGCTCGACCAGGACCCGGGCCCCGTCCCCGATCGCACCGCGCACCGCGTCGAGGGAGACCCCCTGGAGACCCCGCTCCTGGAATGCCAGGTTCGCCGCCGTGCGCAGGTCGGGAATGGTTTCGAACAGCGTCCCGTCCAGATCGTAGACGATCAATCGATAACGGCGGCCGCTGGAAACGGGGGATGCTAGGTTGGATGGCATGGAGGAAAAGTACGCGAGGGAGTCCATCCGGATCCGGTTGCACGACGTCTCCCCCTACACCTGGGACGCCTGCGTCGAGTGGATGGATCTCTGCTCCAGCCTGGGCCTTCCCCCGCTGGACCTGTTCGTGATCCCCCGCCACGAAGGAGGACCTTCGGAAAAGGGCGCCGGACTCCCCAGGGAATTCGTCGAACGCCTCCTGGAGATGCACGCGGCGGGCCATCCCCTCTGGGTCCACGGCTGGACGCACCGGGGCGACCGGGGGGGGGAGGCGGAATTTTCCGGGATGGATCCGGTGCGTGTCGCGGACCGGGCGCGCAGGGCGCTGCTCGACTGGGAGGACGCGGGCCTTCCCGAACCCGTCGGATTCTGTCCGCCCAGCTGGAATCTGCCGCGCGGATCGCTGCCCGCCCTGTTCAAGCTCGGATTCCGGCAGGTGGATCTCCGCCTCGGGGTGGCCCGGCCGGGCGCCACGGAATGGTCGCCGGCTCTCTCCACCTGGGGCGGGGACGGTCCGATCGCGACCCTCTGGGATCGGACGCTCCCCATGCAGAAACGGATCCTGTCCCCGTTCGGGGTGCGGGTCGCGCTGCATCCCCAGGACATGTCCGGAACCGGTCGCCGATCGATGGAGATGGTGCTGGCGACGCTCCTGTGACCGGCACCGGCCGCCGACCTAATTTGGTCGCTCCATGAAGACGCCTTCGGATCTGTCGACCGCCCTGCGAGAACTCGTCCCGGAACCCGTCGAGATCGTCGGCGGCGGTCTGGAGGGACAGTCCACGGCGCGATTCCTCCTGGGAGCGGGATACGAGCGCTTGACCCTCCGCGACCGGAATCCCTCCACGCCCGTACCGGAGGGATGCGTCGGCCGCCTGGGCCCCCTCTACCTCTCCGACCTGCCGGCGAAGGGCACCGTGGTGCGGTCCGCGGGAATCCGACCGGTCCTGCCGGAATTGCTCGCCTTCGCCGCCGCCGGGGGGCGGACGATTTCCCAGCTCCACGTCTTCCTCGCTCTCTTCCAGAGCGTCCGCGGTGGGGCGGCGGCAGGGATCACGGGCACCTTCGGCAAGGGGACCATCACCACCATCCTGTCGCGGATGCTCGACGCCGCCAAGGTCCCCCACGTGGTGGGAGGGAACATCGGAACCCCGATGCTCGATCTCCTCCTCCGCGAGGACCTGCCCGAGTTGGCGCTCCTGGAGCTTTCCTCCTTCCAGCTTTCGGACCTGGCGCCGGTGCGAGGCCTTTCCGGCGTGGATCCCGCGGCGTTCGCTCCCCGGGTGGGGGTCTGCGGCCGCGTCACCGTCGAACACCTGGACTGGCACGTGGACCAGGTGGAGTACTGGAACGCCAAGGCGCGGTTGTGCGAGGAACAGTCTGATTCCGACCACTCCGTGTTCCTCTGCGGAGATCCGGGTTCGGTGTTCGTGGGCATGGCGGGGTCCGCTTCCCAGCATCCCGTTGGTGCCGGGGGCGAATTGGATCCCGGGACCGAGTCGCTGGCCGACGGGCGGACCGGGCGGATCCTCCTGCACCGGTCCGAGCTTCGGGTACCGGGGGCATTCCAGCTGTCCAATGTCGCGTTGGCCTGGTGCGCCGCGAGGATCCTGGGAGCCTCCGACGAGGCCTGTCGGGAGGGTGCGGTGGCCTTCGAAGGCTTGGCGCACCGGTTGCAGTTCGCGGGCGAGCGCGAGGGGGTCCGATTCTACGACGATTCCTACGCGACCAGGCCGGAAGCGACGCTCGCGGCGGTGGAAGCCCTGTCCGGGGCCCCCATCGCCCTGATCCTGGGCGGATCCGACAAGGGGATCGATTTCTCCGAACTGGCCGCGGGTCTGAGGGCGGCGGGGAATCTGGTGCACGTGGCGCTGATCGGGGCCACGGCTCCCTCGTTGCGCAAGGCGCTGGAAGGGAGCGGGCCGTTGCCGTTTTCCGTCCACGACCACGCGGGACTGGCGGAAGCCTTCGAGGACTGCCGACGTTCCGTCGCGGGGGGCGGAGCCGTCCTGCTGTCGCCGGCCTGCGCGAGCTTCGGGCTCTTCCGCAACTACAAGGAGCGCGGCGAAGCCTTCACCGCGCTGGTCGCCGCCTTGGGCTGAGCGCCGTCACCAGGGCTTCTTGATGCCCTTCAGCAGACCCTGGGCCGCGCCTTTCACGCCTTGCACGGCCTGCTGGGTCTGGCCCTGGGCGGCTTGCTTGGCGGCCGTCTCGGCCTGGGACTTGACCTTCTCCGTCTGGGCCTGGACCGCTTTCCCCACCTTCTCCTTGACCTGGGCAGCGGGGCTCTGCGCGGGTCCGGCGGATTTGGCGAGTTCGGGAGCCACGGAAGGGCTCGCGACGGTTCCGGTCGCGTGCCAGCCCAGCACCACCCTCTTCTGGTTGTCGGTGGGCAGAAGGCTCGTTCCCGACATCCCGATGGAGGAGAAGAGCGAAGAGACTCCCGACTGCAGGGCGCCGGAGACTCCCGGAGGCAGATGGGTCTGGGCGTGCATGTCCAGGCTCTGGTCGGCGCCGATGGTGCCTTGGGCCTGGACCATCCCCAAGCCGGAACCGTCCACGACCAGGTCCTTCAGGATCACCTTGCCGTCCACGAGCTGCGCCTGGACGGACAGGGTCTTGAAATCGAGTTCGCTGGAGGAAGGCACCGACGGGAAGATGGCGTGCGCCTTGGACGTGATGGACGCGATGGCGGGGAAGTTCACGATCTTGCCGTCCGAGAGGGCGCCCGCGAGGTCGGCGGTCAGTTTCTTGCCGATGTCCGCGATGGGCGCCTTGACCGAGGCCTGGAGGTGGCCGCCTCCCTTGCCGTAGACCTTGTCGTACAGGCTCTTGGCCGCGCCGGGGGGGATGCGGTCCTTGAGACCGACGAGCACCTCGTGGATCTGCACGCCGGCAAGGTCCGCGACCAGGTGGATTCCCGGCGCCTTGCGGTCGGAGAGATCCACGGACAGGTTCTGGTTGATCTTCCCTCCGGCCAGGGAGGCGGCCATGCTCTCGCCGAGCTGCCCCTTCTGGAGGTTCGCCTTCCCGGCGACGCCGGTCACGGACAGCCCGAGCGCCTGGACGAGGTCGGCCTGGAACGTGGCGGCAAGCGAGATGTTCGGAAGGACGGGAAGCTCGGAAGGAGGTGCCGACGGTTTCGCTTTCGCGGTGTCGGGGGGTGGCAGCAGGCGATCCAGATCGATCTTCCTGGATCGCGCGGCCACGGTCACCGCCGTGGTCTTGCCCTGGGCGAGCTTGGGCAGCGCCAATGCAAGCCAGTCGGCGACCTTGGCGTCCACGGCAAGGTCCGTGGGACCCATGACGATGGCGACCTTCGCTCCCGCCGAAGTGTTGTCGAGGGACGCGGTTCCGTCCACAACGGGCCGGTCGGGCAGACCGGAGATCTTCGCCGAGACCTTGGAGAGGGAGGCGGTTCCCTGGATCTGGAGGCCCAGGGGATTCTGCGGGTCCAGCCGGCCCTTTCCGGTCACGGACCAGGCGAGTTCTCCCGTGGGCTTGAGCGAGTCCAGGGCGGGAACCAGGGGCGCGAGCACCTGGGCGAAGGAGCCCAGATCCACCTTGCCCTGGGCCGAGAGTCCCCGCAGGACGGGGACGCTCTTGTGGGGCGGCACGGGAAGGCTGTCCACCGCGAGGCTCAAGCTGCCGGGAGCGCCGTCCAGCACCCACTGGGTGGAATCGATCTCCACGGTGCGCGTGTGGTGGATGGTCACGCGCGAGCCCAATCCGGAGAGCTTCGCGGGCAGTCCCTGCACGGAAGCGGAAATGGACCTCGCGTGGATCACGCCTTCCACGTCGGGGACGGCGGCGGGACCCACTTCGCCCTTCGCCGTCAGGGAAAAGTCCACCTGCCCGGCCAGGGAGAGCTTGGAAAGTTCCGGACTGATTTCAGCGGGCACCTGGGCGAGCACCTTGGACAGATCGATGGGCGCATCGGTCTCGATCTTCAGGTCCACGACCGGCCGGGTCAGGATGTTGGACGCCGTTCCGGAGAGGGTGGCTCCGATGTCCTGGAGGGAGGCCCGGACCTTGCGGATCCGCACCGAGGCGCCGGGCAGGTTCAAGGAGATGTCGTGTTCCACCTCCAGGTGGATTCCCCCCTTGCGCACGGGGAAGCCCTTGCCCGAAACCGAGATGTCCTCGATGGAGAGCGTGCCCTTGGTCTCGACGTTCTGGAGGGATTTGTCGGCGGAGATCGAGACCTCCTGGGAAATGTCGCCCAAGACCACCTCGCGGTCGGCCTTGTGGTCCAGGTAGGAGACGGAACCGCCCACGATGGAAATGCTGCGGACGCTGAGCGGAAACGGAAGGGTCAGGGGTTTGACGGAATCCGATTTCACCTGGTGGGTGGTGTCCTTGGGTCCGCCGATCCCGTCCAAGCCGGTGCGTCCGTCGGCGAGCACCTCCAGGCGGATCGCGGGCTTTTCCAGGACGATGGCGTCGACCACCGGGGACAGGTGCAGGATGCTCGCGAGCGAAAGCCGCACATCCAGGGACTTCAGGCTCGCCAGGGGCTCGGCGGAAAAGCCGCTGTCGGGGTTGTTCCCCACGGAGAGGCCCGCCAGGCTCACCCCCAGGAAGGGGAACACACGCACGCGGGCGGATTCCAGTTCCACCTTGCGGTGGAGAAGGCTTCCGGCCTCGTCGAGGACCAGGGCCTTCACTTTGGCCGGCGGGAACGCCACCCACACGGCGGCGGCCAGGGCCACCCACAGGACCACGAGCACACCCGCTCCGATCAATCCGAACTTGACCACGCGCTTCATGAGGACCTCCACGTCGGTTCGCGGCTTGCGGCCCGCGATCGCGTCCCACAAGATAGACCCGATGACGGAGCGGCCTCGGGGAGTTCCCTTTGGGAGGAGCGCGGACGGGAGGCGATCTCGATGGAAGAAACGGAAATCTGGAAGGAGTTCGGCTTCGAGTCGGCGCACCTGCTCCCCCGGGTGCCGGAGGGCCACAAGTGCGGTCGATTGCACGGGCACTCCTTCCGGGTGCGCGTGGGAATCCGCGGGATTCCCGGCGACGAATCCGGCTGGGTGATGGACTTCGCCGACCTGAAGGAGGCCTGGAGACCGGTGCACGAGATCCTGGACCACAGGTACCTGAACGAGATCCCCGGATTGGAGAATCCCACCAGCGAGGTCCTGGCGGCCTGGATCTGGGATCGGCTGTCGCCGGCCTTGCCTTTGCTGTCGGTGGTTTCGGTGCGGGAGACCTGCACCTCCGGATGCAACTACCACGGCCGGGCGCACTTAGGGTAGAATGGGACTCGGATGAAACGAACCGATGCCCTCCTGCTCGGAGCCGCCATGGTGTGCGGTGCCGGATTCCTCGTCTCCCTGGATCGGCTTTGGCCGGTGGCCGACCTTCCGACCTCGACCGACGCCCGCGCCTTGGAAGGCATGGCGCTCGAGCACCAATCCGCGGTGGGACAGGATCTGGGGGGATGGAGCGAGGAGAGCCAACTGGTGGTGGACGAGCCGGCCCTCTCCTGGTTGGAGAGGACTCGCTCCCGCCGGGAGACCCAGGATCTGCTCTCGGAGCTTCCCGTGTACCTCCACGAGATCCAGTTCAAGAAGGCGGGAAACCCGGGGGCGGTGACCTTCTGGATCCATCCCAGCCAGGGGTTGGTCGGCTGGAACCGCGCCACCGAGGACGACGAACCGGGCGCCAGGCTGGATTCGACCTCGGCCAGACTCGCGGTCCTCGCGGCGGTCCGCGCCCACATCGGGCAGGATCTGTCCGGCTGGGAACTGCGCCGCCGCGAGGTCCGCCACCTGGATTCCCGCGACGACCAGACCTTCGTGTTCCAACGCGCTGCGGCGCCGGGGTCCGACGTCGAGGAGCAGATGACCGTTTGGCTGGCCGGGGCGTCGGTGCGGGAGGTCCGACCGTCCGTGGTGGTGCCGCCCGCCTGGATCCGCCAAGGTCGGCGCAGGCAGTTCCTGGAACAGTTCGTGCAGGCCATGGCCTTCACCATCTTCGCCTCCATGGGGGTCGCGGCGTTCCTGTACAAGCTCGTGTCCGTGCGCCGGGGCCTGGTGGGGTTCAAGATCCCGGCGATCGGGGCCGGGTTGGTCGTCTTCTGCCTGGGGGCGAGCCGATTCCTGCGCGAACCCCGCCTGTTCGAACTCTGGGATCCGCTGGGACCCCGGTGGATGTCCGCGGCCCGCACGCTGCTCCAGGGCGCGATCGGCGACCTGCTTCCGGCCTTGATGGTGTTCTGCTTCGTGGCGGCTTCCGACGCGCTGGACCAGGAGGCCCCACGCCACCGCGGCATCGCCCTGCGCAATTTCCTGCGGCTGCGCTGGAACAGCGTGGGGGTGGGGCATGCCTCCCTGCGCGGATTCCTGCTGGGGTGGGTGGCCGGAGGCGTCCTCGCGCTCGCCACCTGGGGGATGTCCCGTGTTCCCGGGGCCCTCGTGGAGCTGCAGCCGCGGGGGTTCTTCTTCTACGGCCTGAATTCGTCCCACCCCACCCTGCTGCTGGCCCTGTTCTTCTTCCAGATCAGCCTGGTGGAGGAACTGGGCTACCGACACTTCGCCGGGAACGCGATCTTGCGCCTGGGGCTCGGTCGTTGGGCGGCGGCCTGCCTCCCCGCCCTGGTCTACGGCGCCGTCCATTGCGGGGAATCCTTCCTCCCTCCCGCGGATCCGTGGTGGGCGAGGATCGTCCCCATCACCTTGGTGGGCATCCTCTGGGGATGGGCATTCATCCGGTGGGACGCGTTGACGGTGGTCCTCTCCCATTGGGCCTGCGATCTTTTCCTCTTCAACCGCACCCGGATCCTGTCCGACGATCCCTGGACCAGGCTTTCCGCGGTGGGATGCATCGCGATCCCTCTCCTGCCCGCCGCCGTGGCCATCGCTTGGCGCGCCTGGGAACGGTTGCGCAAGCGCCCCGATCCGGAACCCTGGGGCGAGGATTCCGACCTCGCCGGATTCGATCCCGGCACAGAGCCGGTGCTGGCCACAACGCCCGGACCGGACGATCCGACGGAGGAGAGCCGGGCATGAAGGGCAAGTGGATCCAGCCGGCGCTGCCGGAGATGGTCTGCCCTGTCACGGGGCGGCATTACCACACCCGTCCGGAATGGGTTCTGGCATCCAACCACCACACCTACCGCCTGGGGGTCCTGGACGGCGAATTGATCTTCTGCCAGAGCTTCGGTCGCACCTACGTGGAGGATGTCCTGGAGTACTGCAGGGTGGTGGAGACCATCTTCCAGGAGTTCCTGCAACCCGGCAGGAAGATGGTTCTCCTGGAGGACTACACCCATCTGGGGGCCACGGACAACGTCACGCGACAGGCCTACATCGACTACCATCTCAAGCACCAGGACGACCTGCACGGGATCCTTTTCTTCGGCCTGAACCCGTTCCTGAAGCTCATCGTCCGCCTGTCCCGCCGGATCCTCCCCTTGCGCATGGTGGTGGACGCGACATCCGGTTACGCCGAAGCGCTCGAGACCGCCTTCCGCATGCTGGACAAGAAACTGGGGCCGGTCCGACCGGCACCTGTCCAAGGCGTGGAGGACTGGACCCACGGGGACCTGAGGGTGGAATTCCACCCCCTGGACGAACGGCAGGTGGTCCGGATCAACATCCACGGCCGGATCCGGGGAAGGGACATCCCCCCGCTCTTCCAAGCCTACGAGGGATTCCTATCCAGACAGGCCCTCCAGCCGAACCGGTTCTGCAAGGTCGTGGACTATTCGGGGCTGGACCATGTCGACCTGGCCGCCCTCCTCGCGGGTTCCCGCCAGCTCAACCGCATCAACCGGCTGTTCCCCGCGAGACGGCACGTGATCTGCGGATTGCCGTGGAGCCACCGGTTCTCGCTGGTGACCCTGAACCTCGCCTACCAGGAAAACATGGTGTTCCTGCAACCCGGGGAGAACCTGGATCGCTACCTGGAGGAAACGGCGGCGGTCGACTCGTCCCCGAGCCCGACCCATGCGACCTCCTCCCTCTGGCAGAGGACCCGCCGCTTCCTGCAGCGCGACAAATGGGACACCGCCTGGAGGTTGATGGAGTTCATCGGGGACCTCCAATGGGATTCGGAAGTCAAGGGGGCGAACCCATACCCTCCCAACCATCCCTTCCACCAAGTGGCCACCTCGCTCCTGGTCGTGAAGTCGGATTTCGACAGCCTCATCGCCGAACGCCTCAAGCGCGAGAAGGAGCTGGAGGAGGCCCGCGAGCGGGCGGAGGAGGCCAACCGGCTCCAGGCGCGCTTCTTGGCCAACGTATCCCACGAGATCCGGACCCCCCTGAACGCCATCCTGGGGATGGGCGAGATGCTGGGTGACACGCGCCTGGACGCCGACCAGCAGGATCTTTTGCGCACCATGCGGCAGTCCTCGCAGGGGCTGCTCACGGTCATCAACGACATCCTGGACCTTTCGCGGATGGAAGCGGGCGAATTCCGCCTTTCCCAGGACGTGTTCGAGATCCGTTCGGTGCTGGACGAAGTCGGTGGCATGATGGGGTATCTGGCGGGATCCAAGGGTCTGGAATGGGAGGTCCGCAAGGTGGGCGCGATGCCGCTGGCCGTGCGAGGCGACCCGGTGCGGCTGCGGCAGGTGCTGCTGAACCTGGCGGGGAACGCGGTGAAGTTCACCGAGCGGGGCCTGGTCTCGCTGGAGGTGAACCGGCTGGGGGATGCGGAGGGAGCGACCCACCTGCAGTTTCGCGTCGAGGACTCCGGACCGGGCATCCCCCTCGACCGGTTGGGCGACATCTTCCAGCCCTTCCGACAGCTCGACGGCTCGTTGTCCCGTCGCCATGGCGGAACAGGGCTGGGATTGGCCATCGCCAACAACCTGGTGCGGCAGATGGGCGGAAGCCTGGGCGTGGAGAGTTCCCCGACCGGCTCGGCCTTCGGATTCCGCCTGTCCTTCCAGGAAGTCGACCCCCATCTCCTTGGGGTGGATTCCTCCGCCTCCGGCACCGAGGGTCCGCTTTCGGGGAGGGTGCTGGTCGCGGAGGACAACCGCGTGAACCAGAAGGTGGTGGTGGGGCTGCTGGCCAAACTGGGGCTGGAGTCGGACGTCGTGGGGAACGGACGCGAAACCCTGGAAGCGCTCAAATCGCACCGCGAACGGTACCAGCTCGTGCTGATGGACATCCAGATGCCGGAGATGGACGGGATCGAGGCGGTCCTGCGCATCCGATCGGGCGAGGCGGGAGACGGAGCCAGCAGGATCCCCGTGGTGGCGTTGACGGCGCACGCGATGGAGGGCGACCGCGAGCTCTTCCTGAAGCAGGGGATGGACGACTACATCTCCAAGCCCATCCGCCTGGCCAACCTGCGCGCCGCCCTGGAACGATGGATCGGCAAGCTCCATCCGCAAGGATCCTGAATTTCGTTCCGGAACTTGTCCACGGAGCGCGACGATGTCGGTAACTTGGAAAGATCCCGTCCCATGTGGGGCGAGGTCCATCAAGGAGTCGAATCATGGGAGACAAGGGCGGCAAGAAGAAGGAAACCAAGAAGCACCCCTCCAACGAGAAGGTGCTCGCGGCCAAGGCGGGAGCCAGCGCGAAGGCCGCCGAAGTCGCGGCGACCGCCAAGAGCGCGGCGGCGAAGGCCGGCGGCGGGAAGAAGTAGAAGCCGCTTCACCAGGGGCTCGGAAGGATCGATTGCTTTCCCCGGGCCAAAAGTGTAGCTTGAAGTCCATGATTGGCAGGCGTCACCAGCGGACAGGATGGAGGGGATCGATCCTCTTCGTTCTCGCGCTGGTGGCCGCTCTCGGTCCGTCGTGGGCCGCCAACTACATCTGCCCCATGGCGCGGGCCGAGTCCCATCTGCCCGCCTGTTGCTCGCATCGGCTGTTCGCGAACGCATCTTCCCCGGAATCCTTCCAGGTCGCCTGCCACTGCCCCATCCCCACTTGGCAGGCTGGGGCCGTGGAAGCCAACCGTTCTCTCGTCCCATCCGCCCCCCACGCCCAGATCGTCGCCGACCTTCCCCGTTCGATGGTTTCGATCGCAGCTCCCGCCGCGACCGTCGCCTTCGAACAAGTCCGACCTCCGCCGCGATCCGGACCCGCCCTGTGGGTCCGAAACCAATCCATCCTGCGCTGATCTCCACCCGGATCTGATCGAGACCCACGCGACCGGAGCGCCCGGAGCGAGGGACGATTTCCTTCGGCGAAGGTGAGCGCGAAAATGGAAAAGATCGGCTGGATGGCCGCGTTCCTCTCGTGGAATGCGGCGGTCGCCTGGGCATCGCCAGCGGCAGGGAAGGATCGCGAGATCGTGGAAGGATGGGTCCAACAGGTCCTGGTCTCCCATCCCCAATCCCGCACCGGCGGACTGGGGGTCGAATCCGAGCGGGTCCAGGTGGACGGAACCCGTGCCTGGATGCCGCCTTTCGTGGAGATGGACGACCAGTCGGATGGTTTGGCGGACGTCAAGCTCACCCAGATGATCCCGTGGCCCGGAAAGACCGGTGCCATGGAAAAGGTGCAGCGGGACAGGGTGGGGATGGCCCAGGCCGATTCCACCGACACCCGTCGCCGCATCGAACTCGCGGTGCGCGAGGCGGCCTGGATGGAGTGGATGAACGGCGAGAAGGCCCGGCTCCTGGAAGAGCAGGAAGGCGTGGTTCGCGACCTCGCCAAGACCGCCGAGCGCAACCAGGCCCAGGGCATGGCGACGGCCGCCGACACCTGGATCCTCCGGGCCCGGACGGAACAGATCGCGGCCCAGGCCGACCAGGCCAAGGCCGAGGCGGCGTCGGCGAAGGCGATGCGGGAAGGTTGGACAGGACCTGTCGGCGATCCCCTTCCGGAGCCGGGTGGACCGGAGTCGCCCGCCTGGAACGATTCCGCCCTGGAGGATTCCGTCAACGACCGGCCCGACATCGTTTCCATGCGCCGGGAAGCCACCATGCGCGATGCGATGGGCCGGGCGTCGGAGGCGACGCTCCGACCCGATCTGATGGTGGGGGCCATGGCCATGCGGATGCAGAACGGCATGCCCGGTTGGGGTCTGATGGCCGGGTTCACCGTGCCCTTCGTCCCGTGGTCCAGCGGCATGGCCAACGGCCAGGCGCGCGGCGCCAAGGTCCAGGCGAGAACGGCGCAGGCCAAGGCCGAGGCGATGGTGCGGATGGCGCGGTCGGAGGTGGCAGACCACTCCCAACGCGCCCGCGCCGCCTGGGCGGCCTGGAAACGGCTGGACAGCTTGGTTCTGCCGGGCGAGGAAAACGCGTTGGCCCTCACACGAACCCGGTACGGCCAGGGAAGCGAAATGCTCTCCATGGTGCTCGCCATGGAAGAAATGATCCGCATGACCCGGATGGACGCGGTCATGCAACGGGGGACCTACGAACTGGAACGGGCGCGGCTCGCGGCCGCAGCGGGCGTGGAGCCCGACCGACTGGAGGAGTTGAAATGAATTCCAAGACGATGGCGTTTTCGCTTTCCGTGGTGGCCTTTTTGAGTTCCTGCAAGCAGCAGCCGCAAACCTTGAAGGCCTCCGACGGTACGGTGAGGATCCAGGCGGTGCACGCTCTGTGGCACTGCCCGATGCATCCCCAGATCGTGCGCGACCACCCTGGGAACTGCCCCATCTGCGGGATGCAACTGGTGCCTTTCCCATCCGACGCGACGTCGGCGACGGGGGATTCGATCCGGCCTGGCGCCGGGATCCACGCCTCCCACGACGTGATGGTGGATCCCGCCGAGGTCCGGAAGATCGGGGTGCGCACGGACATCGTGGAGGCGGGGACGCTGGGGCCGGAACTTCGCGTGGACGCCGAAGGCGTCCTGGACGAGGCGGCAGAGCTTTCCGTGACGGTCCGCACCATGGGCTACCTGGAGACCGTGGCTCCGGTGCGCACCGGAGACCGGGTGCGGAAAGGACAGATCCTGGCGACCTTCTACAGCCCCGAGGTGGTGGCCGCCCAGGGCGAGTGGCTCCAAGCCGCCAAGACGGGGGATTCGACGGCGGCGCAGGCGGGGCGAGAACGTCTCCGGTCGTACGGTTGGCCGGAATCCATGCTGGATCGGATCGCGGCCGGAGGGACGGTGGTGCGAGCGCTGCCCCTGACGTCCCCCGCCGACGGCTGGATCTCCAAGCGCCAGGCCGACCAGGGACAGGCGACCATGGCCGGACAGGAATTGTTCCGGATCGTCCAGGGGTCGGGCGTGCTCGTGGACGCCCAGGTGCCGCAATCGCGGCTGCCGGGACTGTCCACCGGTTCGGCGGCCGAGATTTCGGGATCGGATCTGGCCGTGCCCGTGAAGGCGGTGGTGCGGTCCATCCTTCCCGTGGTCGGTGCAGGAGACCGGACCGCCACCGTCCGTCTGGAGGTTCGCGGAGCGAATCCGCTGCGGGTGGGTGGCCTGTACCAGACCCAGCTCCACCCGAAGCTGGAAACGGGGCTGGTGGTTCCCGACGCCTCGGTGCTCCACACGGGAACGCGGGACATCGTTTTCCTGGCGCTGGGCGGCGGCAGATTCCGTCCACAGAAGGTGGAGACGGGTCCATCCGAAGGAGGGAAGACCCTGGTGCGCCAAGGTCTGGAGGCGGGCGACGAGGTCGTGGTCTCGGCGCAGTTCCTCCTGGACGGCGAAAGCCGTCTCCAGGCGGTGCTGGATCAGATGGACGCCCGATGAACGGGCCTCGTAAGGACGCAAAATTTTGCGTCCCCACGAATGGGGGGATGGGCGCGGTCATCGCCTGGTCGCTGCGCAACCGGTTCCTGATGGTGTTGTTGGGTGTGTTCCTGGTGCTGGGCGGCATCTGGGCCTTGCGCACCATCCCCCTGGACGCCATCCCCGACCTTTCCGACGCCCAGGTGATCGTGCAGACCAAATGGGATGGGGCTTCTCCCCAGGTGATGGAAGACCAGGTGACCCAGGTGCTTTCCCGTCGACTGGTCTCCACACCCGGTGCCAAGGTGGTGCGCGGGTATTCGTTCTTCGGGGAATCCCTGGTCTACGTCCTGTTCGACGAGGGGACCGACCTCTACTGGGCCCGCTCCCGGGTCTCCGAATTGCTGTCGTCGATGGGCTCCGAACTTCCCAAGGGCGTGCAGCCGGTGCTGGGTCCGGACGCCTCCGGCGTGGGCTGGATCTACGAATACGCCCTGGTTTCGGACTCGGGAACGAACATCGTGGACAACAAGGACCTGCGCCGCCTCCAGGACTGGACCGTGAAGCCCGAACTGCAGACGGTTCCCGGTGTCGCGGAGGTGGCCTCCGTGGGAGGGATGGTGCGGCAGTTCCAGGTCACGGTGGACCAAGTGGCTTTGGAGGCCCGGGGCCTGCGCCTTTCCGACGTGGAATCGGCCCTGCGCAGATCCGGAACGGATGCGGGTGGCGAAGCCATCGAACACGGGGAGACCGAGTGGATGGTCCGCACGCGTGGGCAGGTGCGCACGCTGGAGGACCTGCGCGACCTGCCCATCCAAGCGGGAGGAGGGGGATCCGTGGTGCGCCTCTCCGACATCGCTCGCATCGTGGAAGGGCCCGCCCTGCGGCGCGGCGTCACCGACCTGGACGGCAACGGCGACGTGGTGGCCGGGATCGTGGTCATGCGCTACGGGCAGAACGCCAAGGCCACCATCGAGGCCGTGAAGGCGAAGTTTCGGGAGATCCAGACGTCGCTGCCCACCGGGGTGCGGGTGGTGCCTCTTTACGACCGATCCATCCTGATCGACGACGCCATCCACCACCTGGGCTGGAAGCTTTTGGAGGAGATGCTGATCGTGGCGCTGGTGTGCGCGATCTTCCTGTTCCACGCGCGGTCGGCGCTGGTGGCCGTGATCACGCTGCCGGTGGCCCTGTTGATGGCGTTCCTGGTCATGCGCCTGCAGGGCGTGGGCGCCGACATCATGAGCCTGGGGGGGCTGGCCATCGCCATCGGGGCCATGGTGGACGCCTCCATCATCCTGGTGGAGAACTCCCACAAGCACCTGGAGCACGAGCAGGAGAAACCTCCCGACCGGCGCCGCGACCGCTGGGCGGTGGTGCTGGAGAGCTCGCTGGAAGTGGGGCCGTCTCTCTTCTGGTCGCTCTTGCTCATCACGGTCTCGTTCCTGCCGGTGTTCGCGCTGCAGGCCCAGGAAGGACGGTTGTTCCGACCTCTGGCCTTCACCAAGACCTGGGCCATGGCCTCGGCGGCTCTGTTGTCCGTGACGCTGGTTCCGGTCCTGATGGGCCTGTTCCTGACGGGGAAGATTCCGCCCGAGGAAAAGAATCCGTTGAACCGTTTCCTGATGCGGATCTACCACCCGGTGGTGGCGCTGGTGACGCGCCATCCCTTCCGGACGTTGTTGGCGGCCCTGGTGGTGCTGGTGTCGGCGGCGTGGCCGCTGCACGAACTGGGCAGCGAATTCATGCCCCCGCTGTTCGAGGGCGACCTCCTCTACATGCCCACGGTCCTTCCTGGGATCTCCCCGACCAAGGCCCAGGAGCTGCTCCAGCAGACGGACCGGATGATCGCGACGGTGCCGGAGGTGGAACAGGTGTTCGGGAAGGCGGGGCACGCCGAGACCGCCACCGACCCCGCCGGGTTCGACATGTTCGAGACGGTGATCCGGCTCAAGGACCGGAAGTTCTGGAGGCCGGGCGTGACGGTTTCCGACATCGTACGGGACCTGGACGCCGCCGTGCACGTGCCGGGTCTGACCAACGCCTGGACGCTCCCCATCAAGTCGCGCATCGATATGCTCTCCACCGGCATCCGCACCCCCATCGGGATCAAGGTCTCGGGACCGGATCCGGACACCCTCCAGGCCCTGGCCACCAGGGTGGAGTCGTTCCTGCGCGGCAAGGACGGGATCGCCTCGGCCTTCGCGGAGCGGGCGGCGGGCGGGTACTACCTGGACATCCGGATGGATCGCGCCAAGGCGGCGGCCCGTGGAGTGTCCGTGGAGGACATCAACGACGCGGTGCGCACAGGGCTCGCGGGAATGCCGGTGGCCACCGCCATCGACGGACTGGAGCGGATCGCGATCACGCTGCGCCTGGAGCGGGAACGGCGCGACACCAAGGAAAACATCCAGGACCTGCAGGTGGATGGCTCGCGAGGACCCGTCCAGCTCTCCGACATCGCCGACGTGGTGTGGACCACGGGGCCCATGGTGGTGCGCTCCGAAGCGGGCCGACCCAACGCCTACGTGTTCGTGGACACCCGCGAATCGGATCTGGGCGGACTGGTGCATCGGCTCGCGCCCCAGCTCGCCGCCGGGGTGCGGGTTCCCGCGGGGTACGGGCTCGCCTGGAGCGGACAATGGGAGGGCATGGAGCGCGTGCGGGCCCGGATGCTCGCCGTCATCCCCTTCACCCTGCTGTTGATCGTGCTCATCCTCTACCTCAACACAGGCAGCTTCGTGCGCACCGCCATCGTGATGCTGGCCGTGCCGTTTTCCCTGGTGGGCGCGTTCTGGTTCCTGTACCTGGCCCACTTCCAGATTTCCGTCGCGGTGTGGGTGGGACTCATCGCCTTGGCGGGCTTGGACGCCGAGACGGGCGTCGTCATGCTTCTGTACCTGGACAACGCCTGGGAGACCACCAAGGCGGACGGAAAACAGAACCTGGCCGGTCTTCTCGCCGCCATCGACCACGGCGCCGTGCGTCGCGTGCGCCCCAAGGTCATGACCGCCTCGGTGATCCTGGCGGGGCTGTTGCCCATCCTGTCGAGCGATGGCACCGGCTCCGACGTCATGAAGCGCATCGCGGCGCCCATGGTGGGCGGCGTGCTGACGTCGGTGGCCATGGAGCTGTGCGTGTATCCCGCCATCTTCCTGCTGTGGAAGCGGCGGGGACTGTCCAAGTGATCCACCGGGGACGGATGTCCCACCCAACCAAACCAAGGAGAGAAACCATGAAGAAGACACTGATCGCCGTCGCGCTCGCCTCGTTCACCGCGTTGGCCGCGGCGCCCGTCGACACCTCGCTGGTGCTCAAGCCCACGGCTGCGCAGATCGCGGCCGCGCACGCGGTGGGGAACAAGAAGTGCCCCGTCTCGGGCGACGAGGTCGGTGGCAGCATGGGGCCGGGACGGACCGTGCTCTACAAGGGCGAGGCCGTCCAGCTCTGCTGCGGATCGTGCGTGAAGAAGTTCGCGAGGGATCCGGAGAAGTATCTGGCGATGGCGGAGAAATCCGCGGTGGCGGGGAAGTAGGCGTTTCGCTCTCGCCTCTTTTTGCGCCTGGCGGCGCGGCGCCCTTCGACAGGCTCAGGGACCAGCCGTGGCGGCGGGTGTTGTGATACCGTCTGGTCAGGTGCGGTGGAGAAGAGTCGAACGCGACAGATTCCGCAATACCCCATTCCCCCTCTCCACCTGTTGGAGAGGGGGAATGGG
>Ga0209415_10007508_pt1 | contig 19034 bp, 6 predicted proteins | sample PeaSoiSIISIP2007_FD_187696 | JGI IMG/M metagenome (GOLD analysis project Ga0209415, IMG submission 187696) | Peat soil microbial communities from Weissenstadt, Germany - SII-SIP-2007 (SPAdes) (version 2) | ecosystem: Environmental > Terrestrial > Soil > Wetlands > Peat | place: Germany...
TGGAGATGGAAAACATGACGCGCGGCCACGGCTGGGTTTTTCTCGACCTGGGCCGGCGCATCGAACGCGGCGTCGCCATTAGCCGGCTGCTCGAGGCCGCCCTGCGCGTGAACGGGCCGCGCGAGCTGCTGCTCGAACCGCTGCTGGAAATCGCCGACAGTGTCATCACGTATCGCCGGCGCTACTTCGCCGAGCCGCGCCTGGCCGGCGTGCTCGACCTGCTGCTGCTCGAGCCAACGAATCCCCGCGCGCTCGCGTTTCAACTCAACGTCCTCGAACGCCACGTGGCCAACCTCCCCGCCGGACCTAACCCGGAAGGGGTCGCCCAGCTTCAGCAACGGGTGGCGGCGCTGGCCGGGCAGCTCGCCGGCTTCCAGGCCGGGGAATTCGACACCGAGGCGGGGGCCGGCGCAACGGCGGAACGGCTGGCCGGCCTGGCCGCCGACCTGGGTGGTCTGTCCGACCGGCTCACCCTGGTTTATTTCAGTCATATCGTGCCTCGGGTGAGTTGAGTTGGAATTAGGATGAAAGCGCAGCTTTTCGAGATCACCCACGCCACCACCTACGACTACCAGTCGCCCGTGACGGTAGGGCATCACTTGCTGCGGCTGGCCCCGCGGCGGTTGCCGCGGCAGTCCCCGCTCGCGCACGCGGTCTCCCTCGACCCGGCCCCCGCGACCCTCAGCAGCCACACGGACTACTTTGGCAACGAGGTCGCCTTCGTCATCGTCGAGGGCGCGCACCGGCGGTTGCGGGTCACGGCGCGCAGCCGCGTGGCGGTCGGAGCCGCTTTCATTCCGGACGCTACCGAGACGCCCTCGTGGGAAAGCGTTCGCAGCCTGTGCCGGAGGGATCTCTCGGTGCCTGTGCTCGAGGCCAGCGAATTCACCTTCGCCTCCCCGTTCGTACCGGTCGATGCGCCCTTCGCCCAATACGCCCGGCCGTCGTTCCCCGCGCAACGCGCCATCCTCGACGCGGTGCTCGATCTGACGGCTCGCATCCACCACGACTTCAAGTTCGATGCAACCGCCACGACGGTGGCCGCTCCGCTGGCGCAGGTGCTCGAGCAGCGCCGGGGTGTCTGCCAGGACTTCGCGCATTTGCAGATTGCCTGCCTGCGCGCGATGGGCATTCCCGCGCGCTATGTCAGCGGCTATCTCGAAACCGCGCCCCCGGCCGGACAACCCAGGCTCATCGGGGCCGATGCCTCGCACGCCTGGGTCAGCTTCTTCTGCCCCGGCCTGGGATGGATCGACGTGGACCCGACCAACAACCTCCTGCCCTCGCTCCAGCACATCACGCTGGCCTGGGGCCGCGACTACGGCGATGTCAGCCCCATCCGGGGCGTGCTCGTCGGCGGCGACGAACACGCCCTGGGTGTCGCGGTGGACGTGGTCGCCCTGGGCGAGGCCAGGACCGATTAGCCCGGATACTTCACGAGTTTCGCCAATCGGGAGGCGTAGCGCAGACTTCCAGTCTGCCGTATCGCGGATTTCCAATCCGCCGATGCGACCACACAGGTACAGCCTGCCGACTAGAAGTCGGCGATACAGCAGGTTGGAAACCTGCGCTACGCAACTTCGGGAGCCCGGTACCGCCCATAGGCTGAGAAATATCCTACTGGATAAGGCGGTAGTACTTGGGCTTGGTAGTCACTACGTCATAGACGACGTATTGGTTGCCGATGACCACCACGGGGGTGGCGGGGGGGCTAGTGACATTGGTCCAGGCGGGGGGGTGAAGAGTGGGGGAGGATTGGAGGACAAAGCCTGGGTAGCTCGCGGGCCAGGAGATGCGCACGGTGTTGCCGGTCCATACTTTGATGGTGAGGGTCGGAGGAGTGAGGGCCGGCCCCGTGACTTCGGTGACGGAGTAAGTGCCGTTGGTTTTGGCGGGGACCAGGCAGGTGCTCACGGGCGTGGTGGCGAAGACGCCGGCGACCGCGTAGGTGCTCGAGATGTTGTCGGTGAAGCTCACCTCGTACCACTCGCCCTCAATCGAGTACCAGGAGAGGAGGTCGTAGCCGGCGCCATAGACTTCGTTGGTGACCACGGTAGGAAAGGCGCTGGGGAGGAGGCCGCGCACGGGCAGGATGGCGCGGATGGTGTAGCCAACATCGTTAGTCAGGTCGTTGTTATAGACGCCGAGATACCAATTGCCGAGGAGGTCAGGCACGTCGCTGTTGGGGCGGACGACGATCTGTTCGGGCGTGGTGCCGGGCTGGAAGCTGCCGGCGAAGTAAGGGGCCATGGTCGGTGGCACATCGCGCTGGAGGACCAGGTCGGCATTGCCGGAGAGGTTATAGAGCTGGAACAGGACGGCCGGGACCGGATTGGTGATTTGGAAGCTGAAGAACGCGGTGCGCGGCGCTCCGGGCGGGGCGACGTATTTGCTGGCAAAGCGGGCGGTATAAGGGACGGCATTGGCGAGGGGGATGATGTCGGGGTAGTTGGTCGAGTAGCAGGCCTGGACGGCAAAGCCGACGTTGGTTTGGGCGACGTTAAAGACGCCGACGTACCAGCGGTTGGTTTGGATGGGCCAGGGAGTGGAGTTGGTGCCGATGACCGACGGGCCCAGGCTGGGGAGGTTGTTGTCCACGACCATCACGATTTCGGCGTTGGGTCCGGGTTGCTGGCTGATGTAATCGTGCTGGCCGAGGTCGGGCAGGGGCAAGTGTTCGCTCAGGACGACGGTGAGATTGGTGGAGGCATTGCCGAGCCAGAAGGCGACGTTCTGGGGCAGGCCCGGAGGCGCGCCATTGGTGGGCACGTCGAACTGGAAGTAGGTGGGGATGCCGGCCGGGCCCACGACGGCGTCGAGGAGGGTGTCGCAGTTCGTCAGGCTCAGGATGTCAAACCAAACGCCGATGGCGAACTGGACGGCCGTTGGGTTGGGATTGGTGACGGTCAGGTAATAGGGTTTGCCGGGCATGAGGACCGGGGCGGCGTTGGTGGAGAGGCGCATGGTCTGGGGCGCATTGGTCGGAGGCCAGAGGAGGGCGTTGGCAATGGTGGTGGGGAAGGGATTGGTGTCGTAGAGCACGCCCATCGGCTGGGGGTTTCCCGCGAGGTCCATAGCGGAGAGGAGGACATTGGTGGCGTTGGTGGCCCAGAGCGGGACCTGGACGATAAAGTTCTGGGCGCCGAGGCCGGCGAGGATATTCGTGTAGGGCAGGCCTTCGTACAGTTCGATGACCGGCGGCGGGCTGGTGGGGGTGAACTGGAAGTTGAGCTGCCAGGTGAGCAGCGTGGCGAGGTTGGTAGTCGCGCCGGGACCGTAGTCGGTGTCCTGGATTTCAAGCGTCCAGGTGCCAAAGGCATCTGCGCCCAGGAGCGAGTTGAGAGAATTCTCGGGCTGATAATACAATTGGGAGGGGACCTCGGTCATGGTGATGCCGTCCAGGAGGGTGCCGGGCACCAGGCCCTGCAAGGCAAGGACGGTGTTGGTGTGAGCCGCGGTAAAGAGGAAACTGCGCGTGTCCCACTGGGCGTTGTCGCCATTCGCGACATCCACCGGCGTGCCGTCGAGCGAGACGCTGAGTTTAGCCAGGCTCTGGGCCGGCGCCACGGTGAAGTCGGCCTGCCCGTTGGTGCCGGCAGCGTAAATCTGAAGGATTTCCTGGTCGGTGAGGGCGCGGCCATAGACGGTGAGTTCATCCATGAAACCGCGGAACGGTTGGGACTGATCGGCGGGCCCGTTATTGCCGATGACCACGCCCGGGGCGGAGCCTGGGTCAAGGTCGCGGAATGGGACCTCATTGATGAAAGGGATACCGGGAAAGTAGCCCGAACTCTCGAGGCCGAGGACGTTGGTGTCGTCGATGCCGTTGACGTAAAGGCGGGGCATGTTGGGGCCATTGAGGGGAGGAGGGGAGTGAGGGAGGGAGTAACTAGATATAGGACTGGCGTCGAAGGCGGCGGCGACATGGACCCAGTTGCTGGTAGTAATTGGGCGGTCGATGGTCTGGAGGTCGACACCGTAAATGTCCGCGACGCTGTTGACGATGTGGCCCTCGATGTGAAGGACGAGGTCGTATTGTTCCGTGGAGGCGCCGGGGGAAGTCGCGCGCTGGAGGCCGAAGTAGTAAGGAGACCGGCCATTGTGGGAATCGCCCCGGAAGAAGATCTGCTCGATCTGCTTGAGGAATACCCCGGTGCCGTTGGTGTTCACGTAGATGTTGGTCTGAGCCTGCGGGTTGATCCAAGCTTCGATCGTGAAGCTGCTGGTCAGGCGCAGGTTCTCGGGGTCGCCGAGCTGGATGTTGCTGGCAAAGAAAGGGGCGCCGTCGACGCCGTTGGTGATCATGCCCGGGAAAAAGACGCCCTGGTTGCCGACGAAGCTCTCGGGGGCGGGGACGCTCGCGGCGCCGTTGATGAGGGCGCCGTCGTTGCCGCCGAGGAGGTCCTGGAGTCGGCCATCCACCGGGTTGACGGCGCCGTTCCACCAACTGATCGCGCCGGGGCCGCGGAAGGTGTAGGTAAGCTGGTAGCGGTGTCCGGGGCTGGTGGGCAAGAGCGTCTGGAGCGAGCCGGTGCCCAGGACCAGGAAGTTGGTGTCCATCGCGTCCACGATGGAGTTGCTAACCACGGTGACCGGGCCCTGAACAACCGTCCAGTCGCGCCGGCCGACGGGCTTGCGGTTGGCCGTGCCGGGAATCGTGTTGCTGGTGGTAAAGACTACGTCCGTCGAGAGCGGGAAACCGTTCGCGGCCGAGAGCGGGAAACCGTTGGTGAAGGTCAGCGGCGACGGGTTATTGGCGAGCACGTAAGGCAAAGGGGCGAACTTGATGGGCGTGATGGCGAGGTTGGTGTCGTCGGTGAAGTACATCAGCCCGCTCTCGAGGTTGCTCGTGACGGAGGAGAGGACAAAGTCATCCACAGTGACATTCGGGTCGAACGGCGTGAGGATGATGGAGGTGAGATTGGTGGTCGAACCGCTGCCCGGGACGGACGGGGGAACCGTGAAATCAATGGTGTTGGTTTCCCAGGTCAAACCGTTCGTGGCCCAGGAGAGACCGTTGGTGAACGTGGTGCTTGAGGTGAGGCCGCCCGGGCCGGTGGTCAGAGAGACCTGAAGGGCGACCGGGCAGACCAAGGCGTTGGTGCCGTATTTGCCATTGGGGCCGGTGTTATAGATGGCCTTGATTTCCTGGGGCGAGAGGGCGCGGGAATAGAGGCTGAATTCGTCGAGGCCGCCGGCGTAAGAGAGGCCTTGGCGGGCGTTGAAGGTCCAATTCAGAATATCGTGGTTTTCCACGAGGGGGCTCGTGCCGGCGCTGAACCCGATCCAGCTATTGCCGTTGGTGTCAAACGCCGGGCATTGGGCGGGGTTGATGGCAAAGGCGGGGACGATGAGTTGATTGTCCAGCCTGACGCTTAAGGAGGCTCCGTCATAATTGATTTCGGCCCTATGGACGGCGCCATCGTTCAAGGTGATTGGAATCGAGGTGAGCGCGTGTTCCACGGTCTGGGCCAGGAGAATATTCGTGGACGGGCTCGAGTGGTATGACCTGATGTCGAGGGCGTTATCCGGGCCTTGGCCGTCCGAGTTGACGATGAACGCAATGGTGATGGAGTCAGGGAGGTCGTTCGCCCAGCCCCAGGGCGCGGCGTTGTTGTTCCACCAGACGGGTTCGTACTTGGTTCCCTGATTCTGGATGAGGAAGGAAAAGCCCTTGGGGTAATCGGGGCCGGATTCAGGGTGCGAGTCGGTGATTTGGAAGCTGAAGGCCGTGCTGAAGCCGGAGGCGCAGTGCAGCTTATTGGCGTACCAGGCTGCGCCCGTCTGGTCCGTAGCCGCTGGGGTGAGCCGGAGGACGCCGTCGGTGACGGCGGCGTTGCCGATGAGGTCGAGGTTGGCGGCGCTTGGGAAACTGAGAAAGGCGAAGGCGGGCAGGCCGGGAGCGAAGGTCAGGCGACCGGGATCGAAGCCGAGGTAAAGGTCGCCTTTGGTCTGGAGCACGGTGCCGGCGGGCAGGGGTCTTCTGGCGGCGGCGGGTTGGCCGTTGGCGTAGAGATTGGCCACGCGGGTTGAGGCATTATAGGTCAAGGCCACGTGCTGCCAGCCGCCATTGGTGAGGACCGGCGCGCCCGTGACCATGGGATAGGGCGGGGAGTTGGGGGTGGTGTCCCACAACGCCGCCGAGAGGGCGCCAGGGCTGGGGTTCGTGCTGCCCACGTTGCCGAGGTAGAACTGGACGCCGAAAGGAGACAGATTTCCGGGGGTCGGATCGTACCACTCGACGAGCGGGCCGAGGTTGGTGACGTTGGCCGGGTTAATCCAGCCCTCGAGGGTGAAGCCCGAAGCTTGCTCAAGGTTGAGGCTCGGGCCGGCCGGCACGACGACCTTGGTGGCGACGCCGTCACCGAAATAGGCCTGGGCGACCTCGCCGTTGGTGAAGGTGACATCGCCGTAGAGCAGGCCGTGCAGGCCGCCGAAGAGGTCGCGGGCATCGCCGTCGAACGGCCACCAAGTGACCATGCCGACGAGATAGGGGGCGTGAGTGGCGCGGAAGGTGAGCTGGTACTCGAGCGAGTTGGTGGTGGGCAGGGAGTTTGAGACGACGCCCTCGTCGAGGATGAGGTAGTTGTTTTGGAGCCACGGGACACTGTAGTCGGGGAAGACGCTGACTTCGTTGCTGATGACGGTCCAGCCATCGAAGATGGAGCCCGGCCCGTAGGGGCCGATGGCGGCGGGGTTGAAGTTGTTGGTCCAGAACCCCGCGAAGTTGGTGTAACCCAGGGCGGCGCCGGAGCCGAAGGTGCCCAGGCCGCCGGTGGAGGCGGCGCCGCGGTTTTGGAACAGGCTGACGCGGGTCCCGTTGGGACTGATGAGCGTGGCGGCGAGGCCGGAGATCCGGGGGTCCTTAATGAGCAGGCCGACGTTGAGGTCGGAGACCAGGAAATGGCTGAGCACGTCGATATGGGCGTAACTGATGGCGTCGGCCTGGATGGCGACCGGGCCGGTTGTGGCGGGAACGGGAACGGCGACGGCGCCGCTGTTGACGACGATGGTGGCTTTGACGAAGAGGCTGACGGGAAACGAGCTGGTGTTGCAGAGTTGGACGTAGTAGGTGCCGGGAGTCAGGGGCGGGGTATCGGTTTGCGAGATCGAGACGGAGTTGGGCAACGTGTTCGTGATCAGGGTGCTGACGCAGCCGTTGGCGGTCGAGTCGAGCGGGCAAAGCTGCATCGTCACATCTATGGGGCCGGTGTTGGTCTCGACGTTGGCCGTGACCACCAGGCTTGAGGCGCCGGGCGGCACGTCAACGAATTCGTCATCGCAAGCCCCGGGGGCGAGGTCGACAACGACGCCGTGGGTGAGGGGGAGTTGTCTTTCGAGGTAGATTTGGAGCGATATGTTGGTGCCGATATGGGTGAAGGCATTGTCCACTTCAGTGAGCATCCACTGCCCGGAACCGGATTTGCCGGCGAAACTCATCAGGCTGCCGGGGCCGTCGGTATGGTGGGCGGGGGGGGGAGGGGTGCGCTGGTTGCTGTCGTCGTAAATGTTGACCCAGGGGCCCGAGATGAGGTTGGTGTCGTGGTTATTGAGCACGACAAATTGGCCGTTGTGGGTGAGGGTGCCCAGGAGGTCGCCGACCAACTGGTGGGTGATCGTGTTGGTGACGATGACGCGGTGGATGGTGATGGGAACCGGGCAGATGGCAAAGATGAAGGCTTGGCCCGGGTGTTCAGGCGTGCCATCCGGGATGGCGGCCTGCATGGGGAATCCTTGGAGAAGCTGGTTCCCGTTCAGGCCGGCGCTGAAAGGCAGGAGGCTGAACACCTCGGTGAAACCGTATTCGGCGGAGAGTTGGTCCTCGGATTTGACGCCGGCGTAATAGACGCCCTGGACGGCATTGGTGAAGAGAATCGTCTGGTCGCCGCCGAGGACGACCGATTTCCAGGCATTGGAAACGGTCACCGGGTCCAGGTTGGTGAGGGCGGCGTTGGTCGAAACATAGAGGTCAATGTTGGGCCCGGGCTCCGTGGCGTTGGTGGGGTTGAAGGTGTTGGTGGGGCCCATGCGCGGGAGGGTGAGGGTGAGGGCGTTGAAAGTCAGGAACGCGGCGTTCGTATAGCCGTTGTCGTTGGTCATCATGTAGAAGTGCCATTGGTTGGTCACGCCCAGGGTGATGACGGCATTGCCCTCGACCGGGTACTGGATCGTATTGGTGCCCATGAGGGGGCTGTTGGCGCCGACGTGCTGGTCGAGGACCAGGCCGCCCTCGACGCCCGTGGTATTGGTGAACATGTTGGCGATCGCGGTCACGAAGGACAAATTGGTCGAAACCACCGGCCCGGACGCAGTGAGGGTCAGGGCGTTGGTCACCTGGCCGTCGCCGCAGGAGACGACGAGGGCGAAATCCTGGACCACGCTGGTGAGGTTGTCGCTTAGCGCGTTCACATTGACGTGCTGGCCCACGACGGTGACCGAGTAGTTGGTACCGAGCGGGGTGCCGAGAAAGACGTTCTGGACGTTGTTGACCACGTCGAGGTTCGGGACGGTGTTGGTGGACCAGGGCAGGTTGGCAGTGTTGCCCGGGAGGATGTCGTTGCCGTAGAAGACGTCGCCGGTATCCAGGTTGGTGACGATGAGGCCGAGGTTGTTAACGAGTTTGATGCTGGCGACCGGGTTGCCCGGCGGGTCGGTCCAAACGAGGGTCGTGCGCATCGAGACGCCGGCACTCTGGGCGTCCGGCGAGACGGTAAAGAAGCGGGTCGAACTTTGGCCGGTAGCCAGGGCGTAGGTCGGGCTCTGATCGAAGACCCACATCGAGCTGGCGCCCGGGCCGGTCGGGCCGCCGCCCCCGCCGCCGCCGCCGCCCCCGCCGGTCGAGCTGGCGGGCGCGCAGCCGTTGGTGAGGGCGCCCTGGAGGGTGGTGGGCAGATTGACCAGGCCCCAGCCCTGGTAGATGGGCGAGTTGGTCACGCAGAAATCGTAAGGCACCCCCAGCGAGCGGGCGCCGTTGATCAACAGCGCCTTCATCAGCGCCGGGCTGGGGGTCTGGCCCAAGCACGCCTGGAACAACTCCTGCATCAGGGCCAGCATCCCGGACACATCGGCGGCGGACATGCTCGTGCCTGACTCATAGCGGTAAAAAGCGCCGCTCCCGAGCGAATCATTCATGGTGCTCAGCACCTGGAGGAAGTTGCCATTGGCATTCGTGAGGGTGAGGACCGTCTGAACGTCGAAAGTCACCGATTGCGTCGTGGTGTTGCCCACCCCGTAGTACCAGGTCGCATTCACCGGGCTCAGGGCCAGGTCGGGCGGCAGCGAGACCTGGTTGGTTCCCACAAAATCGTAAGTGTTGGTGGTCGGAAAAGCGGACTGGCGGACGAAGATGGGCAGGTTTGGAAACGGCTTGGGCGAGGCGGGGTCCGGAACGACAGTGATGGTCAGCTGGACCGCCTCCTCGGGGACAAAGAGCGCGTTGACCCAGAGGTTGCTACTGCTGGCGTCCACGATCGCGCCGGTGAAAACGCTGGACAGATAACTCGTGGGATTGTAATAGGCCGCCTGGTCCCATTGCGTCGAACGCGTCGAGAGCACAAACGTGCCGGGGGCCACCACGTCCGGCTTGAAACGTCCGGTTTCGCCTTCGACATAGATGCCGACGTTGCCGTGTCCGGAGCATTTGGCGACTTGGAAACCGATCCCGAGGTTCCCGGAATCGGTCGAGGGGAACCAGGGCGTATTGGTGCTGCAATCCACCCCATTGGTCGAGGTGGGGTCGGTCAGGCACATCGAGACCTGGTTGGTGATCTGGCGGTACTGCTCGATCGCGCCCACGGTAATGACGTTCTTGGCCGTTGCCGGAGACAGGATGGTGTCCGCGGAACCACCCTGGCCGTTGTCGTCAGAGCCGTCGTCATAGACGTTGATCGTCCCGTTGTTGCCGGTGGCGAAGACGAACAGGAGCGGCTGCGCGCCCGGCACGTCGGGCAGGGCGTCGCGCACCGCGGCGTCGTAGCTGGCCGCCGCCAGGTCGTATTCGTTGCCGGCGTAGGTCCAACTGTTGTTCGAGATCAACGCGTTGGTCCTGGCCGCCGTCTGCTGCAGATAATAATCCGAGCCCGCCGTCATCGAATAGAGCCTGGCGCCGGGCGCCAGGCCCCGAAACTGCCCATTGGTTGCGGGCATGATCGAGCCCGAGGCGTTGGTGACCGTGGTGGACTCGGCGCCGTCGCCCGCGATGGTGCCCGCCACGTGCGTGCCGTGCCCGGCCACATCCACCAGGCTGTTGGCCGAATCTCCAAAGACCCGGTTCACCAGGTCCGGGTGCGTCGCGTCCACCCCGCTGTCAGCCAGCGCCACCAGCACATTGGTCCCGCTCAAGTTCAGGTAGTTGGTCGTGGTGATCGAATCCGATGTCACCCCCGTGGTAGCCCGGCTCAAGTCATTGGCCGGCACCCGTTCCCGCGCCAACTCCATCTCCAGCACCCCCGCCAGTTGCGCCAGGGCCGGCACTATGCTCTGGCCGGCCCCGGGCTGGGCCTGGAGCGGGCGCGCCTCGATGATCGGCCCGAAGGGCGAGGGCTCCTCGCCCAGCACCTGGAGCCCCAACTGGCCCAACTGGTCGAGCGTCCGGCTGCGGGCATCGGCGAAGAGCAACAGGCGCAGCGTGCCGTTGGCCGGCAGGGGCCCCTGCTCGAGCGCCGCCTTCAAGAGCCAGGAATTGAGCTTGTAATAGGGCTCGTACGGCAGCACCGCCTGGGTTGCCGGCGCCGCCGCCAACCCCTGGGCGACCGCTTGAGAGGCGCGCACCAGGTAGGCATTGTTGGGAATATAGGAGACGATGCCGGCGCCGTTCTGCTGGAGCAGCGCCATGAACGAGGCCGCAACCAGCGGCTCTCGGGCCTGGACTATCCAGGCGCCGGGGTCGCCCTTGGCGCGCAGGGCATCGGGGATGGGCAGGTCGGCGGGCCGGGCGGTGTCGAGCAAGGCGTTTTCCAACAAGATGGCCTTGGGCTCGTGCATCAGCCGCCCAAGCGTTTCCTTCGTATTGCTCAGACGGTAGGCAATCCGGGCATTGGGGGCCAGGTTGGTGACGGTCCAGGGGACCGGAGCGCTGGTCCGGGAAAGCGGATGCACGGGCCCGGGCTGAACCAGGGCGGCCGGTTTGGGCCGAGATGCCGCCGCCGCGGCGGACGCGGCCTTTCTATGGGCCCACTCGTCCCCAAGCTGCCACGAGTAGTAGGCGCCAATAAAGCACAGCAGGCTCACCGTGAACCAGAAGATAGGTCGCTGTCGCATAAAATTATCAGGCTATCCATCCAAAACCGGAAAGCGATTTAAAAAAGGCGGGGCGCCGAGGCGAATCCGGGTGTGTGGGAAGTCGCGAAGCGTGTGGAGTGCGTCCAGCTTGCTGGCGCTTTCCGATGGCCTCCGGCGCACGAAAGCGGGAGCAAGCTCCGCGCACTCCAAACGCTTCGCGCCGCGCCCGGCCGCTCCTGACTCGTGCTTCATACTTGCCAATTCGTCCCCAGAGTCCTTGAATTCCGAAACATGTTGCAGACAGGTCAAGTTTTCTGCCCACGAATCTGCACGAACCCGCACGAATCACGGAAATCAAGTCCCGAGCATTGGTGTTTATTCGTGTTCATTCGTGGGCCCACGGTCTGAGGCGCAGCCTCGCTAGTTATCCGGCGGCAGGGCGCTAAAGCTCTCGATGACGGCCCGCGGGGCTGAGGGAGCGCCGTCGATGCGCACGACCGTGCGGGTGGCGGCTTCGGCGGTGATCTGGTAGTTGGTGCAGAGGCCGGAATAGAGGCCGCTGACCACGGTGGAATTGTTGGCGGGTTTGAGGGCCTGGCCGTAAGAGTAAATCACGAAGCGGGGTTGCTCGCTGCCCTTGAGCAGGCCAAAGATCTGCTGGGGAATGCGCTCATACACGGCGTCGTTCATGTTGGTGGCGATGACCCCGCCGATGCGGGCGATGAACGGCGAGTTCACCGTGAACTCGGGGACTTTGAGGATGTCGCCCAGGCGGGGGAAGGCGCCGCCGACGAAATTTGTGGCGCGCACATCATTGATAGCGTTGACGAGGGTGACCAGGGGCGGCTGGGCAGCCGGGCGCGGGAGATAAGCGCCGGCCGGCTGGACGATGAAGTCCACATTGTTGGTGAGCAGCAGGTCGACCCCGCTGAGCACGGCCGACCAGGCGGCCAGGCCGCTCTGATTGACGGACATCTTGCCGCGAGAAAGGGAGTCGTCGAGGGCGGTGGTGAAGAGGTCCACCAGGTAGTAGTCGTTGGTGGGATGCGTGAACAGGGCATCGTAGGTCATCGCGTTCAACTGGATGATATTGGAGCGCAGGTTAGTATTGTAGATGGACACCAGGCTGGGTGAGATCTGGCCCCAGTTAGTCACGATCTGCGAGTTCCCCGACCATTGCAGCCACTGAGGATAATTGACCGGAGTGGATTTGAGGTAGATGGTCTGCCAGGGTGTGCCGCGGTGGACGCGGCCGAGCCAGCCCGGGTTGGGCAGCTTGTAGGCCGGGAAACTCCAGTCGTCGGACTTGTACACCATAGGATCTTTGAGGGCCAGGTTGTAGGTGTTCTGGACATTGCCGGAGTAGGTCTGGCCCGGCGGAGAACCCCAGGGCTGGTAGCGGCCGTTCATCTGGCCCAGGTTGCCCACGGTCGAGGCCACGCCGCGCATATCAAGCTGGACGGCGTTGGTGGCCTGGGCGGGGCTCGTCAAATCTGGGACCGTATAATGCACCAGCGGGTCGTTGGCCTGCCAGGAGGTCTCATAGTAGATCGTGCGCGTCGGCTCGTAAGGGGTGTAGAACACGTTGGTCTTGGAGGGCGCGATGTTGTAGAGCTGGTTGCGGAAGAAATTGATCGCGTTCTCGGTGCTGCTGGCGCTGCTATTGCCGTTGGCCGCGTTGTTCCATCGGCCCGCATTGACGTCCGGTTGGATGCTGCCAAGGGAGATGCCAATCTGATTGAGGACGCCGTAGGGGGGGCTGAGAGCGGAGTTTGCCACCGCGCGGTTCGTACACCAGAGGCTGCCGGGACCGCCGTCCGGTATGTAGGCTGCCTCGCACAGCCCGTTGGTCTGGGCCATCGCGATTATATCCAGGGGCGGGTTCAGCGCGTCCAGGTTGACATAGTCCACGATGCGATTCGGGCTGACGTCGATGTCCACCAGGATGAACAGGAGGCGGGTGTGCAGGGAGAGCCACCAGTGCGGGGACGGGATTGGGAACGCAAGGCCCCGCTCAAACGACGTGGTTAGGTTGATAAACTGCCCCAGCTTCTCATCGTAGGTGCCGTCGAGCGCGACGTAACTGTTGGCGGCGGGGTTGAGCGGCACTTTGAAGGCGCCGTTGGCGGTGTAGCCGGGCCACGAGCCGAGAGGGATGTCCAGCACCGGCGGGAAAGCGCTCAAGGCCAGGTTACTCACGAGCGTGAGCGTGTTGCCCACGTACCATTGGGCACTCCCAGCCCCGGTCAGCGGGCGCAGGACTGCGTTGCTCATCAGCACCGTGCCGAACTGGTTGCTGATCGTGGACATGACGTCCACCGCCCCGTACATCTGGAGGTGGCGCGGATAAGCGGGCGGTATCGCGTAGGAGTTCCAGGCCTCCAGGCCGAACACGTTGGAAACGCATAGCAGCAGCATCTGGTTGGTCTGGTTGACCGGCGCGGTCGGGTTGCCATCCGGGCGGCGGAACTCGAGCTTGCGCGTGACCTGGATGGTCGTTTCCATCGCGAACTCGTTGAAGTTGGGGAGTCCTTTCTTGGCGCCAACCACCGCCGGAATGCCCCAGACCATGTCATTGGTGTTTCCAAGAAGCTGGACGCGGTCTCTGCGGGAGTTCAGATCGCGCATGGTGGGGCTTACTCGGCCTTGCCCACCGGCCAGGCCGGCGTCAGTGGCCGCCAGGTAATTAGTGATGTAAATGATGGTGGGGTTCACCGCGGGCCCTACGCCGCCGAACACAGGGCGGAAGACGGACGGGAGAAAAGGGTAGGTGGGGTTGACCGCATTGGTGGTGGCGTCGTAAATGTTGGCGGCGAGCTGGAGCAGCCGATGGACGCTCGGCGTATAGAAGTTGGTCGGCCAAATCTGGATGTGGAGCTGGAGTGCGCCGGTGGCGAGGTTGGTATACACGAGATTGGTGGGGCCGATCCCGACGGTGTACCCCGCATTGGCCAGCAAACGAGTGGCGGCGGCATTGAAGAATTGGGCGGGGGCCCAGGGGATGAAGTTGGTGGCCATGTTGGGGACAATCCGGCCCAGCGCGTCCACGTTCTGGTAGTTGAGGTGGAGCTTGGTGGGCGGCTCCGGGGCGGAATCCGTGCCGAGTTGTTGGAGCAGGCGGTAGAAGGTGTAGCGGTCGTAGTTCTGATTGTAATAGAAGCTGGGGTTGGCGCCGGCCGGAGCCCGGTTGGTGTCCGTGCCGGCTGTGAGCAGATTGGTTGTGAAGTTGCGAGCGCTGGCACTCAGCCCGATGGCAGTCTTGGCGACATCGAAGTAATCCTGCGGCGTGAAGAGATGGTAGGGATTGTAGCCGCCGGGGTACGAGGAATGGGGGGGAGGGGCCGTCAGCCTGCTGAACATTCGATCAGGGTCGGCTGGCGAGTAGAAGGCGCCGTTGTAGGTAGTCATGATCGGCCCGCTGCCGAAGTCGTCGAAGCCATCGTTGGCGAACGCGATCGCGCCACGGGTGCCAAGGACGCTCGCCACGGGCGCCAGGTTGGCGTAACTCGACGCGTAGCGGTAACGCGTAAGAGCGACCGCGTCGTCGAAGGCTTCGCCGATGTTCAGGCTAATGGTGTCGACATTGGTGACCGGATAGTACAGGTAGCCCTGGTGCTGGATACCTTTGACGATGCTGTCGGCCAGATAGCCGGGCCAGAGGTTCGTGTTGAGGTCGACCAGGAACGCCGCCAGGTTCATTTCCCAGGGACCGACGCCCTGGTTTCGTGAGAACCCATCGTGCCCGCTCATGTTTGGCAGGAGGCTGACGTTTGGAAAGTTCGCCTTCGCATAATTGTGGATCAAATTGTGGTCGAGGGTCTTGCTGGCGGGAATGACGAGGTAGGCGAAGCGGCCCACAAACGGATTGGTGCTGGAATGCGGATACTCGGGCTTCTCGAGGATGCCGATCCACTCGGGGTCGCCAACCCAGAACCCCATTGACTGGCCGTTGATGGGGTTGAACAGGAAGCCGTTCGTGTCGTAACACCCGTTGCGATTCAGATCGAGGTAGTAACGAAAATCGCCGTTCACATAGACGGGCGGACGGGGGCTGTAGAGGAGGTTGGTCAGGTTTTGGAGAAAGGCAGTGCCCGTGATGGGGGTGCCGTTCGCGGCAGCATAGCTGACGCCGGCGAAGCCGAGGCTGGGGTTGAACCCGAACGGGTTGATGTAATTCGTCGAGACGCGCAGGTCAAAATTGTACTGATTGGTGAAGGCCTTGATGGGGGCCATCATTTCGATCAAGGCGCGTTGGGCGCCGGCCTCGGTGGCGCGGAGGGCGGCGGCTTGCTCGGTGCTGGTGGCAACGCTGTCTCGCTGTCGCTGGCTCAAGACCAGGAACGAGACCGCCATAAAGGTGATGACCGCCAGCAGGATGAGCGTGACGACCAGGGCGATGCCGCGCGAAGCGCGAAGGGCGATGGGAGAGGGGCGAAGGCCGTTCGGACCCAGGTTCAGGTTGCCTAGCCGGGACAGTTCACGGCCCGAGGCCGTTCCCGGGCACCCGAGGCTGCGTAGCGCAGGTTTCCAACCTGCTGTATCGCCGACTTCCAGTCGGCAGGCTGTACCTGCTTGGTCGCGCCTGCGGATTAGAAATCCGCGATACAGCAGACTGGAAGTCTGCGCTACGCCTTCCGGCTGGCGAAACTCGTGAAATATCCGGGCTAGTAACGACGCAGGCGAGCGCGAGGGGTTTGGAGTGCGCGAGCTGGCTCCCGCCCCGCGCGCGGGGCGGCAGGGCTGCCCCGTCGTTGGAAATGGTGCCTTTTTCATCAGTAAGCAGAGGGGTCGACGTTGTGAATCGGGACGCGCTGCCGGAAGAGGTGGACCTGGGCAACGTGGTTTGAAAGGAAGAGAGACGCGGCCGCCGGGTTGGCGGAGGCGATGGCCTTGTAACGCTGATAGGTCTGGCGCTCGAGAATGCCTAACTCGAGCTCGACGCAAGCGGGCAGGGCGTTGCTGTAAAACCAGCAGCGGTCATAGTTATCGGGGGGCCAGGCACGGTTCAGGTGGTTGGTCACCTCGCTGATTGGCCGTGGATACTCGAGGTAGGTGCCGTTGCTATTGGTCCCGGCCAGGTATGCCGTGTAGCCGTACATGGGTCCGGAGATGTCGTCGCTCACGATGGGAAAGCCGTTGGTGGCAAAGAGCCGTACGCTGAGGTGAACGACGCCATCGACCACGCGTGTCACCGTCGAAACCGGCGCGGTCGGGAGCAGCGGGGTAGCGTCTGTCCGCAGGGTGGCCAGGGCAGCAACGAAGGAGTTTCCCCACAGGCCCGGGTTCAAAACGTTAGCCGGGAAGGCGGCAGCCACGGGCAGCGGGGGGACAGCGTTGGTGGCCGCGTAGCGGTACAGGGTGCCGATCCCCACGCCGGCCACGTCCGGCACCACATAGTACCCGGTCGCGGCCCAGGCCCGGTCGGGCCACATCTGGTTGGGGTGGCTCAGGAAGTAGAAGGGCTGGAGATAGTTCACCCGCAGTTGGGGCGGGTTGACGGTCCCGGGCAGGCCCTGGAGGAGGGCCGGGGTGTGGATCGCTTCGCCGAGTTCCGGGATTTCGGCGTAGAAGTTCACCGCGTTGGATAGGTTGGCGGGTGCGGCTTCGGCCAGGTCGCGGGCCACCAGTTCCATCACCGCGCGGCCGTTTTCCAGCAGGTCCACGTCCGTGAGGCTCTGAGTGAAGGCGCGTTGGGTCTGTGAGAACATCGCCACCAACCCCAGGATGATGAACGAGAGGAGCGCCGTGGTGACGAGGATCTCGATGAGCGAGAAAGCGGGCGCCAGGCGAGCCCGCGTAGCTGCGAGGTCGCGAAGCGTTTGGAGTGCGTCCGGCTTGCCGGCGCTTTCGGACGGCCTTGGGCGCGCGAAAGCGGGAGCAAGGAGAGTCCGCGCGGTTGCGAGGTCGCGAAGCGTATGGAGTGCGTCCGGCTTGCTGGCGCTGTCGGACGGCTTTGTGCGCACGAAAGCGGGAGCAAGGCGAGCCCGCGTAGCTGCGAGGTCGCGAAGCGTATGGAGTGCGTCCAGCTTGCTGGCGCTGTCGGACGGCTTTGTGCGCACGAAAGCGGGAGCAAGCTCCACGCACTCCAAACGCTTCGCGACCCTCGATGCGTTGGTTCCGGCCTCGACGGCAATTCCGATTTGAATGGTCTTTTTCATTGCGCCCTCACGAAGGTTTTGGGTTGAACGAAATAGAGGGTGCTCGGGTTGCCCGGGTTGCTGAACGTCGGATCCGTGGGGTTGAGGGGCAGGAGGGGCCCGGCGGTGACGGCACGAACGGCCTGCCGGCCACTCCCAAGCGCGCCATTGGGCGAAGCCGGCCAGCGGAACAGCAGGCGCACCTCGTTGAGGTCGGCCTGGAGGTTCTGAGCATAGCGGAAGTAGTTCGAGCGCCACAGCCGATCGGAGGCGTTGGGGTAAACAGTGTAGTTGGTCCAGTCCGGGGCCCAGGCGCTGCTGTAAGGCACCTGCGGGTTCCCGGAGCCGTAGGGCACCACCTCGCAAATCAGCCGGTAGGTGAAGGCCATGTCCGCGACCGATGGGTTGTTTTGCGGGGGCTTGTCGCTGGCCGAGCCGCTCATCGAGCGGATCGTCGCCACAACGTGATTGCTGAAAAAACCCTCGAACCTCGAGGGCACCCCTTGCTTGCCCGACTGATACCAGGGGACATATTTGGGCGTGCTCAGCAGGCCGACGATGACGGCGCCGGGGTTGATCGTGGGCTTCCCGGAATAGAAGTTAGCGAAGCTAGTGTACTTATAGATATTGGGGGCTGTGGGCCGGCCGGCGGCCGGATACCACGTCTGGGTATTGGTGATGCCCAGGACATAGTTGGCGAGGTCGTCGAGGCCCTGATCTCCATTGCGGATAGCGTCCAACAGGATGCTCGTGTCCTGGTTGATGATGGTCTCCTCGCGGTTTTCCCGCTGGACCCCCATGCCAAAGGGCAAGATGCCGATAATCGCTACCAGGGCAAACGCGATGATCGCCAGGCTGATGGCGATCTCGATCATGGTAAAGCCGCCGCGGGAAGTGCGGAATGCGGAGTGCGGAATGCGGAGTGCGGAGGGCAAAGGGCGAAGGGTGAAGGGCGGAGCAGTGACACGTAGCGCAGGTTTCCAACCTGCTGTATCGCCGACTTCCAGTCGGCAAGCCGTGCCTGCCTGGTTGCATCTGCGGATTGGAAATCCGCGATACGGTCCCGATTCGGAATCGGGAGAAGTCTGCGCTACGCCGCTGGATTTGAAGTTCTTCATTCTCATCTGACCTCCTGGCGTTGGACATAGGTGCGTCCGGTGAGCCTATCGATGCAGACCAGGTTGAAGCTGTTGGTGGTGCTGTTGCCTGGGGGCACTTCGAGGGCGGTAGGCAAGGCGCCCGGAGTGCTCGCCTTGGTAGCCGGGTTGTGCGGGATGAGCACGCTGCCTTTGGCCAGCGGAATGATCTCGTTAGCGGCGCGCAGGGTAGTTGTTCCCGAGGGCTCAAGCCACACGACGAGCTGGCCCAGGTAGTTGAAGGCGATGTAGGGCAAGCTGGCCCAGCGTCCGGCGGACGTCGGCGGCGTCTGCGCGCTGGGAAAGGGAATACGGAAGGTGTTGCTGAAGGCTGAGACCGTGGTGTAAGCGAGGACTTTGCCCACCGCGCCGGGCACGTTTGTGTAGATGCTGAAAGTGCCGAAAGCATTTGCGGAAACGAATTTCTGGACGGGGATGAAGACGCCTTCGGGCAAGGTCTTCCAGGAGGACCAGTAGCGGACGGTATGCTGGCCGGGCTGATCGCCGATGTTGCGAAGGGAAACGAAGTTGTAGCCGGTGA
>Ga0209415_10007509_pt1 | contig 19033 bp, 12 predicted proteins | sample PeaSoiSIISIP2007_FD_187696 | JGI IMG/M metagenome (GOLD analysis project Ga0209415, IMG submission 187696) | Peat soil microbial communities from Weissenstadt, Germany - SII-SIP-2007 (SPAdes) (version 2) | ecosystem: Environmental > Terrestrial > Soil > Wetlands > Peat | place: Germany...
CTCGGGATCGCGTTTCTCGGCGAGAGGGGTGAAGCCCACGAGGTCGCAGAACAGCACCGACACGTGGCGAAGCTCGGAGCTGCCACCGGCCTGCGTGCGCAGGGCCGTTGCTGGAGGTGCGGGAACGCCGGAGCCGGCCCTCGGGGCGGGTAGTGGCGCTCCAGTTGTCGTGAGCGTCGTGCCGCACTCGCCGCAGAACCTCGCCTGGCCGGGCGCTGTCGATCCGCAGCTCGGACAGACTCGAGCCAAGGGATTGCCGCACTCGAAGCAGAACTTGGTGCCCGCGGGATTCTCGAGCCCACAGTTTGCGCAGAGCATCGGGCTCTCCTTGACCAGACTCCGATGAGGTCCTGTTCACGGTAGTGCAAGCCTCGTGAAGGCGCAGGCCGACGCCTCGGACTGCTGGATCAGCAGACTCCGCAGTCGGATCAGCGGACCTCTGCAGTGGCCCTCGCGCCGGCCTGCGCCCGGAGGAGCATCGGGCTTGTTCCGAGCCGCTCGAACATGGCGGCCGCTTCGCTGGCAAGAGCTGCGGCCTCGTCCTGGCGGTCCTGGTCCGCGAGCCATTCCGACCGGTCGAGCTGTGCCCTGGCGGTCCAGTAGGGATAACCGAGGTCCCGAAACATCGTTTCTGCGGCCTTGAGCCCTTCTTCGACGCCTTCGTCGTGCTGGGTCGCCGCTGAGCGCAGTGCCTCGTAGCGCTTGAAGTGCGCCCTCAAGAACGGCGCCAGCTCCCCGATGGGTCGCGCCACGATCGGTGCCAGGAGCTCGTCGACGGCCTCGAGATCGTGAAGGGCGAGACCAGCTTGCACGCCGACGGCGACCGCTGTTCGTGCGCCGTCGAGGCAGACCGGCAGACCGGCACCGATCGTCTCGGCGATGGCCCGCTCAGAGGCCGCGAGGGCGATCTGAAAGTTGCCGCCGGCGAGTGCGACCGCGGCCTCGAGCGCCGCATAGGCGACACGAAACTGCACGTCGTCAGTCGCAGCCCAGACGCCGCAAGCCGAGAAATGGGCGCGTGCTGAGTCCACGTCACCCCGGAGCGCGTCGACGTGAGCGAGGCCCTCGTGCAACAGGGCAGCGCTCGGAGCGTTGTCACCTACGATCTCCAGGAGGTTCAGGCCGAGCTGATAGGCCTCGTCGAGCCGGCCCTTCAGGATCATGATGTACATGAGATTGCCGACGGCGAACGCTTCGGCTTGGCGCGCACCCCAACGGCGCGCCAGCTCGGCCGCCGCCTCGCAGTGCTTCTCGGCGTCTGGAAGATCACGGGTCATGCACAGGTCCGCAAGCGTGATCTCCGCGGACATCTCAATTCGAGTGATTGCGTGGCGCCGCGCAACGCTCACAGCCGCCTCCAGAAGTGCCCGCGCCTCTTCCAATCGGCCATCGCGCCCGAGCAGACCTCCCTTGCGGACCAGGGCCGCAGCGAGCGGTTCTGCCAACTCGTAGTGCTGAGCCAGCACGAGCGCTCGTTCGAGTGGCTCGGCGGAGGATTCCACGTGACCGGTGAAGTGGAGGGCGCCTCCGAGAGTTGCCTGCAACTCGGCGAGGACGATGGGCGGCGCGGTCGTCTCGTCGAGAGTCGCCAGCGCCTCGCGGAGGCGAGTCACCGCTTGCTCGCCGCGGCCGCTGGAGCTGAGCGACGAGCCGAGCCGGGCGGTCACCTTCGCAGCGTCCACGACCCGTCCGGCCTTGACATGGGTGGCGATCGCCGTCTCGAAATGGCCGATGGCCCGCTCGTTCCAGCCGGCGAATTGCGCCATCCGCCCGGCTTGTTCGGTGAACCCCGCTTGGTCCGCCTCGTCCGAGCTCAGCTCGGAGGCCTTCAGGTAGGCCGACTCGGCGGCCTCGGGAGCGCCGACGGCGCCGGCCCGCTCGGCGGCGAGCGCATAGGCCCGGCAGGCCCGAGCGCGAAGCTCGTCGGCATCGGGGTCGTCGCCGGCCGCCTTGTAGGCGTCGTAGAGGTGAGCGCCGATCACCTCGGCGACCTCGGCACCCTCGTCGGGGAAGGCCGCTCGCAGGTGCTCGGCGGTCTTCACGTGCCGGGCTTTGCGCTCGGCCTTTGTCAACATGTCGTAGGCGACGGACCGGATGAGCGACTGTGTGAAGGCGTACTGGCCCCTCTCGGGCGACAGCTTGTCGGCGCGGACCGTGAGCACCTCCTTGCGCACGAGCGAGCTCAACAGCTCGTCGAGGTCTGCCGGGTCGATGTCGGACACCGCCTCGATCGCCTGACGGGGAAAGCTCCCACCGAGCACCGAGCATTCTTTGACGAGGCGGCGCTCGTCGGGACCAAGCGCATCGAGCCGAGAGGCGATGAGGGCGGTCAGCCCCGGCGGGATCGCGAGCTCGCCGAGCTCGCCGACGAGGTGCAACGCGCCGTCGTCACCTTTCTCGAGCACGCCCTTGTCGAGCAGCCCGCGCACCGTCTCGATCGCGTACAGCGGGATCCCCTCGGCACGCTCGACGATGCGCGCTCGTGCGGCGGGAGGCAGCCCGGTGACGAGACCGTCCAAGAGCTCGCCGATGACCTCGTCAGACAGCGGGTCGAGCGGGAGAGCCGTGACGGATCGGCGGGAAAGGCCGAGCCCTCGCCGGTCCGTCCCTTCGGGTCGGGACAGCACGAGCAGGAAGATGGCGTGGTCGCCCGACCACTCGAGCAGGTGGTCCAGGAAGTCGACCATGCCGGCGTCGGCCCACTGCAGGTCTTCCACGGCGAGGACAACGGGAAGGTACTCCGCCAGACGCTCGAAGAAGAGCCTCCAGCCCGAGAAGAGCTCCTCTCTCGCCAGCACCTGTGGGGAGGGCAACCCGAGCAGCTGGCCGAGACGCGGGGCGATGAAGTCCCGGTCGGATGGATCGCCGATCCAGCGCTCGAGGCCGGTCCGCAGCCGCTCGGCGACGACCTCCTGGGGGTCCTCCTCGCTGATCTGGAGCCTCGCTCTGACCATCTCCGACAGCGCCCAGTACGAGACGCCCTCGCCGTAGGAGAGGCAGCGCCCCGAGTGCCAGAGCAGATCACCGGCGAGGCCGTCGAGGTACTTGTAGAACTCCCAGGCGAGGCGTGACTTACCGACACCGGCGACGCCGGAGACGAGCACGAGGCGGGCCGAGTGTCGCTCGGCCGAGGCGTGAAAGAGCTCTTTGACGAGGCGGAGCTCGTGATCCCTCCCTATGAAGGGGGCTTCGAGGACTCCTGAGCGCTGCGAGCCCGCGATGGCCGCGACGACCCGGGTCGCCTGGTAGAGCCGGACGGGCTCGGACTTGCCCTTGAGCTCGTGCTCGCCGGCGTCCGCGTACGCGATCGCGGCCGCGGTGGCGGCCCGGGTCGTCTCGTCCACGTAGCAGCACCCCGGTGGGGCAGCCGACTGGATGCGGGCGGCGGTGTTCACCCGGTCGCCGATGACGAGTCCCTCCTCCGCGGTCTCGGTCGTGGCCGCGCCGCCGGTCACGACCCCGACGCGTGCCTGGAGATCGGTCTCATGCTCGGAGCCGTACGCGGCCACGGCCGAGACGAGCTCGAGGCCGGCTCGAACGGCCCGCTCGGCGTCGTCCTCCTTCGCGACCGGCGCGCCCCAGACCGCCATGACCGCGTCGCCGATGAACTTCTCGACGATGCCGCCGTAGCGGCCGACGATCGCCCGCGCGAGCTCGAAGTAACCGGAGAGGAGCTCGCGTACCTCCTCGGGGTCGCGTTGCTCGGCGAGGGGCGTGAAGCCGACGAGGTCACAGAACAGCACCGAGACGTGGCGGAGCTCGGCGCCCGCGCCGGGCACCGGCCGGGGAGCGGCGGGGGGAGACGAGAGCGCTTGGGCCGGACGTGCGGTTGCGGGCGCCACGGCGGGAGCGAGCCCGGTCCCGCACTCGCCACAGAAGGCATCCTCAGGGTCGTTCACTGCGCCGCATGCCGGGCACGCTCTGACGAGCTCAGTGCCGCAGGCGCCGCAGAACTTGCGGCCGGCACGGTTCTCGGTTCCGCAGCTCGGACAGATCACGTGTGCTCCCCCGTCGGCACGAGCGGACCCTGACGAGGGTAGCGCCCAGCCGTTTTGGCTGCCGCAGGTGGCCCGACCAACGTGCGAGTCTGGCATCGTGCCCATCACGGTCGTGGAGGCCTTGACACCCGAGGACTTGGCCGGCTTCGAGCAACTCGTCCTCGAGTACGTAGCCTCACTCCCCTTTTCGCTCGGCTTCCAGGGCCTCGATGAAGAGCTCGCCGATCTCGGGCACGTCTACGGCCCGCCAGGCGGCTGCGCCCTGCTCGCCAAACTGGACGGCGTAGCGGTCGGATGTGCCGGGGTACGCCGGCTGGCTCCGCGGATCGCGGAGCTGAAGCGGATGTACGTCCGGCCGGAGGCCAGGCGAAGCGGGGCGGGCAGGGCGCTCTGCGAGGCAGCCCTCGCAGCGGCACGCCAGCTCGATTACGAAGCCGTGCGCCTCGACACCACTGCCGAGATGGTGGGCGCGATGCGAATCTACGAGAGGCTAGGTTTCGTACCTATTGCGGCCTACCGGCACAACCCGCTCGCGGGTGCGCGGTATTACGAGGTGCGCCTCGGTGCTGCGGGCCCTGACCGACGACAGACCGACGCCCCCGACACTGAGACGGAGACCCCCGACCGATGAACGTGTTCTTCAACGGCCTTGGACGCTTCACCGTGCGGTTCCGTTGGCTGATCGTCGTGGTCTGGATCCTCGGGACGGCCGCCTCGGTTCACTTCCTGCCGTCGCTCGCCAGCCAAGTCAACAACGACAACTCTGCGTTCCTGCCAGCGAGCGCGCCGAGCACGATCGCGGGCAACCTCGCTGAGCCGCTGATCGGCAAGTCAAGCCTGGTACCGGTCATCATCATCGGCGTCCGCCAGGACGGCCCGATCACCGCGGCCGACACAGCGGCCCTCGCTCGCCTCGCCGTCGCGGCCAAGCAGGTCCGGAACGTCGATGCCGTCCAATACGTCGGCACTTCGGCCGATGGTCATGCGGCGCAGCTCCTCGTCGAGGCGAGCATCGCCGGCTTCAGCCCTGGCCCCTCCCTGCAGGTCGTGAACGGGCTGCATGCCGCGTTCGCCAAGGCGGGAGCGGCGCCAGGCATCCAGTTCCACCTGGCCGGCACCGTCGCGACCAACGTTGCACAGCAGCAGCAGTCGAAGACGGCCAGCAACCGCACCCAGCTGCTGACGATCCTGTTCATCATCGTGCTGCTGCTGTTCGTCTTCCGTTCGGTGCTCGCGCCCATCATCACGTTGCTGCCGGCGGCAATCGTGCTGCAGCTGTCGGGGGCCCTCATCGGTGAGCTCGGCTCTCACGGGCTCAAGATCTCCCAGATCACCCAGCTGCTTCTCATCGTCCTCATCCTGGGGGCGGGCACCGACTACGGGCTGTTTCTCGTGTTCCGTGTCCGGGAAGGGCTCCGATCGGGACTCGAGCCGCACGATGCCGTGGCCCGCGCCGTCGCGCGTGTCGGCGAGTCGATCAGCGCATCGGCCGGGACCGTCATCCTGGCGCTGCTGACGTTGTTGTTCGCGAGTTTCGGCATCTACCACGACCTGGGCGTGCCGCTCGCGATCGGGATCGCTGTGATGCTCGTGGCCGGCGTGACGCTGCTGCCGGCACTGCTCTCGATCCTCGGGCGTGCCGTGTTCTGGCCGGCGAAGATCCTGCCGGGCGACGCGAACAGGAGCTGGTGGGGCAAGGTCGCCCAGCGCGTCATCGCTCGCCCGGCTCGCACGCTCTCGATCGGCGTGATCATCTTCGGTGCACTCGCGTTCGGATCGCTCTTCTACACCCCGGCGGGATTCGGCGGAGCCAGCGCCGCTCCGAGCGGGACCGACGCGGCGGCCGGCAATGCAGCGCTCGCGAAGTACTTTCCCCAATCGAGCTCGAACCCGACCAACCTCATCTTGAGACTGGCTGCCCCGGCGTGGGATGACCCCGCTGCCGTCGTCACGGCGGAGCAGCAACTGCAAGCGACCGGCCTCTTCGACGGCTTGTCGGGTCCGCTCGACCCCGCCGGGGCGCCCATCCCGGCTGCCACCTACGTGCGCCTCCACGCGACGCTAGGAGATCCCAAGTTCCTGCCGCCCCTCCCGGCTCCAGGCTCGCCCGGCGCGAAAGTGCCGGCGGGGTTGTACGACGTGTATCGCGCGACAGCCCGTTTCGTGAGCCCGGACGGGCACACGATCCAGTTCGAGGCTGGACTCGCGGCCGGCGACGCCGGCTCGACCCCGGCGCTGAATGCCGTGCCGACCATCCGCAAGGTCCTGACGACGGTCCAGCACAATATCGGCGCGACCGCGAGCGGCGTTGCCGGCGAGGCGCCTGCGCTCTACGACGTCAGCTCGATCTCCGATGGTGACCTGATCCGCATCGTGCCGATTGCGATTCTCGCCATCGGGATCTTGCTCGCCCTCGTGCTCCGAAGCCTCGTCGCCCCGCTCTATCTCATCGCGAGCGTGCTGTTGTCGTACCTGGCTGCGCTCGGCCTCGCGTCGATCCTGTTCATCAAGCTCAGCGGGAACGGTGGGCTCACGTTCCTCCTGCCGTTCTTGATGTTCATCTTCCTCTTAGCCCTCGGCGAGGACTACAACATCCTCGTCATGACGCGCATCCGGGAGGAGGCTCACCACCTCCGCCTCCGGGACGCCGTCGTGACCGCGGTCGGGGCGTCCGGCCCGACGATCACCTCGGCCGGCCTCGTGCTTGCCGGGACGTTCCTCGTGCTGGCCGTGACTGCTGGAGGCGAGTCAGGAGGGAGCCAGATCCGCGACATCGGTATCGGTTTGGCGCTTGGCATCTTGATGGACACGTTTCTCGTGCGGAGCCTGCTCGTCCCCTCGACGGTGTCGCTGCTCGGCCGCTGGAATTGGTGGCCCGGGAAGCTGACGGAGATGGACGAGGCGACGGGAGGGCCTTCGGTCGACGGCGATGGCACAACAGCGGAGCCGGCAGCCTCCAGCGTTGTGACGAGCTAGCGGTCGGCGCCTCTCGGACCCTGAGTCGGCCCGCCCCACCAGAGCCATTGCGAGGTGGCCTCCTGCAAGGAGGTCCTCCCGTTCGACTCCGCCAGCCACTCGCCTATGGTCTGGTCGGGGAACGTGTTGCGTTCAACCCAAGCCAGGAGCTCTCGGCGCTCCTCGAGCCTGCGGATAAGGCGCGAGTAGCCAAGAGCGCCGGCGCAGCCGAGGATGACGATGGCGACGAGCGCGACCACCGGGATGGTTTGCTCGAGGAGCCACAGCAGAGCGAACGCCGCCGCGAAGGCGATGTAACGGTCGAGGAGCGCGCTGCGGTCCTGCCTCTCGTCGCCCACCATGCCAGGAAGTATCGGCACAAAGGCCAGGATCCCTTAGCTCCAAAGCCTCGGCCGCCCGCGGCCCACTCGCTTCGCACGAGTCCTCGAGGGCGGGATCGGCTGGTCAGGACGCCCGAACAGCATCATCATCCAGAATCAGGTTGCTTCGAGCAAGGCGGCCTCGTACGATGCCACCGGCACGCCACCCGTCCCGAGCCGCTTCCACATCTCCCAGGTAGCGGCGCGGTGAATGCGCGCTGCGCAGCGTGACCTTTGGCTCTGGCGGCTCCGCCCGCCGAGCGCGAACCTGGTAGGTAGGACAAATCGGAGAGGAGTGGAGATGTTCGAGAAGATCTTGGTCGCGCTCGATGATTCGGGGCACGCGGAGAAGACGCTCCTCACTGCAGCCGGCTTGGCCAAGCTCGCGGGTAGCGAGGTCGAAGTCCTCCATGTGCGGGAGAGCCACTTCATCGGCCGCGCGGGCGCCGTCCCGGACGAAGAATCGGTCGAGGCCCAGAAGATCGTGGATGCCGCCCTGAAGGTGCTCAGCGACACCGGCGTGCATGCGACCGGAAAGCTTCGCGGCGCGCTGCACGGGCGCGTCGCACGGGAGATCCTGGACGAGGCGTCAGAGGTGGGCGCGTCGATGATCGTGATGGGCTCCCACGGGACGGGCGACCTCGAAGGGGTACTCCTCGGGAGCACGACCCACAAGGTCCTCCACCTGGGACACTTGCCGGTCTTCGTGGTCCGGTGAGCTCGACAGCCGTCAGCCGGGTCCCCGCCTCCTGATCCACACCGAGGCGTGTGAGGGCTCGACGGCTCGGTTGACGACCTCGAGCAGCTCGGTACGCACGGTCTCGAGGTCGATGGCGTCGCGTAGCCGAGCTGTGAAGACCGCAACAGTGGCCTCCGCGTCATAGCGGGCGCGGTTGAAGCGACGATCGACGATGCGCTGGACGCGGACGCGGAGCGGGTTGAACAAGGCGACGGCGGCCAGGGTCGATCCGGCGACGGCGACAGGTGAGGAGAAACCGAGCGCCTTGGTCGTCAGGGTGATGACGCCCACGTACACGCCGACGACGAGCCCGGTGACGACGGTGTACGCGAGCGTTCGGCTGATGAGACGGTCGATGTCATACAGCCGGAACTTGAGGATCCCGATGCCGATGCTGATCGGCAACGCAAGAAACCCGATCGCCGCGGCTTGTCCCACGTGTCCCCAGATCCCTTTGCTGCTCCCAAGACCTACGGAGAGCGCAGCGCCGATCACAAAGATCGTGACCCCACTCAGGAACCACTTTTGCTGGAGCCGTCGCTCGCCGGTGGACTGCAAGTAGAGGGGCAGCTCGCGACCCAGCCACGCCAGCCAGCTCACGCCAACCACGATGAAGAAGACTGCTTGGACATAGACCCACCATCGCCACCCGCCGGTCGGGTTGTCGATGACCAGGAGGTTTCCGCCGGCATCGACATGGATGTTGTGCCCGATGACGGCGCCGAGTGTGACCGTGAAGGCACCGAGTTGGAAGAGTGCGCCCGCTCCGAGAACCGCCCAGAGCACCCACTTCCATCGTCGAGAAGGCAACTGCCCGTCGGGGTACACCAGGACGGTCAGCCCGAGCAGCAGCACTGCGGGTGCCCACGTAGGTTGCAGGAACACGGCCACCGCGCCTAGCGGAAGGGTTCCGTGATCCATTCGATAGTCGAGCACCGAATAGGTCGAGGCAACGTCGCTGAGCAGCAAGAACCCTGTCGCGCCGAGCAGGATCCATCCCATGGGGTTGCGCGGTTGACGTGCCGCGACGACGACGCCCACAATGCCGAACGCCACGGCGATCCAAGCGCCGCTCGACCCCGTCAGGCTTGCTTGGTGGATGTGGACCGAGAGCAACCCACTTCCGATCAACATCGCCAGCTCGACGGCGCCCAGCACGATGGCCGTCCTCGCGGACGCCAAGCGATACCGGCGGGTCGCGACGCCTGTCGTCGTCATCATCGTCTCGCTGGCTTGCGGCTGAGCCTCGCGCTCGGTGGTCATCGCGGCCCGCCCGACCGTTGGATGCGCCTCGCCCACGAAGCAAGATCGTAAGCCCGGAGCGTTCCGAGAACGTTACGGCAGCTCGAGTTAGCGGTCGCGTCGACGCGGCCCCTCGCGTCGACGCGGTTCTTTCAGAAGAGAGATGGGCTCGCCGGTCCGACCATACTGAGCCGGTGCGCAGCAACGGCGGTCGCGGGAAGGCGCGAGGCGTGAATACCCGGGCGCTCCTGGTGCTCGTGAGCGCGCTGGTGCTCGTGGACACCGTGTTCTTCACGGCTCTCACGCCGCTGCTGCCGCACTATGTGCACAGTCTCGGGCTGTCCAAGACCGACGCCGGCATCCTGGTGGCGGCGTATCCCTTGGGCACTCTCCTCGGCGCTCTCCCCGGTGGCGTGCTCGCGACGCGGCTAGGTGTCAGGTCGGCGGTCGTGCTCGGGCTTTGCCTCATGAGCGGGGCCACGCTGGTCTTCGGTTTCGGGACCTCCATCGCCGTGCTCGACACGGCGCGCTTCGTCCAAGGCCTCGGCGGCGCGTGCACGTGGTCCGGCGGGATGGCGTGGCTCGCGGCCGGCACGCCGGCCGACCGGCGGGGTGCGGCACTCGGCGTGGCGATCGGAGCGGCAGTCGGCGGCGCGTTGCTCGGTCCTGTCATCGGGGCGGTCGCCAGTCGGGTGGGCACCGGCCCGGCCTTCGCGGCTGCCACCGTCGCCGGGCTCTGCCTGGTCGTAGTCAGCTTCCGCGTCGGCACGCCGCTCGGCGGCGAGTCGCAGAGCCTTCGCAGCGCGATGCACTCGCTCGCCGACCAGGGCCTCACGGGCGGGATGTGGTTGACGTGCCTTGCTGGGTTGTCCTTCGGAGTCGTCGACGTCCTTGTCCCCCTACGTCTCAGCACGCTCGGTGCCAGTGCCATCGTCATCGGAGGCGCGTTCCTCGGTTCCGCCGCCCTAGAAGCGGCCTTGTCGCCGTTGGTGGGCAGGCTCACCGACCGCTGGGGAAGGCTGACTCCGGTCAAGCTCTCTCTCGTCGCGGCGATCGCCGTGAGTGTGCTCCTCCCGCTGCTACACCCGGCTTGGCTGCTCGTCGTGCTCCTGGTCGTCGGACTGCCCGCTTACGGCAGCCTCTTCGTGCCGGCGGCGGCGATGATCGCCGACGGTGCCGACCGTCGCCGGCTGCACCAAGGGCTCGGCTTCGGCCTGGCCAATCTCGCCTGGGCGACCGGACAAGCTGTCGCGGCTGCGTCGAGTGGCGCCATCGCCCAGGCCACTGTCGACGCTGTGCCCTATCTCCTCCTGGCAGCCGCCTTCGCGGGAACGCTCATGGTCCTGCGCCCCCAGGGGCGCCGCCTCATGGCCCGGCTCGGGCCGGAGGTCTGGCGCCGGGGCGACTAGTGCCGGCCTGAGCCGCCACAAGGGTCGGGTTGCCAGAGCGGTTGCGGGCGCCCGACTAGCTGCCGGGCGGAGGGAACGTCTCATCCGGCCGCACGGTTCCTGTTACGGGCGGCTGCGTCACGGGTCGCTCGTCACCGGTCCACCGGCTCCCGTTCCACCACCGGCTCTTGGTCGCGTCGACAGAGTCCGGGTACCAGCCAGCCGGCGGCAAAGGCGCGTCCTGACCGGGGAAATAGGCCAACGCGGCTGCTTGCCCGTATCCCGGGAGTGGCACACCTTGACCCCCGGTCGAAGCCCGCCAAGCGACGAACTCGCGGTGCCTGCGCGAGGCCTCGACGCAGGCCCAGACGATCGAAACGATCCAGACCACGGCCGAGACGAGCAAGCTGACGGAGGAGGCTCGGCCGAACGCGAAGAAGCCGACGACCGAGACCGCGAGCAGGATCAGTGCTGGCAAGACCTTGACGTACAGCAGGCCCAACGGGCCGAAGAGGAAAGCGAGAATGAACGCGATGGCCTTCGACTTGTCCACTCGAGCACGCTTGTCCAAGCCAGGTGCAGGAGTTCCCACGTGAGCAAGTCTTTCAGGTTCTCGCAGTCGGTTCGCGGTCTCGTAGCCGCGCCTGGTGCTGGTTGAAGTTACCCGCGCGAGAAGCGGGAACGAAGTTTCTCGCGCGACCGCTGGCCGCTCGGGCGCTCAGCGGACTCGTCGGAACGACCGCCTCCGGGCGGGCGGGACGCGAACTCCGGGAAGCCGGGAAGGTCGGAAGGGCTGACGTGGACATTCGAGGTCCTGCCGGGCACGGGAGATCTCTGGAACAGAGCTTGGGTGGTGGACGCGATCGCCCACCGCGCGTCGACGTCGAGCTGTGTCACGAGCGGATGATCGAGCCAGTCGAGAAGCGGCCTGTCGACGATCTCAGCGACGGTCATGCGCGAGAGCGCGGCACGATGCTCGCCGGGGAGCCCGGCCAGGTACATCTGGAGAACCTGATGGATGGTGAAGATGGGATGGCCCGACAGCGGCACGTGATGGCTGAGCAGGTCGAGATCCGCGAACAACCGATCGGCTCCCATGCGGGTCGCGTTGAAGTAGTGGTGGGGGTACCCGTGCTCGGCTTGCAGAAACGGCAAGTCCAAATAGAGGTAGCCACCCGGCTTGAGCACTCGCCGGATCTCTGCGGCACAACGAAACGGGTCGTTCACATGTTCGAGCACGTCGAGCGAGAAAACGGCGTCGAAGCTGTCGTCGGCGAAGGGCAGCTGCTGATTGACCGCAAGAACATCCACGTTGGCGAATTTGACGACGTCCATCTGCACGACGTGAGCAAAAGACTGGGCCTTGTAACCGCTTCCGCAGTCCAGGACGCTCCCGCCTGTCTCCTCACACTTGTGGATGATCGTCATGGCGTTCCCGTCGAAGGGATGATCGGAGACGTTCTCGGTGTCGGTGAGGCCCGATGCGAGACGGACCTCTTCGTTCAGGAAGTCGATTGCGCCTGCGACGATCGGCACCCGCGCCGAGCACGACGCGCAGGCCAGTTGGTCACCGGCCAATTCGAGCTCGCACCGATCGCATGAGGGGCACTTGAGGCGAGGCAGCAACCAGCTGAGTTTCTCAGCCTCCAAGATCTCTCCTTCGCCTGGTCATGCGCTTTTGAGCCTACCGAGGCGTGCACGACGATGTCCGGATGTCGCGCCGGCGGTGACGACAGTCTCATCTGAGCCCAGATGGCCTCCCGCAGTCTTGCGACCTGGGGGATCAACCGAGGGGTCAAGCTGTCAGAGAACCGTTGGGGGTTACGATGTCCGCGACCGTGCCAGGGCACGGGAAGGGGTGGGGTGACGGAGGAGCCTGCAGAGCAGATCGAGCCGGACGCGTCCGGGTGGAGGCGTTGGCGAGGCGACGTGCTCGGAGTCGGCGCCGTCGTGGTCTTCGTGCTCTCCTATCTGTCGCCGGCCTTGAAAGACGGGGGAAGCCTCGGCGGGTATGACACCGTCATCCCCCTTACCTCGCTGGGAAGCGGTCTGTACGCGGCACTGCCCCACAACGCGTTGAACAGCGACAGCGTCAGCCAGATGGCGGCGTGGAATGCCTACAACTGGCTCGCGATCCATCATCTCCAGTTCCCACTCTGGAACGACCTCACCCTCCTCGGCGTTCCGCATTTCTTCAACTTCGAGTCCGCGACCTTGAGCCTTCCGGATCTCGTCAGCTATCTCGTCCCGCTGCGTTATGCCTTCTTGGTGGCTGTCGCAGTCAAGCTGCTGATCGCGGGCACCGGGGTCTATGTCCTCTGCCGGGTGCTCGGGCTGCAGCCGCTCTCGTCGAGCTTCGGCGGGGTGATCTTCATGCTCTCGGGGGCGTACGCGAGTTGGCTCAGCTGGCCTCTCTCCGACGTGCTCGCGTGGCTCGCGTGGCTGGCCGCGCTCGCGATCCTTGCGTATCGCTGGCAAGGGCGCCGCCGGTATGTGGCGCTTCTGGCGGGTGCCACGGCCTTTTCCATCTACGGCGGTTTCCCCGAGGCCAATGTGTTCGCAGTCATCACTCTCGGGTTGCTGCTCGGCGTCTCGCTGCTCGGCGCGTGGGTCAGGCACCAGAAGCTCTCGTTGGCCGGTTTGGCTCGGATCGTGGCCGGCGCCGTGGCCGGGATCGCGCTTGCTGCCCCGCTGTGGTTGCCGGGGCTGCAGGTCGTCGGCCTCGCACATCGACAGACCGAAACGGGGTTTCCCGGCGACCCAGCCAGTGCGCTCAGCCTCCTGGTCGCGCCGGGATACTTCGGCCTGCCGATCAAGGGGAGCTCGTGGTTCCTGGCAGGCTTCAACTACTACGAGACGGCGGTGTACGTCGGCGTGATCGCCCTCGTCCTCGCCGGCGTTGCGATGATCCGGTGGTGGCGCATCCCGATGGTCCTCGCGCTTGCAGCCGCGGCGGTCGTCGCCGTCGCGCTCTCGTACCAGACGCATTCTTTCCACATCGTGCAGGACCTGCTCAACCACCAGGGGCTCAGCTCGATCGAGTGGCTTCGGATGCGCACCGTACTCGGCCTGCCGATCGGCGTCCTCGCCGCGCTCGGGCTCGAGACGATGCTGAAGGCGCGCGGCGAGCGACACAGCCTCGTCGCCTACTGGATCTGTGTAGCTCTCCTCGTGGTCGTCGTTGCCGTCCTGTGGTACCGCGCCGCCGCCGGCATCGCGAGCGCGACGCTCCTCAGGCTCCGCCACGACAGCCTGATCTGGCCGCTGGGGCTCGTCGCTGCCTGCGTGGTTGCCGGAGCCCTCTTTACGGCGGCAGCGCGCAACCGGCAGCGGGTGCCCGGTCGACGCCTGGGATGGTGCGGTGCTGCGCTGCTCGCCGGAGCTGAGGGCGCTTTCCTGCTTTTCTCAGGCGTCGGGATCAACTCCTACTCGCACAGCTTCTATCCCGAGACGCCGGCCATCGCACGCCTGCAGGCGACTGTCGGCAACGAGCTCGTCGGTCTCGACACCGGCAGTCCGGCGCAGGATCAGCAGTTTCAAGCGGTCGGATTCTTTCCCGAGGTGAATCTCGGCTACGACGTCAACGAATACGGCGGCCACGACCCCTTGATTCCCGAGGCCTATTTCAGGACCTGGGCTCCGGGCGGCTCTGACAACGGTGGTCCGGGTCTGTTTCTCCCGGATGTCGACTCGGCTGCGACTGCTCGCCGCTACGGGATCGCGTGGATCCTCGAGGCGCCGGAGCTGCCCGGTTCGCCTGTAGGCGCTCGCTACGTCGCGACCCTGGCGGGTGAGCGGCTGTACGCGGTCCCCGGTGCTTCCCGGTTCAGCTTCGTCGGGGCGGCCGCGACGCAGGACCGAGTGACCACCACGACGCATCCGGTCGCGAGCAGCTGGACGATCCGGGTCAACGCGGAGGTACGAGGCAAGCTGGTTCTCCGGGTCACCGACGTTCCCGGCTGGCACGCGACGATCGATGGGCATGCTGTTGCGCTCGGCACACCCGATGGGTTGATGATGCAAGTCTCGGTCGCACCCGGCACTCACACGATCGTCCTGTGGTATCTGCCGAGCCGTTTCGTGGAAGGACTCGTCGTCGCGCTCGCCGTCCTACTCGGGCTCCTGGCGGCTGCGGTTCTGCCCTTGGTACGTCGTCGACGGATCGAACCTTCGGCGATCGCGCTCGACGTCGGCTTCGGAAAGGCCTTGGCGACCCTGGAGGCCGGGCGGGGCCAAGCCCGATAGCGGGTGGCTTCGGGGCGGGTGGCTCAGAAGCCCGCGGCTCCGCCGATCGGATCGGGCGGCCGCTTCGCCCCGAGCGAGCCGAGGAAGATGGCGTCCCCGTACTCGTACACGGACCCGTTCGAGCTGACGATCCAGTAGCCGTGGCCATCGGGTGTCGGGACCAAGGACGCGATCGGGACGGGGCTGCTGATGCCTTGCCCGGGCAGCGAGCCGTAGTACGTGGCGTCGCCGAAGGCACGTACGTCGCCATTCACCGTCACGAGCCAATAGCCCCTATCGTCCGGCGTCACGGCCATCCCCGCAGTCGGATGGTCCTCCGGACTGGCCCCGGTCGGCGGATACGTCTTGGCGTCGCCGAAGGGAAACACGTTTCCCTCCGCTGTGACGAGCCAATAGCCCTCCCCGTCGGGCGTTTCCGCTATGGCGACAACGGGCCCTCCGGTCGCCGAGCTGCTCAGGGATCCGCGGGGGGACGCGTCTCCGAAGTTGAACACCTGGCCCCCGGCCGACACGAGCCAGTAGCCAAGACCGGTCGGTGTAGGCGTCATGCCCACGATCAGCTTGCCCGGGGGCTGTGAATTCGCGCGTCCGTGGAAGGTGGCATCTCCGAAGGAGAACACCCCACCGTTGGCGTCCACGAGCCAATACCCCCTGCGGTCGGCAGTCACCGCCATCGCCACGACCGGTTGGCGAATGGGATGCGGGCCGACCGGCGCGTACTGCCTGGCTTGTCCGAACGCGTACACAACCCCGTCGGAGCTCGTCATCCAGAGTCCTTGCACGGATTGTGGCGGGAACGCGAGTTGCTCGATCAGGGTCTGGAACAGCGGGTTGTCGCCGCTCACGTTCGTGACCGTGCTTCCGGCCGCCCAGCAACCCGTCCCGTGGACGCAGGCGACGCCGCCGAGAAGGCTCAGCGCCGTCACGTTGGGACTCGACTGGATGACCCAGCTCGCCCCGTTCCAGGTCTCGACGACTGCCTGTGGCTGGAAGTTGTTGGGGCTGCCTGCCAGGATCGATCCAACGGTCCAGCACTCGGCCGCGTCGAGGCAGGTCACCGAGCTGAGAATTGTGCCGGTCACACCGACCGGCGTCGCGCTCGGCACGACCACCCACACCGAGCCGTTCCAACGCTCCATGAGGCTGGGGCCGGAGGTTCCGCCGCTGTTGGTCGTCGTCCCGGACGCCCAGCAACTCGTGGCGCTCAAGCACGAGACCCCGGCCAGACAGCGTCCTCCTGGGCTCGGTGCCTTCGGGTTTGGCACGATTGACCAAGCGGTGCCGTCCCAATGTTCGATCAGTCCTTGATCGCCGACGGCACCGGGGAAAATGGGGAGGAAGTTGCTCTTCTGCGGGAAAGACTCCAGAAGGCTGGAAAGCGTGTCCACTGAAGCTCGGGGTCGTGAGGCCGGCAGCCCAACAGTCGAGCGCGTCGACGCACGATTCCCCGATCAGGATGTTGTCGGAGGACCGGCTGACGTTCGGGCTGGTGATAATGCTCCACTGCGCCGGGCTCGAAGCGGCGGCAGGTGCACGTGCCACGAGCGCCACGAGGGAACCGCTGAGCACAATCACGGCGGCGAGCGCTCGCGCAGTCCGGGCGAGGGAGGCTGTGCGGCGCGTGAAACCGCGCGATGAAGGCATGCAGAGCATGCCAATCCTTACCGTGTCCCGATTTCCAAGACGCGAATAGTGGCTGCGGGTTTCCTGCAAGCCGATGGGGCGGCCTCGGCCCGGTCCCGACAGGCGCCTGAGGCTGTCGCGGGATCATCATGAGGAGATGCCCGAGCACAAGCCAGGTTCGCCGGCCTCGTCGCTGGTTCAGCGGGCCATGTCGAGCCAGCTCGGAGTGTTGTCCGGCGTGCTCGCACGCGCCTTTGCCACCGATCCGATGATGCGGTGGCCACTCGGCGACGTTGCCGAGCCTCACCGAGCGCTCGAGACCTGCTTCCGCCTCTTGAACGCCGGCAACATCGAGCTCGGCCTCGTCTTCGAGGTAGGCGCGGGCACCGCCGCAGCCGTGTGGGTGCCGCCGGACCTCGCCGGTCGCTGGGCTGAGGTGGAGCGGCGCGCCCGGCCCGCCATCCATGCGCTGTCGGATGACGACGGTGCGCGTTACGAGCGATTGTGGGATTGGGTGGAGGAGCGGGTGCCGGAGGAGCCTCTGTGGTACCTGGACCAACTCGGTGTCGATCCTCCTCATCAAGGTAAGGGCCTCGGCACCGCGCTCGTGCAGTTCGGCCTCACCCATGCCGACCGCGCTGGGTTGCCCGCGTTCTTGGAGACCGCAACGGAGCGCAACGTGGGTTACTACGAGTCGCTCGGGTTCCGGGTGGTCGGGAAAGGCAACGTGCCGGGGGGCGGGCCGCGGATCTGGTTCCTGCGGCGTGACCCGGCGAAGTGAATCAGGGCGAAGCCTCGTTGGCTGCCGACTCACGCGCCAGGCTGAAACCCTCGTAGTCTGCGGCTGCGACCTTGTCACACAGGTCCCGAAAGACACCGACGCCCCCTACATAGGGCATGAAGACGCGCCGTTTTCCGGGGATGTTCGCGCCGATGTACCAGGAGTCCGCCATCGGGTAGAGCGTCGCGTTCGCCGCTTCGTCGACGTGGTCGGCCCAGGCTTCCTCCGCCTCTTCGGTGGCCTCGATCGCGGCGACACCGCGCTCGCGCAGGAACGTGATGCAGGCTGCGATCCACTCGACGTGTTGCTCGATGGACACGATCATGTTGCTGAGCACCGACGGACTTCCCGGCCCGGTGATGAGGAACAGGTTGGGAAAGCCGGCGATTGCGAGGCCCAGGTACGCGCGTGGGCATGCAGCCCACTTCGCCCGCAAGGTCGAACGCCCTCTCCCGCGGATGTCGATGCGGGAGAGGGCGCCGGTCATCGCGTCGAAGCCGGTCGCGAACACGATGGCGTCTAGGGGGTACTCGCGCTCCGCGGTCCGGATGCCCGTCGGGCTGACCGCGACGATTGGCGACTTGCGGACGTCGACCAAAGTCACGTTGTCGCGGTTGTACGTCGCGTAGTAGTCCGTGTCGAGACAGCTCCGCTTGGTTCCGAATGGGTGGTCAGTCGGGACTAGCGTCTCGGCGATGTCTGGGTCCCTGACGATCTCCCGGATCTTCGAACGCAGGAATTCCGAGGCGGTGTCGTTGGCCGCCTTGTCGGTGAGCAGATCGCGGTAGGCGCGCAGCAAAGCACCATACTTCCCGCCTTCCCAGGCTGCCTCGTACGCACGCTGCCGCTCGGCCTCGTCGACGTCGAAGGTGCGCCTCACCGGCAGCTCGACGGGGACGCCGGTGGGCGATTCGCGGGCCCGACGCCGGTAGTCGGGATAGCTCGCCCTCATCTTGGCGTAGTCATCCGGGTCGAGGAGGGCGTTGCGTGCCGGCAAGCTGAAGTTCGGGGTTCGCTGGAAGACGGTGAGATGAGCCGCCTGCTGGGCGATGATCGGGATGCACTGGATCGCCGAGGATCCCGTCCCCAAGATGCCGACGCGCCGGCCGGTGACATCGACGCCTTCGTGCGGCCACTGCCCGGTGTGGTAGCGATCGCCGAGAAACGACTCCAGACCCACGAGCTCCGGCGTGTTCGCGGTGGAGAGCGATCCGGTCGCCATGATGCAGAACTGCGCGGAGACCCGGGTGCCCTTGTCGGTGGTAACGGTCCAGCGACTCACAGCCTCGTCGAAGACGGCTGCGACGACTCGCGTCTCGAATTCGATGTCCCGGCGGAGGTCGAACCGGTCAGCAACGTGGTTGGCGTACCGGAGGATCTCGGGTTGGGCCGCATACTTCTCCGTCCACTGCCACTCTTGCTCGAGCTCTTCGGAGAACGAGTAGGAGTAGTCGAGGCTCTCGATGTCGCAGCGCGCGCCTGGGTAACGATTCCAGTACCACGTGCCTCCGACGTCGGATGCGGTGTCGAAGGCGCGAAGGGACATGCCCAATCCCCGCAGCCGGTAGATCATGTACATCCCGGCGAAGCCAGCGCCGACGACGACGGCGTCGACGACGACGGCGTCGTCGACCACGGCGTCGACGCCGTCCGGCAGTCGCCTAGACGCCGCAGTCCGGGAC
>Ga0209415_10007510_pt1 | contig 19031 bp, 12 predicted proteins | sample PeaSoiSIISIP2007_FD_187696 | JGI IMG/M metagenome (GOLD analysis project Ga0209415, IMG submission 187696) | Peat soil microbial communities from Weissenstadt, Germany - SII-SIP-2007 (SPAdes) (version 2) | ecosystem: Environmental > Terrestrial > Soil > Wetlands > Peat | place: Germany...
CCCGGCCCCTTCGGCGCGACCATGAATACGTTGACATCCTTGGGCGGCTTGATGAATCCGAAATGGATTGAGAAGCCGTGCGCAAGAGCAAGATATTTCCCGGCGCGCATGGCGGGCGCGACATCGGCATCATAGATGCCAGGCGTCAACTCATCGGGGGTCAGGATCATGACGATGTCGCCTTCTTCCGCGGCCTGGCGCACGGACATTACTTTTAGTCCGGCCTTTTGCGCCTTGGCGACGGACGCGCTCGTGCTCTTCAGGCCGACAATCACGTCGCAGCCGGAGTCCGCCAGATTCATGGCGTGGGCATGGCCTTGCGATCCAAAACCGATCACGGCAATTTTCTTGTTCTTGATGTAGTTCAAATCCGCATCTTTATCGTAGTAAACCCGCACAATTCCTCCTGTGACAATTCAGTCTTTTCAGTTTTCTGGTATCTAACCGCTCTTGTCGGAACCGCCCACATTATGCCCGGTCAGGCCGTTCGCTTCCAGTCCCGCCGCGTAATTCCGGGGGACTTGAACCCCGACGCGTTTCTTGGTCTCTTTTCACACTCCATTCATCAAGAATTGAGCGTCTCTTAACCCTGAGCTTGGCAAAACGTATTACAACCCCAACCTCGATGTTATCAGACATTACTTCAGGAGGACGCTCGTGAAAGAATTCGCCCTCGCAGCTGCAAAGCTGCTTTCCCCCAATTCGCGGCAACTCTTTGTTCATCTCCGGCGTGTTCTCGCCCTGGTCGTGGTATTTGTTCTGTCCTTGGCGCCCGTCGCTCCGGGTCTCTATGCGGCACCTGCGCCGGCCAAAGCCCGGCCAAATTTTGATCGTGATGGCGACGATCATGATTCCGATGGATGCAACCTCAATTCAGCTCGCGGCGACATCCGGCATGTGATCTACATCCAATTTGATAACGTTCATTTCAGGCGGGATAACCCGAACGTGCCCTCCGACCTTGAGCAGATGCCGCACCTGCTGGATTTCCTCACCGACAACGGCGTCCTGATGTCGAATCATTACACCCCGCTCAAGTCTCACACGGCGGACGACATCATCACCTCCTTAACCGGCGTCTATGGGGATCGGCACGGCCAACCCGTATCAAACAGCTTTGGGTGGTTTACACCGACAGGGGACGGGTTTGCCTCGTCGTTTCAGTACTGGACTAATATCGTCAATGCGACCACCGACCCTAGCTTCTTCATGGTTACCCCGGACGGTAAGAATGCTCCTGCCCCGTGGGTGCCGTGGACGAGGGCCGGCTGCAACGTGGGAACCGTTTCCATTGCAAATATGGAACTTGAGAACGTCAGTGGCGATCTAAAGACCGTTTTCGCCTCCGATCCCACGGAGCAAACTGCGGCGCTTGCCGAAGCGAAGGCCAATCACAATCAGGCGGTTGCGGACTTTGAAGGCATCGCGATTCACTGCGCGCCCGGAAACGCTGTTTGCTCGAGTTCGAACCATGGCGAACCGGACCTTCTCCCGCAGGAACCGGGCGGTTATACCGGTTACAACGCTCTCTATGGACACAAATTTGTCGCGCCGGTCATCAGCCCGGGCGGACCGCTTACTGATTTGGACGGCAATTTGGTGACAGACGCAAGCACGCCGCCCAACCCTGGATTCCCCGGCTTCAGTGGGATTTCCGCCGCCCAGACCTTGTCTTACGTGGCGGCAATGCAGGAAAACGGGGTACCGGTTACGTATGCCTATATCTCCGATACGCATGACAACCACGCCCACGATATTAATACTGCGCCCGCCGCATGCAGTACGGACCCTGAACTGTCCTTTGGAAACGCCCTTGGGCCAGGGGACGTTTGTTATGAGGCACAACTCGCGGCTTACGATGAAGCGTTCGAGAAATTCTTCGAGCGATTGAAAGATGACGGCATCACCAAAAGGAACACGCTGTTTGTTATCACGGCGGACGAAAACGATCACTTCGCTGGAGGCGAACCGTTTAACCAAAGCTGCGATGGTGTGAAGATTCCGTGCAGCTATATCAACCCGGCTACGAACCAGACGGTGATCGGCGAATTTGACACCAATATGACAGGGCTGATGGCGACCGAAGAGAGCATCACCGACCCGTTCGATATTCAATTCGACATGGTGCCTGTCTTCTACGTTTTCGGTAATCCGGCGGTTGGCGATCCGCAAGCACGGAAATTCGAACGGGCAGCCTCCGGCCTGACTGCGGTGAATCCACGCACGGGCGCCACCGACGAGCTCACCGCGGCTCTCGCCGATCCGGTAGAACTGAAGTTGCTCCACATGGTTACAGGCGATCCGCTCCGAACGCCGACATTTATCATGTTCGGCGATCCGGATTACTTCTTCACTACCGGCAAGCCGGACTGCAGCTCCCCCTGCGTGGTGCAGGGCCCCGGGTTTGCTTGGAACCACGGCGGGATCCAGAAGGAAATCGTCAAGACTTGGCTGGGGATAGTCGGACCGGGAGTGAAGAACAATGGCGTGGACGACGATGTCTGGTCCGATCACACGGACATTCGTCCGACCATGCTCGCATTGACAGGACTCCAGGATGATTACCAACACGAAGGGCGCGCCCTCGTCGAGGAATTTCATAATTGGGCGTTGCCGGTCGGAGTGAGCGACAGCGGCGATGAGTTCACGGAACTGGCTCGCGCCTTCAAGAAGATCAATGCACCCAATGCCGAACTCGGCCGCGAAAGCCTCCGCATTTCAACCAAGGCCCTGGCCGGCGACGATAAGACCTATTCCCATCTTGAAGATAGGCTCAGCGGGATCACCTCCGTTCGCGATCTTCTGGCCGGAGAGATGCTTGATCGGCTGGAGGACGCCGAGTTCAACAAGAAAAAAATCTCCGAATGGGAAGAGCGTAAACTTGTCCACGAGGCGGATGAATTGCTGGAGTACGTGAGGGACCTCGCGCATCACTAGAGTCTGCAATTGCAGTGGAGTTTGGTGCGAAAAGCCCCGCCTCTGAAGAGGCGGGCTGCAGCAGGTGATTGTCGTTTTGCAAATGCTGTAGCGCTGGTCTTCAGACCCGGGGCTTTTCTCTGGTGGTCAGGCCACGCTTCAACACTAAATCAATTCACACCTTGGCTTGGGGATAGCATCCCAGAACTTTTACGGAGTCCGTGAAATGTTCAAGTTCTGAGAGCGCCGCGCGCGTTTCCGGATCCTTGAGCGAGGCCTGGAGATCGAGATAGAAGCAATAACTCCACGGCGTGCCAGGGATGGGGCGGCTTTCAATTTTCAGCAAATTCAGGTTGCGCCGGGCGAAGGCGTTTAGCGCGGAGCACAGCGATCCGGGTTTGTGCGCCAGGTGCAGGACGAGCGAGAGCTTGTCGGCGTTTTCCGCGACCTCGGCGGAAGTGGCGAGCAACAAGAAGCGCGTGTAATTTTCCGGGTGATCTTCGAGGTGCTCCCGCAAAATCACCGCGCCGTAGACGGATGCCGCGCGCTTGCTGGCAATCCCGGCCTTCGTCGTGTCGCCTGCGCCCATCACTTCCCGAACGCTTCCTGCCGTGTCGTCGGTCGCGACACGCTTGATCGTTGGATGGCTCGCGAAGAATCGCTCGCACTGGGCGAGTGCGACTGGATGGGAGGAAACCTGCGTGATGCGCTCAAACGCCGCGCCCGGAACGCCGATCAGGTTGTGCACAATCGGAATGACGACTTCGGCCTGGATGTGCAGACCGCTTGAAATCAGCAGGTCGTACGAACGATGAACCGAGCCTGCCAGGCTGTTTTCAATCGGCGCGAGGATATAGTCGGCGACGCCATCCTGGATGCTCGTATAGAGCGCCTCGAATGTGGTCCGCGGAACGAGTTGGATGTCCTCGCCAAGGAGCTTGACGGCCGCTTCTTCGCTGAATGCGCCGCGCTCGCCCTGAAAGGCGATTCGGCAAGAGGGAGGGACCTTCATTCCCATTGTCCACAGATTAGTTTGCGCGCATTTAGGCGACCCGGCATAAGCACCCAAACTATCAGGGCGCGAAGCCGTCAGTCAAACGTTGCATGAATTGGGCAATGTTCAATTTTCGAGTTTTATCTCACGGTTGAAATTGAATCTTCTGTTTTGGAGGTCCGACCTTTAGGTCGGACAATGAGGGGCGCAACAGCGGGGCCTTTAGGCCCTGGAGCTTCAGGGGCTGAAGCCCGCAAATACACGCAAACTGAATGGCCGAGCTGAAGCTCGGCCCTCCTTAAGGCGAATTGACTGCCAATTACGAAGTGCTGTGAATTGGGAATCAAAATAGAACGTTTGAATAACTTCAGCTCTGATTTCCGGATTGAACTTTTTTCAACGGACCGCACAGTAAAAAGTTCGCACACCTAGTGCCCGCGCTAGGCGTGCGGGACTCGCTTGCCGCCGAGCACGGTCGCGCTTGGGAGGAGCCTCTGGTGGCCGGTGATCTTGTTATTGTAGTTATCGAGGTATTCGAAATTTCCCTTTCGCAGCTCGAGCACCGCAACGTCGGCGGGCGCGCCCACGTTGAGCGTGCCGCGGTCGTTGAACAAGGGGAAGATTCGCGCGGCATTCACGGTGGCTCGTGCGATGGCCTGATCGACCGTCATGCCGTAACCGAACAGCTTGGACATGCAGTTGGGAAGGTCGATGACCCCGGTCTCATGGGCGTTCGTGTTCCAGTCGGTGGAGAATGTATCGGGCCAGAAACCGGCCTTCATGATCGCGCCAATGGTGTCCCACCTCATGTGCCCTTTCTGCCCGTTGCCGACGTCGAACCAGACGCCGCGGCGCCGCGCCGCCATCACTTCGGGCAGGATGTGGCCGCTGTCGTCGATGATGCTGTTGGGTGGCGGCGCAAACATATGGGTGACGATGTCGCCGCGCTTCAACAGGTCGAAGAGCTTGGGAATCGGCGAGATGGTCTGCCCCATGTGGATCATCACGGGCAGGCTGAAGGAGGTGGCTACTTCCTGCGTGCGCCGCAGCACCTCGTAATCGTTCTCGCCCGCGACATCCCGCGACAGCCGCGCCTTGACGCCGACGATGAAGTCGCGGTTCTTCGAGATCGCCTCGCGCGCCGCATCGACATCCGCGTTCTTCAGGTCCATGGTGTCGCCATCGGGCAGTATGCCGGCGCGGCCGATGTTGATCAGCACGCGGCCCTGCTGAATCGACGTTCGCGCGACGGCAATCGTATCCCCGATGTGATCGGCGCCTTGCGATCCCGCATCGATCCAACCGGTCACGCCGTCCTGCAGGACGAGACCGGGCCCCTGGGTGAAGCGTCCGCAATGGGTATGAATATCGAGCAGGCCGGGAACGACGAGTTTCCCATGAGCGTCGATGGTGTCGGCTGCGTCGCCCGCGATGGTGGCTTCGACGGCGGCGATGCGGCCTCCCGAGATCGCCACGTCGCGAATCGCATCGAGCCGGACGGAGGGATCGATGACGCGCCCGCCCTTAATGATCAGGTCATAGCTCGCCGCGAATACTTTTCGCGCGCGGGTGAACATAGCCATACCCGCGCTTGCAGCAGCGACTGAAAGAAAACGGCGCCGGTTCAACATCGCAGCCTCCCTAAGGTGTTTTGAAGGTCAGATATTGAGCGCGTTGGACCTGTCTGTCAACAAGCGATCGCGCAGAGGCATTCCTGTGCCGAAGTGCCGTGAAGGACGACATCCTCACCCAACATCAACCCTACAATTTATTCAGACCGTCGAGGCCGGCGACTTTGTACGCTTCGGCAAAAGTCGGATAATTGAAGACTGTATCGCGAAAATAATCCATGGTGCCGCCGAAGGAGAGGACGGCCTGGCCGATGTGCACGATTTCCGCGGCGCTTTCTCCGATGACGTGGACGCCGAGGACTTTGCGCGTGTCCGGGTGGAAGAGAATTTTCAGCATGCCGGTGTGGTCGCCGACGATTTGCGCTTTGGCCAGCTCTTCGTATTTTGAAATGCCAACTTCAAAGGGGATGTGGGATTCGGTCAACGTGGCTTCAGTCTGGCCGACCATGGAAATCTCCGGGATAGTGTAGATGCCATAGGGAAGCAGCGCGGTACTCATTTCGGCCGGGGCGCCAAAGATATGGCAACTGGCAACGCGACCCTGTTCCATGGAGGTGGAAGCGAGCGAAGGAAATCCGATGACGTCTCCTGCCGCGTAAATATTCGGGACGGATGTTTGAAAGGACTTGTTCACCTCGAGTTTGCCGCGTGACGCTGTCTTGAGTCCGGCAGCTTCGAGGTTCAGCAAATCGGTGTTGGCCTGGCGGCCCACCGCGTACATCAGGCAAGTGGCGTGGATGTGCTTGCCGCTTTCGAGATTCGCGACAACGCGTCCGCGCTCATCGGTTTGAATCGCTGTGACTTTTTCGCCAAGGCGGAAGATGGCGCCCTGGCGGCGCATGTGGTAGCGCAGCGCTTCTATGATTTCGGAATCCACGAAATCCAGCAGGGTAGGCCTCTGCTCGATGAGGGTGACTTCCACGCCCATGGCCACGAGCATCGATGCGTATTCCAGGCCAATCACGCCGCCGCCGACGATAATAAGTTCGCGCGGGATCTCTTCCATCTGAAAGAATTGGTCGCTGGCGATAATTTTTTTCCCGTCAAAAGGAATGTCGCCGGGGTGGGAAGGCCGAGTGCCGCAGGCGATCAGAACGTGGTTCGCGTGGAGCATGTGCGCTTCGGTCGCGCCTTGCACTTCGATCGTGTTGGCGTCCAGGAACTGCGCGGTGCCGCAAAGCAAGTCGATTCCGTTGCGGCGCAACTGGTCGCGAACGACGCCGGTTTCCCGCTCGACGACTTGTGAAACGCGGGCGGCCAAATCGCGAATAGAGATGCGGTCCTTAACGACATAATCGTTCCCGTAAAACGAACGATGACGGAATCCGGTGAGGTGAAGAATGGCTTCGCGCAGGGTCTTGCTGGGGACGGTGCCACCGTGGATGCAGACGCCGCCGACCATGTCGTTTCGATCCACCATGGCCACGCGCTTGCCAAGCTTCGCTGCGGCGATAGCGCCTTTTTGGCCCGCGGGCCCGCTGCCAACGACGACAAGGTCGTATTGAATCGGTTGCATCAATCCTCTTCTGCCAGGTTCACGCAGAGTGTCTGTAAGCAAAGGTGTGCGCCCTCATGGTTAAAATGGCATGAAATCCGTTCGCGCACAGTGTATGGGAGCCTGGGTGCGGAAACAATCCCGCCATAGGTGGTCGGCGCCTTCATGGCGTCCGCTTTCGGCGGCCAATTCTTACCTAAGTGGTTTGGCCACAATAACTTCGCGTCAGCCGAGTGTATTCGTGAAAATGGGTTCCATCGAGAAATTGAATCGCCGACTCCTACTCCTTCCCAATAGTAAGACGCCCAGATGAAGGCCAGGTTGCACTTCCAATAATTTTTATCGGCCACACTGATCATTTTCTTTACCGGGTTGTCCAGGAAACAGATTGAGAGTTTCTGCTGACGTAAACCATGGGACAATAGCAAACGGGAAGAGGGAGCCCAATCGAATCCTTCGGAATTCTTGTAACCAAAACGGGGCTTGGAGCCCTCTAAGACATTAGATTCAACATTGTAGACTGGAGAAAGAACTGGATTATTCCGGATAGAAAATGCATATTTCCGCGCCATTCATACGACGGCCCGTCGCAACTTCGCTTTTGAGCGTGGCGATTCTGCTTGCAGGCGGTGTCGCCTTTTACCTGCTGCCCGTGGCAGCGCTTCCCCACGTGGATTTTCCCACAATTTATGTTCGCGCCTCCTTGCCCGGGGCGAGCCCTGAGACGGTAGCTTCCTCCTTGGCCACACCACTGGAGCGCCAGTTTGGCCGGATTGCGGGCGTCACGCAGATGACTTCCGCAAGCCAATTGGGTAACACAGGGATCACGCTTCAGTTCGATCTGGATCGAGACATCAACGCGGCGGCCCGGGACGTGCAGGCGGCCATCAATGCGGCCGCCGGACAATTGCCTGCCGGCCTGCCAAACCTGCCGTGGTACCGCAAGATTAATCCGTCGGAAACCGACATATTAGATTTATCTGTCTCCTCGGATACGATTCCCAGGAGCCATCTGTACGATTTGAGTGATTCCATTCTTGCGCAAAAAATATCCCAGGTCGACGGCGTAGGCCAAGTCAACACGTACGGAGGAGCAAAACCGGCGGTTCGCGTGGACGTGAATCCAAACGCGCTGGCCCACTATGGGATCAGTCTGGAGGAAGTACGAGCCGCTCTTCGGTCAGCGAACGCGAACACTCCAAAAGGGAATCTGGAAGATCTATCGAACCGGTGGGTTCTGGCGGACACCGACCAGCTCCTGAAGCCTGAACAGTACGCACCATTAATCGTAACGTACAGGAACGGGGCTCCGGTACGGCTGAGCGACATCGCGAAAGTGACAGAGGGAATTGAGGACCTGAGAAATTCGGGATACGCGAACGGGAAACCTGCCGTGGTGATTGGGATTGGCCGGCAACCCGGCGCGAACATTATTGAGACCGTGGACCGTATCAAAGCGCTGTTGCCGGAGCTGCGGGCCTCGATTCCGCCATCGGTCACGTTGACTCCCACGTTTGATCGCACGACCACGATCCGGGCATCCGTCAATGATATCGAATTCACTTTGTTGCTGACGGTCGCCCTCGTGGTGATGGTTATTTTCCTGTTCCTGCGCAACGCCTGGGCAACGATCATCCCGAGCATTGCGGTGCCGCTATCCATCATTGGAACGTTCGGAGTGATGTACCTTTTGGATTACAGCCTCGATAACCTTTCCCTGATGGCGTTGGCGATCTGCACGGGATTTGTGGTGGACGACGCCATTGTAGTGATCGAGAACATCACACGGTATCTGGAAGAAGGGGAATCGCCGCTGTCGGCGGCGATGAAGGGATCGCGCGAAATTGGATTCACGGTATTGTCGATGAGCACCTCGCTGATCGCCGTGTTCATCCCTCTCTTGCTGATGGGTGGAATCATCGGCAGACTCTTCCGTGAATTTGCAATCACGTTGAGCGTGGCCATCGTGGTTTCCTTGTGCGTGTCGCTGACCACGACTCCGATGATGTGCGCCCTGTTCCTGAAATCGGAAAAGGACATGAAGCGCGGAAAATTGTATCGGGCGAGCGAACGGGTATTTCAATGGAGCGTGTCAACCTACGCTTCGGGATTGCGCTGGGTCTTGCGCCATCAGCCTTTTATGCTCGTGCTTACGGGCGCGACGATTTGCCTCAGCGTTTACCTGTACATTGTGATTCCCAAAGGTTTCTTTCCGCAGCAGGATACCGGCCTGATGGCGGGAAATATCCTCGGATCCCAAGATACTTCCTTTCCCGTGATGCAGGAAAAATTGAAGCAATATACCGACATTGTCATGAGCGACCCGGCGGTGAAGGGCACGGCGGCAAACACCGGAGGCGGAGCCGAAAATACCGGGCGTATGCAAATTGAATTAAAACCGATCGGCGAGCGAAAAGTCACTGTGGATCAAGTCATCGCGCGCCTCCGGCGCAAACTTGCGGTAGTTCCCGGGGCAACGCTGTTCCTCCGGGCGTATCAAGACATTTCGGTAGGCGGGCGCATCAGCAGCTCGCAATACCAATACACGCTGTCGAGTGAAAACCTAAACGACCTTCAGCAATGGGCGCCTCGCGTCGAAGCCATGATGAGGAAGTTGCCCCAGTTGCGAGATATTGCCAGCGATCAGCAGACGCGCGGTTTGCAAGCCACCCTGGTGATTGACCGCGATACGGCGTCTCGGCTCGGAATTTCGCCGGCGACAATCGATAACACGCTCTACGACGCGTTCGGCCAGCGGCAGGTCTCCACGATTTACACACAATTGAATCAGTATCACGTGGTGCAGGAAGTCGATTCGACCTTCCGCGACAGCACGGATGCGATCCAAGGCCTGTATGTGCGATCGTCGACTGGAGCCCAGGTGCCCTTGAGCGCTTTTACGCACTACGAGACGCAGAATACCGCCCTCGCCGTCAACCATCAGGGCCAATTCCCGGCGGTCACGATCTCGTTCAACCTTGGAGAAGGAGTCGCATTGGGCGACGCCGTGACGGACATCGAATCGGCGGTTTTGCGGTTGGGGCTTCCTTCCGATATCCACCCGACGTTCCAGGGGAACGCGCAGGCCTTCCAGTCTTCTCTGTCGAGCCAGCCGTGGCTCATTCTGGCCGCGCTGGTCGCTGTCTACATTGTGTTGGGGATGCTGTATGAAAGTTACATCCACCCGGTCACGATTCTATCGACGTTGCCCTCGGCCGGCGTGGGAGCACTCTTGGCGTTGCTGGCATTTCACAGCGAATTGACCGTGATCGCGCTCATAGGCATTGTTCTATTGATCGGCATTGTAAAAAAGAATGCCATCATGATGATCGATTTTGCCCTGGAAGCGGAGCGGTCCGGAAAATCGCCCGAAGAAGCCATCTATCAGGCTTGCCTGCTGCGTTTTCGTCCCATCATGATGACGACGATGGCGGCGCTATTTGGAGGGTTGCCGCTGGCGCTGGCGGCCGGCACCGGCGCGGAATTGCGCCGGCCTCTCGGTATCAGCATCGTCGGGGGATTGATGGTCAGCCAGGCCCTCACGCTGTATACGACTCCCGTGATCTACCTCTACATGGACCGGTTGCAACAACGATTCCGGCGGCGCAAGCATGTGCCTGCGATTCCCGGCGAAGTTCCCCCAACTCCGGCATCTCTCCAAGGCCCGTCGCTGACTTAAGCTCCGAAGTGCCGTAGAATTGGGGCGGAACGCTGCATGAAGATCCTTCCCACTCTTGCAAGTATAGTGCTGCTGTCCGGGCTGAGTGTCAGCCTGCTGGCCTTTCAGGGGCGCGTGTTCGAGGAAGACGAAGATGGCCCGCCGCTTGCCACCGATGCGCATCAGAATGCGGAATGGGCATTTGCGCGCTACCATTTCCGATCGAACAATGATGAGGGCGGATTCCGGCGTTTCCATCTCTGGGCGGCGGATTATCCGAAAGCGGACCGGCAATTCACAATGGGTGTGCGGCGCCTTACCCGGCTGCATGCGCGGGGAGTGGAACAGGTAGTCGACGCGGATTCCGACGAGCTATTCAACTGGCCATGGATTTATATGGAACATGGCAATGGCTGGAATCTCACGGAGGACGAGGCGTCCCGACTCCGCCAGTACCTGTTGAGGGGCGGTTTTCTGCTTTCGGATGATACGCATGGAGATTATGAATGGGAATCGCTCGTCCGCGGTTTGGAAATGATCCTTCCGGGCCGGACGATTGAAGATTTGAAGAATGACGACGAAATTTTTCACGTGATGTATGACCTGGACGACAGAGTCCAGATCCACGGTACGCGATTTATATGGGGAGGCTGGCCATACTCGTCCGACATGGTTGTGCCGAAATGGAGAGCGATCCGTGACGACAAAGGCCGGATCATAGTAGCAATCTGCCACAACTCCGATGTAGGCGACGCCTGGGAGTGGGCCGACAGTCCCCATTATCCCGAACGAGAAACTGGATTGGCCTACCGAATCGGAATCAATTATATCCTCTTCGATATGACACATTGATCTCCGAGAGCCAGAATTCATGCTCCCGAAAAAGTGCGGCGCCCTTTTTCCTCAGCCTTAGATTTGCCGGTTGGGCACGCGTTCGCAGACAGATTTCTCTCAATGAAAAAAGTGCCGGGCCGAATTTTGCATTCGGCCCGGAACTTGGTTTCTTAACGGGAAAAGCTATTCGCTAATTCCAATCGTCGTCGTCGTGGTGGTCGTCCCGATCGTCATCATGACGATCCCGGGGTGCGAGCGCCACTCCGCGAAACACTTCTCCGGACTTTGCCGAGCGGATGATTTCGATGTGGCCGAGGAAGTCATCTTTGTCACGATCACCGTCGGGGGTGGGCAGAGATGTTGCGTCAAGGCGATCTGTGACTTTGAACAGCTTGTTCGGATCGGCGCCCTGGTCTCCGCTGTTGCTGACGGTTGAGGTCACTGCGAAAATGGTGACGGTGCCGTCATGGTTGTGCTGGCCCGTCATGTTGCGGCAGCCGCCCGTCGCGGGATTGAGCGCCGTCGGGTAATCTTCAACGCCGTAGGGGACGCCGATGTTCAGGCCGCTATTCATTACGTAAGCCATTTGCCAGGCGCCGTTCACCAGAATCCATTTCTGTACCCCGGCTGTGGCCTGCGCATATGGAGTGGCGACATTTCCGTTCACGGCGGGAGTCACAAGTGTTCCGTCTCCCTCATCGCAGACGTACAGAGTATTTGGATTAGCGAACCAAATGCCGAAAGGGTACAGCACTGGCGTCACGGCGTTAGTGGTTGGATCTACGCCCGCTGCAAGAGTGGTGGGAAACCCAGGCAGGATCGTTATCGGCACTTTCGCTAGGGTTGCGACATCTCCGGACGGGAGAACGCCCTGAGTGCCAACCTGATAGACGGTGTTGATGCCGTTACCGCCGCTGCCCTTGGTGATGTACAGCGTATCCTTGTAGATGGTTATGCCGCGGTAATTATCATCTTTACCCGGTTTATCGGATGCATAGGGCTTTCCCGTCAGCGGGTCAATCACTTGATTGATATCGAATTTTCCGATTTTGGTGACGTTGGGTGGAACGGGTGGCGCTTGCCCCGGCACAAGCAGTTCGGCGCCTGTGTCATTGACCAGTTCCTGGCCGACGATCGTCGTTTTGACTTGCGATTTGGACAGATTCCCGCTGTTGTCGTTTCCGACTAGATAATATAACGAACCCCCTTTGACCGCGCCGCGGCCATTGTCGCCGCTGTAAGCGTTACCCTCGGTAATCATGAGGTGGCTATGGGCATCCACTTCAGCCACGGCACGGTAGTACTGCCCGACAGCGGCATTGGTTGGGTCGATGAGCCCTGGCGTGTTGCCGTTGGAGACATCGAAGATGTTCGCCGCAGTCGGAAATCCCGGGCCGCCTCGATAACCCACGAAGGTAAGCGACTTTCCATCCGTTGAAAGATGCAGGGCCAACTCGGATTTCGAGCTGAAGCTGGTCACAATCTGATCGGTTGGGATCGGAAGCGTCTCCAACCGATGGCCATCCGTCGAAAGGTCGTCCAGAAAGATGGGAGAGGTGATGCCGAAGTGGCCGTCGGTAGCGGCGTTGTTGAAGACCGTGGGAAACGTCCCATCGGCGCTCGCAACGGAGCACGGGACCGCTATCGGCGGAGTCATGCCTCCCGCAATCAGCGGTACAGTGACCGAGATCCCGGTCGTGCCTCCCATGCAGCCTGGCGGTAATACTGTCTCGCCGACTACAAGTAAAGACGGTGTCCCAACGTAAACGCTGCGGGTGAGAACCAGGGTGCCGGGTTGAAATTCGAAGCGATCATGATGGTGATCGTCGTCATGATCATCGCCGGCTTGAATGCCTCCTGCCAGTGCAATGGACACAGCTACTGCTAGAAGAGCTTTCTTCACGTCAATTTCCTCCTGAGGTTTACACATGGGGACGACATGTGCGCGCAGAAAATCTCATGGAAAGCAGGACCACAACATTAACTGTCGATGAAAACTTGATGAATGAGAGATCAACATTCGCCAGAGAGCCATTTTGCGTGGAGCATTGAGGAGCTCATAAGGGACGAATGCGAATTGATGTTGACGCGGCAGAGAGGAGGACGTATGTTTTGCGCAAAGTTTAGGATAGGATCGGCGATTCTCGGTAGGCGTTCCTCAGAGCGGGGGATCGAGCGCCTGGGCGGCAATTCACAAGGGAGATTTGAACCATGAGACTCAAGTGCAATGGCAGGAGCTTTCACATTTTCTTGCTGCTTTTGCTGGCAGCGACGGCGCCGATGTCCTGCTTGGCGCAGAGCCTTCCTCCAGACGGTCCAGGAATCCCCAAGATTGCGTTGACCGGCGGACCGGCTGTCCAAGAACCCGCTCCCAATCCTCCCGACCAACAGTCTCAATGGAATATGGAATTGGCTGGCTTCAACGACCTCCAGGGCCGCTCGGCGTATCAGCCGATCATCATTAAAGAGGGGGACCGGGAAATCGCCTACGTCGGCCACCATACCGGGAGTGCGATGAATCCACTCTCGGGCGTCGTGGAGCCCAACGGGACTTCGATTGTGGATGTAACAGACCCGGCCAAGCCCAAGTACCTGGCTCATATTCCGGGTTCGACGGAAGCGGGCGAGGAAGCGGGCGGCGCGCAGATGGTGCGCGTGTGCAGCGGAAGCGTTTTGCCGCATGGAGTGCGCGGCAAGTGGTACTTGTTGCGGCCGCTTGGATCGAAGGCGCAGGAGATTTATGACGTCACCGATCCGGCGCACCCGACGCGCCTGACGCAAATCGTGGGGGAGCTCGATCGCACGCACAAGAACTGGTGGGAGTGTGATACGGGGATCGCCTATCTGGTTGCGAATGCTCCGGCCGAAGGCTGGAAGGGTCAGCACATGAAGATTTACGATCTGAGCGACCCGGCCAAGCCCGTGTACATCCGGGATTTTGGCCTGCTCGGCCAGCAGCCTAACGCGACGTCATACGAAGGCGTAGTGGGAGGCATAGCGATTCACGGAATGATTTCCGCCGGGACTGCGAAGAACCGCGTCTATGCGGCGTACGGCACGGGAGCGAACGGCGTGATTCAGATTTTGGATCGAAAGAAACTGCTCACCGCCTTCGAGAATCCCAAGAAGCCGACGACGGAGGAAATGCTCGCGCCGCAGGTGGGATACCTCACGATGTCGCCTGATCAGGGCGCGCATACAACATTTCCGATTTTTGGCGAACCGATGCCCGGATTCCAGGGCCACTCCGCGCTGAAGAATCGGGACTTGCTGATCGTTCCGTCGGAATCGGCACGCGGAGATCATTGCTCCCCGGGTCCGGCTGGAGACCGCGCGGGGCCGCACTTGGCATTCCTTGTGGACATCAGCAACGAAGCCACGCCGTGGCCCCTTTCGACGTTTCGCGTACCTGAAACTCCCGGAGATTACTGCGGCAAGGGCGGGCGGTTCGGCACGCATTCGGTTGCCGAATCGTTTTATCCCCCTTACTACGGCAAGATTGCGATTTTCTCCTGGTTTAATGCGGGCACTCGCGTGTTTGATATTCGCGATCCCTTTGCCGTGCAGGAGGTCGCCTACTTCATTCCCGCGCCGAACAAGAATACGATGGCGTTCTGCCCGGAGGATGGAATCAGCCATCCGGCCGGCGATCCCAAGATTACCGCTACCTGCCAAAAAGTGATTGAAACGAACAACGTCGAGGTGGACGATCGCGGGCTGATCTACAGCGCGGACCGGGCTGGCACCGGGATGCATATCATGCGGCTTACGGGGCATGCGAAAGAGATTGTGTTGGGGAAATAGCTTTTTTCCTGTAGCACAGCTACTCTTGGCTGTGCGATTTTCTCTACTCTCACGCATCTCTGCTGTATTGACGATCGCAAAAAGCGCACAGCCAAGAGTGGCTGTGCTACTTTTCGTGGTAGACGTACTTGTTGTTGTCGCAGACGTATTCCGCGATTTCCCAGCCAGGTTTTAGATGGTAGGTTTGGGACGCGGTCCACGGTTTCGTGTACGCCTTCGGATCTTCGATGGTGAAATCGTCCACCAGGGTGTTGCGATCGACGCGGTGGATGCGCTCCACGACATGCAGTGCTTCCGTGTGCGGAAGGCCGGCGTGATCGAGCCAGGTTACATCGTTGAAGCCAATCGTGTCGACGACCAGCGTGTCGCCTTCCCATTTCCCAACGGATTCGCCATTGTAGGTGGGGTCGAGATCCTTCTTGTGTTCTCGATTCATATGAATTTGGCGGAGTTGGTTCCCGGCCTCTTGATACATCATCACCTTGTCCGGAACCTGGAAAATCTCCATGGGGAGAGGCACGAACATGAGGCGGGGGATTCCGTGAGGCAGGCAGGCCAGATTCGGATCGTTTACTTGGGTGTCGGCTTTCTTGAATTGCGCTTCGGCCCAGGGAGTGAACGGCGGCGTGGTCCCTTTTGGAAATAGAGCCGGCTGGAAATGGTCGATCAGCCAAACGCCTGTGAGATCGGGCGTGCCTGCCGCCTTGGATGGATTTGCCGTCTGGGCAAAAATGGCGGGCAAGGCGAAAAGTAGAGCCGCGCCGGCAATCAACGATCCTTTCAAACGGTTTCGCACCATGAAACTCCTTCAAGGAAGCGGGACTGCGAGACGGCTCACCCGACGTGCGCGGAGAGTTCCTGCCCGTTTGCAAACGCGATTTTATCGAGACGCATCAGAGTTTTGCCGTTCTTGGCGCGATTGCCGTAGATCGTGATTTCGTCGCCCGGCTTGACCGTGTCTCTCTTCCAATTGACCCTGGAGAGCATGCCCAGGCTGGCCATTTCCGCGGTCCATTCCACGACGTTGCCTTTGTCGTCTTTGGTCTCAATGGTGAGGTACGCGTGAGGATTGCTCCACTCGAATTTTGTGACCGTGCCTTTGACGGAGGTCAAGGCGGTCATGTCGTATTCCGCCGTCGAATGGTGAGCGAAGACCGGTTTCGATAACAGGATCAAGCCAGCTGCAAACGCAAAGAGAAATATGAACCGCTTCATATTCACTGCGATTCCTCCGGAGATGCCGAAATATTCTAATTCACGGCCGTGTACGGAAAACATATGCCCGGTGTTTGCTTCTGTCAACGGCATTTCTTAAGTCAATCCTTAAACTCATGCGCGCGGACGGCAGTGGATTGCGACCATGCGAGTAACGTTTCGGGCCGCGTGCGAGGCGCGTTGATGTTTGTGGGACTATGCGCGGTCGAGACTTGTTTTGCGCCCGGTCCGCCATCATAATGGAGACAGTCGCCATGTTCAGAATGACCCCAGGAAGGCTCGTGTTGCTGGCTGTTGCCGGGCTTGGCTTGCTCGGAGCTGCGCGCGCATTTCTTCCTCGAGCCTCTGCCGCGGCGCCTCCGGCACGTGCTGAAGGTGCGAATCCGCCGGTCATTCGCTTTGTGAAGAATCCGGAAATGGCGCCGGCGCTGCAGGCGCAGGATCTGCTTGGAAAACCGGTAAACAAAGACAACTGGGCCGGAAAAGTCGTGCTGGTGAATTTTTGGGCGACCTGGTGCCCGCCCTGCCGTGAGGAAATCCCCGAACTGCTGCGACTCAAGAAAGAGTACAAGGATCGGCTGGAGATCGTGGGCATTTCGGAAGATGACGACCCCCCGGAAGAAGTGTTGAAATTCGTGCGGCAGCAGGGAATGAACTATCCCGTTGTAATGGCCACGCCGGAGTTGATCGAATCCTACGGCGGCGTTCCCGCGTTGCCCACATCCTTCCTGATCGATACGCAGGGCAGGGTCGTGCAGAAGCATAGTGGGTTGTACCCGATTGAGGCATACGATCTCGAAATCCGCTCGCTGCTGGGGATGCCCACGGATGCGCGCGTGGAGACTTTCATCGACGTGGGGCAGGTCTTCCTGAAAAATGCGGCCAATGCGACGGAATTGCCCGGCGTCAGTTTCAAAGGATTGACGGCCGAGCAGAAGAAGCGCGCCCTCCGGCGGTTGAATTCGGAAAGTTGCACGTGCGGATGCAAATTGACGCTTTCGCAATGCCGCGTGAACGACGGGGAATGTCCGGTCAGCGGCAAACTAGCGGCTCAAGTCGTGAAGGAAGCTGCCAGCGGCGCGAAACCGGCGCGAACGCCGCCCGCCGCGAAGGGGACAAGTTCGATCACGCAATAGTCTGAAGTAGGGCAGACCCCGACGGAGTCGGGATGTTCGATTTCAACCTGTGGGTTTAGATTTCAGCACATTTTAATCCAACCCCGACAGTCCCGCCGAGGCGGGACTGTCCTACTCGGAGGTGCAAGGACATGATGCGAAGCGGAGCGAGTTGCAACTCATCGAGTGATGTTGTCGCCCTTCCCGATCCCGCGGTGGACAATCCGCTGGCCGCGGCAAAGGGCCAGGAGACGGTTGTCGTCGCGGGCGGCTGCTTCTGGGGAATTCAGGCGGTGTTTGAACGCCTGAAGGGAGTCCTCCGCGCCACTTCGGGATATTCGGGAGGAGCGGCGAACACGGCGACGTATGAGAAAGTGTGCTCGGGCCGCACCGGGCACGCGGAATCTGTCGAAGTTGTTTTCGATCCATCGCAGATTTCCATTGGCCAGATCTTGAAAGTGTTCTTTTCCGTCGCGCACGATCCCACGCAACTCGACAAGCAAGGGCCCGACCACGGTTCGCAATATCGCTCCGCGATTTTTTACACGTCGGAAGATCAGAAGCGAATCAGCGAGGCGTATCTGAAGCAACTGGACTCGGCGAAGGTATTCCGTCAGCCCATGGTCACGCAGATTGGTCCGCTGGAAGCCTTCTATGCCGCGGAAGATTATCACCAGGGGTACGCGGACCTTCATCCCGAGAATATGTACATCGTGATGAACGATTATCCGAAGGTGGAGAACCTCCGGAAGCACTACCCATCCCTGTTTGTCGAAAAAAGCAAAAGTGCTTGAACGGTGTTGGTCAACTCCTCGGGCTCAATCGGTTTCTTTTGGACCCGGCAAATTCAGCGATCAATAAAAAAGCCCGGAGGCCGTGGATGCGGCCTCCGGGCTTTTGCAATTTAGTTTAACTAGTTCGCCAGCGGATCGGGGCGCAACTGGAACTTTACGGCTTTGCTCGTTGTGCCTTTGCCGCCTTCGATGTGCCACGGAGCGCGGGTGGCGTAGGTGGACCAGAGTCCCTTGCCCTTCCAGCCGGCCTTGGCATCGTCGATACGGCCGTCCATGCTCTTGGCGAAGAAGCCCATCGGATACGGAACGCGCATCACGACCCACTTGCCAGTCTGGGGATCGAGAGCTTCGAGAGCGTCGTTGTCATTCGCGGTGACGATCGGAGTGTTCTTGCCCATTCCGAGCGTGTCGAATTGATCGACCCAGTTGTAGTAGTTCGTGTCGGCGCTGCCGTATTCCGTGGTTCCCTGGAAGCTCGGGCCGGGCGTGCGATAGAGCGTCCAGCCTTCGGGGCAGTGCTGGCCGGTGGCGGTCGGGCCGTTGAGCGGGCCCTTGCACTTGCGGCGGTCAAAGCT
>Ga0209415_10007511_pt1 | contig 19031 bp, 18 predicted proteins | sample PeaSoiSIISIP2007_FD_187696 | JGI IMG/M metagenome (GOLD analysis project Ga0209415, IMG submission 187696) | Peat soil microbial communities from Weissenstadt, Germany - SII-SIP-2007 (SPAdes) (version 2) | ecosystem: Environmental > Terrestrial > Soil > Wetlands > Peat | place: Germany...
CTGCCACATGCATCGCCACCCCAATTTCGCTCCCGCCGCCATTCGCATCAGAAGGTAAGGCTCCATCCACACCAACGGACAAGGTGAAGTTATTCAGATCCTTGTTTCGCGGACGTGAGGACATCTTACCGATTCGATTCGTGAGCAAGAAGACCGGGAAACCCGGCTACGCTCCCGCGTGCTCAAACAAATGGGAGCCCGGCCTGTGCCTACTCAAGACTGGAGGCAAATGCAGTGATTGCATGAATCAGGCCTTCGATCCTGTCGGTGATCAGGTCGTTCTCGACCATCTACAAGGGCGACACGTAATAGGCGCCTGCACGCTCCTCGAAGACGAGACCTGTTGGTTTCTCGCCGTTGACTTCGACAAGAACTCTTGGACGGAAGACGTGGCGGCCTTCGCCGAGACTTGCCGATCGGTCGGCGTAGAACATTATATTAATTCATCGCGCAATGCCGTGAAGACAAGTTCTTCCCTGGAAGGATGGTGCGTTCGTATGCCCCCGCATCCCTCGTTGCCGACTGTCGATTTGCATATGCCCCACGCCGGCATCGATACGGAACTCGTGGGCATTGGGAATCTCCGCCGCGGATCAGCCCGACTCATATCACATTAGGTTCCCCGTGTTCGACAAGAACCCATCTTCGGCACTCGTCAGTTGTCTCATGGTCACCAAAGGGACTCCCGAGCGCCTGCCGGGGCTTTCAACTGCAATTGCTTGTTTCAAGTGGCAGACTTACTCGCCTCTTGAGCTGGTGATAGTCACAGATACCAGGGACCCGGACGCGCCTTATCGCGTAGAAGCACTCGTGAATTCGATCGACGCACCAGGCGTGAGAACGATCAGCGGCAAAGATGGCATGACGCTGGGTGCTTTGCGCAACCTGAGCATGCGGTTATCCGCTGGCGCATTCTTCTGCCAGTGGGATGATGACGACCTCCATCATCCACAGCGTGTCGCCGATCAAGTCGCAAGCTTGACGAATGGGGACGCAAAGGCCGTGTTGCTAGAAGATGTGCTCCAGTATTACCCGATGACGCAGCGACTCTGGTGGATCAATTGGCGTGCAACCGAGCCGCGCGGTCACCCCGGCACTCTGTTATGCAAGAGGGACTGTGGAATTTCATATCCCGAGTCCGGCGAGCATTCTTGTCGTGGAGAGGACTCGGCGGTCGCACGACAACTCATCGCCGCGGGCGCGCTCGCCACTCTTCGAGACAAACCGTATCTCTATGTCTATGTCAGTCACGGGCAGAATACACATGAGATCGAGCACCACCAGATGCTCTCTACTCGCCTGGGCGTTTCGCGTGGACGCATCATCCGTCACGAGGGGCAGCTGCGCTCCCAACTCGCAGCATTCGGACCTCTGCTCAACGGTGTCCACATCGTTGCCCCGAACGCTGACGGCTCCATTTTTCAAATCTCCGCGCCCGATTGAGCTTACCGCAAACGCTCGCAGCTCACGTCGTCCGAGAACACCGCTTCACCGTTACTTGAATCTTCGAGGCAGGTTCGGATACCGCCCTCGATGCGCGAGACGTTCAGGTGCCAGGCGACCGGAAGCCGAAATCCGGGGAGGCCCGTAAAGAGGCGCGGCAGACACTCCACTCGGGCACGATAGTCGATGCGACCAAAGAAGATGTCGCGCCAGGGAGACCGCTCCCCCGGCCGCGTGACGGAAAATCCAAGAGGATCGAATGGGGCCCAACCGCGCTCGGCCACCCACACCTCTGCCCAGTAATGATAGCCCGGCCGCGTATTCTGCAACATAAAGCCGCTCACGATACGCGCGGGGAGCTCCCGTGATCGACCAAGCGCCACCAAAAGTGCAGAGGCAAGTTGACAATCGGCCCAACCAATATTCAGGATCGAAATAAGGGGATCGGCGGGGTTGAGTTGCGCATAACGTAGCGGCCCGATATTCAGCGCCGCATGCAGATAATCCCAAAATAGCCGCACGATCGTCATCGTTTTGGTCTCGCCGCCAACCAGTTCCTCCGCGAGTTCACGCACCGCAGGCGTGAGTCGGATCAGACCTTCCGATGGCCCGAGCGCGAGCGCTTCTTCACGGTGGTTGAGTACACCCTCGGAAGAACTTCGGTGGGGATGGCACACGAATTCACAGGTCGCAGCGCTGGTGAGTTCTGACACTTTATCTGGGTCAACCGTAACGTCGAGCCGCCCGGGGGGCCGACTGCACCTGATAATTTCATGCGCTTTCGGCGCTGACAGCACAACAGTGAGATCGGTGAGCGCGGAATCCTCGAACGGGACCGGCAGTCGTAGTCGACAGATCTCCGTCTTCTTGAGAAACCGCGGATCATAGGTCCGGCTCAGCCGGAGACGGAATCGCCGCGGGGGAAGTACCCGTGCAGCCCCAGCGCAGGAGTCCTGTTCGTATCTCTCAGTGTCGCCATCGGCAAACGCCTCGAGCATGAACCGTTTGCCCAGTGGCATAGCGTACTGACGCCAGAACGGATCACCAAAGCACTGATCTGCGACATTGACGAAGTTTCGCAGCTCGACAATGTCGAATCGCCTGCAGCCGTCGCGCCCGGTATCGTAGGGCAGCCCTGCCCGAACGAATCGATCCAGTACCACACGCATCGCCGCGAGTAGTTCATCCGACGGTTTGCGCGCCGTGTCAATGCGGTTGCTCACCAACGCGAGACTTTGCAGACAAGTCTCAACCGTCGCAGCGCGCATCCCCGGGACTGAGGGAAGACCGCGAAGCGGAGCGGCGGCATGGTGCGGAGTATCGTAGAGACGACCGCCGGGCTCGTCCGCTTCGCTATTCATGTCACTGGCGGCATTCCGAGAAGCTCGGGGGATTATGACATGAGGTGCATGGAACCGGTTGGAGCAAAGTGCTAAGTTAAATCAGCCCGCGGTGCGGTGAAGACAACGGTTTTCCGCGAAGGATGCTGCATTCTCATGCTTCTTGAGCTTTCGTTGCCGTTGATCAATCCGCATATGGCCCATGCCAGCATCGATGCGATACTCGTACGCCTCGACACAAAAATCGCAGTCGGCCAAACCATCCTGGAGTTGACGGTTGATCTGAGCGATCAGTTTCCACATGACTGTCCTCCGGTGTCCCACTACCGACTCTGCGCGTGTGAGGCGGCCTGGCTCCGGCACCTGTCGATCGCGGCGGGCGAGAAGGTCCCGGTCGGCGCCCTGCTGGCAAAATTTAGTAAGACGCCCGATGAAGCCGTGGAGAATCGCGCCGGCAGACCGCTGCGCACGACGATAGTCGGTGTCACGCGGGAATGGCAGGCCTGGTGATGAAACTCGACCTTCCGTTGGGACCATTGACGAGCGCTGACTTTGTGATCTATCGCTCCGGGCTGCGCTGGCTGGTTTCGGACGGACATGTCTGCCGCGCCGGCGAGCCGGTCGCGTTTTGCAATATTGGACTTCGCTCGCCCGACGGCAAAATACGCTCGACGGCTCCATTTCCGCGCGAACAAACAGATCTTCAGCTCACGCTCGCCGCGCCGATGCCCGGTATCCTGCGCCAGATGCCCGGTGCGTCACGCGGCGGGTGGCTCGACCAACTCGATCGGTATCAGCATTGGGACGAACACTTCATCCCTGCGTCGCTGGAAATTGCCCATGGCGCTGAAAGCCAGCCGCTGTGGCGGCTGACTTTCATGGCCGGGGAGCGGATGACCGAACTGGCGGAAGACCGATCGGGGCGTCTCACCGGCTGGCGCAGGGTCAGGCGTGCGTGGCATGGCGAGCGTGCGGACCATGGGACCTTACTCAGCCTTGGCACCTGCGAACAGAATGGCGTCTTTCTTGGCGAGCAGCACGATTTTTCGGAATTGCTGGCCTCAAGCCCGGGCTCGCTCCATGCGGTTCATGTGGGTGACGAGAATCTGGTTCCGGCGGCAGCAGTCTTGGCAGACCGCATGCGACGCGACGCGGCGATGAACGCGCTGTTAGCCGCCGACATGACGGAGGCCGTTCTCGGTGGCCCCAGCACGCCCGGGCCGGCCGACTGGCTTTACGCCGGTAGTGCGCTCTCGGCTCTGACGCGCTGCCCATTGAGCGAACGGTACGATCTACTCACCAGAGAAGGCCTGTCGTCCCCCGCAGCGGTGGAGGCGGTGGTACTTTCAGTTCACGCAGAGCCGAAGGTCGTTCTTCGTCATAGAAAACTGGGCTACCGGGCATACTGGCACCGGTTCCGAGTCGACACGACCGGACAAGCGATCCGGAATTGGCTCAACGTCAGTTTTGAGCCCGTGCCGCGCACGGTGGAGGACATTCAGAATGATCTTATGGACTTGCGCAGGTTGCTCGCCGACCGCGGCGTAAAACATGTCTTGATCATGAACGCGCTGTCCTCGTCCGGGGACGAGAGTATTTTCAGTTACGCCGCATTCACCCAGGCGCTCGGAGACGAGCTGCCCAGCGTACGGGCGAAGGAGCTCAATCTCATGCTCCATGACCTCGCCGAGGAGACTGACATCGCGATCGTCGACGTGGACTCGATCGCGGCGGGCCTGGGTGCGGCGGCCCACCTGCCGGACGGCGTTCATCAAAGTGGCCAGATGCAGGACGAAGTACGCAGGGAAATACTCTATATTCTCGAACAGCGCGAGTTTTTCGCTCGCCCTGCCCTGGGCGAATCAGGAAATCCCGCGCGCACTCACACCATTTCATATGTGACGCTCGACTGAGCGAGATTCTCGGCGCGGTCTGGCAGCGGCTCATCGGCACTGTCGCTGAGAATGGCCAGCGGTTCGCCGACTTGCTGCCACTCCCCGGCTGCAACGAGAATCCTGCGCAATACCGTTTTCGAACTCGCACGCATCTCCACGACGGCCTTGTGAGTATCGAGTTCGACCACCAGATCGCCGGGATTGAATCGTGTTCCTGTCGATCCATGCCACTCAAGCACCCGGACTTCCGACAGGTCATCAATGGGACCCGGCAATACGAGTTTATAAAGCATCGTCATCCTCGGTGGGGCGGTGGGATCTCGGGAGTTCGCAGGAGACGACGGACCGCCTCGGCGACGCGCGCAGCATCCGGCAAACTCGCGGCCTCCAGCACTGAGTTCGACGAAACAGGCGCAGGCACTGCGCCCAGTCGCGACACTCTGACCGGTCCCAGCCTCGCCTGCACCTGGCAGGCGATCTCGGCACCGATGCCGCACGCTACCTGCCCCTCCTCGAGCGTCAGTAGCGCGCCGGTTTTCGACACCGATGTGCAGACGGTCGCCAAGTCAAGCGGTGCGAGGCTGCGCAGGTCAATCACCTCGCAGTCGATGCCGGTGGCCGCAAGCACGCCGGAGGCCGCAAGCGCCACGGATACCATATACGAGTGGGCGATGACGGTCGCATGCCTGCCTGGACGGGATACGGTCGCCATGCCGAAGGGCACCTCAGGGGCCGAATCATCCAGCGGGCCCGAGGTCGGGAATAGCCGCTTGTGGTCGACGTAGACCACGGGTCCGTCGGCCTGAAGCGCGGACCGCATCAATCCATAAGCATTCGCGACGTTGGAGGGCGCCACCACACGAAGCCCGGGAACCGACATGAGCCACGACTCAAACGATTGAGAGTGGGCAACGCCTTGGCCCTTGGCGCCCGCCGTCAGTTTGACCACCAGCGGCACGCGAATTTGTCCCCCGGTCTTGAAGCGCGCCTTGGCAGCGTAATTGACCAGAGGATCCAAAGCGAGCAACACGAAGTCCATGTAGGTGATGCTCACCAGAGGACGCAGACCGGCCGCGGCGGCACCGATACCCAGACCCACCATCGCTGCCTCGGCGACCGGGGTATCGCGCACCCGCGCCGGACCAAAGCGTTCGAACAGCCCTGAAAACTCCCTGTAAGATCCGCCGAATGCGCCCACGTCCTGGCCCATGACGATGGCGTTCGGATCAGCGTCGAGCGTCTCGCGGACTGCTCGACAGATCGCCTCGCGAAAGAACACCCGACGCATGCGGACAGGCTCAGCCGACATCGGCGAATGCCTCTTCCGGCACGGGCAGCGGCGACGCCTCGGCAAAGGCGCAGGCCGCCATTACCTTGGCCCGCACCTCCTCGCGAAGCGCCTCCACCGTTTGCGCGCTCAGCGTTCCCTCCGCAAGTAAAGCATTCTCAAGCCGTTTTATCGGATCAAGTTCTCGATCGGCGGCGAGTTCCTTCTTTCCCCGCGTCTCTCGGGCCGAGGTCGAATGCGATGCAAACCGGCGCGAGATACACTCCAGGAATGCCGGCCCGCCGCCGTTACGAACATGGTCGGTCAATGCCACGGCGGCCTCGCGCACCACCCGTACATCCATGCCATCGACGGTGCAGGCCTTGATACCGAAGGGAGTCGCGAGGTCCGACAATTGTCGCGGGGCAAGTGCAGCCGCCCGTGGCGTCGAGACGGAGTACAGATTGTTGTCACACACCAGCAACAGTGGCAGTCGCCACAGCGCCGCAATATTCATGGTTTCGTGGAGGGCGCCTGCCCCGCATGCCCCGTCACCAAATAGGCAGGCGGCAATGCTTCCGTCGCGGCGCGCCTGCAGCGCCAAAGCAACCCCCGCCGCAATGCTAAGGTTCCCGGCGACTACGGCATGTGCGCCGAAGAAGCCCGCTGAAGGCTGCGATAAATGCCCTCGCCCGCCGCGACCTAGACAAGGACCCGCGGCCCGCCCGATCAACTCGGCCATGACCAACCCGGGATCCAGACCGCGCGCCAATGCAGGCGCAATCGAGCGGCCACTGCACAGCAACTGATCGTGCGGCAACAGCGCTGCGGCCAACCCCACCGCCACCGCCTCCTGACCACTGGAGAGCAACTGAAAGCCGCAATCGGCCCTTGTTAGCAGCGCCGACTCGAGCGCGCGAGCGAACATCATCGCAGCGAGCGCGCCGATATCGTTGCTCGCGGTCACAAGCGTTGCCGGACGATCCTGCCGCTCACTCTACCGGAGGCCATCCGCAACAGCGCCAGCATCAGTGGCATCCGCCACCTGAGCCCGAATCGTGGGGCGCATAGATCCCGCAGCACGCTTCGTATCCCCCCGTAAACGTCGTGAGACTCGGTCAAGGATGCCTGAGTGTGGCCTTTCACGTGGCTGCGCTTCATTTGTCCCATGCAGGCTGAAGTTGAAAGGCCGGTTGATCCGATTGCGCGGCGCGGCTCGTGCCAGCTCAGCGCGGCATGGATGGCTGTGGCCTCGGCAACGTGATCGATTCCAACACCCAGCAGGGTTTCCACGATCGTGTCAGCCGCCGCGTGCCGCGCTTCAGCCGAGGCGAGACGCGCCTCGGCAAGCAAGTTCACCGCCCCCGCGTGTGCGAGCATCCGATCGACATCAATAACGAAAAGGCCGAACTCCTGTGACAGACGCGCGGCCAGCAAATTCAGCCTCCGCAGCAGGGGCAGCAGCGCGCAGTCCTCGCCCGTCGTGTAGCGGAATATGGTGACGACGAACACGGTGGCGCCGCGTACGAGTTCACGGTCGCGCAGCACCGCGGCAGCGAGGCGCCACTCTGCCTCGATGCCCGGCCAGTCGCTGCGAGGTCGCCATAGATCGGGCAGCATCGACAAGCAGAGGACATCGCAACCGTCGTCCGCGGCCGAGCAAAGATCGTCCCGCCAGACGCATTGAAACGTGCAGGCGCCCCGCAATCCATCGTTCATGAGAGAGGTAACTTCCTCCCACAGCGCACGCTCGCCGGGCGAGCACCGGACAGCGAGGCGTACACTCCTGACGGCGGCGGTCATGCGAATGATTCCTTCAAGCCCAGTGACGCACGGAATTCAGCGGCCGACCTCGCGGTTACATTGCGTGCACAATGCGCGGCGACGGCCAGAGCCGGCAGAGACAGGATTCTATGCTCGGGGCGTATCGCCGGGTGATCGGACAGGCTCGCCCACAGGACCGACATCAGAGCCACCTCCGGAAGCGGGTGCCTGGCCCAGAACAGCGCTTCCCAACGGGTATCCTCGAAAGGGCTGCGCCATCCCGACCGGTGCGTCAAATGGTAACAGCGGGCCTGCTCCACGGGACGCATCCTGCTTCCGTGCGCGGTCAGGCGCAGCGCAAGCTCCCGATGCTCGTTGATCGTCATCTCCTCGTGAAATCCGCCGGCAGCGAGAAATGAATCGCGGCGGACCGACTGATTACTGCCGGTAGCCGCTGCCCACAGAACGTCGCAATCCGGATGATGCCGCAGCGCGTGCATTTCAATCTCGGCGAGCCGGGCGGGGCCAAGCCCGGGATAAATGCCCGGTTGCGCGCGCCGTTCGATCGAGGCGAAGTTATGTTCGATATCCGCGCGCGTAACCCTCATGCGTTCCCGTTCCGCATTGCCCAGGCGCAACAACCGCTCTTGGCAATGCGGAAAAGGAATCGCCTGTTCGGGATCGTATAAGAATCGGGTGCAGCGTAAGTTGAAGCAGGCTCCCCGGCCGATGACGTCCCCGCCGTCGTGCGCGTTCGCGTGCGCGGCGACGAAGCCCGGACCGACAGGCGTGTCGCCATCGAGCATTATGAGGATTTTGCCGGACGCAGCGCGCGCGCCGGCATTGGACGCGGCCGACCGCCCTCGGGCTTGCGGGTGACGCAGCCGAGTGATCGGAAGAAACGTCTCCGCCTCGGCAATCACATTCGCGGTCGCGTCGGTGGAACCGTCGTCGACGACGACAACTTCCGACAGGCGCTCTTGCCGTTTGAGGGATGCAAGCGTCAGGCGCAGACGCGGCGCCTCGTCATGAGTCCGAATGACAACGCTAACACTCACGCGCCTTGATCCTCCGGGAGCACGCCGTAGTCGTCAAGAATCCTGACCGCCTCTTCGCACACCAGGCGGCACGCTTCTACATTGAAGTGTATCGGATCGAACTTGAGGTGGCGCGCTCCATGTTCCGCAACAATCCGATCAACGTCAACGATTGAAAACCCTAGTTCAGCGGAAGCGTCCACGAGCGCGCAGTTGAACCGCCGGATCCGCTGGGACATGGCATCGCCCGCGCCCTTGTAGCTGTGAATCGTCTCCCCCGGCACCACGCTGGACACATTGAACACGAGGATCGGTGCATCGCTCGAGCGGCGGTATCGCCGAATCACGCCCGCGAGATCCTCGATGCAGCGTTCGGCGCCCGGCGCGGGTTCAGGGACGAAATTGGACTTGAGCCAGTCCAGATCCGCCGCCGGCCAGCGCCTCAGCTCATACGGATGCATCAGATAGTCCAGAGCCCGGTGGCGAACGAGCGGAACGAACAGATCCGCCTGGACCGACAGCACCAATGCCGCATGTTGCGAAGTGAACGCCGAATCGCTGAATTGCGCCGTGGGCGTGAACGGCCCAAACAGCGCGGCGCGATCAGCTACCTCGCGCGGTGCCGCCGCCTGCGCAGCCGCGTGCGCCGCGAAGCCGATACTCGTCTCGTGTCGTACACGCACCGTGACGGCGCGGCTGCCCGCCCGCAATACCTCATTGATGCCATTCCAATCCGCTTTGCCTGGGATACGCTGGCCAAACAGGGTGTCGCACACGTCAAGATTACCCTTGAGAAACAGGTTCAGCCTGACGCTCATCGATCGCACCCGGATTATGTTAATCGCTGGGTGGTCGGGCCATGGCAGCGGCGCTTTCACAAGGCAGCAAGGTGTTCCTCGGAACCCGACCTAGTTGTGCGAGCGAACCGACTTCACCGACCGTTTCTTCAACGGCGGTACCACGGGCGATCACAAAGCCCCCGTCGCGGTGGTTGCCGGGTCTCCAGCGAGGCACGTCGCTCGCGATATATCCAAGTTCCGGAGAAAGCGCCGATTGCGGAAACACGCCGGTCCTTGGAACCAACAGCATGTCGGGAAGAGACCGAGATCTTGTTCCCGTGTAATCGCTCGAGGGTCGATGAAACGCTTCAAATATTGTTTCGCCCGTGGCGGGATCCGAGATTTTTCGCAGTATGTCCTCCAGCGCATCGATCGCCATTGCGCGGCTACCGCCCGGCGGTGCTTCGTCTCTGCGCGAACCACAGGAAACGCGCAGTGCGCAGGCGTTCTCACCATACGGCAACATTTTCACGACCCAAATCGACCTGGGCCCTAGCAGCGCGGCACCGTGGTTCCGAATGTACTTGTTCAGTCGTAGGACGATTTGCGGCAGCAGATGGTATGCCGATCCATTCGCTTGAAAATCCGACGTGGAAAATACGATCACCTCGGAGTTCGGGCCCGCGGCAGCGACAAGATCGCCAACCGCGCGGTCGATGTCCTTGAGAAGCTCGGCAGACGGATCCCCCAGACGCAAGGCTCTCGCGCGATCGTGCGCTGGATGACCGGGGTCGATTAAATTCCAGTAGCCGTGACTGCAGCAATGCATCTCCTTGAAATTGACAAGGAAGCAATCCCAACGCTCGCGTCCGAGATAAAACAATGCGGCAGCTCGTTTCATCGAAACCGAGTTCCGCAGATGACCAAGCGTCTCCACGATTTGAGCGTCGGTAAGTTCTTCGCAGGTTCGATCACACCGACTGGGCGGCGCCTCGCCGAAACGGTTGACCACCTCTTCTGCGAGCGTGGCCGGGTAACTCAGCGGGCAGGGAAACGTTCGGCCGTGAACCAGCCAGTCGGTGAGGTGAATACCGTTAATTGGCCTGGGAGCACGGCTCTTCGGTAAATCGAAAACTGCAACCCGCATGCCGTGGCGTGAAAGCTCATCCCAAATTGCTTCGCGTTCCTGCTCGTCTTGAACCGCCAGCCCGAAACGCCCGCTCTCGAGTCGGAGAATGTCATGGTAGCGCCCGTGTTCGCCGATCTCGGAGGCGTAGTGGAAGGATGCCCACAGAGCGGCGTCCGTCGCGCGCGCGCTAGCCGCGAGCGTCTTGAGGCGACCATGAACCCGAAGCGCGGAGATAGCTGGAAGCCGCCCCTCGCCGATATGACGCTCGACCAGCGACAGGTCCGTGGCCTCGAGTCCGATGATCAATAATCTGGCGCTCATGGCAGCCCGCATAGGAATTGGCAGCCCGAATAGGAATTGGCAAGAGCCCTTCGGCCGTTACAGATTGCTGTCGGTCATCGCGCGCTGATATTGGAGCAATTCGAGCACGGCGGGTAAGTGACCTTACACGTCTGCAGGGCCTGTGGGTATATCGGGACCGTCGTCTGGCGTCACTTCTCACCTAATGACTGACCGCGGCGCAGATATCTTCACTGAACCACCGACACGCGGATTGTCATTCCGAGCCTAAAAGCCACACAACTCATTGATCAGGCAGGGAAGCCCGGCGGCATGGGAATGTGCCTCGCGATGAGTCGTTCGATCGTCGAGGCGCGCGGCGGAGGGCTCTGGGCGACCTCGAACGATGGCCCGGGGAAAACATCTGGTGCGCCGATTACAAAGGCAATTCCCTCTCCGGCCTCGCCAAACTCTCGGTACGGTGGCTGCGCTTGGGCATCCAGATCGAGCGCATCAAGCCCGGGAATCTCAGCAAAACGGTAGTCACGAGCGCATGTACCATTTAGGTGTGGTAACCAAAAGCATCACCGGATATCCCCGAAAGGACAACTCCTCAACTAGGAATAACGTCCCGAGACTTCGCACCTACATAACGGAAGGCCGCTGCAGGAGTCGATCATGAGTCAAACGGCCGAGATTCCGCTCATTCTGGGCGGCCACACATTCATCAGACAGCTCGGCAACGACCCGCCCGCTTCGGAGCAGCAGCAACACTTGATCGTCGAGTCGTGCCTGAACCGTGGCATTCGATGGTTCGACACGACGTACCAGCCTGAGCGGGTGGCCCTCGGCCGGGTGCTCGACTCGCTGGGCAGGCGCGACGAAGCCACGATCATGGCCTGGAACTTCTTCACCGATTTCGCGCCGGAGGATCCCGTGGGAGGCCCGGGCTGCTACGGTCCCGGACACATTGACATGATCCTGGAGCAGCTGCATACCTCTTACGTTGACTGCCTGGTTATGGTGCCCTCGGATGATTCGGAGCAGAACCGGCGGCAGGAGCAGTTGCTGCTGGGTTGGCAGAAGCAGGGCTATGTCCGGTCCCTGGGGCTGTGGATTCCGGATCCGGCGATCATTGAGCAATATCCAAACAAGCAGTCGTTTCGATTCGCAATCCGACCCTGCAACATCGCGACCGACGACGCCGCTCCGGTGTTCGCAGCCTGCAAGAGGGTCGGATGGGAAACACTCGCCACGTCGCCTTTTTTTCGGGGATGGGAGCTGGACAGGATAGTCGCGGAAGCATCAGCGCGCGCACTTGGGCCCGCCGAGACGTTGCGGCCGATGCTGGCGGACCTGATGCTGCGGTTCACGTTGTTTCAGCAGGACGTGGATCGGGTCATCGTCGCGATGAGAAAGCCGGAATGGATCAGCTGCAACCTCGAAAGCGTTTCCAGGGGACCTCTCTCGGCCGAGGAGCAGCGGCTGTTGCAGCGACTGCGAAAGCTCGCGGCCAGGAGAAATCGTCGCTGGCGGCGCGTGCTGCGCCGGATCTGGGGCGGGGCGCGCGGGGCGGCTTCAAGATCGTGAAGAACGTCGATCCCGGCCGGGAGCGGCTCGCCTACTGAGCCTGCCGGCTGCCGACGACTTTGGCGGGAACACCGAACGCGATGCTGTACGGGTCGATGTCCTTCGTCACCACGGAGCCCGCTCCGATCACCGAACCGCCTCCGATACGGACGCCGTCGAGAATTCTGCAGCCGGAGCCGATCCAGACGTCCTCGCCGATGCCAATTCCCCGGCGCGTCAGTGGCTGCAGGATCATCGGTACATCGGTGCGCTCAAAGCCATGATTGGCCGGGACGATCACCGTATGCGCCCCGATCATGGTGTTGCGCTCGATGGTCAGGCCGCCATGCCCATAGAGAACGCAGTACGGGCCGATGTAGGCGTGCGCCGCGATTGCGATGGTCCCGCCATAGGTGGCGAGGATGACGCCGTCCGAAATGATCACGCCCTCGGAGACGCTGATTCGGCCGCCGAAGGACCGGCCGTCGCAGGCAGTCTGGAGCATCGCGCCTTTGGCGATAGACGCCGAGGCAGCGATCTGGATCCCGGGCCTCGAGTTCAGCGACAGGATGCGGGCCCGCCGCCGAATCTTCTGCAGCAGTGTGCCAGGCGCTGTCATCGATTCAGCATCCGCAGCGATTCCAGCAGCGCTTCGATCTCATGGGAGGCATCCTTCCAAACCGAGGCCTTTGGCCGTTTGCGCGCCTCGCGGTTGGTGTCGAGCCCGGCGGACAGCCAGCCACCGCGCTTCGCATCGATCACGTAGTTCTTGATGTATTGCCACAGGCGCACGAATTCCGATGCGTACTCAATCGGATCGTCCGGATGCAGTGCGGCCATGGCCAGGAGCGCTCTCAGGCCATCGGCCTGAGCCCACCACACCTTGTCTCGCACGAACACGACGGTATCTTCCAGACGCAGCGGGCCAAGGCTGGATCCGGCCAGATGGAATCCCCCCAGGTCGCGATCCCAGGCGATCCGCAACATCGTGTCCACCATGGACTTGGCAGTTCGTTCAGTCGCCGCGTCCAGCGTGCCGAACAGGGACTCAGAGGCTGACAGCAAAATGATCGCCGAGCGCAGAATTTGCCCGTAGCGGACCACGTCGGGTACCGGTGCCCAGTCCGGATTGGCATACATGTGCATCAAGCCGGGGGCGACGACCAGACGATCGCGCACGATGCATAGCAGTTCTTCGATCCGCTTTTGAAGCAGCGGGTCCGGCCAGACGCGATACAGATCGGCGAAGCCCTTGAGCAGATCCGAATTGGTATTGGCGTCCTTGCAACCAATGGGCGTTCCCATGGCATCCCGGTTGTCGCCCCGTGGTCGATGCGCTTGATCAGCCGACAGGATCGGCGTGCCGTCGCGCGCGTAGAAGACGAAATACCCGCCGTATCGCTCGTCATGGGCGTGCTGCTCCAGCCAGCGAAAGGCGCGCTTGGCGAGTTCCAGGCACTCGGGATCGCCGCTTGTGTCGAAACATGCCACGCAGGCGGAGATGGCGTACGCCGTCCCATGCCCATGTTTGGTCTCGCCTTCGAGCGCATCACCGGACCGGTTCAGGAGCCGATACCAACCGCCCAGACTGTGGTCCCACATTTTCTCCCTGAGGTAGGCAAAGCCGTGCGAGGCCGTCTCACGCAGGAAAGCCAGCTCGGGTGCATGAGCTGCCGCCCGGGCAGCGGCGATCGTCTGGCGCGCCTGATACTCGAGCATCTTGTCGTTCGTTCCGCGCAGCTTCCATCGATAGTCGAAGTCACAGAGGAACCCGCCGTGTTGTCGATCAACGCTGCGCGGAAACCAGACAGACGTCAGACGGCTCAGTTCCAATTCGATCTCGGTGCGAATGGTCGAGCAGACAGATGAGTCCATTTTTGCCGTTACGACGTCATTGGATCGATCGATTCAACCGGTAGCTGCGGCCGGCTCGCCCGATACGGTGTAAGCACGCGCCCCTGCACCGCTGCGCCCGTCACAGCCTGAAGGCCAGACCGTTGCTGCCATGGACACTCACCGCGCCTGAACCAAAATCGAAGACCTTCAGCCCCTCGCGGATCTCGGCTTCCCGCCGCCGCAGCAGTCCCTGGGAAATCGGCAGGGTCGAGGCGAGCATCCGATGTTGATCGTCATGCCACGAGTTGTTGCCGTGGCTGAAGTAGACTAACAGATACCGCATGGGTGGGAGATAGCCAGCGCGTCCGCGCCCCTTTAGCGAGAGGGCAACCTGCAGATCCTCCCCCAGCTGCGCAGCGGAGCCTTGGGTCGGATAGGGGATCCACGCAGCCGGGTTGATCGAACTGCGAGTGAACTTTGCCAAAAGCGCAGGCATCATTCATTGTCCGCGGATGTCTTATTGTCCGCAGATGCACGCGGCGCCGCGAACGCGGATTGAGTCCGCCGCGCACAGATTAGAATGGCGTGGCCTGGCGCTGGAGTCCAGCCTGGACCGTCGGTCGTGACACACCATCGGCTGGGAATTCGAGACGAGGATCGGTACCGAACTGTATCCGAGGCCCGGCTGCTCGAGGTTCTGCTGCTCGGCGGCTGGGTGTTCGAGCTCGCCGCCGGTCGTTACGCGGAAGCCCAGGCGAGCGTCCGGACGGCGCTGGAATCATGGATCGAGCTTGGACTGCCATTTCGCCGATCGGACAGCGGAGAGCGGCTGTACGATCCGGTTGAAGTGATGAACTTCCAGAAGTGGGCGGGTCTCAACGGCCTCGACCGGTTCTGGATCGACCGCTTTGTCGCGACCGGCCGCAAGCTCGTGCGTGACTGGGCCGAGAGGCGGTGCATTGACCCGTCTGCGCCGGACGGTCGACGCGACGCCCCCTTCAAGGTTTTGCTCCAGCGCAGGTTCAACGTGCGGAACTTCGCGGCCGGCGATAGATTGCGCCTCCGAATGCCGCTGCCGTTACCGGGCGCGTGCGTTCGCGACGTCGAGATCGTGCCGCGGGTGTCGTCCGATCTGGCGGCTGCGGTCGTCCTGAGCGACGGCCGGATGGAGGTACGCCTCGCCGCGTCCGGGGAACCGTTCATCGACATCGGTGCCGAGGTGTCCTTCATTGCCGCGCCGCGCCCGGCCGACAGCGCCGAGCCGGCGGGCCGGCTGGATCCCGATGAGGCCAGCGTCTATCTGCGCCCGATCGACGGCTTGGTGCGAATAACGCCCCGCATCCAGACCCTGGCCAATTCTCTGGTCAGCCGCGAAGGTGACCCTTCGAAGATCGTTCGATCGTTCTGGACCTATATGATCGACGAGCTTCGATGCGGGATGGTCCATTACGATCAGGTCGGTGCGGATGCTCCCGGTGACTGGGTCCTGGATTCGGGTTGGTACGACTGCCAATTGGGGTCAGCCGTCTTCGTCGCGCTGTGCCGTGCGAGGGGGATACCGGCGCGCATCATCGGCGGCAACTTGCTGTATCGGCTTGCGCCGACCAACCACTATTGGGCCGAGGCATGGATCGACGGACGCGGCTGGCTGCCGTTCGACCTTCTGAGCTGGGATCTGTCGGCGGCAGGACGCGACCCGCAGTGGCGCGACCATTTTGCTGGGAACATCGACTACCGGATGGTCACGCAGTGTCTGCCCAAGGCATTTACCGGATCGATGAGCGTTCGTCTGCCGCCCGCCTGGCACATGCTGCAGGCGCGCGCCGGCGAGGGTGTCGAGATCGAAATGGTGGGGCTCGATGGCAGCCTGGCCTATCGGGATCAGGTGACCGTGCAGGCACACCACAAACCGTCCAACATTTGAAATTCTTTACGCCATTGATGGAGCCATCGGGGCTCTCGCTTCATCCCTAGGACCGGCGGCTGAATGCATCGTATTTGCTCCCACCGATTTTGAACGCAATGGCTCGCTGGATCATCTGATGCCGGAAGTCATTGCACGGCGTTGTCGGACCAAGTAAGTGTCTGGCACTTCCCGTTGGGCGCTGCAGACCTCGAGCGCCCCCAATACGGATCAGCAACCCCGCCGAGTGACAGCGTAGGGCCTTTTCTGCGAGTGCAAAATTGCCGCGTCGAACAAAAGGGGTCGCGTCAATCTGTCGGACACGGGTTGTTTCATTCGGCCGCCGCTGGGAACGGCGGTAGTTTCTCGATGTCACGGGGATCGTGCTGAAGGATCACCACCGCTTTCAGGTTGCGGGCGATCTGTTTGAACCTGTCCAATGAGGCGAGCGTGTCCGCGCGATTCGTGTTCCAGGTTGGCACCTGATTGTTCTCGTAGTTCTCCCGGAAGTGAGCCACATCACCACTTAGCAGCACATTGCCAGCCTTCTCGAGGCGAACCAGAAGAGCGTGATGCCCGGGCGTATGACCGGGCGTGCTTAGCATGACTACCGTTCCATCCCCGAAAACGTCTTTCTTATCCCCCGAAAGCGCCTCGAACTTGCCACCTTGCCATATCCAGTGTGCGAAAGGCGCGCGCCACTCCGATGCCGTTGGTAAGCTTCGCATGCTTGGGAGGGGCAAGCTCGTGATCCTGCTCTATGCGGCGCGCGACCCGGAAGTAAATCATGCGCGGGTGTTGCGTTCCGTTCTTCAGCGCGGATCAAAAAGGGGACGAATGAAATCCGCCAAAAAAGCCCGCGCGACGCTAACGTTCCTGCGACGATGAAAATCTGTCTACTACTCGTTGGAGCACGTCAAATTGCAGTGATGTAAGTCAACCTCGGCAGCGGGGTAGATGCCGAGGACATCACTGATACGTAGAAGCCCGGGGCTGTGAGCGATGGCCCGCTTGTGGGGAGCTTGAGTGACCCAGCGTTGTGCCGGCCCATTAACCAGCAAGAGAGGAATGTAGTGTCGAAACTCCGTGTTCAATGCTTCGCTATTTCCATCGATGGCTACGGTGCTGGCCCGAACCAAGATCTCGAAAACCCGCTCGGCGTCAGAGGTCCTGAGTTAATGGAGTGGTTCTTCCACACCCGCGTATGGCGAAGGATGCACGGCTATGATGATGGAGAGACGGGAGTAGACAACGGAATTGCGGAGCAAGGCCTTGCGGGAATCGGTGCCTGGATTCTTGGGCGCAACATGTTCGGTCCTGTACGGGGCCCGTGGCCGGACGACAGTTGGAAGGGCTGGTGGGGCAACGAGCCGCCGTATCACGCGCCCGTCTTTGTGCTGACACACCACTCGCGGGCGCCGGTTAAGATGTCGGGAGGCACGGAGTTTCGTTTTGTCACTGAAGGCGTTCATGCCGCTTTGGAGCAGGCGACCGCCGCAGCGGACGGCCGCGACGTCCGCCTCGGTGGAGGCGTATCCACTATTCGGCAGTATCTTCGCGCCGCCCTGATTGACGAGCTGCATCTGGCCATCCGCCCTGTCTTACTCGGTTCCGGAGAACATCTCCTCAACGACATCGATATGCGTGCTGCGGGTTATCAATGCGCGGAATACATCGCGGGCGAACGAGCGACTCACGTCTTTCTGCGCAAGCACGCGTGACTCGCGCCGTTCGCTGTTGGCCATTTGCAGCTCCTTCGGGCACGCCCGTCGCCGGGTTCGACCAGCTACAGGCGTGAAGCACAGAAATGGAAAGCCGTGAAATATTCCATGGCTGTGGTTTTATTCCACAGCTACATTGCACTACGAACCATTAAACATTTGATTTATGGTGGCTAGGGGTGGAATTGAACCACCGACACGTCCGAGTAGCCGAGGACATCGCTGCCCTCGGCCCTCACTGACCCGCACGAGCGCGATTCGCGCATGCGGTTCGTCATTGCACAGCTTCGCTCACGCCAGGGTGTAGCGATGGACGATCCGGGGTTGAGGCAATGGGAAGCGCTGAAGCAGCCGCGCATACCTCTCCCAGGACAAGAAGCTCTTCCACGAGCGTCGCGATAACCACAAACGCCACAGCCGCCGGACACGAAAGCATACGTGACCGAGGCGCCGGATGTTACCGCTGATGCCAAAGTAGCCGTAGTGGCCTTTGAGCATCTGGCACAGGCGGTCGTGCTGCGTGTCGAGCGGCCAATGCTGCATCAGCCGGCATTGTTGATTGAAGGCCTTGAGCGAACGCGCAAGGCGATCTTTCGCCGTCAATTGCCGCACCACCGTATTGCCCTTCCGCGACATTCCCCACACGTGGCAGAACCCGAGGAAGTTAAACGACGTGGGCAACGCCGATTCTCCGCTGCTGCTGGGTCCCCGCTGGGGTCTGAAATCCACCAGACGGGTCTTTTCCGGATGCAGCTGCAACCCGAACTTTCCCAACCGCTTCCCGAGCACCGCCAGCACCCGCTCCGCGTCGTCTCTGTGCGCAAACAGCATCACAAAGTCGTCACAGAACCGAACCAGTGTGCTCGAACCACGCAGACGCGGTTGCACCTGTTGGGTGAACCACTCGTCGATGACGTGGTGAAGAACGACGTTACTGATGATCGGTGAAATCACCGACCCTTGTGGCGTGCCGGCATCGGGATAGTGAACCTGCCCCGACTCCAACACGCCTGCGTTGAGCCACTTGTCGATCAGCCTTCTGACCACACCATCCGTGACTCGCCTCGCG
>Ga0209415_10007512_pt1 | contig 19029 bp, 19 predicted proteins | sample PeaSoiSIISIP2007_FD_187696 | JGI IMG/M metagenome (GOLD analysis project Ga0209415, IMG submission 187696) | Peat soil microbial communities from Weissenstadt, Germany - SII-SIP-2007 (SPAdes) (version 2) | ecosystem: Environmental > Terrestrial > Soil > Wetlands > Peat | place: Germany...
ACAACGACCAGCGGGCTGACTGCCCGAGGGCCGCAGCCAGTCAAGGAAGGCTTTCAACCGCAAATGAACGCAAAAAATGCAAATGGGCCGGTACCCGTGCAGGCACCAACGAGGCACACGATTTGCGGGCGCGGGTTGCCGGACCCGATGTTCTATCCATGCAGAGCGTCAATGAAGAGCGTTGAACAGCCCTGAGCGTGATCCTCGGACGGCGCGACGCAGACCGCGTGCAGGGCATCCGGCTGAACAACCGCGCCAGCCTCGGCCACGCCGCGACCTTGCTCGCGAACCGTGATTGCGGGCGTGCTGTTGTTTGCTCGCGGCCGTACGGCCGCGCCGGGGTGAAAATCCCCGCGCCAGCAGGCACCGCGCGCCGCGTTGGGGCGCAAGGTCCGGGCCAAGGCTTCCGACAGGCCGCTCAAAGGCAGATGCCACCCGGCGGGCCACAACCACCGCCCGCCGTTCCCGAACGTCAACCAGGCAGTTCAGACACCACAAATGCCAACTGCGATCACCCTGCGAGGGCGTCTCGGCAAGCGAGCCAACCGACGGGCTGCCAGGCACCGAACCGGCCCCGGGTTTGCGACGGGCGCCTTGCGACAATCGCGATTCCGTGTTTTCATAACCTAGAAAACTATACCGAAAAACGGAAACCATGCGGGTTGGCATCGAAGTCGGCGGCACTTTCACCGATCTGGTCGCGCTCGACGATGGGCGGGCCGTGGTCGCCAAGGTGCCGAGCACCCCAAGCAGCCCGGATATCGGTGCGTTCAACGCCCTGCTGGCCGGCGGCATCCCCCCGGGCAGCGTTACCGACCTCGTGCATGGCTCCACCGTCGCCACCAACGCCATCCTGGAACGGCGCGGCGACAAGGTGGCGTTCGTCACCACGCGCGGCTTCCGCGACATCCTGTTCCTGCAGCGGCACGATCGCCGCAGCATCTACGACCTGCGCTACGCCAAGCCAGCGCCGCCGGTGCGCCGGCGCGACTGCTTCGAGGTGACGGAGCGGGTGGATGCGCGCGGCGAAGTGATCCTGCCGCTCGATGAGGCCGAGGTGGCGCGCGCGCTCATTCCGGCGCTCGCCGTCGGCGATTATGCGGCCGTCGCGATCTGCCTGCTGTCGTCCTATGCGTTCCCGCTGCACGAGCTGCGGCTGGCGGAGCTGATCGCCGCCGCGCTGCCGGGCGCGCGCATCGCGCTGAGCCACGTGGTGGCGCCGGAGTTCCGCGAGTTCGAGCGTGCCTCAACAACGGTGCTGTCGGCCTATGTGCAGCCGGTGATCGACGGCTACCTGGATCGTTTCGTGCACAAGCTGGCCGGCGCCGGCTTCAACGGGCGCTTCAGCATCATGCAATCCAACGGCGGGCGCCTGCCGGCGGCGGCGATGCGCCGGTCGGCCATCACCGCGCTGTTCAGCGGGCCGGCGGCGGGCGTGGTGGGCGCGATCCGCCAGGCGCGGCGTTCCGGCCGGGGCGAGCTCATCACCTTCGACATGGGCGGCACCTCCACCGACGTCTCGCTGGTGCAGGGCGGCGAGGCGGCGCTGGCGCCGGAGACCGAGGTGGACGGGCTGCCGATCCGCACGCCGGTGCTGGATATCGTCTCGGTCGGCGCCGGCGGCGGCAGCCTGGTGTGGATCGACGAGGGCGGCATGCTGCGCGTCGGCCCGCGCAGCGCCGGGGCCGATCCCGGCCCGGCCTGCTATGGCCGCGGCGGCACGCTGCCCACGGTGACCGACGCGCACGTGGTGCGCGGCACCATCCGCCCCGAGTGCTTCCTCGGCGGCACCATGCACCTCGACGAGGACGCGGCGCATCGCGCCTTCACCGAGGTCGCCGCACGGCTCGGCACCGACGTGCGCGGCGCCGCGGCGGCGGCGATCCGCCTCGCGGTCGCCAACATCGTGCGCGCCATCCAGTTGGTGTCCACCGAACGCGGACGCGATCCGCGCGACTACGTGCTGGTGCCGTTCGGCGGGGCCGGCCCGCTGGTGGCGGCGGAAATCGCCGAGGAGCTCGGCATTTCCGAGATTCTTGTGCCCCCCAATCCCGGCGTCATCTCGGCGCTCGGCCTGCTGTCGGCGGATTATGTAAAAGTCTACGGCACGACGCGGCGCATGCTACTGGACGCGGCGGCACCCGATGCGCTGCGCACGGCGGAGGCGACGCTGCGCCGCGCAGCGGAGGCGGAGTTTTGCGAGCTCGGCCTCGACGGCCCGCTCGAATACGGGCTGGAGGCCGACATGCGATTCGTTGGCCAGGCGTTCGAGATCCCGGTCCCGATCGAGGCCGCCACCCTGGCGGCGCTGACCGCCGCCGACCTGGCCGAACGTTTCACCGCCGCGCACCGCCGCGTCTACCTGCACGGCGGCGAGCCGGGGCGAAAGGCCGAAATCGTTTCGCTGCGCTACAGCGTGCGGCGCCGGTTCGACGCGCTGCCCGAGGTGCGCGAGCGGCCGGGCGGGCCGGCACAATCCGGCACCGCGCCGATCCGCGCGGCCGACGGGCGCAACCTGGAGGCGCGGCTGCTGTCGGCCGCGGATTTTTCCGGCGACGTGGTCGGACCGGCGCTGATTGAAGGCTATTCCTCCACCACCTGGGTGCCGCAATCCTGGCACGGCCGGCAGGACGCGGCCGGCAACCTGATCCTGCGGAGGGCGGCGTGATGCGCCTCGATCCGGTCGAATACGCCATCCTCAGCCAGTCGCTGATCGCCGCGGCGCGGGAGATGGGCGCCAAGCTGGTGCGCTCCGCCTACTCGACCATCCTGCGCGAGGCGCGCGACGGTTCCGCGGCGCTGCTCGACGCGCGCGGCCAGACCGTGGCGCAGGCCGAGCTGATCCCGATGCAGCTCGGCACCATCGGGCGCATCTTCACCGCCTGCGCCGCGATGTTTCCGCCGCAGACGCTGCTGCCGGGCGAGGTCCTGTTCATCAACGATCCCTATTCCGGCGGCCAGCATCTGCAGGACGTGTTCATTTTTCATCCGATCCATGTGGACGGCGAGGTGATCGGCCTGGCGGCCTCGGTCGCGCACCATCTGGACCTTGGCGGCGGCAGTCCCGGGCTCAATCCGGCGGCGATGGATGTCTATGCCGAGGGGCTGATCATTCCGCCGATGAAGATCGACCTGAAGCGGGACTGGCACGGCGGCGGCTTCGAACGGCTGCTGCGCGCCAACGTGCGCGTGCCGCACCAGACGATGGGCGATTTTGACGCCCAGATGGCGGCCAACGCCATCGGCGTGCTGCGCGTGCAGGAGCTCGCGCAGCGCTACGGCGTCGACAAGCTGCGCGCCACCATGGCCGCGCTGCAGGATTATTCCGAGCTGCGCATGCGTGCCGCCATCGCCGAAGTGCCCGATGGCGTCTATGTCGGCGAGGACGCGGTGGACGACGACGGCATCAGCGACGCGCCGCTGCCGGTGCGCGCCACCGTCACGGTGCGGGGCGAGAGCGTCGCGGTGGATTTCACCGGCACGGCGCCGCAGGTGCGCTGCAACCTGAACGCGCCGTTCGCCTCCACGGTGTCGGCCACGGTCTCGGCCATCAAGGCGGCGCTGACCAGCGCGGACATTCCGTTCAACGACGGCGCGATGCGCCCGATCGCCGTCACGGCGCCGGAAGGGTCGCTGCTCAATCCGCGCCATCCGGCGCCGGTGCGCGCGCGCATGGAGGCGTGCTCGCGCGCCTGGAACGCGGTGATGAAGGCGCTGGCGCAGGCGGTGCCGGAACGCGTCATCGCCTGCGGGTTTGATACGACGACCTCGTTCTGCCTGTCGCAACTGCGGCCGCACGGGTGGTCGGTGTATCTGGAGGTGTTCGGCGGCGGTTTTGGCGCGACCACCGAGAGCGACGGCTGCGACGGCGTGGACAACCCGCTGTCCAATTGCTCGAACACGCCGGTTGAGGCGCTGGACCAGGATTTTGCGTTCTTCCGCGTCACCGACTACGCGCTGCGCGCCGATTCCGCCGGCGTGGGACGCCATCGCGGCGGCGCCGGCTTCCTGCGCCGGTTCGAGATCACCGAGGACGGGGTGAAGCTGGCGCTCTATTCCGACCATTTTCGGCGTCCGCCGGAAGGCTTTTTCGGCGGCGGGCCGGGCGCGACCGGGTGGTGCCAGGTGTTGCGCGGCAACCAGCGCCTGGACCTGCGCTCGAAGGACCAGACCGAGCTGCGCAAGGGCGACGTGGTGACGTTGGCGCTTGGCGGTGGCGGTGGCTACGGCGACCCGGCGGCGCGCGGCGCGGCGGCGCTGGAGCGCGATGTCGCGGACGGGCTGGTCGCGCCGCGGCCGGCCGGCGCCTGAGGCCGTGGGTCGCTCGGCCGACAGTTTTCACGGCTCGCTGTGGGCGGCCACGGCCGATGAGCCGGCGATCGCCGCGCCGGCGCTGAGCGGCGAGGCAACCGCGGACGTGGCGGTCATCGGCGGCGGCTATACCGGGCTTTCCGCCGCGTTGTCCCTGGCCGAAGCGGGGGCGCGGGTGGTGCTGCTGGAGGGCCGCGAGATCGGCTGGGGCGGCTCCGGGCGGAATGGCGGGCAGGTCATTCCGGGCCTAAAACTCGATCCGTCGGAGATGCGCGCCCATTGGGGCGAGGAACGCGGCGCGGCGCTGACACAAGCGGTGGGTGGCGCGGCCGATGCGGTGTTCGCGCGCATCGCGCGCCACGGCATCCGGTGCGCCCCGGCGCGGAACGGTTGGATCCAGGCCGCGCACGCCGCGCCCGCGTTGGCACGGGTGCTGCGCCGCGGCGCGGAATGGCGCGATGCCGGCGCCCCGGTGGAGCTGCTCGACGGGCCGGCGGTGGTGGCGCGCACCGGCACGCGCGAATACCTGGGGGGCTGGCGCGACGGCCGGGCGGGGACGGTCCAGCCGCTTGCCTATGCGCGCGGCCTGGCGCGCGCGGCGCAGGCGGCCGGGGCCACGCTGCATGCGGAAAGCCCGGCGCGCAGCCTGCGGCGCGAGGCCGATGGCTGGCGGATCGAGACGCCGGGCGGCGTGCTGCGCGCACCCAGCGTCATCGTCGGCACCAATGCCTACAGCGACGCGCTGGTGCCGGGTCTCGCGCGCACGCTGCTGACCGTGCAGAGCATCCTGATCGCGACCGATCCGTTGCCGGAACCGCTCGCCGGCCGCATCCTGCCGGGCGGCGAGTGCGTCTCGGAGACAAGGCGCCTCGCGTTTTATTTCCGCCGCTCCCCGGATGGGCGGCTGGTGCTCGGCGGCCGCGGCGCGGCGGGCGAGGATGAGCGCGAGGGCCTGTTCCGCGCGCTGCTCGGCACGCTGGCGCGGCTCTATCCCGAGGCGGCGCGGCTGCCGATCGCCTATCGCTGGTCCGGCCATGTGGCGATGACGCTGGATGGCCTGCCGCGCGTGCACGAGCCGCAGCCGGGGCTGTTCATTGGGCTCGGCTACAATGGCCGCGGCGTGGCCATGGGCACGCTGATGGGCGCGTGGCTGGCGGCGCGGCTGCATGCCGGCACCGAGACGCCGCTGCCACGCACCGACCTCGCGCCGATTTTCTGGCACGTGCTGCGCAAGCCGGCCATCGCGCTGGGCATCGCCTGGGCCTGGACGCGTGACCGGGCGGGGTTCGCCGGATGACCGACAGCGCCCTGTTCAGCCCGCTGCCGCTGCGCGGCGTCACGTTCCGCAATCGCGTGATGATCTCGCCGATGCAACAATACATGGCGGGGCCGGCGGGGCTGCCCGGCGCCTTCCATGCGCAGCACTACGGCCGGTTGGGCATCGGCGGCGCCGGCACCGTGATGACCGAGGCGCTGGCGGTGACGCCGCAGGGACGCGTGTCCTGGCACGATCTCGGCATCTGGAACGAGGCGCAGGCCGAGGCGCTGAAGCCGGTCGCCGCGCTGCTGGGTGACGCCGGCGCCGTACCGGCGGCGCAACTGATCCATGCCGGGCGCAAGGGCAGCGTCAGCCGGCCCTGGGAGGGTTACGATCCGCTGACCGCCGCCGATGCCGCACGCGGCTTTCCGCCATGGACCACGCTGGCGCCGAGCGCGCTGCCGGCCAATCCCGGCTGGCATACACCGCTGGCGATGGACGGCGAGGCCATCGCGCGGACCATCGAGGCCTATTACCTCGCGGCGCGGCGCGCTGCCGGCGCCGGCTTCCGATTTCTCGAGATCCATGCCGCGCACGGCTACCTGATCCACACATTCCTCTCGCCGCTGTCGAACCGGCGGGAGGATGGCTGGGGCGGCGACCGTGATGGGCGGATGCGCTTCCTGTTGGCAGTGGCCGAGGCGGTGCGCGCCGCCTGGCCGGGCGATTTGCCGCTGTCCGTCCGGCTGTCCTGCGTGGACGACCAGCCGGGCGGTTGGGCGCTCGATGACAGCGTTGCCGCCGCCGGCGCGCTGGGCAAGTGCGGGGTGGATATCATCGATTGTTCTTCGGGCGGGCTGGGCGAGCGGACGACGACGAAGATGGTGCGGCGCGCCGAGGGCTATCAGGTGCCGCTCGCCGCGCGCATCCGCGCCGCGGCGGCGATGCCGACCATTGCCGTGGGCCTGATCACCACGCCCGCGTTCGCCGATGCGGTGATCCGCGACGGCAGCGCCGACCTGGTCGCGATTGGGCGGGAGGCGTTGTTCAATCCGCACTGGGCGCTGCATGTGGCCCAGGCATTGGGGGCCGATCCCGGTTTCGCCGGATGGCCGCCGGCGTGGGGGTGGTGGCTGGAAAAGCGGGCCCGCGCCGCCCGCGCGCCCGCGGTGTGACCAAGCGAAATGATTTTGCGAAATGATCTCTCGAAACGATTCCGCGAGATGATGCCAGACGTCGGAAAGATTGACCCACCGACGCTGCGCCCACGTCATGCCGGCGCATGCCGGCATCCACGACTTTGCTTGCTGCACAAAGGCAAGTCGTGGATGCCGGCATGCGCCGGCATGACGGGTGGAACACGGCAACATGATCCGTCTAACAAACGACTGAGAGGAACCCATGAAACGCAGAAGCCTTCTCGCCGGCGCGGCCGCCCTGCCGGTGGCCAGCCTGCTCCGCCCGCGCCGCAGTCGCGCCGCGGCCGCGATCTCCGACGGTGTCGTAAAAGTCGGCGTGCTGGACGACATGTCGGGCGTGTTCGCCGACCAGCAGGGGATGGGCGACTACGTTGCCGCCCGCATGGCGGCGGAGGATTTCGGCGGCACCGTGCTGGGTGCGCCGATCGAGGTGGTGCAGGCCGACCTGCAGAACAAGGTCGATGTCGGGCTGGGGATCGCCCGCGCCTGGATCGACGGGGAAAAAGTCGATGCGATCTTCGGCCTGGGCAATTCCGCGGTCGCGCTGGCGGTGCAGGATCTGTGCAAGCAGCGCCAGCGGATCGACCTGGTGATCTCCGCCGGAACCACCGACCTGACCGGCAAGGCGTGCTCGCCGTACGGGGTGCACTGGACCTATGACAATTATTCCGCCGCCAAGGGGCCGGCGACCGCGCTGGTGAAGCAGGGTCTGAAGAAGTGGTTCTTCATCACCTCGGACTACGCGTTCGGCCATTCGCTGGAAGACAACTGCGCCGCGATCCTGAAGGGCCTCGGCGCGACGGTGCTGGGCCATAGCCTGGCGCCGCTGGGGGAGAGCGACTACTCCGCGCACCTGCTGTCCGCCATGGCGGCCGGCGCGCAGGTCGTGGGGATCGCCGCGGGCGGCGCCGACTTCATCAACATCGCCAAGCAGATGGGCGAGTTCGGGCTGATCCGTCGCGGGGTGGTGCCGGCGGCGCTGAACTGCTCCTTGACCAACATCCATTCGCTCGGGCTGCCGGCGGCGCAAGGGATGATCTACAGCCAGCCGTACTACTGGGATCACGACGCGCCGTCGCGCGACTTCGCCGCGCGCTTCGCCAAGCAGCACATGGGCCGGCCGCCGACCGCGTTCCAGGCCAGCACCTGGGGCGGGATGACGCACTACCTGAAGGCGATCCAGGCCGCCGGCACCGACGCCGCCGGACCTGTCATGGAGAAGATGCGGGAGATCCCGATCAACGACTTCATGACCAAGAACGGCAAGCTGCGGATCGACGGTCGGGTGATCCGCGACATGTTCCTGCTGCGCGCCAAGAAGCCGGCGGACTCACACGGCGAATGGGACCTGCTGGAGGTGGCCGAGACCATCCCGGGCGAGGAGGCGTTTCGTCCGCTGGCCGAGGGGGGCTGCCCGCTGGTGAAGGCCTGATCCGACGAGCGGCCGGCCGGGGGATGGCTCCGGCCGGCCGGCGCGGTCGGTCGAGTCGGCCACGCACCGGTCGAGTCCGCCGCCCGCATGCAGGCGGATGGGCAGTCGGTGCAAATTTTTCTTCTTCAACTATAGGTTGTAATCGGACACCTGCCGCGAGCCTGCGTTCGCCGGGGTTCGGCCGCCACAACGCCGACCCAGGGTTCGTCCGCGAATACCTGCCTCGGGTATCGCCGGCGAGCGCCAACACGTCATGCCGGCGTATGCCGGCATCCACGACTTAACCTGCTGCACGAAGGTAAGTCGTGGATGCCGGCATGCGCCGGCATGACAGGGAATGGAACCGGCTGCCATCCACCGATTCGATTGCTTCCGAACGAACCCCAGTCCGTTCCGCGGCGCTCGCACGGGCTTCAGGCCGCCGCAAGCTGGTCGAATAAATACAACCTTGGGTTGTTTTTTGGAAGCATCGCGACCACCCGACCGCGCGCTGGTAATATCTGGTAATATGTTGTTAAGATTCTGGCGACACGCTCACGTATGTCGCCGGCGCAGGACGCGCGGGCACTGCCGGGAGAACCCCTGATGTCGATGGACGCTTTTCCGATCTTGCGGGCGGACGAGGCCGCGATATCGACGCTGTGCCGGAACAGCTTGACCGATGCACAGGTGACGTTCGCGCAGGCCGCGCTGCGGTGCCTCGACCCCACGTGGTCGCTGGATTGCTGCGAGAGCTGCGAGGCGGATTGGTTCCTGGACCTGTCCTCGACGCGGCCGGATGGGCGCGACGTCAGCTTCATCATCCATGCCCGGGACGGCGCGATCGACGTGCTCAGGATGGTCGACGACGACCACAGCGGGCTCGGGCGCTTCGCCGACATGGCGCACGCCATCGGTGCCGTCGTCGCGGCGATCATGACGGAACCGGGTTGACGGCGCGCTGACTCTCACCGTCGTAGCCTCTCACCGTCATGGCCGGGCCTGACCCCTATCGTATACACATCGCGGTGCGGAGCGGTCGGGGCATTCCGGTGATGCGGCCGGAGCGTTCGCTGCATCGCAAGCAAGCAAGGATTCAACACGGAGAAGGCCGAGGGCCACGAAGCGCCACGGAGAAGACATTGATGCGCTTCGCGCGGTGCCGGAACCGACCCCTGCGCGAAGCGCCAAAATTGCTGCTGCTCCGTGGCCCTTCGTGGCCCTCGGCCTTCTCCGTGTTGAATCCTTGCTTGCTTGCTTGCTGGGCCGCGGACGATTCGAACGCGCGGACAGGTGGCGTCGTGGACCACGTCCAAACCGATCCATCGATCGACGATCAGTGGCGAAATGTGTGAATCCGGTCGGGACAAGGCCCGGCCATGACGGTGAGAGGCAACATCGTCGCACCACACTGAGAATTGCTGCCGCATTGCACGTGCCCTCCGCCAGGTATATGGTTTCATATAAAACTTGTAGGAAACGTTGCCATGCGCCTGACGATCTCCCGCCGCCGCCTGCTCGCGGCCGGCGCCGCCATCCCCCTGGCGACCCCCGCCATCGTCGCGAACGCAGCCGTCCCGGGCGCCCCGGCGGTGCGGATCGGCGTGCTCACCGCGCTGACCGGCGAGTACGCCGACTCCTCGGGTTACGGCTCGGTCGAGGGCACCAAAATGGCGGTCGAGGATTTCATCGCCGAACACAAGCCGGACTTCCGGATCGAGGTCGTGCCCGGCGATATGCAGGACAAGCCGGATATCGGTGTCACGCTGGCCCGCTCCTGGTTCGATCAGGATGGCATCGACGTTGCGGTCGACATGCCGAATTCCGCCGTCGCACTCGCCGTGGCCACGCTGACGCGCGAGAAGAACAAGGTCGCCCTGTTCGTCGGCGCCGGGACGGACAAGCTCACCGGCGCGGCGTGCAGCCCGAACCACCTGCACTGGGCATACGACACCTGGGCGATCCCGCATGCCACCACGACGGCGGTGATCGCGGATGGGGGTGATACCTGGTTCTTCATCACCGCCGACTACGCGTATGGTCACGCGCTGGTGGACGGCTGCACGCCGTTCATCAAGGCCGCCGGGGGAAAAGTGGTGGGCGACCGCGGCTTCCCGTTTCCCGACACGTCCGACTTCTCGTCCTATCTGGTCCAGGCGCAGGCCAGCGGGGCGAAGGTGCTGGCACTGGCGATGTCGGGCAGCGGCCTGATCAACTGCATCAAGCAATCGCAGGAATTCGGCAACACCCGCATGGGCCAGCGTGTCGTCGGGCTGGGCATCCTGCTGACGACGCTGCACGCGCTGGGGCTGGAGGCCGCGCAGGGCCTGGTCTATTCGGACTCGTTCTACTGGGACCTGAACGAGGGCACGCGTGCATTCGCGAAACGTTTTGCCCCGCGCTATCGCAACATCATGCCGACCATGCTGCATGCCGGCTGCTATTCGGCGACGCTGCACTACCTGAAAGCGGTGGCGGCGATGGGGGTCGACAAGGCGAAGGCCGACGGCGCGGCGACCGTTGCGCAGATGAAGGCGATCCCACCGCAGGATCCGCTGTTCAGCCACGCCGCGATCCGCCCGGATGGGCGCAAGATCCACGACATGTTCCTGTATCAGGTGAAGACCCCGGCCGAGAGCCGATATCAGTGGGACTATTGCCAGGTCCGCCGCACCATTCCGGCACCCGAGGCATTCCGCCCGATCGCCGAGGGCGGCTGCAAGCTGCCAGCGTGACGCGGCGATAGCGGCTTTGCCCGGCGCCGACCCCACCACCCGCCACCGTCCTCCGGTGCGCCGCGCGCTGCGCGTGGACGCAACGGTCGGCGCGGCGTGCGCGCCGGCCATCGCGGATCGCGGTCCAATCGGCGGCGCAGTGGCCGCTCGATTAACCGAACGGTAAGGATCATCGCCCAGGCTCGCCCAAGGCTCGGACTAGGTGCAGAGGGAGCGCATGGCGAAACCGACCAATCCAGCGTGGCACGTCGCAGCATCCGGGCACGCGTGCCGCGAGGTCGCCTTGTCCGGGCGCCTGACCCGACTGGCGGGCGAGGCCGAGTTGAGCGGCTTTCCGTACACCGCCGAACACCTTCGCCATCTGGCCGGCTTCGTCCTCGACGAGGCGGCGGCGAAATACAGCGGCGGCCCGCCGGGCCTGGGCGACGGCGAGCCGGGCATCGCGTGACCCGATCCAGGATCATTCCGCCAGCGGGTGGGTCATCGCCTCCGGGCGGACCCAGGCGTCGAACTGCTCGGGCGTGACGTAAGCGAGCCGGAGTGCCGCCTCGCGCAGGGTGAGGCCCTCGCGGTGCGCGGTGAGCGAGATGCGCGCCGCCTTCTCGTAGCCGATATGCGGATTGAGCGCGGTCACCAGCATCAGCGAATTGGTCAGGTTGGCGGCGATCCGCTGCGTGTCCGGCTCGATGCCGCGCGCGCAGTGTGCGTCGAAGCTGCGGCAGGAATCGGCCAGCAGCGCGGTGGATTCCAGCAGGTTGTGCAGCATCACCGGCTTGTAGACGTTGAGCTGGAAATGTCCCTGCGACCCGGCGAACGCCACCGCGGCGTCGTTGCCGAACACCTGGACGCAGACCATCGTCAGCGCCTCGCACTGCGTCGGGTTGATTTTTCCGGGCATGATCGAGGAGCCGGGCTCGTTCTCCGGAATGCGCAGCTCGCCGATGCCGGCGCGCGGGCCGGAGGCGTACCAGCGCAAATCGTTGGCCAGCTTCATCAGCGCACCGGCCAGCGTGCGCAGCGCCGCGGAGGCGTTGACCATCGCCTCGTGCCCCGCCAGCGCAGCAAACTTGTTCGGCGCCGAGACGAATGGCTTGCCGGTTGCCGCGGCGATTTCTGCGGCCACCGTCTCGCCGAAGCGCGGGTGGGCGTTCAGGCCGGTGCCGACCGCGGTGCCGCCGATCGCCAGCTCCAGCAGCGCCGGCAGCGACGCGGTGACGAAACCGAGCGCCTGGTCGAGCTGCGCCACCCAACCGGAAATCATCTGCCCGACGGTCAGCGGCGTGGCGTCCTGCAGGTGCGTGCGGCCGATCATGACGATGCCGGCATAGGCGCGCGCCTTGGCGTCCAGCGTGTCGCGCAGCGCGCGGACGGCGGGGGTCAGGCGATCGGCGATCTCCTCGACCGCGGCGATGTGCATCGCGGTCGGAAAAGTGTCGTTCGACGACTGGCTGTGGTTCACGTCGTCGTTCGGGTGGATCAGGCGTTTGCCGTCCCCAAGGGTGCCGCCCGCGAGCTGCGTGGCGCGGTTGGCGATCACCTCGTTGGCGTTCATGTTGGTCTGCGTGCCGGAGCCGGTCTGGAACACCACCAGCGGGAACTCGGCGTCCAGCCTGCCGTCGATCACCTCCTGCGCCGCGGCCTCGATCAGCGCGGCCTTGGCCTGGGGGAGTTGGCCAAGCTGCTGGTTGGCGCGCGCGGCAGCCCGCTTGAGGATGCCGAGGGCGCGGATCACCGGGCGGGTGAAGCGGAAACGGTCGACGCCGATCAAGAAATTTTCGCGCGAGCGCTCGGTCTGCGCGCCCCACAGGCGGTCGGCGGGGACATGGACCTCGCCGAGGGCGTCTTCCTCGATGCGGGTGGCGGACATGGGGCGGGCTCCTGCCTGGTGTGGGGAGGAGATAGGGTCGGAAGCACGCGGCGCCATCCCCTGAAGCACGCCGCGAGGTCAGCCTTCGGGTTGTTGCCACTCTTCCCCGTCATGGGCGGCCCTGACGCCCGCTGCGTTGTTGCCACTCCACCCCGTCATTGTCGGCCCCGGAGCGGCTCCCCGCCCTCGCAGGGACAGGCCACGGCCGGATCGGTCACGGCGTCGGTTCCGCAGCTTTCGCGGTCGGGGGATCTTTCGCGGTCGGGGGCGGTGGCACCTGTTGCAAGGCGCTTAAGTACTCTCCCAGCGTCGCGTCCAGGCGCTCATACATCAGGCGATCGAAGCTCTCCGGCTCGGCTTGCTGCAAGGCGCGGACATAGGCGGGCCGGTCTTCCGGCCGCACCGCGACCGGCGGATAACCGCTGCGCAGCAGAACCAGATTCATCAACAGTCGCGCCGTGCGGCCATCGCCGTCGTTAAAGGGATGGATTTCCACCAACCGCCGGTGCGCCGTGAACGCTGTCGCCGGCCCCTCGGGCGCGGCGGCAAGCCACGCAGCAAAGTCGCCCATCAGCGCCGGCACTTCCGCCGGCGACGGGAAGCTGCGCCGCCCCGCATCGGTCAGGACAAAGCGGCCCTGGTCGGCATAGCCTCCGGCAATCTCGGGGGCCGAGCGCTTCACCACCAGACGGTGCAGCGTGCGCACATCCATCTCGGTGAGCGGCGTTCCCTGGCGGGCAAGTGCGCGCACATAGCGGATGGCGTCGTAATGATCGACCGCCTCCAGGTGATCCTTGAGCGGCTTGCCACCAATCGTGATCCCCTGCTCGACGACCAGCGTCGTTTCGGCAGCAGTCAGCGTGTTGCCCTCGATCGCGTTCGACGTGTAGGTCAGCTCAAGGTCGTGGACGTGCTCAAGGTTGTCCAGGCCCCGGGGCGACTGGGGTCGGAGCTGGTCAAGCTCGGCCTTCTTCGCGGCGATCTGGTCCAGCAGCGTGGCCATGATTTGTTCTAGTTCGGCGCGCGGTCTGGGTCAATCGAAGCCTATGATGAGTCATGATGATCGTGCCATTGGGGCCGCGTCGTCCGGATTGGGCTCAAACGAGCACCCCGGCAGATCGGCTTCGTCGAACACGACCTCGGCGACCGCGTAAGGCGGCCCATTGAACCAGCTGTCGGCTTCAGCTTCGCCGCGGCTGAGTGTCCGGCGCAGCTCAGGCACGTTGCTTGCCACCGCAACGCTGTCGATGCGTACGGCGATGATCGTGCGCGTGCCGATGTCGGTGCAGCGCCATTGCCGACCGCTGCACCAGAACGCACCGCGGATGGTGAAGTCAGCATGCTGCATGACGGCTCAGACTTCGAGGGTGATGCGGTCCAGCAGCTCGCCGGCGCTCACGACGCGCACCGCGCCGCAAGCATCCTGCGGAAAATGCCGTTTGTTGCCGGTGACGAGATATTCGGCTTGCGCGGCTTCGGCGCAATGCAAGAACTTCGCGTCGCTCGGATCGGGCAATACAGGTGCCGGACCCTGCGGAGCGACCAGCTCGCCCGCGTTGCGAAACATCGCCAGCACCGCCGCGATGTCATCCGGCGGAAACGCAAATTTCGGCCGCGCCAGTACCTCGGCATATTCCTGCAACACCGCCGCCGAAAAGCAGGGCCGCACAAACCCCTGATTTACCGCCAGCACGATCAGCGCTTCGTTGCCGGTGGGCGAGAGAAGGCCGGAAACCAACACATTTGTATCGATCGCCGCCCGGATCACTTCGCCCCACGGGCGGCAGGGCCCGTCTTGCGCCGGTGCGCGGCGATCTCCGCGTCGATAGCTGCGGGCGTGAGCGCATCGATCCCGCGCCGCTTGGCACCCGCCCAGGCTTTTTGCAGCCAGTCCGGGGGCGGCGCTGCCGTGCGGATGAAATCCTGCACGCTCATGATCACCACCGCCGGCTCGCCGCGCCGGTCAACGACGAAGCGCTCGTTGTTCTTGGTGGCGAGGTCCATGATCTGCCCGAACTGGGTGCGGGCGATATGGGCGTCGATGCGGCGGTTCATGGGTTCTCCAGCATGAATTGATTAATTGATGCATGCATCATGAGGCAGGACGCCCCTGGTGTCAATATGAGGTGAAGGACATATGGCGCGAGGCACGCACCCACCGCCATGCACCAGGCCAGGCCTTGTGTGCGCGACCGCCGTGGGTCCCGGATCCGGGCGAGCGGAAGGCCCGCCGCGTGCGCGGCTGCGGATGTTCGCCGCGGAAAATTCCAGGCAGCGGAGCCCGCCACGCTCGCCGGATACCGCGATCAGCGCCGGCACGCCGTGCGCCACGTGCATGCTGGTGCCACTCCGGCCCAGCGGTTGGCGGCGGGAAGCTGTCCGCTCACCCGCGTGGTTTGACGATGCTTCCCGGCGGGACCCCGGCCAGCTTGTGGGTCTCCCGATATTCGGCGGCGAGCGCGTCGCGATCCGGGCCGGCTGGCCCGCACTCGACGTGCCGCTCGCTGTCCCGGGCGCGGCGGGTGGCAGACTGCCACGGCTGATCCTCGGTCATCGGCCCTTCGACCGAGAAGAAGCCCCGATCGTGGTCGGCGATGATCAGGAAGAACGGAGCGGGTTGGCGCGCGTCGGACATGGGGCACTTACCGGTCACCTGGTGAATTCACCGGTCAGGATTTCGCCGGTCGGTCGATCGAGCGTGACCAGATAGCACATCCGGCGACGATTACTGCCGGGACTTCGCCGCGCCCGAAGCGGGCGGCTTTGCCGCAGGGACGGCCTGAGCGGCAGGCGCCCCCTTCTTGGCGTGCTCCGCGTAGAGCGCAAGCCTCTCTGCCTCGGAGTCCACCCGCCACATGTACATCCAGACATCCGGGTCACCTTTCAGGTCGGTGGCGTGGGTCATGCGCCAGACGCGCCCGGTCGCCGTGTCGAGCAGGAGGGCGTCCGCGGGCACATCCGGGGTGAACACGATCTGATACCGGTCCGGAGTAGCTTCCTCGGGCGGCTTGGCAGCATCCTGCGCGTGCGCGGCCGCCGCGGCGCATGCCAGAAAGGCAACCGTCAGAGCGGCCTTCAACATCGCGATCCTCCCTGCCAAAGATGCCAGCCCGAGCCGATGCGCCGCCGCGTTTCGCAGCGCGCGGGAATATCAGCCTACGCGATCCCTGCCTGAACGGGGCGGTCCTCTTTCGCAATCACAAATTTGATGGCTCACCGCAGCCCGCGCTACTCACGCTTCTTTGACCGTACTGTTACGCGGAGAAAGGGCGGCAGGTCGCGAAGGGCCGCGAGGCGGACGCGTTGACCCGTTCCAACACTTGCGCCGCCCGATGCGTCAGATCAGATGCAGGCCGACCTCCCCCCCCGCGCACGGCCGCGACGGAAAGCCGCCGATCCAGGCTGGCAAGCCGTCCGCCATGCGCCACAGCCCGCGCGAGAAGGTAGGTATCGGTGACCTGGCCGGCGGCGAGCACCTGCTCCGCCTCGACATGCCGCCGGTCCAGCAGGCTGATGTCGTCGGGCCAGAAGACATGGCCGGGGAGCGCCCGCAGCCGACCCAGCACCGCCGCGACCGCGCCAGGTGATCCCGGCGTGTTCGGATATCTCGGGCTGCCCACGATACGCAGTACGCCGTTTCCGGTCATTGGGCAGGTCGCCCAGTGCGCGCTACCCGCCTGCGCGAACCAGCGATGCTCGTCCGCGTGGCTGACATGAGTCGGATCGAACAGTGCGATCAGCACATTGACATCGAGCAGAAAAGTCACGGCGTCTCGTCACGCAACGCGTTGACGATGTCGAGCGTCACCACCGCCCTGGCGTTGCTGACCGGCAGCAGCGGCACACCGTTGCGCTGGCGTTGCGCGACCGGGCGACGCAGGGACTGCCGCGCCAGGTCGGACACGATCTCGCCGATGGTCTTTTGCTGCTGCCGCGCCAGCGCCTTTGCGGCGGCCAGCACGTCGTCATCGATCGCCAGGGTTGTGCGCATCGCCAGCCTCGCTGTCGCATCAAGCATCAAGCATCAAGCATCAAGCATCAAGCATCAAGCATCACGCATCACGCATCACGCATCACGCATCACGCATCAAATATTGTGCGTCAATGGCCACGGCAAGTGGCAGCGGGCGGCACCGCCGCGCTCCTCCCCCACGCACCGCACCCCACCGGTGCGCCGTCGCGCCCACCGGATGGCCGGGTCAGGGCCGGGTGGAACGGCAATTTGTTGCCCTCTCCGTCCCCCCTGGTGCGAATCCGCAAGGTCTGTCTAAACATTGCGCCACGACGCGGCGATTCGCTAGGCCAGGTGATTTATCCACACCAGAGCGGCATGCATGGTCCCGTGCTCGGAAGACTGTGGCAAACACTCGATCGAACGAGGAGTAGAGCATGTCCAAAGCCTTCATCGCCGAGGTTCTGCAAGGCTCGGCGGAGCTGACCGGCGCCGCGGCAAATCGCGCCGCCGGCGACCTGATGGACGCCATCGTCAAGGAACTGAAGAAGGCGGGCAAGTTCACCCTGCCGAGCTTCGGCACCTTCACGGTGCGCAAGACCAAGGCGCGCAAGGGACTGAACCCGCGCACCGGCGAGGCGATCAAGGTCAAGGCCGGCAAGACCGTGCGCTTCAAGGCCTCGCCGACGCTGAAAAAGGCGGTCTGACCGGAAGCGGTCCGGCCGGAAGCGGGCCGACCGCCCTCGCCTAGCCTGCCCAGGCCAGGCTGCGCGCGAGCGCCGCCTGGCCTGTGGCGTTTGCGGCAGCGGCGGATCGGCGACCGTCATGCGGGGGATCCCGCCGCTGTCGCTGGTGCTGGTGGTGTGCCTCGGCACGCTGGTGGTGCCGCTCGACTCGATGGTGAACCTGGATTTCCCATCGATCATCCAGCGTTTCGATCTGGGGATTCCGGAAATCCAGTGGCTGGTGATCAGCTACACGCTGACCCATGCCAGCCTGCTGCTGGTGTTCGGCCGGATCGGCGACATGATCGGCCACCGGCGCATCTTCCTGGTCGGCACCGGCTGGAGCGGGGTGGCGTTCGTGCTGTGCGGCGCGGCGCCGTCGTATGGCTGGCTGCTGTTCGCCCGCTGCCTGCAAGGTGTCGGCGCCGGGCTGGTGCTGAGCTGCGGCGCGGCGCTGGTGACCGGGTTCGCGACCGAGGAGCGGCGCGCGCGGGTGCTCGGCTTCTACACCATGATGTTCGGACTGGGCTCGGCGCTCGGCCCGCTGATCGCCGGGGTGATCGTCAGTCGCTGGGGCTGGAGCGCGGTGTTCTGGGCCCGCGCGCCGATCGCCCTGGCAAGCTGCGCGCTGGGGTTCGTGCTGCCGTCCCCGCCGCTGTCCCGCCCGGTCGGGCCCGAGCGGTTCGATGCACTTGGCGCGGCATTGCTGGTGCTGACGATCGGCACGCTGCTGCTGACGGTGAACCGGCTGCGCGCGCCGGCGGTGGCGGCGGCGTTCGCCGTGGTCATGCTGGGCAGCCTGTGGGGATTCGTCCGCCAGGAGCGGCGCGTGCCGCGGCCGATCATCGATCTGCGCCTGTTCCGCATCGGCGGGTTCGCCGCGGTCAACCTGGGCCATGCGCTGATGAACTTTTCCGGGTTTGCGATCATGTTGCTGATGCCGTTCTATCTGGATCGCGTGGCGGGACTGCCGGCGCTGTCGCTCGGGCTGGTGCTTGCGGCCTCACCGCTGGGCATGATGCTGGCGGCGCCGATTGCCGGGCGGCTCGCGGGGTGGCTCGATCCTCGGCGCCTGACGGTGGCCGGCGCGCTGTTTGCCGCGATCGGGCTGGGGCTGATCGCGGCGCTGGCGGGGCGGGTTGAGGTCGGCGTGCTGGTGTTCGCGATGTTCGTGCAGGGCTTCGGCCAGGGGTTGTTCCAGGTCGCCTATTTCGACATCGTGACCGGAACGATCCCGCGGCACGATCGCGGCGTGGCGGGCAGCCTGGGGATGCTGACGCGCACCGGCGGCGTGGTGCTGGGTGCGACGGTGCTGATGCTGGCGTTCCAGACGCTGCGCGACGTGGCGGGGGCACAGGGCGTGTCCGATGCGGCGGCGTTCCTGTTCGGGTTTCGCGGCGCGTTTGCGCTGGCGGCGACGTTGAGCGTGGTCGTGCTGGGGGTGCTGGGCGCGCTGGTGCGGCGGTAGGAAAGGCCAGGGGCCTCGCCCCTGGACCCCACCAAGGGGCGCTGCCCCTTGGAACCCCGCCAAGGGCAGCGGCCCTTGGAACCCTTCACTTGATTGGGTGAGA
>Ga0209415_10007514_pt1 | contig 19026 bp, 19 predicted proteins | sample PeaSoiSIISIP2007_FD_187696 | JGI IMG/M metagenome (GOLD analysis project Ga0209415, IMG submission 187696) | Peat soil microbial communities from Weissenstadt, Germany - SII-SIP-2007 (SPAdes) (version 2) | ecosystem: Environmental > Terrestrial > Soil > Wetlands > Peat | place: Germany...
GACCAACCCGCAATCGGTTTCCGGCTACGGACCATTGTCCAAAAGAATCCAGCGGCCCACACCTTCACGCAGGATGAGCTTTCCAAACGCGAGTGTTATCCTGTTTCCTCCGGAGGATGCCGCTCCAACCAGTTCCCATGCTGCAAAAGCGCATTGACGATCAGCCCAGCATCTCGCCCGAGATGGTTCGTGAGGCGCAGCAGATTCTGCACCAGCACCTCAAGCGGGTCGGCCTGAAACATACGGCTCAGCGCGATACTATCCTGCGCACCTTTCTCGAAACTCGTGAGCATCTTTCCACCAACGAACTTCATCGTCTGGTACAGAAGAAAGATGCCCGTATCGGTTTCACCACGGTTTACCGGACTCTAAAACTGCTGGCAGAGTGCGGACTGGCCAGCGAAGTCGCGTTTCATGACGGCATCGCCCGCTACGAGCATCAGTACAACCGTCGCAGCCACCATCACATGGTCTGCACCGGATGCGGCAGTTCGGTGGAATTCTTTTCGCCCGAGGTTGACGGCCTGGAGCAGGAGATCGGGAACAAATACCACTACGCGACCACCCGTCACACTTTTCAGATTTACGGAGTCTGTGAGGATTGCCGCAAGAAGAATGGCTCGCGCCGCTTGGCCTAGAAAACCATGCCCATCTCATGTCCGCAATGCCACGCTGAAATGCCCGACAATGTTGCCTTTTGTCCCGGCTGCGGTCTGCGAATGTGGGTTCCAGGCCGCGATGCAGTTAAGCCCCCGGCCCGCCCACCCGCCCATGCTCCTGTCTTGACCGCGCCCGCCGCGAGTCATCCTGATGCAAGCGTCTCCGGTCAGCTCAAGGACAATCTTATCGCGGCATTGGCGTATGTCACGTTTATCCCCGCCATTATCTTCGTGTTGATCCAGCCCTTTAAGGGTAACCGCTTCGTCCGATTCCATTCCTTCCAGTCGATCTTCCTGGCGGTTGCGACGGTAGTGGCCGCGATTGCGATGCGAATCCTGTATTCCATCCTCACGCTGATTCCAGTTATCGGATACCTGCTGGCTTGGCTCACGTCGGCGGTAGTGCTGCTCGGCTGGGTTATTCTCTGGCTCGTGTTGCTGGTGAAGGCTTTGCAGGGCGAACCGTTCCGGCTGCCTCTGATCGGAAGCCTCGCTGAAAAAGTCTAGAGCACCGACCCTCAGTCCCGATGTTCGATTTCGTTTGCGTTAGGGAGGCATTTCTGCTAACGTGCGCCCGTTCTGTGAACTGCAGTCAAAACGAACTCTTGAGGGGGACGTTATGGCTTTTTGCACGGTGTGTGGAGCTCAAACCCCAGATGGTTCCACTGTTTGTCAGGCATGCAGCCGCTCGGGAGCCCCAGCGGCGCAGCCTGCTGCCGCTACGCCAGGCGGGTTGACCGACAATGTTGCTGGCATGCTGGCCTACGTGACGATTATTCCGGCAATCGTCTTCCTGGTCATGGAGCCTTACAACCGGAGCCGATTCATCCGCTTCCACTCGTTTCAGAGCATCTTCTTCGCGGTTGCCTGGACCGCCTTGTGGATCGGGCTCAGCATCATCGTTCACATTCCCTTGCTCGGTTGGTTGACCATCCTGATATGGCCGCTAATCGGATTGGCAGGCTTCGTGATCTGGCTGGTTCTCCTGCTCAAAGCCAATCAGGGCCAGATGTTCAAGCTCCCGATAATCGGGGACATGGCTGAGAAGCAAGCGGGCGCGTAGTCCGACCAATCGGCAATCAGCGTCTGTAAGCTTGCTAACGATACGGTAGCTCCTGAAGTCTCAGCCTCTCCAAAGCTGCGTGCAGCGCGTCTTCTCACGTTGCATGGAGCCCATCGCTCCGCGCGTGCGCCTCTGGGAAGGCATTGGGTTTCCACGCCACGACCAGCACCCCCTCCCTAATTACTTTTGATTCGGGGCCAGTTTCGGGTAGTCTGTCTGATTCTAGCCGGAAGGGGAGACAAGTTTGAGAGTTCGCGTGTTCTATCACGACAAGTGTTTTGACGGGGCCTCATCAGCAGCGCTCTTCTCTCGTTTCTACCGCGAACGGATTCGCAGCGATGTCCAGTTCGTTTTCTCCGGCTTGCTGCACCGCGCCGGTGCTTTGTTTGACGAGAATAATTTCGATGGCGAAGAGAATGCCATCGTGGACTTCAAGTATTCCAGCTCCCCGAAAATCACCTGGTGGTTCGACCACCACGAAAGCGCATTTCTGTCGCCTGCCGATGCCGCGCATTTCGAGCAGGATCAAAGCAATCAAAAGTTCTACGATCCGGATTTCAAATCCTGCACCAGCTTCATTGCTACTATCGCGGAGGAGCGCTTCGGTTTCAATCCCGCGCCGGTCGCCGACCTGGTTCACTGGACCGACATCATTGACGGCGCTTTGTATCCTGACGCCCGCACCGCCGTCGAAATGCAGGCTCCGGCCATGAAGCTAACGATGGTGATCGAATCGAATCAGACCCACGACTTTGTGCCTCGGCTCATTCCTTTGCTCGCCAGCAGGCCGCTGGCCGAAATCATCGAAGAACCTTTTGTTGCGTCGCTGTTGCCTCCGCTTCTGGAACGTCATCAACGATCCATGGCCATTCTCGGTGAACGTACCGAATCGAAAGACGGCACGCTGTTCTTCGATGTTACCGACCATGAACTCGAAGGCTACAACAAATTTGTTCCGTATTATCTGCACCCGGAATCCGTCTACAGTGTTGGCCTGAGCAAGAGCAGTTTCCGGGTCAAGGTTTCGGTGGGATCGAATCCATGGGCGCCCTCGGAGCCAGTGGTCAATCTGGCCAAGATCTGTGAGCGCTACGGCGGTGGAGGCCACGCCAGGGTCGGCGCCATTTCTTTTGAAGTTACCAAACAGGAAGAGGCGCGCAAAGCCGCCCGTGAAATTGTGGAAGAACTACGCGCAGCAGTCCGCGCAGGATCGACGCCGTAGCCAGTTATCTTCCGCAGAAACGTAGCTCGCTAGGTTTCGGGTTTGCTGAGAAACTCTGCGATCGAGGATTGCGCCGTAAGGCGAGTGGGTGAACGATCAGAAAATCGCTGAGATCCGCGTGACTCCGCCTCCCATCTCCGGCCCCATCCTGCGAACTGAGCACTTGGGCCGCGTGGTCAACGACAAAATCCTGGTCGAAGACGCCACGTTCGAACTCCAAAGCGGTGAGGTCCTCGCCATCGTTGGCCCTAGCGGCTCAGGAAAGAGTTCGTTGCTCAGACTACTGAATCGCCTCGATGAACCCACCAGCGGCACGGTCTACCTCGAAGCAATTGACTATCGGCAAATCGCGCCCCGTGATTTGCGCCGCAAACTCGGCCTGGTGAACCAGCGTCCTTACCTTTTCGCTGGCACAGTCGAAGAGAACCTGCGATTCGGACCCGCGCAGCGCGGAGAATCTTTGCCACAGGATGCCATCAATCAACTCTTGGCCCGCGTCGGTCTGAAAGGCTATGCCAGCCGCAATGTTGCCAATCTCTCCGGAGGCGAAGCCCAGCGCGTATCCGTGGCCCGCACTCTGGCCAACTCGCCGCTTGTTCTGCTGCTCGACGAGCCTACCTCTGCCCTTGACGAGACATCCAAGCGGGAAGTTGAATCGGCGGTTCAAAACATTGTGCGCGACCACGGACTCACTTGCGTGCTTGTAACCCATGACACGGCCCAAGCCTCGCGCCTAGCCGAGCGAGCCTTGCTGCTTGAAGCCGGACGCATCGTGCGCGCCGGTCGCATCGAAGAGGTGTTGCATGCTTAAGTTATTCTTTAGCAATCAGCTGTATCTTGGTTTGGCTCAGTCTGTAATCGCAGCGCTCGCGGCCACAATCGTGGTGCTTCTGGCCCGCAAACGTGACATTCACCTGGGAAGCGAAACCCTGATCGCCATGCTTCGAGGCATCATCCAAATTGTCGCCGTGGGATCCATCCTTCTGCTCCTGCTGCGCGGGCCTCGTTGGACCGGCGCGTTTCTTCTCGCCGGAATGATCGTCGCCGCGGGCGCCACTTCAGCGCGTCGTGCCAAAGGCATGCCCCACGCATTTCGTGTTTCCGCCTGGTCGATTGCCTGCGGCGCCGGATCGGTAATCGCGCTGATGGCATGGCTGGGCGTAATCGATACCGCGATTACGTCCATGGTCCCGGTTGGAAGCATGCTGATCGCGAATGCCATGAACACCAACGGCCTGGCGCTCAACCGCTTCCGTGCGGATGTGCTGGCCCACGTCGGCGAAATCGAAACTGCACTGGCCCTCGGAGCCGACGCCAGAAACAGCGTTTCGCCTTATGTGCAGGCTTCGTTCGAAGCCAGCCTGATTCCCGCCATCGACTCCCTTCGTTCGCTGGGGATCGTCTGGATTCCCGGTCTGATGGCCGGGATGCTGCTCTCAGGCGCACGTCCGGTGTACGCGGCGATCTACCAATTTGTCGTGCTGGCCATGATTTTTGCTGCCTCCGGCCTGACTTCGCTGGTCAGTACATTGCTGATTCGGGATCGAATTTTTACCGCTGCGCAACAATTAAGTTTGCAGCCGGGGAGATAATGTTGTAATGAGTTCTAGCGTGCCCACTCCCGTCGCAGCAGCGGAGCCAAAGCCCGTAGCCAGCCTCCCCGTCCTTCGGGCGGTTGCCTCGCTGGAACTGGCCAAGGGATTGATCGTCCTGCTGGCTGCCTGCGGCATTGTTTTGCTGGTGCGGCGGGAAGATCCCTGGGATATCGCGGACAGTTTACTCAGACTCCTTCATATCAGCCCGGACCACCACTTCGCCCAAATCTTCCTCGACTGGGCCGACTCCTTAACCGAAGCCAAAGTGTGGGCCGTCGCCGGCGCGGCCGTTGGCTATTCGCTCCTGCGCTTCGTCGAGGCATTCGGGCTCTGGTACGCCAAAGCCTGGGCCGAGTGGATCGCGCTGATTTCCGGCACCATCTATCTACCCTTTGAAATCTACAAAGTGGTTCATCGGCAGAGCCTCTTCCACGTCTCGATTCTGCTCATCAACGTCGCCGTCGTAGTGTACATGGGCTACGCGCTCAAGACGGGCGAGAGCCTGCACCGTGTCCGCTAGCCAAACTAGGCGTCCTGATTCGATCTGCAATTGACACTGACCCGGCACGCCCCTAGACTGGAGTGCTCCGGTCCAACTCAATGGGGCGGATGCGATGCTGGCAAGGCATCCCGAGGACACTGAATGGCTTGGCTGCAAAACAAGTTCGAAAAGAATTTCCTGATCACGACGGTGGATTACGTCTTCAACTGGGCGCGGAAGTCGGCGGTGTGGCCCATGACGTTTGGCCTGGCTTGCTGCGCGATAGAGATGATCGCGTCCTCTACGGCAAGGTTTGACATCGCGCGCTTCGGTTCGGAGGTGTTTCGTCCCAGCCCGCGGCAGAGCGATCTGATGATCGTGGCGGGAACCGTGACGCTGAAGATGGCGCCAGTGGTGAAACGTATTTATGACCAAATGCCCGACCCCAAGTGGGTGATCTCGATGGGCGCTTGCTCGTCGGTTGGCGGACCGTTTAATACTTACGCCGTGTTGCAGGGCGTGGACAAAATCGTACCCACGGATGTGTATGTCATCGGATGTCCGCCGCGCCCGGAAAATCTCTTCTACGCGCTGCTCAAGCTTCAGGACAAAATCGATCAAATGACGCTTGCCAAGAAGCCTACCGAAGTGCGGCTGGCGGAGAACATGGTCGAGAATTTCAAGCGGCAGGTCATGATCGCGCAGACGTTGCAGCCGAAGTAGTCGTTAGGTTTCAGCACTCAGCAGTCAGCACTCAGCAAAATCTACGTGGTTGAGTGCTGAATGCTGAATGCTCATTAAGCTGGCCTCCCAATCCGAACTTCCTCCTGAAGGCGAAGCCAGAGAATTCCCTTGCGGCGATAAAGTCATCTGCGTCGCCAATGTGAACGGGACTATCTCCGCCATGGACAACGTTTGCCTGCATCGCGGCGGGCCGCTGGGGCAGGGCGTCATCGAAGGTGACAAGCTGGTTTGCCCGTGGCATGGCTGGCAGTGGGATCCTAGGACGGGCGAGGCTGCACACAATCCTGGCTCCAGGGTTGCCGTGTATCCGATTAAGGTGGAAGGCGGCGAAGTGATAGTTGAGTTGTAGTTTTTATCCCAAGTACTTCAAGAACTTTCCTGGTTGATTGTCGAAACCGGGGAACACTTGATTGAGATCTTTGTTTCCCAGATGCTTGTACACCGCTTCCCCCAGCACCTGGCGGAAGTCTGTGGTGACCGCCAAGTCGCGGCCTTCGTAGAGTTGGGGTTGTTCGAGCCCCGGCCAGCGGCCGTAGACCTTGCCGCCTTTGACTGGGCCACCCATTACAAACATTACGTTGGCGTGGCCGTGGTCGGTGCCGCGGTTTCCATTTTCGCGGGCGGTGCGTCCGAACTCCGACATGGTAACGACGACCGTGTCTTCGGCTAGATCACCGAGATCGGTCCAGAATGCGGCGAGTGATTGCGAGAACTCGTGCAGAACGTTGGCAATCTGTCCTTGCGTGCTGCCTTCGTTGACGTGATGGTCCCAGCCGCCAATGTCTGCGAATGCGACCTGAACTCCCAGGTTCGCTTTGATCAGTTGAGCGAGCTGCTTAAGGCTGTCGCCGAAGTGTCCGTTAGGATAGTCGGCGCCGGCTGCGGGTTTGTATTTGGCCGGGTCCGCGGCCTTCAGCATTTTTACTGCATCGAAGGTTTCTTGTCCTGTACCGTGCAGGACGGAATCAACCGACTGCTCATACATAGCTTCGAAGGTGTTGGCGTTCGGAGTGGCTTTGGCACCGCCCCCTCCGACGCCGAAGTCGTTGATGTTGTTGATGGCGACTGCGGGCTCGCTCCCCGAAAGAATTCGTGGCAGGGAAGGCCCCAGGGCGATGGCGCGAAATGCAGACTGGTCGGCCTTGGCGGGTTGAGATATGGAATGCAGCGTGCGATTCAGCCATCCGTCTTCTGTTGCTTTCACGCCGGGCGTGCCGGATTCCATGAAGTCCTGTGCGTCGAAATGAGAGCGCGTGGGGTCGGGCGAGCCGGCGGCGTGAACGATTGCGAGATGGCGTTGCTTCCACAGCGGCTGAAGGGGCGCAAGCGAAGGATGGAGTCCAAAGAATCCGTCGAGATCAAGCACGGCGTTGCGCGGGATGTTGATGGACGGCCGCATGGCGTAATAGGCGCGCTCGTGATGCGGCACGACGATGTTCAGGCCATCGGCCGCGCCGCGCTGGAAAATGACAACCAGGCGCTTGTTCTTTGCGCCCAACGATTCGGTTGCGTACGCAGCGCGAGTTAGAAATGCCGGAATGGCTGCCGTGCCTATGACGGCTAGGCCGCCGTTTCTCAGGAATATCCGCCTTGTAATTGACATAAAACAGCTCCTAGCTTTTAGCTCCTGGCTCTTTCAGTCGATGCTTGCGGTGCCTCACGGGCGTGGATGCCCGCGCCTACATTGTCCTATCTTCTTTGAAACTCCGGCGATCCTAAAAGTAAACCTGTGATCAGCGCGATGTTCGGCGGCCGGGCTGGATCGTCCAGCTTACGGCGGCTGATCTTGGAATCCTGCAGCCGCGCACTGATGACATCGTGCGTCTGTTTGGAAACATCCCCCGCCAGCAGGCTGTTCTCCAGAGCGGCCAAAGTTTGTTGCGGATCGTCATTTTGGACCGAGACATTTTCGGACTCTACCTGCACTCCTCTTACTTTCCCTGACGTCAGCGCCAGCGCAAAATTCATACGACCCAGAAGAGCGGAGGAATTTACCCAAGCGTCGGCTTTCATGGAATAACCGGTCGGCGGCTGCATTCCATAGAGCTGCATTCCCATGTTTTGCAGTTGCCTTGCGATTGGCATCGCTTCGGATACTTCGGCTCCGCTGGCGCGCAGCGCCGAGACCACGAACTCCAACGGAGTTTTCACCTTGGCGCGATACGCGTCCGGCGCCCAGAACTCCGGAGAATCCAGTATGGTCTTGAGCACTTCGCGGATGTTGCCATCTTTTTTCAAGAAGGTTTGGGTCATGCGATCAACCAAAGGCTGTGGCGGATCGTCAGAGACAAGGCGCATCGCCAACTTCGTGCATACGAATTTCGCAGTCGACGGGTGATGAGCCAGAATGTGCAGCACTTCCAAGCCTTCCTTCTCGCCTTTTGGTTTGATGCGGTGGCCGAGCACGATTTTGTCTCCAGGCTCATGGGTGCGCTCTTCAAAAGTGAAACCGCCGCCTTGCCCGGGCTGCTTGAGCGTCCATCCGGTGAAGACGCGCGCGACCTCGGTGACGTCTTCTTGGGTGTAGCCGCCATTCACGCCGAGAGTGTGCAGTTCCATCAACTCGCGCCCATAGTTCTCGTTCAAGCCGTTTCGTTTGCCCTTGGATTGATTGGTCTGGCCCTTGTTCCTGATCCGCTGCTTCGATTGCTTGCTGGCCTGTTTGGGAATGCCGTTGGCGACGTCGGAATTCGGCCCCACGCTCAGCCAATTATCGAGATAGAAGAGCATTGCAGGGCTCTGCGCGGTGGCAACCAGCAAGTCCTCAAATTTACCCAAGGCGCGAGGACGGATGACATCGCGCTCGTAGCTGGTGAGCAAGTAATGATCGGCGCCCTTGCCGATAAATACATTGAAGTGATTGAACCAGAAGTCGGTCATCACTTCCTGCAACTGGCGATCACTGTAAATAGCGCGCAGCAGTTTGCCCTCGACGAGTTCGTTGTTGACGACCTGTTGCGGGGAGTTGAACGCCTCGATGGTCTCGCGTTGCCGCGGATTCATTCCGTCCAGAAACTCATCGCGTCTGTCGCCCTGCAAAGAGTTGGTCATGATGCGCTGCTCTTCCGGCGGCATCTTGAGGACCGCCTTCATGCGTTGGTCAGGAGGCATGTCCAGGAGTTCCTCGACTTTTTGATCGCCGTCAGCACGTTCTTGCTGGCGGCGGGCGCGCTCGTCGTCAGCTACCTTGTCGGGACCGGCGATGGCGCTTTCCTGTTTGCGATTTTCTTTGTTCTGGAAACGATCAAGTTGCGCCTGATACACGGCGCGTTTCAAGGGATCGGACGGGAGCGACCGTTTCCCGTCGGCGACGGCTTTGATCATTTGCTCAGAAGGGAAATTCTGAACCAACTCGCGCGTGTCCATGTGCAGCGTACGGAATCGAGCAAGGCGGGCATCGAGTGCGCTGTCGTCAATCTTATCGGGATGAAGTTGCTGGTCGATCCATTTGCCCACGCCCATCGCCCGCACGCGATCCACATCGCCTGAGCGCGGACCGAATGTCAGCCGATTGAGCACGTGCACGGCCTGTTTCCGCTGGTCCATCTCCGCAGCGGCCTGTTTTTCTTTTTTCCTGGCGAGTGCCAGTTGCGCGGAGACGGCGAATCCCAACAACGAGAGCACCAGCAGAATGCCGATTTGGGGCCGTCCGAACTTCATTGTGGACAACAGGGAACTGCCTAGGATTATGAACCCCGCGCAGGGTAAAAGTTGCTAACAAAAGGGTTACCTCCGTAGTCTGGTGAAACTAAGCGGGCCAGCGTTTCTCAACGCTGGTTAACGGTCGGCTCGGATGATTACCGATGTAATGTCGTCGTCCTGGGGATCGCCTTGCACGAACGTCCGAGCCGCATAGTAGATGCCGTTCGCAATATCGGAGGCCGTATCGCCGTGATGGGTGCGAACATAGTCAAGGACGCGCTGGGTCCCGAACTGGTGTCCATCAGGTGTGGTCGACTCTGTGACTCCATCGGTAAGGAACAATGTGACCTCTCCTGGATCGAGGCGAATTGATGTATGTAGCGAAAACTTGTTTCCAGCAAACAAGCCTAAAGAAACGCTGATTGGTACAGATTGCATATCGGCGGACGTGGGAAGGACTTTAGCGGGATTGGAAATTCTATTTGATACCGTTGTTTGTGAGGCGAAACCTGGGAAATGCCGAGGCAAACAGCAAAAAATAGTCAGATCACCAAGGAAACAGGGAAGTGGAACTGCAGAGATGGAGGTTCTTCTTGCTATGTCAAATACAGCCGGCCATGATTCATCTTATGCTGTAGTCCGGCAGCCAGTTGGTCAACGTCAGACGCCGCGATGTCACCGCCCGTGCGATCTTGCAGGAACGGAGTGCGGTTGCTGCCAACGGTATCGCGGCGGATTTGCAGAAGCAAAGCGTGGACCGCGTTGGGATCGAATTTCTGCGGCGTGAGACGCACGATTTCGTTCAACGTACTGCCGAGCGAAAGACGCTCGCGGTAAGGGCGCTCGCTGGTCATGGCGTCGAAGGTGTCAGCCAAACCGACGACGCGCACTGGCATAGCGACATCTTCAAGCAGCAGTCCGTCGGGATAACCAGACCCGTCGCTGCGCTCGTGGTGCCAGCGCACGATTTCCGGAATGCGAGGCCAGGGAAACTGCACACCGCTCACAATTTGATGCCCCACAATTGTGTGATCCGCCATCTCGCGGAATTCCTCGGCATCCAAAGATGTCGGCTTACCGAACAGACGTTTATCGACCGCGACCTTCCCAATGTCGTGCAGGTAGCCGGCGGAGCGCAGCGCCGCGATCTCGGTTGGATCCATGCTCATGGCTTCCCCGATGGCGGCGGCGTAGCGTCCGACGCGCAACGAGTGTCCATGAATGTTGATGTGCTTCACGTCAATTGCGGTAGCAAACGCTTCCAGAGCATTGTCATAGAAGCCGTGCAGAGATGCCATGAGGCGCAGATTTTCCGAGACACGCTGGGCCAGCGTCTGCGTAAGTGAGTGATTTTGGACGGCGAGCGCGACGTAGTGGCACAGCAGATTCAAGGCGTCGAGCTCACCAGGATCGTAAAGTCCATCGCTCTGGCGGCGGCCGAGGGCTACGATACCCACAAGTTTGTTGCCGACTTTCAGGGGAGCGATGCACTTAAAGAGCTCAGGAGCAACATTCCCGTTGGCGCTTAAGTAAAGGTCATACGAGCCCGAGTCGAGAATCACCGGTTCATGGGCCGAAGTGAGGGCGTGCAGATGCCGTGGCAGCAGCGGGATGACCGCAGGTTCGGGCATCAATGCGAATCCTTCGGCGGCCACAGAGGTGAGCAGGGATGGCCTGTCGCTGTAGGTGAAGAGCGCGGCCTCCCGGGCGCCGCCGGCCTCAAGGGACGCCGACAGCATGGCACGCGCCGTCTGCGGAAACTCCCGCTCGGCGGTCATCTCCGGGCCGAGATCGGAGAGAGATTCAACCGTTCGTAGAAGGCGCCGGAAATTTTCTTTTTGCAATGGCACGCGCTGGGAGTGGCAAAACCAGAGCAGAAAAAGAGTAACACGCGAGTAGTTGGCGGACTTGTTAGTTAGTTTGGTGCGCGGTCGGTCGAGGCGGACCGCAAACGATGGGACTCGCGGTCACATTGCGTTGTACTAACCATGGCGTGCCTTCGGGATGGCCTTGAATGTCATTTCATCCGCGGGGCTTCCTGTCCGCTTCTTCCATTGAAAGAACAGGTCGGTGTACGTGGCAGTGATGTAATCGCCGGGCGAGACCTGCAGAAGGCGCGCTGTGCGATCAATCCAACGCGAAGGGCCCTCGATTTCGCCGTAGTTCGCAATCGGCGTCTCGTCCACGACCACGTGCCCTTTGCCGTCACCCCACTCGGCACGGAATTTTTCGTACCGAAAGGTGGGAGCAAATCCCAGAGCGCGCAGAATGGTTTCCATCTTTGCGCCATCGTCGACCGTGGTTTCCGTCTCCACGCGAGTCTTGTGGCGTCCTGCTTTGCCTTTGGCTTTGTGGGTCAACACCCAATCGGGTCCGTACTTGCGCAACCGCAAGAGATCGCCACGCTTGCGCAGGACTTGGCCGGGCAAATCATAAAGGGTATTCACCTCGTGGGTGCGACGAGTAAGCAGGCGAAATCCAGACGTTCGCAGCCGCCGATTGATTGCCCGGACATCGTCGACACGAAACTTGATTTCGATCTCGTCATGCGAGGCCATGGAAAGAAGTATAGAGGATTCAGCCAGGGACGAAAGGCGTGACTACGCGAAGGTCGGCAACTTGATGAGATCGCTCGGTGGCACGGGCTCCAGCGGTTGCCCCGCCTTCTTCCATGCCGCTACTCCGCCGACGAGGACGAACGCGTTGAATCCTTGTTCCCGCAGTTGCAGCGCCACCCGGGCGCTGGTCGCTTCGCGCGCTCAAGTACAGTAGAGATATATGTCCTTGTCTTTGGAAAGAACCTTGAGTTCCTCGGCAAGGTTGTTGGGTTCAATACGGATAGATCCTCTGATGCGCGCCGCGCCGGGGTCGTAGTAGCCGTGGCTGCGAACGTCCAGAATCAGAATCTTGTCTCTCTCTTCCGAAGCCAGCCTGCTCGCCAGTTCTTGCACCTGCACGCGTGGCACCACCCGATACACTTTGTTCTTGCGGTAGAGCGAAATCCGATAAATCATGTAGGCGATGGCGGCAGCGAAAAGCACTTCTCCGAACGCATGGCTGGCGGCTTGGAATCCGCGTGTGATCGCCGCCAGAAAGTCGCGAAACACAAATCCCAACCCGCCATAGGCCAGGATATAGAGCGACGCGCCGGCAGCATCGAAGCGGAGAAACTGCAGCGGACGCATCCTCATGCTCCCGGCCAGCGGTGGCGCCATAGTATTGACACCGGGAATAAACTTGGCGATCAGCAGCGTTATCTTGCCGCGCTTGTAAAACGATTCGGCGGAGCGCAGGATGCAAGATTCGGGATTGACCGACAAACGACACAGAAGACCCAGCAAGGTCCAGCCCATATAGCGGCCGAGAATGAAGAGCAGCGTGTCTCCTATCAGCATCGAGCTCAGGGCGAGAAAGAAGAGTCTGGGTACACTCAGCGATCCGCCCGCCGCAGCAGCGCCTCCGGCCACTAGAGCCACGGCAGCCGGAACAGGTAGTCCAATAGCTTCAGCGAGAACTACCATAGAGATGAGAAGGTATCCATGGTGCGCGATCATTGACAGAAGGTTGTTCATCGTTTGGCGTTCTGGAAATCAGCGCTTGGTGAATTACTTATCTCTTGCGACTACAAATTCCGGGGCCCATAACAGAGCGCGTTTGATCTCGCCGTCGGGGAATCCACAAATCGCATTTCGCGCCAAGCCGGCGTACTGCAAGGCGCGGGCATAAGCGGCCTCGACCGAACCGTAGCGATTCAGTATCCCGAGGATTTCTCCGTGGGTTACGCCATCGAAAGCTCGTTCCCGCACGACCCTCCCGATGCGATCGCGTTCCTGCGGCGTGCAGCGCTCGAGCGCATGAATCACGGCCATCGTAACTTTGCCCTCGCGCAGGTCGCTCGCGACGGGTTTCCCGAGAACGGTCTCCGACGCGGTCAGATCGAGTACGTCATCGACGATTTGAAACGCCATACCTAGATCGCGACCGTACTGCGCCAGGTTCTCTTCCTGCTCCGGAGTTGCCCCACCCAGAATCGCACCAACCCGCATGCATACGGAAAACAGGCAAGCAGTTTTGCGAAAGATCAGATCGAAATGCTCATCGGAGGAAATTAGCTTGCCGAGTTTTTCCATCTGCAACAGTTCGCCTTCGACCATTTGCTGAGTGAGATCGATCAGCGTGTCGAGAATGCGGAAGTTGCGCTCCTGCACGGCAATCTTGAAAGCCTGCATGTAGAGCCAATCGCCGGCCAGCACGCACTTGGAGTTTCCCCATTGCGTGTTGGCGGCCGGACGGCCACGTCGGGTCTGGGCCTCGTCGATGATGTCGTCGTGGACGAGGGTGGCGGTGTGAATGATTTCCACCACCGCACCCAGCTTGATCGCGCCTCGTCCCGGATAATTGAAAAGCCTGGCAGACAGCAACAGCAGCATCGGGCGAATGCGCTTGCCACCTCCGCTGCGCAGATATTCGCCAATCTCAGTGATGGCTTCCACGCCCGAAACGGTGTCCCGCCCGAACTCGCGCTCAATGGCAGAGAGATCGCCGCGCAGTAGTTCGAAGATTTCTTTTCCGTTGATAGTGGCCGGCGTGCTCAATCAGTTCGTCCCAAGCTAACCCAGACAAGAGTTTTAATTTGTTCTGTAGTTCGTGAACTGCGTATCAATGCCAAAATCCTGCGCGCGGAGAAGCGCGATGATTTCCTGTAACGAATCGCGATCTTTGCCGCTCACCCGCACCAGATCTCCCTGGATGGACGCGTTCACTTTCTTTTTCGAATCCTTGATGACCTTCACGATCTGGCGCGCCTTCTCGATCGGGATGCCCTGCTGCATAGTGATCTTCTGCTTCACCGTACTTCCCGCGGCAGGCTCCACCGGTCCATACGTCAAGCCCTTGAGCGAGACGCCGCGCTTGACCAGTTTCTGCTGAAAGATCTCGGTGACCGCCTTCAGTTTGTACTCGTCAATCGAGTGCAGATTGATGGCATCTTTACCCTCGAGCTCGATGTTCGACTTCGAATCCTTCAGGTCGAAACGGGTATGGATCTCCTTCAGGGCCTGCTGCATGGCATTTGAAACTTCCTGCAGGTCGAGTTTGCTCACGATGTCAAATGTGTTCTCTGGCATAGATCGCTTCTAGTTAAGATTACACAGCCCCAGCAAAAGATGCTCTTAACAAGCTAAATGGAGTTGAGCTTTTCGTGAAGTGAAAAGAAACGATAAAAATTTGCCGCAGTCTGCAAGCCCACATCTTCAGCCGTAAGTCCGCGTAGTTCGCCAACCTGGCGTGCCACCTCCTTCACGAACGAAGGCTCATTGCGTTTGCCGCGATGTGGTACGGGCGCCAGAAATGGCGAATCCGTTTCAATCAGTATGCGGTCGAGGGGCACTTGGTTTGCGGCCTCGCGAATCTGCTGCGCCTTTGGGAAGGTGACGTTTCCAGCAAAAGAAATCATGAACCCCATGTCGAGGGCCTGCGTGGCATGCGCCCAGGTTCCGGTGAAGCAGTGCAGTATCCCGCCCAGTCCACATGGTGCCCAGTGCTCGCGTAACAACGCGAGACAGTCCTGCCACGCATCTTCAGTATTGCCGGAAGGGCGGCAGTGGATCACGATCGGCAGTTTGGCTGCCTGAGCCAGTCGCAATTGTTTCAGGAATACCTGCTGTTGTAGATCCCGTGGCGAATGGTCATAGAAATAATCGAGGCCAATCTCACCCCAGGCGATGACCTTGGGCGATTTTGCCAGTCGGGCCATTTCGTCAAAATCGGTGTCGCAGGCGAGTTTGGCTTCGTGCGGATGAATTCCAACCGTCGCGTAAAGAAACTCGTGCCGCTCGGCGAGTTGGATGGCGCAGTCGAGCGACCCAGGTCCGCTCCCGCTGCCGATGGCGAGAATAGTTTCAACGCCAGAATCCTGAGCGCGCTGCAGCACCGACGCGCGGTCCGCATCGAACTGCTCCATTTCGAGATGTGCGTGGGAATCGACAAACATACAATCGCCAGATGCTCTTGTGACGACAGGCGAATTGCCCGTTCAAGACTGGCCTACCCCAATCCAAAAGGCCGGCTCTATTTCAGTCTCGTCCCCACCGGAACATCTTCGAGGAAGCCCGCCAGCACAGCTTTTCCGCCCTCCGGCGATGCAGCTACGATCATGCCATTCGATTCCAGCCCCCGGAGCTTCCGTGGCGCGAGGTTGGCCACGATCACTACTTTGCGTCCAATCAACGACTCCGGCGCGTACGACTCAGCGATTCCGGCGACAACCTGTCGAACTTCGGTGCCCAAATCGACTTCCAGGCGCAGCAACTTATCCGCGCCTTTCACTTTTTCGGCGGTTCTGACTTGGCCGACCCGAAGTTCAATCTTCGCAAAATCATCAATGCTGATTTTGCCGTCGGGTACGGATGCGGGTGGCTTCTCGACGGGCACCGCTGCCGCCGTCGGCGCGGCAATAGGCAGTGTCGTCTCAGGCTGTGCTTCGATGGTGCTCGATCCGCTTCGTTGTTGCTCTTCCATACTCTGCATCCTTTCGGCTGCACTCTTGTCGGCGCGCGGAAATACGGGCTCAACGTTGCCCAACTTGGCGCCTAGTTGAAGCTGTCCCCACTTCAACTCCGACAAAGGAAACTTTCGAATGTCGCCCAGGCCGAGTTGCGCCCAGATCCGCGCAGTCGCATCGGGAATCACCGGATGCGCCAATGCTGTCACGATGCGCAGCGCTTCGGCACTGGTGTAAAGAATCGTCGCCAACCGCGAGCGACTCTCTTCATCCTGTTTCTCACCCAGCGCCCAAGGTTCGTTATCGACAATATATTTGTCGACTGCCGCGACCAGGCTCCACGCAACTTCCAACGCGCGCGAGAACTGGTATTGATCGAACAGTACGCTGCACTCCGCGATCACCCTCCGCGCACTTTCGGCAACCGCGCCGTCTCCGGCTCTTTGCGAGACAACTGCCGAAGGATAGGGCACCTCACCGCGAAAATATCTGGTAATCATGGTCAAGGTGCGGCTGGCGAGGTTGCCGAGACCGTTGGCCAGATCGGCGTTATAGCGCTGCACCAGCGCGTCGAAAGAAAAAGATCCGTCCTGCCCGAACACAACCTCGCGCAGAAGAAAGTAGCGCAACGCGTCCGCACCAAGCACATCGAGAATGGTCTCGGTACGCACGATGTTTCCGCGCGACTTCGACATCTTGCTTTCTTCGAACAACAGCCAACCGTGGGCGACGATGCTCTTCGGTACCGGAAGCTCAGCAGCCATCAGAAACGCAGGCCAGTACACGCAATGAAAGCGGACTATTTCTTTGCCGATCATCTGCAAGTCCGCCGGCCAGTATTTCTGAAACGCTTCGCGAGCGCCTTCGTGCGACGATCCGTAGCCGATGGCCGTGATGTAGTTCGCGAGCGCATCGAGCCACACGTAGATCACGTGCTTGGGATCGTCCGGAACTGGGATGCCCCAGGAAAACGTCGAGCGGCTGATGGATAAGTCCCGCAATCCCGAGCGCACGAACGACATCACTTCATTTCGCCTCGTCTCGGGGCGGATGAAGTCGGGTCGTTCGTTGTACAGTTGCAGTAGCCGGTTCTGAAATGAGGAGAGCTTGAAGAAATAATTCTCTTCCTTCACCGTTTCCGTCGGCCGCCCGCACTCCGGACAGGGCGCGCCGGGACCAACCGCATCCACGTAGAGTTCATCGAACACGCAATACTGGCCGGTGTAAGTGCCTTTATAGATATGGCCGTTATCGCGAAGCCGCCGGAAGAGTTCCTGCACGCGCCGTTTGTGGCGATCCTCGGTGGTTCGGATGAAGTCGTCGTTGGTAATCCCCATTCGCTTCCACAATGCCCGGAACTGCGCCGAGACCTCATCGGTAAACTCTTGCGGAGTTTTGCCCGCGGCTTGTGCCGCCCGTTCAATTTTCTGTCCGTGTTCGTCGGTGCCGGTGAGGAAAAAGGTGTCTGCTCCCAACATGCGCTGGCGGCGGGCTACTGCGTCGCAAGCAATGGTGGTGTAAGCGTGTCCGATATGTGGACGCGCGTTAACGTAGTAAATAGGAGTCGTGATGTAGAACTTCTTGCTCATTTGTACATTTCAAGCAACACAAACTAATCGCGTGGTCTCTGTGAACCTTTTGTGTCTTTGGTGGTCGACGACTGTCTCAGCGTTGGCCGTTTATACAGAGCTGCAGCGCTTCCTGCATTACGTTCTTCAGCGGCACACGATGCTCGATTGCAATCCGGCGGCAATCCTCGTACTCCGGAGCATAGTTCGTGATCGCGCCGTTGATACTCGCGACCTTCAACCGGACATCGCCCCAGCGAGTCGCTACCGTCACCCATTTTCGGGCAAGGGCTTTACGCTGTTCCTCGCGTTGCCGCACGCCAAGCGTTGATGTTTCCGTGAAAACCAGACGCGTCAATTTCGATGCGTCCTCCGTCCGGCATAGGACGGTTAGCAGCATGCCTGGCCGATTCTTCTTCATCTGCACAGGCATTACGAATGCATCCAGCGCGCCCTCCTCAAGCAGGCGGTCGATCACATAGCCGAAAACCTGTGGATTCAAATCGTCGATATTGGCTTCGAGCACGGTGATCGTTTCGGACGAGATGTCGGCCGAAAGTTCGGGCTGAGTTTCGCCGATCGTAATCCGGACCACATTCACCTGTCCCTCAAAGTCGCGTGTTCCGGCTCCGTAGCCGGCAGTTACAATTTTCATCGGCGGGAATGACGCAAACCGTTTTGCCAGCGTTTTGATGATTGCCGCCCCGGTCGGCGTAACCAGTTCAGCTTGAATGCCAGACGAATATATGGGAGCGTCTTTCAACAATTCGAGTGTCGCTGGCGCCGGCACCGGCAAAGTTCCGTGGGCGCATTGAACCGTGCCTCCGCCCACGTTCAGCGGCGAACATACGATTTCGTCGACCCCCAGCGCCTCGGCGCCAACCGCGGCGCAAACAATATCCACCATCGCATCGATAGCCCCGACTTCATGAAAATGGATCTCTTCAATGTTGGTGTCGTGGATCTTGGCCTCGGCCGCGCCGAGCGCCTCGAAAATAGCGATCGCGGTCTTTCTTGCGCCCTCGCTGATCGCCGCTTTGCGAATAATGTCGCAAATCTCACTCAATCCTCGGCCATGTTCCTGCGAATGACCGCGCCCCGCAGGATGGTCATGTTCGTGTGACGTCTCCTCCGGCTGCGGCGCGGAAGCAACTGCAGTTCGCCCGGGCACCGGGCCCTGCAATGCGTAATTGTGTTCCAGCAACGCAACGGGATCCCCCAGATGCGAGTGTTCGTGCTCATGTTCCTCGTGTCCGTGAGTATGAGGATGGGCATGGTCGATATGATTGTGAGGCGCGTGCCCCGATTGCTGTGCCTTCTGCTCCCAATAGATCTCGCGCGGCAGATCCTTCTCTCCGTTTGAATAAACATCCACTTTGGTTGCGCTAATTCCGTTTCGCTTGACGCGCGAAATCTCCAACCGCGCTCCGACGTTTAGCGCCGCGACCGTCTGTTCCAAAAGTTCCGGAGGCACTCCGGCGTCGACCAGCGCGCCCAGGAACATGTCGCCGCTTATGCCGGAAAAACAGTCGAGGTAGGCTATTCGCATA
>Ga0209415_10007515_pt1 | contig 19026 bp, 14 predicted proteins | sample PeaSoiSIISIP2007_FD_187696 | JGI IMG/M metagenome (GOLD analysis project Ga0209415, IMG submission 187696) | Peat soil microbial communities from Weissenstadt, Germany - SII-SIP-2007 (SPAdes) (version 2) | ecosystem: Environmental > Terrestrial > Soil > Wetlands > Peat | place: Germany...
TCGCAATATTGTCGTTGGCGTGGAACCGCTCGTTGGCCTTACGAATCCGGTCGCGGATCCTGCGCGACACCGGAATGCCGGGATCGTCTTCCAGGGTAGGCGGCTTGCTGGGCGTTTTGCTTTTCATGGGCTTACCGTTGAATCCTGAATTATTCCCACTCGATCGTTAACGAGGTCGCAAGACCATTGTAAATACTGATCTTTTCGTCAGCGAGAGCATTTTTGCACGACCTGTGTGTTGGCGCCGCTGGGCGAATTTTTGCTGGCCGGCGAGCCGCGTTCGGAGCGAAGGAAAATCGGTGGGATGCGATGCAGGTGCCTGAAAACCCTTATGGATACTGGGTTCAGGAGGTCAGACGTAGCCAATCATCTCCCGCGAAAGGTGACCATCGACGTGTTTGTCCAACAAGATCCACCGGTGCGATACTGGGCTTGGCGGTCATCGTTCCTTCTCCTTGACAGGTTGTAGGTTCGCAAAGCCAACCTTATCCCAGAACTGCGACGATCGGCCCCGGAAAGGGGGTTGGTCTCGCCTTCGTCACGAAAGCGTGGACGACAGCCCTTTTGCACTAGTTGCCACCTGAAAAAGGATAGAAGATCTGCCCCGGACCGCAGCGGGGCGTATACCACTGGAGAACTCGAATGGATGACCAACTTCGCGCCGCCGCGCTTGAGTATCACCGGCTGCCGACCGCCGGCAAAATCTCGGTCACTCCCACCAAGGAACTCGTCAATCAGCGCGACTTGGCGCTGGCCTACTCAACCGCTCGCGCGCGAGGCACGTAATCGGCTACGGGCGAGCAAACTATTCATCACGGAGAACTGTGCATAACGGCCAATCAGTGTCCTTCGCGAGTGTCCGTTGTCGGGCAGCGTGAGGCCACTTACGCATAACGGTTGCAGTTGTTTCTTGAATCCGCCGTGGGCGAAGTAAATTTACGCGCATGAGATATTTGGTAAGTGGCAAGCCGGTTGCCTTGTAAAACGCATCCAGGTCGCCAAGATCGTCGAACACTGCTGCCTCGTTGAAATCCTGAGTGCGGGCGTAGCTGTTGATGATGATGATGTAAGTCATGATGCTCGCGGCCAGGCTAGAGCGCAGGCCGCTATTGGAGTCTTCCAGCGCGATGCATTCAGCCGGGGCGAGGCCGAGGTCATTCGGCACCTAGTGGTAAATGTCCGGTGCGGGCTTCTTGTGCAGCACGATGTCGCCACAACCGAGGCTGGCAAAATAGCTTTGCCAATCCCTGCCAAGCTCTACTTCGAGAAGTGTAGCGATGTTCTCCGGCGAGGTGGTAGCACCCTCGACTCTTTCGATGAGCATGCGAGCACCTCCTTCAAACACCGGCGCCAGGCTAGCGCGGCAGGTTGTGGCCGGCCGGCACGTTCAGACGCCGGCTGCGGACGACCTGGTGCGGACGAAACAAGAACCCGATCGTGGCAAATCCGCTCCAAACGTGCACCAGACGGCTAAACGGAAACAGCAGAAAGATTGTCATGCCGAGAATGAGATGCAGTTTGTATGGCCAGTCCAGCGCAATGAGACCCACCGCGTTGGGGCGGAAGGTGACGATGCCCTGCGCCCAGTCTGCCAGTGCAAGCATTGAGCTGCCATCGGCATGTTCGAGCGATATGGGCAGCGTGATCAGCCCGATAGTCAGTTGCACCCATAGGATCACAAGTATCGCGATATCGGTTCGGTGGCTTGTCAGCCGGATGCGCGGATCGAACAGGCGCCGGTACAGCAACAGGCTCAGACCGATGAAGCAGATGAAACCGGCAATGCCGCCGGAAAAAATGGCGACAAGTTGGTTGTTTTGCGGCGAGATGAAGTCCTCGTAGACCGCGTGCGGTGTCAGCAGTCCGGCAAAGTGGCCGAAGAACAGGAACAAAATGCCGACATGGAACAGGTTGCTGCCCCACCGCAGTGTGCCCCGGCGCAGGAGCTGCGACGAGTCGCTTTTCCAGGTGTACTGATCGCGGTCGAAGCGGGCCAGGCTGCCCATGAAGAACACCGCCAGACAGATGTAAGGGTAGACGGTGAAGGCGAAATTGTGCAGATAAGTTTGCAGGGCGCTCATGCCGTGGCTCCCGGATCCGCGGCTCGGCGGACGAGGTGGATTGGTTGTGCCTGGCCGGGCCTGGTCTGGCCCTTGGACGAGCAGCCGTCGAACACGGGCGGTTCGGCCCAGCTCTCCTCCAGCGACTCTTGGGCGAGCGGAGTGACCGGCCGCGACTCTTCACCGGCCAGTTCCAACAGTGCGGCAAGCACGCTGGCGTAGGCACTTTCGCGCTGGCGCAGCGCACCAAAAATTGCATTGAAGATGTGTGCCATCTCGGCCAGAAAGGCGCGTGCCTCGCGCGGCGGCTGGGTCGAGACGAATTCGAGCACCACTGGTAAGTAGTCGGGAAGTTCGCCCGCCTCGAGGACCAGGCCCGCCTTCTCGTAGGTCTGGCCAAGATCGACCATCGCCGGACCTCGCTCGCGCGAGTCGCCGTGGACATGCTCGAACACGTGCAGGGAGGTCGCGCGACCACGGTCGAACAATTCGACATAGTCGGCCTCGGCGTCGAGCGGCTCGGTGCGTGCCAGCGCGTCGATCAAGGTGTCGAGTTCGATCCGGCGCGACTGGGAAATTGCGCATTCTTCATGCAGGAGAACTTTCATTTCCAACAGGTAGCCTCGGATGCTTGCGTCGGGGTAATTGAGTAGCGCGGCCAGAACGCGCAGGCTCTTCGCCATCGGTCGGGGCGAGCTTGGTGCGAACATGTTCAAACCTCCACCTTGATGGGAATCGTGCGCTTTTTCTCGCTGCCGAAGAGGCTGGTCTCGCCGGTACCTTCCGAGCAGCCGTTGCCGAAGCTGAAGCCGCAGCCCCCGCGAACGTTAAACGTGTTTTCAGCATATTCGCGGTGGGTCGTGGGGATCACGAACCGGTCCTCGTAGTTGGCAATTGCCATGAGTTGATACATCTCCACCACCTCGGCCTGGTTGATCCCGACCTGCTTCAGAACGGTTTCGTTGATCCTCCCATGGACATTCTTTGCGCGCTGGTACGCGCGCATCGCCAGCATGCGTTCGAGCGCACGCACGACCGGCACGGTGTCGCCTGAGGTAAGCAGATTGGCCAGGTACTTGACCGGAATGCGCAGCTGGTTGACGTCCGGAATGTCCCCGTTGCACCCCACGTGACCAGCATTGGCTGCCGCGCTGATCGGCGACAGCGGCGGAACGTACCAGACCATCGGCATCGTTCGGTATTCGGGATGCAGCGGCAGCGCCACCTTCCATTGCACCGCCATCTTGTAAACCGGGCTGTTGCGCGCAGCTTCCATCCACTTGTCGGAGATACCGTCAATTCGTGCCTGCTCGACCACCTTCGGATCATTGGGATCGAGGAAAATGTCGAGCTGCCCCTGGTATAGGTTGCGGTCGTGCTCGACACTGGCTGCCTCCTCGATGCGGTCGGCGTCGTACAACAGCACACCTAAATACCGGATCCGGCCGACGCAGGTTTCGCTGCAAACCGTTGGCTGGCCGGCTTCTATTCGCGGGTAGCAAAAAATGCATTTCTCGGCTTTGCCGCTCTTCCAGTTGTAGTAGATTTTCTTGTACGGGCAGCCGCTCACGCACATGCGCCAGCCGCGGCACTTATCCTGGTCGATCAGCACGATGCCGTCTTCCTCGCGCTTGTAAATTGAGCCCGACGGACACGAAGCGACGCATGCAGGGTTCAGGCAATGCTCGCAAAGCCTGGGCAGGTACATCATGAAAGTGTTTTCGAACTGGCCGTAGATCTCCTTTTGGACGTCGTCGAAGTTCCTGTCTTTACTGCGCTTGGAGAATTCACCGCCGAGGATCTCTTCCCAGTTCGGACCCCAGACGATCTTGTCCATCTGCTTACCGGTAATCAGGCTGCGCGGGCGCGCCGTCGGGGTGGCTTTCATCTCCGGCGCGGACTGCAGGTGCCCATAGTCGAAGGTGAAGGGCTCGTAATAGTCGTCGATCTCGGGCAGCTTGGGGTTGGCGAAGATGCGCATCAGCAGCTTCCACTTCGCCCCTTGACGCGGCTGAATGGAGCCGTCGGCGTTGCGAACCCAGCCGCCGCTCCATTTGTCCTGGTTCTCCCATTCCATCGGGTAGCCGATTCCGGGCTTGCTCTCGACGTTGTTGAACCAGGCGTACTCCATGCCGGGGCGGCTGGTCCAGACGTTCTTGCAGGTCACGGAACATGTGTGGCAGCCGATGCATTTGTCCAGATTGAGCACCATGCCGATTTGAGCGCGGATCTTCATGCAACTTCTCCCTGAGCTTGCACGGGGCGGATTAGATTTTCGGCAACTGGTGTGTCGAGCCAGTCGATCTTGTTCATCTTGCGCACGACGACGAACTCGTCGCGGTTGGTGCCAATCGTTCCGTAGTAGTTAAAGCCGTAGCTGAGCTGCGCGTAGCCGCCAATCATGTGGGTGGGTTTTAGAACGATGCGCGTAACCGAGTTGTGGATGCCGCCACGCATGCCGGTGATCTCGGACCCGGGCGTATTCACGATCTTCTCCTGCGCGTGGTACATCATCACCATGCCGGGCTTGACGCGTTGGCTGACCACCGCGCGCGCCGCGATCGCGCCGTTGAGGTTGAACAGCTCGATCCAGTCGTTGTCGACGATGCCGGCCCGCTTTGCGTCGTCCTCGCTGAGCCACACGCAGGGCCCGCCGCGGCTTAACGTGAGCATGAGCAGGTTGTCGGTGTAGGTCGAGTGGATTCCCCATTTCTGGTGCGGCGTTATGAAGTTCAGCGCTATCTCGCGATTGCCATTTGGCTTGATTCCGTGGATGCCGGCCGTTGCCTTGAGGTCAATCGGCGGACGGTAACTGCTGAAGCCTTCGCCGAACGCGATCATCCACGGGTGATCCAGGTAGAACTGCTGGCGGCCGGTCAGCGTGCGCCATGGAATCAATTCGTGGACATTGGTGTAACCGGCGTTGTAGGAAACGTTTTCGCTCTCGATGCCGCTCCAGGTGGGCGAGCTGATGATTTTGCGCGGTTGCGCCTGGATGTCACGGAAGCGTATCTTTTCATCCTCGCGGTGCACCGCGAGGTGCGTGTGGTCGCGCCCAGTCTGCTTGCCCAATGCCTCCCAGGCCTTGACCGCCACATGGCCGTTTGTCTCAGGTGCCAGCATGAGTACTACCTCGGCCGCATCGATGTCGGTCTCGATCTTGGGCATACCGCAGGTCACGCCTTCGGCGGTGACGACCCCGCTGAGTTCACCGAGTTGTCGGACTTCCGTCTGCGTATTCCAGGTAATGCCCTTGCCGCCATTGCCCGCCTTGCCCATCAGGGGCCCAAGCGCGGTGAAGCGCTTGTAGACATTGGGATAGTCGCGCTCTACCACCTGCAGGTTCGGCGCGGTCTTTCCAGGAATCAGGTCGCACTCGCCACGCTTCCAGTCCTTGACTTCGAATGGCTGGGCCAGCTCCGACGGACTGTCGTGCATGAGTGGTGTCAACACAAGTTCGCGTTCGACACCCAGATGGCCGACGCAGCTCTCGCTGAATGTTTTCGCAAAACCCATGTAGATGTCCCAATCGCTGCGGGATTGCCAGGCCGGGTCCGCTGCTGTGGAAAGCGGATGGATGAATGGGTGCATGTCGCTCGTATTGAGATCGTTCTTCTCGTACCAGGTGGCGGTTGGCAGCACGATGTCGCTGTACAGGCAGGTCGTGCTCATGCGAAAGTCGAGCGTGACCAGCAGATCGAGCTTGCCCTCTGGTGCTTTTTCGTGCCAAACGACCTCTTCGGGTCTCGCTTTCTCGGCACCCAGATCCTTTCCTTGCACGCCGTTGCTCGTGCCGAGCAGGTGTTTAAGGAAGTATTCGTGCCCCTTGCCCGACGATCCCAACAGGTTGGAGCGCCACACGAACATGTTGCGCGGCCAGTTGTCCGGATGATCCGGGTCGATGCAGCTCATTTTCAGCGAACCGTCCCGCAGCGCCCTGACCGCGTAGTCCTTCGGGTCGACGCCCGCGGCTTGGGCATCGCGTACCACCTGCAAGGGATTCGTCTGCAACTGGGGTGCGCTTGGTAGCCACCCCATGCGCTCGGCACGGACGTTGTAGTCGATCATGCTGCCACCGTATGTTTTCCGATCGGCCAGCGGCGAGAGCACTTCGTCCATTCCCAGTTTCTCGTAGCGCCACTGGTCGGTGTGTGCGTAAAAAAAGCTCGTGCTGTTCGTTTGACGTGGCGGGCGGATCCAGTCGAGGGCGAAAGCTAACGCGGTCCAGCCGGTCTGCGGCCGCAGCTTTTCCTGACCCACGTAGTGCGCCCAGCCGCCACCGCTCTTGCCGATGCAACCGCATAGCATCAGCATGTTGATTACGCCCCGGTAGTTCATGTCGCTGTGGTACCAGTGGTTCATCGCGGCGCCGATGATCACCATGGATCTACCCTGCGTCTTGTGCGCGTTCTCGGCGAACTGACGCGCCACCGAGATCAGCTGTGCGCGTGGCGTGCCGGTGATGCGCTCCTGCCAAGCTGGCGTGTAGGGCATATCGTCGTCGAAACCGGTGGCGGCCAGCTCGCCACTCAGCCCGCGTGCAACGCCGTAGTTTGCTACTTGCAGGTCAAAGACTGTTGCGACAAGCGTCTCGCGCTTTTCGCCGGCCTTGCCCAGAGCGATGCGCCGCACCGGCACGGTGCGCACGAGCACGTCGGTTTGCTGGTTATTCGGGAAGTGCTCGCTCACAACGCCGCCGAAATACGGGAATGCAATTTTTGCCGTCTGCGTGCTCGGAGATTCGCCTTCGAGTACCGAAAGCTTGAGTTTTACTTCATGTCCGTGGCGCGCTTCCTTGGCCTCAAGATTCCACTGGCCTTGATCCGCCCTCCCTTCGGATCCCCAGCGAAATCCAATTGCTCCATTGGGCAATACCACTTTGCCGGTTTCGTCGAAAGCGACCGTCTTCCATTCCGGATTGTTGGCCTGGCCCAGATTGCCGTTAAAGTCCGATGCGCGAACATAACGGTCCGGCACGTTAATCACTTCGCCGCTGGGAAGGGTGTGCTCCTTGAGCATCACCAGCATTGGCATGTCGGTATAGCGGCGTACGTAATCGTCGAAGTAGGGGCTGCGTACGCGTCCGCCGTCAGGGAAATAGAACTCCTTGAGGATCACGTGGCCCATCGCCATCGCGACCGCCGCATCCGTTCCCTGCTTCGGATTCATCCAGACGTCGGCCAGCTTCGCGACCTCGGAGTAATCCGGCGTGACCGCCACCGTCTTCGCACCCTTGTAACGCACCTCGGTGAAGAAGTGCGCGTCGGGGGTGCGCGTCTGCGGCACGTTAGAGCCCCAGGCGATGAGGAAGCTGGAGTTGTACCAGTCGGCCGATTCGGGTACATCGGTCTGTTCACCCCAGACCTGCGGGCTGCTCGGCGGTAGGTCGCAGTACCAGTCGTAGAAGCTCATGCACACGCCGCCGATCAGGCTAAGGTAACGTGTGCCAGCGGCGTAGCTGACCATGGACATGGCTGGGATCGGCGAGAAACCGACGATGCGGTCAGGACCGTATTTCTTGATCGTATAGACGTTGGCAGCGGTGACGATCTCGTTGATTTCGTCCCAGGTCGAGCGCACGAAACCGCCTAGGCCCCGCACCTGCTGGTAGTTGCGTCGCTTTGCGTCGTCTTCGACGATCGATGCCCACGCGTCGACCGGGTTGTGTGTGATGCGCGCCGCGCGCCAGCTCTTCAGAAGGCGGCCACGCACCAGCGGGTACTTGAGGCGGTTCGCGCTGTACAGGTACCAGCTGTAGCTCGCACCGCGCGCGCAGCCCCGCGGTTCGTGGTTGGGCATGTCCCAGCGGGTGCGCGGATAGTCGGTTTGCTGCGTCTCCCAGGTGACGAGGCCGCCCTTGACGTAGATTTTCCACGAGCAGGACCCAGTGCAGTTCACGCCGTGCGTGGAGCGCACGATTTTGTCGTGGGCCCAGCGGTTTCGATATGCGTCCTCCCAGGTCCGGTCTTCGCCGGTTGTGACTCCATGGTTGCCAGAGAACGCTTCCCTCGGCTGAGAGAAGTAGTTGAGTCGATCGAGGAAATGGCTCATGGAGTGTCTCCGGGAAGCGGTAGCTCAGGGGTTCTTCACGTATGCGTTTGGTCGGAGGTAGAACCACCAGTTCAGCGCTAGGCACAGGGCATAGAACATCGCAAAACCGTACATCGCGATTTGGGGCGTGCCGACCTTGATCTGGGCGCCAATCACCACCGGGGCGATGAATGCCCCGTACGCGGCCACCGCCGACGTCCAGCCAAGAACGGGCCCGGCCTGCTGGCGGTCGAAGATTGCGCCAATGGTGCGAAAGGTGGATCCGTTACCGATACCGCTAGCGGTAAACAGCACCACAAACAGGCTCATGAAGACGAGGAAGTAATCCTCCGGGGTGGCCGATTGGTACGCGAGCAACATCACATAGCCCACGGCGGCCGAGGCGACCACCATGACCACCGAGATGATCTGGGTGACAATCGAACCACCGACCTTGTCAGAAATCCAGCCCCCGAGCGGACGCACCAGCGCACCGACGAAGGGACCGATCCACGCATAGGTCAATGCCGAAGGCGCGTTTGGATTTTTGAGTGTGTGTTGCATCAGCCCTGCCGCGTTGGGTACATGGCTGATACCGAAGATCACCGTTATCGAAAGTGGCAACGCCATCGAGAACCCGATGAACGAGCCGAAAGTCACAATGTAGAGTAGGGTCATCGACCAAGTGTGCTTATTGCCGAAGATCTGAAACTGCGTCGCGAGGTTCTCCTTCATCGTGCCAAAGGCGGTGAGCTTCAGAACCAGCAACGTGCCGGTGATGATGAGCGGCATCGCTGCCCACATGTTCAGCAGGCCCAGTCCGCTCGGCGCCGGCAGGTAAAGGTAAAGACCGATGCCGGCGGGCACGAAGGACAGCGTGTAGAGCCAGATGATCTTGAGAAAGGCTGCGATCGTTCCCCCCGTGTTGGGCGAGACGGTTTTCAGGTTGTTCATGCCGAACCAGCAAAAGCCAGCCAGCGGCACCAGCGAGAGAAGCCAGGCAAAGCCCGCATTTTGGATATACGTCGGCGTTCCGGCCTTGATCTTTCCCAAGATCCAACCGCTGTCCTTCACGAGCGTCATCGGTTCACCTCCAAAGGCGCCGAAGATGCCAATCGTCATTACCAGCGGAATGACAATCTGCATGCTCGTCACGCCGAAGTTGCCAAGCCCGGCGTTTAGCCCCAGCGCAGTGCCTTGCAGCCGTTTCGGGAAAAAGGTGCTGATGTTCGACATGGAACTTGCAAAATTGCCGCCACCCACGCCGGACCAAAGCGCCATCAGCTGGAACGCCCACAGCGGCCAGTCCTTGTGCTGCAGCACGATGCCCGTTCCCATGGCCGGAGCGAGGAGCATCGCAGTGGTGAGGAAGATGGTGTTGCGTCCGCCCGCCAACCGGATCAGAAACGCCGCCGGGATACGCATCGTGGCGCCGGCCAACCCGGAAATGGCGGTAAGTGTGAACAGCTCGCCCTGGCTGAACGGAAAGCCAAGATTGAGCATCTGCACCGTGATGATTCCCCACATGCCCCAGATCGCGAAGCCACATAACAGACTAGGTATCGAGATCCACAGGTTGCGGTAGGCGATGCGCTTGCCAGTGACATTCCAGAAGGTCGGGTCTTCCGGGCGCCAATCGACGATATCGCCGCTGCCCGCTGCTGACGGCACGGCATTGTCAGCCGTTGCCTTTACGCTGGTGTTCATTGAGGTTCCTGACAAAGGGCAATGCGAGTCAGCTTTCCGAGCCGAGCGTTCCGGCAAGTTCTGCGGAGAGTTGCGTGCGACGAACCTCGGTCCAGTACATCCAGATAAGCGACACCCAGACCATGCCGTACATCGGCATGAAGACGCTAGGGCGGTCGCCCGTATTGAACACGGGCACACCGAACAGGTTCGGAAGGAAAAAGCTGGCCATGCCGCCGGATAGAGCCACGATTCCGCTGACCATGACGATGCTCGCGGTATACTCGTCGCTGAAGCATTTGAAGACACTGGCTTTGCCGAAGGCGATGGCAGTAAACGGCAGGACCGACGCGGCGCGTCGGGCGAACTTGCTTCTGACGAATCGTTTCACCTGGTCTTCTACGAGGGCATACATCGACAGCGAGTCCCCAAAAAAAAGGGGGCAAGGAAGTTGCAGGCCGTTTAAAGATATATAAAATATACTGGTTACAATTTTCCTCGATCGCGGCTGGAGTTCCTTGACCTACGACAAGCCATCGCACCGAGTAGGAGTACTCCCGACCATATGTGTATCGTGGAAAAGGATGCTCGGCAATTAGTAACCGCGAGGGGGCGCTTCCCAGGCTGTACCGAAAGTTCGTTACGCCGATTCCATAGGTGCACGACCGCATTGATGAAACGCCACAACGAGGTGAAATTGCATGCGACGATTGACCTTGTTGTTGTCAAGTCGGGGATCGGAAGTCGTACATGACCCCAATGGATTCCAAGTCTGCTTAGGGCGCCAAGTTCAAGGCGCTAAGCCTCCGGAAAAAATGGCGTTCGGTGCAATCCCGGCCGATCGCCAATGCGCCGGTAATGGTACCGGCGGGGGTCCTTTATCAGACCCAAGGGCAGATCCACGTACAGCTTGCCGCCGTCCTTGTGCACCGATCGGGTGGTCAACAACTGGCCGGTATGCCTGGTCTATCCGGTCTTCATGGACCAGGGAAAGCCTTCATAGTGCGGGCACCGCAAGCGCTCTGGGACGATCACATCGAGGCTCGTGTCCAGGACTTCCCCCGCGGCATATCCGAAGATCGTCTTGGCGCCGTGCTTCCAGATCCGAATCCGCCCGTGGGGATCGACGAAGATGACGCCGTATAGCGCCTGCTCCACGATGGCCCGGAACCGTTTCAGACGAGGTCAAATCCGGCACATTTTGTAATCGCTCCCTCGGATTTCTACTTCAGGGATAAGAGCTTGCGGCGCAGACCCACTAGATGATCGAGGCATCGACCGACCTTATCCGGCATCTGACCTCTACGCGGCGCTCATCGATCTCACCGTGCAGCGCTGAACCAATCCGGTCGCTTCACATCGCGAAATCAACGACACAATACCGTGCTGCGTCACTTGCAGGCGCTCCGCGAGTTTGCCTACCGTCGCCCATTCCCTCCGTGGAAAGCCCTGAACATAAGCATCAGCCGGTACTGCAACATGGTGATGCCCGTCTCACGCGTCACGTCCTCGCCTAAGCGCAGAAACCGCCTCAACTGGTAGCGGAAATTTGCAAGAGTTTCGATATCCGCTTTTTCGAGGTTCGCTCCGAACTTTGAACATAGTCGGTGCGGACTGTGCCCGGTGCAATTTCGTCATTGTGCTATTTATATCAAAGTATGATACAAATACGCTTTTCAAAATTTCGCCCTCGCGATGGAAGAGCGAGCTACCCCATGATCACTACGGCACTGACCGACATGTTCGATTTGAGACATCCCATCGTGCTTGCACCCATGGGCGGCGTCTCGGGCGGAAATTTGGCCGCCACCGTCTCGAACGCCGGGGGACTGGGTCTGGTCGGCGGGGGCTACGGGGATGCCGGCTGGTTGCGCACCGAGTTATCGCGAGCAAGGGATGAGACGGACCGGCCTTGGGGCGTAGGGTTAATTACATGGTCGATCAAGCCAGCCGTTCTCGAGTTGGCACTCAGCTATCACCCTGCTGCTCTCATGCTCTCTTTCGGCGACCCTCGTGCCTATGCTCAAACGATTAAGTCCGCCGGATGCAAGTTAATCTGCCAGATTCAGGACTTGGAGCAGGCTCGAGTTGCCTGCGAGGCCGGTGCCGATCTCATCGTCGCCGAAGGCACGGAAGCCGGTGGGCACGGGGGTGTGCGGGCCACGCTGCCGCTGGTCCCGGCCGTGGTTGACGCGGTGGCCCCTACGCCCGTCATTGCCGCGGGCGGGATTGGCGACGGCCGCGGCTTGGCGGCCGCGCTGATGCTGGGCGCCCACGGCGCCTTGCTCGGTACCCGGTTCTACGCGTCTTCGGAAGCCTTGGGCCAGGATGAGGCGAAACGACGCATCGTTGCTGCCACGGGAAGCGACACCGCACGCACGAGGGTATTCGACATCGTCCGCGATTATGCATGGCCTGTGCACCATCTTGGCCGCGCCCTTCGCAATCGCTTCATGGACCATTGGGAGAATCGCGAAAGCGATCTAGCGGCGGCTCTGAAAATGGAGCGCATTGCGTATCGAGCTGCCGTTTCTGTCGGCAACTACGAGATTGCGGTCGTCTGGGCTGGCGAGGTCGTCGATTTGATAAACAGCATCGAGAGCGCCGCAACGCTCGTTGCGCGGATCAGCGCGGAGGCGGAAATGCAATTGCGGACGGTAAGCAGGCTAGTTCAATATGAATAGGCTCACGCAAAGGGTTCTGTGCGCGCGGACCTGCTGCCGGGCTCGCGCCAGAAGGAGCGCACTCTTGGACAATCCGGACGAGATTAAGGGGTGAAGAAAGGCTCAGTGCGCGGATCTTCTCTCAGAGTGGCAATCAAGAAGATGCAGCGCCGCCGGTGGCGCGCGCGCCACGCAGTTGCTGGCGGAGGGCTTCCCAATTCTGTGTTCGAAGATAGTCAGTTTTTTCTGGCCGTTTCAAGGTGAGTTTGATCCTCGGTTCGCGATACATTAAATCCGAAAATACGGTGGGACGGTCGCACTCCCGGTCGTATCGCGAAAAGGATCGCCACTTCAGTTCCGTGAATGGCGGCCAGGCGTGCGTGTTAGCAAAGACGTGTTCGACCTGCCGGTGCCTGAGGGAACCGCTGTCGTCCGTCCGCAAGCCATGCTCATCCCTCCCGTGGGTTTTGACTCGCGAGGTTACCGGCTTGGCTATGGTGGTGGCTATTTCGATCGGACGCTCACCATCCTGCGACCACAACCGCTCAAGTTCGGCGTGGCGTTCGAATTGTCCCGGATCGCAACGATTCAGCCGCAGCCTTACGACGTACCGATGGATTTTATCGTGACCGAATCCGGAATTCACTATGTAAGCCGAGATGCACTCGTATCCCTCCGCGATCCCGGTGAGACCATAGAGCTTTCCGGTTGGATCATGCGCAATCGCGATTGCTCAGCAAATCAGAGCGAAAAGTCAACCGGCCTCTTGGAGAGTAAATGACTAGTCCCGATGCCCCCACGGAGGCGGATGTGCGCCAGGCGCTGCGGGAGGTGCTTGACCCAGAGATTGGGGAGAGCATCCTAGATCTCGGTTTGATTCAACGAATCGAAATCTCACCGCAGGGCGTACATGTCGTGCTGATCCCGACCAGTGCTACGTGTCCCATGGGCGAATTGCTTGTTGAAGACTCGATCAAAGCTGTCCAGCGCTACTGGCCGGACAGGGTGGCTGTAAGCGTGGTTTTCGGCTGGAACGCAACCTGGGATCGATACAACATGAGCCCGGAATTGCAGAGGCGTTTTGGCTGGTGAACGTCCAAATCTGACTGGATGCGCATGCCATTAGACATACACGCCAATTCGAGTGACACCCTTGAAAGCACGAAAGTCATGTCGATCGAAAACTTCAATGGTCTACGGCGTTTCGGTACCGAGGGCAATCCTGCGCGGTTTACCTGAGGTGGGTGAGCAACGATGGGAGGAACCATTGCGTGCGCCGGTCGGGATAGGGTCCGTTTACTGCTTTGGCGCGGCGGGGTCGCTCTTAGCGCGGGGCTCGCGGCGCTCAATCTGCTGGTCGGGGCAAGCGGCGGCTTGGCGCGGTTGGGACTGGCCACGCCGCAGGCGGCGATCGACGTTCACGGCGCCGCCAGCGCACGGCGGTTGGTTGCTGGCGGCAGCCGCATTGGCTGGCCTGTACATCCAAGCCGGTGTTACCCGCGCATGGTCGATACACCTGTTGGTGGAGCTGTGCGGTGCCCTTTGCTGGGGGGGCCGGAACGGTCGCATGGGGCGCCGGCGACCTTCCCGCGGCCGTGACCGGATGGATGGCCTTTCTTGTTCTGACGATCGCGGCCGAGCGCCGGGAGCTGACACAGATGTTTCGCCTCCCGGCTTTTGCGCGGCGCCTCTTCGTCGCGATCATTGCAGTCTCCCTGGTTGCGGTCGCGCTGGCCACTGCGGCGGCGTTTGGTGCCGCTGCAAATGCGTTTGCTTCGGGGTTTTGGTGGGCGAGTTGCGCGGTGCTCGCACTATGGCTGCTGCGCTGGGACATTGCGCCGCGCCAGTGGGGCAGCCCCGGCTGGAGAGGGCACACCGCGCAGTGCCTTTCTATTGGATATTCTTGGCTGCTGGCGGGATCTTTGCTCGGGTTAGCCGGGCTCCGATGGCCTGGAGGTGGGACGGCGCTGGCTTTACATGCGGTTTCGCTGGGGTTCGTAGTTGCGGTATTTGGACACGCTCCGATCATCTTGCCTGCGCTTATAGGCGTGCGGCCGGCCTATTTCGCCTCGGCTCGCGCGCCGATCTGGATCCTGAGTGCGAGCCTGTTATTGCGCGGCGTAGCCGCGTCCGAGGGTTCGAGGGAGTGATTGGCGGTCGCCGGCACAGGGCACGCAATCGCGATCGGCTGGTTTGCGTGCGTGATGTTGGTTGGAACGCTGCGTGGTCGGCACGCCGGCCGGTGAGCAGATTACGCGAGCCCCAGGGTAGGGGAGCGTTTCAGCGCCACGCCCACGATGTATGCCACGGCAAGAAGCGCTGCCAAGAAGGCAATTCGCCGCACCTTCACCGGGACACTTCGCCGCAGGGCGAGGCTACCCAGCGTTATGTAGGCACACAACCCAAGTACCTTGGCCGTGAGCCACAATTGTGCCAGCGGGTACTGGGCGCTCATCACCGCCAACGCGACGGCAGCGGTCAGCAGCAATGTGTCATTAATGTGAGGCACAATATTCAACCAGCGCCACCGCCGCCAGTCGATACCGCCCAGCTGCATAGCTCCGCGGGCTGTAAACAGGCTTACGCTAATGCCGGCACAGGCGATGTGAAGATGGCGGATCGCCGCGTAGTCCATCACGCGATAGTACGGTAGCGCGACGTCGGCCCGTTCAGGTTGACGTCGCACCGGTACAGGCCGCGGGCGTGCCAACAATCGAACCGCCTCTCATCCTTGCTAGCTACCCCGCTTTGCCGTCGATGCGTGGTCGCGCGAGGACCGGCCAATACCGAATCGCGTACAACGCGAATGCGCACGACCAGCATATTGCCGAGGCAACGACAGTTTTGAGATAGATTCCCGGGAAAAGCATGCCGCCAAACACTCGAATCGTCGCGGCGACTTGAACCAGCACGAAGGCTGTCAGCTCGAAACGATCCGTCGTCAACGGGCGCCCGGTATGGCCGCGGGCGGTTCGCGTCATCATGCCGATGGTCAGTCCACCGATTGCGCCTATGGTCAGCGCATGTGCGGCCAGCGGTTTGGCGACATATCCGAGGGACGCGGAGGCGTGCATAAGTAGGTAGATGATGATCCAGCCGTATGCCGCATGCAAAATCCAGACCAGCGGGGTTGACAATGTTCGCCACGGTTGCCACAAATAGAGGCGTAGCGCGTGGGCGACGGCAACTGCTAGCGCGAGTGCGGCAATGGCCGTGGGGCTGATTTGCAGCAAGTCGGCAGCGAACAGGGCGACAATGCCACCCAAGGCAAGCCTTTCGACCAGAACGTGGCGCTTGGCGTTGGAGCCCGGTATGCCGTTGTTGGTAAACATGGGTATGACGCGCCCCCCCATCACCGCCATGATGAAAAGCACAATGTCCAGTCCGGCATGCACGCTAACAAACTCTGGCCACACCAGTATCCCCAATACGGAAAGGTGCACCGCCAGTGTCGCGGTGGCAAGCCCAACTAACAAAGCGACAAAGAAGTAATTGCGCCGGTTGCGGCTTCGCAGTAGCGGAACGCAAATGCCAACGGCCACCGCCAGGGGGAAGGACGCGTTGACCAGGGCGGCAGCCAGAGCGTAGGGGGTCAATACCAAGACTCGGGCGGCCATCCAGAGCATGGCGTAGGCCGCAAGAAGCGGGCCCGTGGGCGTTGGTTGACCGGTCCAATTGCGCACGGCGGTAAATAAAAAACCGGTCATGACGGCCACAGTGAACCCGAACAGCATTTCGTGGGCGTGCCAGAGCGGCGCTCGAAGATAGGCGTCCGGCAGATATCCGGCGTATTCGAACGACCAAAGCAGCACCGATAGCGCAGCAAAAACGCTGGCCAGAAAATAAAATGGCCGGAAGCCAAGATTCCACAACGCAAACGCGGTTGAAGCGTCTGTCGGTTGCGACGGGCGTTCCAGATGCAGCATCCAAGGTTTCCCTAAATTTCCTTTTGCCAGTGCAATCGCATTGCCACGCGATGGGCGAGAAACGATTCAGGGCGCCAGGTCTGTTTCGATGCCATATTCGTCTCCGTGTTTTCCGCCAATGCTCGGTCTCGTTTTGTTGAACATCCGCATCGCTAATAGGATCGTGTTCGCGATTCCGTTTCGCGCTCACGCCATGTGCACGTACCGGCGTTGCCTGCGCGGCCCGCCATGTGATTGACCCCCGGCGAGCGGTTGGGCCGGGTCGACGAACGCCAGTTACTTCATTGCGATGAAGTAGATCGCCACGGCCAGGATCAGCAGCCCGATCCTCAATTCGAGCATATGTTCAGCAGGTTATCCAAGAAATAGAACGCCCATCAAAACGAGCGCTTTCGTCGTCTATGGACGACAAGACAAGGCGTCCCCATCAATTTGTGATTCAACGGATCGCCGCTACTTCTTGGAAATGAAGTAGATCGCTACGACGATGAGAATCAGCATTCCAATTGTCAGTTCAAGCATCTGGAGCATTCAACGCAGGATCATTCATTGGATTCTATGGAATTTAGTCTGCCGGGACGGTCGCTCTTGCATTTTATATCACGGCATGATGAAATAGTCGCCCCTGCCTTGGCGAGAAAGAAAGCCACAAGGAGAAGAGGGTAAAGATGCCGACGCTTGACGCCAAAGGGTACGTGGTGGAGTCGAGCGATTGGACGGAAGTTGTCGCGGAAGAGCTGGCGCGTCGGCTCGCGCTTCGCCGGTGTACCCCAGGTAATTCAGGGGCCAGCACCAGTGGCGGCGAACGTTCGCCGCTCGAATAATCCTACCGCTAAGGCCCGGTCCGAGGTGTATTGCGGTCGTTGATATGTCCGCAGTGCATCGCGATCGTCAGACCGGGTTCGGGCCACATTCGGTCATCCAACTTGGCTACGAAATTTCCCGGGGACCGGTCCTTAGACGCGGATGCTGCTTCGAAAAGAAGCAGCAAGTATTGTCTTCGCAATCAGCAGCAACCGAGGGAACTAGGGTCCGGCTGAATTTCAGTGGCGCTTGCCACCACCACCGTGACCTCGGGAGTGCCTCCCGCGATCACCACCCCAAGATCCGCCGCCAATATAGACCACCGGTGGCGGGGCATAGTAGGGGGCAGGCGCATAGACCACTGGGGGGGGATACGCTACAAACCCGAACGGACTGATGCTGATACTTACCCCCGCACTTGCGGCCGAGGCTGCCGTAAGCGCCAGAGCGACAAAGACAAGTGAAAGAATTCCTTGTTTCATGATAAATCCTTAAGGGTGAAGCCGTGCGGCGAACGTCACCGTGCGAAACTTGGCAGAGTTTTATTTCGTTGCTTTGGTTGTTTTCTTAACTGGCTGCGCTCGATGAGCGAATACGTCGTCGGCCACCTTTTTCTGGTCGTCAGACATCGAGGCATACAACGGAGCAAAGGCTGCAGCGAGCTTCTTGACGTTATCCGCATGCGCCTGGACGATATCGCCATAGGCATTCAAGTTATCGATCGCCGTCGCGTTGTTAACGATTGCTTCACGCTTGTCGATCGCTTTGTCAATTTCGATCGCGCTGTCACGCATCGTTTGGGCTACGTCGGTCCATTGGGATTCCTCAGCCGAAGTGATTTTGAGCTTTGCGTGCAAATCCTTGATGTGCGTCTCGACCTCCATATTGCGTTTGGCATCGGACTTCACCCTCGCGGGGGTCGAAGCGTCCGGAGAAGGTGGAGTGCTTGCCGATACACCTGTCGACTGCGCGTATGCGCTGCTAATGAGAAACGTGGATGCGAGTACTGCGACAATTGTTTTCATGAGTTTCTCCCTACGGATGGTGGATTGTCTGGGCTTCGTGCGTTAAGGTCGGGAAACGGAGGCAACCACGGTCGATCTCGAATTTCCGGGAGCAATCAATCTCCAACGCGCACGGCTTCCGTTCTTTGATACTACGCGTACACAATGGTTTGAGATTTTCCCTCGCCCGGAAATTAAATGCAGTCTTCTCAACGGCGATTCAACCATGAGTGAACCGCTGCCGTCTGTGCGGCTGCGCACATAAAGGATGATTGCGCTGCACCCGACCAAGGAAATGTAACTGGCAAGACAATGAACTGCGTTTTCCCGCTGGCCGGCCCGCGGAAATCTGCCGCCGTCCGTTGGTGGTGCGAGGGGATGGTCTTGCGGTCGAGGCCGGTTGCCCGCGCGATCTCAGGCTGGATCTCACGCCGGCCTTGGCCACGCGAAGGGAGCGTGGGATTGTTTGCTTGCAGACAGGATTTCGAGACAATTCCGTAGCAGAACGCGACCGAATGCAATTGCTCCTGCACCAGCGATCCGGCCGAAGGGGACTTGCTCCAGCCCACATCCCGACGGTCTCTACTTCCCAGCATTCAGTGGACAGTTCGGCGACCCCTAGTTGCCGCCTCAAATTCTTCTGGGTTCACGCCGCCGAAATGGCAGTGGCGTTGCGTTTGATTGTAGAGGGTAGTAGCGCAAGGCTAGTTGGCGCCCGTGCGCATATAGGTCCCCCGGGCGTCTTACGACGACCCCACAATTCCTTCGAGACCCCGCCGCGGTTTTTGGGGCACTTGTTAGCCCACAAAGCAACTGGCGAGCCCGCTATCGGCTGCCGTCACTTCTGCTGCGC
>Ga0209415_10007517_pt1 | contig 19024 bp, 17 predicted proteins | sample PeaSoiSIISIP2007_FD_187696 | JGI IMG/M metagenome (GOLD analysis project Ga0209415, IMG submission 187696) | Peat soil microbial communities from Weissenstadt, Germany - SII-SIP-2007 (SPAdes) (version 2) | ecosystem: Environmental > Terrestrial > Soil > Wetlands > Peat | place: Germany...
GTACCCGGTCAGACGCTAATTTAACGCACATGGGGCAAAGCCCCCTGGCGGGTTTCAGGGCGGAGCCCTGACCTTGCTTTCGTTCACTCGATTACCCGGCGCCACCGACCGCGGGATAGGACGCGAAGGGACCGCGCAGCTTCGTGGGCAGCAGCGGCAGCGCATGCGCGCCGGCGAGCAGCAGCAGGCGGCGCGCGCTCGGCAGTGCTCGCACCGAGCGGTGCAGCCAATCGCGGCCGGCACGGCGCTTGCCATGACGGATCAGTTCGCGGCCGATGACCCAATCGCTCTCGGCCTCGGCGCGCTGGCGCAGCGCGGCCAGGCGCACCGGACCAAGCCGGGTGAGCAGGCCCGGGTTGGCGAAGATGACGTCCAGGCAGGCCGCGAAGGCGGCGGGGTCGGTGGCAAGGCGGTAACACGCGCCGCCGGGGCGCACGCGGACATGCAACACCGGCGCCCGGCCTGGCGCGGCGGCGAAGGGACCGCGCAGGGCGAGGCGGATCAGGTAGTCCCAGTCCTCGCCATAGGCCAGACCGGGACAGAACGGACCGGCTTCGATCGCGGCGGCGCGGCGGATCAACAGGTGCCCCGCATTGGCGAAGCGGTTGCGGCGCAGCAGGGCCTCGACCAGATCGCCGGCCGGCGGGCGCAGTACCCGTTCGGCGCGTGCGCAGGGGCCGGCGGCGGCGACGGCATCCGGGGCGGCACACAGCGCGGCGACGAGGCGGGCCAACGCGTCCGGCGCCAGCCAGTCGTCGGCGTCGAGGAACAGCACCGCTTCGGCACCGGGATCGAGCGCGGCGAGACCGCGGTTGCGCGCGGCGGAGACCCCGGCATTGGGCTGGCGCAGCAGCGTGAGCCGGGAGTCGGGGAAGTCGGCGGCCAGGGCGGTGGTGGCGTCGGTCGAGCCGTCGTCGACCACCACCATCCGCCAGTTCGCATGGGTCTGCGCGATGACGGAGCGGATGGCGGCGGCGATCCAGGGGGCCACATTCCAGGCCGGGGTCACGATGCCGACGCGCATTCCGACCGCTCCACGAGGGATCGCGGGATCGTAAGCGGAGGCGGTGAAGAGTTGGTTAACCGGGTGGGGGAGGGGCGGGGGGGGTGGGGGTGGGGTTCAGGACAGGGGCGTGGCGGGGAGCGACTTCTCCCCCTCCCCTTGTGGGAGGGGGTTGGGGGGAGGGGTTGGTGCCGGGGTCGCACTGACGCCGATTACCGCGACACCCCTCCCCCCATCCCCCTCCCTCAAGGGGAGGGGGAGTAGCTTTCTGCTACCCTGCCAGCTCGCGGGATCGCTTTGTCGCCGCGTCGATCGCGCGGCGCATCGCCAGCGGCCAGGCATCTTCGGCCATCAACACCTGTAACGCGCGTTCCGTGGTGCCGGCCGGGCTGGTGACCGCCTTGCGCAGCGCCGCCGCATCCTCCGCGCTGGCCGCCAGCAGCGCGCCGGAGCCGGAAACCGTCCAGCGCGCCAGCAGACGGGCGAGATCGGCGGGGATGCCCTGCTCGATCGCCGCCTGCTCCATCAGCTCGGCCAGCAGGAAGACATAGGCCGGCCCGCTGCCGGAGACGGCGGTGACCGGATCGAGCAGGCCCTCGTCGTCCACCCATGCCACCGCGCCGATCGCCTCCAGCAGCGTGTGGCACAGCGCGCGCTGCTCGGGCGTGACGCCGGCGCCGGGGCAGGCCACGGTGACGCCCTGGCGCACCGCCGCCGGGGTGTTCGGCATGGCGCGGACAATCATCGCGGCCGGCCCGAGCAGCGTGCGGATGCCACCGATGGTGCGCCCGGCCATGATCGACAGGAACACCGCGCCGCCGGCGAAGCGGGCGTGCGGCGGCAGCGCCTCGGCGGCGCTTTGCGGTTTGACGGCCAGGACGACGGCGGCGGGCGTGAAGCCGGCGGGGATCGCAGCGGCGTCGGCGACCACGGTCAGGTCGGGTCCAGCGTGGGCGGCGGCCGACGGCGCGGGGTCGATCGCCACCGAGGGCGCCAGCCCGCGCTCGCGCCAGCCGGACAGCATCGCGCTGCCCATGCGGCCGCAGCCGACCAGCAGGATCGGTGGAATTGTGCTCATTGCCTCCCTCGCATTCGGTTCGTGGGTTGGGGAGACAGTGGCACGTTCGGGACCGGTGGGGCAGACCATCTTTGCCGAAGTTGATCCGCGTTGTGATCGTGGCCCACGCAGCAAGGTCAGGGCTCCGCCCACCGGGCCCGGTGGGTGGAGCCCTGACCTTGCTTCGCTCACTCGATCTGTCCTGGCAATTCCCGCGCGGAGCGCCTATATACGCCCGCATCGGCACTTTTCCATCCGGGCCGCTCGTGTCTGTGTGCGGCACTGTCGCATCTCGAAGCTCCCCCCTCAGAAGAGTAATCCGGTTCGCACCGTGCGGGCCGCCGATATCTCGGAGTGATACGATGTCGACAAGCACCGTGAAATGGTTCAACGCCAAGAAGGGCTACGGCTTCATCCAGCCGGATGACGGCTCGAAGGACGTCTTCGTGCATATCTCCGCCGTCGAGCGGTCGGGGATCGGCAACCTGAATGAGGGTCAGAAGATCAGCTACGAGGTCCAGAAGGGCCAACAGGGCAAGCTGTCGGCGGAGAATCTGCAATCTGTCTGACCCTAGCGTCCGGCGCCATGCACGCATGGCGCCGGTCGTAGCGAGGGTGACCATGACGTATCACAAGTTCAAGGTCGGGCAGACGGTCAACCTGATCCCCAATCGCCTGGACAGGCATCTGCCCAGCGGCGCCTATACGGTGCTGCGCCTGCTGCCGATCGAGGGTCTCGACATCCGCTACCGGGTGAAGAACGTGCGTGATGGCCACGAACGCGTCGTGTTCGAGGGCCAGTTGTCGGCCCCGGAGAAGGTAGCGTCGTAATGTCACCGTTTGTTGCCCCAAGGGATTTCGGCCATGGCCGCGTGGCGGTGCATGACCCGAACGGTCGCGCGATGGACATGCTCGCCACGGATGAGGCGCTTGAACGAATGACCGCCGAGACTGCCATCGCCCCCGTGGCGGCCATCGCGTCCATGGCTGCCACCGCCGCCGCGACTGCGAGCGCCGCCACGACTGCCATCGTCGCCACGACTGCCATCACGGCGACGACTGCCATCGCCGCCACGACCGCCATCCCCGCCGTTCGCAACGTCTCCGCGGACGCCGCCGTGATGCCGGCAATGGCGTCGCAGGATGGCCGCCCGTATCGCAAGGGCGATCTGGTGGTCTACCCGGCGCACGGCATCGGCACGGTCGATCAGGTTCGCGTCGAGGAGATCGGCGGGTACAAGCTGAACTGGATCAAGATCTCGTTTGCCGAAAACCGGATGTGCCTGCGCATCCCCGTGCGCAAGGCCAAGGACATCGGCCTGCGCCGGCCGGTGACCCGCCAGGCGTTCGCCGAGGTGATGACCATCATCCGCGGCCGGCCGCACGCCAGCCGGCTCGTGTGGACGAAGCGTGCCCTGGAATACCAGGGGAAGATCAACTCGGGGGATGTCAAGGCGCTGGCGGAAGTCATCCGCGATCTGCGGCCGTCGATGGATGGCAGCGAGTCCAGCTTCAGCCGGCGCAACCTTTTCGAGTCCGCCATCGATCGCCTTGCCGCGGAGTTCGCCGCGGTGTTCAGGACGGACAAGGCGGCGGCCGTCGGCCGGCTGATGTCGGCTTCACCCGCCGGCTGAGGACTGTTCGCTGATCGATTGGTCGGCCCGTACAGCGCCATCGTCATGCCCGGACTTGTCCCAAGCATCAGTCGCGCCACTTTGCTGCGATGGATGGCCGTTACGCCCGCCGCACGTTGGTGAACATGATGCCGCCCGCGACCATGTCGACCAGGTCGCTGCGATACGCCGTCGCGCGCTTGATCAAACCGAGCGGGATGTACGGCACGTCCTGAAACACCTGAAGCTGCAGCGCGTCGCAGATCGACTTCTGCGCCGCGAAGTCGGGCGCGGCGAACCAGGCGTCGCGCAGTTCCTCCAGCTTCGGGTCGTCGGGCCAGCCGAACCAGGCGTCGTTGCCGTTGCCGCGCAGCACGAGGTTCGAGGCCGGGCTCGCCATGTCGAGCCCGCCGAACCCGGAATGATGGATGTTCCAGCCGCCCTTGTCCGGCGGCGCCTTGCTGGCGCGGCGCTGCACGACCGTGCCCCAGTCCGCCACCTGGTAGTCCAGGTTGAGCCCGATGCGGCGGAACATGTCGGCCGCGACCTCGGTGATCGCCTTGATCTCCGGCACGTCGGAGACGCCCATGAACACCACGCGCTCGCCCTTATAGCCCGCCGCCGCAAGCGCGCGCCTGACGCGGTCGAGGTCGCGTGGGCCGGTGAGCACCGCCATCCCGACATCGGTCGCGAGCGGCGTGCCGGGACAGAAGGCGCCGCACCGGTCGTTCCACATGGCGGGGTCGTCGCCGGCCGCCGCGACCATATAGTCGTTCTGGTTCACCGCGCCGATGATCGCGCGGCGGATCGCCGGGTTGTCGAACGGCGGATACAGCCAGTTGAAGCGCAGGAACTGCAGCGCCCCGGTCGGGTCGATCACCCGCGTGGCGACGCCGCGGCTGCGGGCGAGCAGCGCCAGCACGTCGGCGGTCGGCCGTTCCCACCAATCCACCTCGCCGGTCTGCAGCGCCGCGGCGGCGGTGGCCGCATCCGGAATGATCTTCCAGACGATCCGCTCGAAGCGGGGGATCTTGGGCCCCGCGGTCAGGCTCGGCGTGCCGTCCGGGCGCGGCAGGTAGCCGGCGAATTTCTGGTAGACCACCTGCGCGCCGGGGACCCACTCGCCTTGGATGAAGCGGTACGGCCCGCTGCCGGTCGGATCGGTGATCTTGCTCATCGCATCCGTCCGCGCGAGCCGCTCCGGCATGATGCAGGGCATGTTGACCCCGCTCTTGCCCAGCGCGTCGGCCAGCAGCGGGAACGGCCGCTTGAGCCGGATCGCCACCACGCGGTCCGCCTCGGCGCGGATTTCGTCCACCGCCGCCAGCAGCGCGCCGCCGAACGCATCGCGCCGGCCCCAGCGCAGCAGGCTCGGCACCACGTCCTGCGCGCGCACCGGTTCCCCGTCGTGGAAGCGCAGCCCCGCGCGCAGCGTGAGCCGCCACAGCTTGCCGTCGTCCTCGATGGTGTGGCCCTCGACCATCTGCGGCTGCGTGCGGTACGCCGCGTCCTGGCCATACAGCGTGTCGTAGACGGCGTAGCCGTGCTCGCGGGTGATCGTGGCGCTGGTCCAGACCGGGTCGAGCACGGCCAGGTCGGCCTGCGGCACGCTGTATGGCCAGGACGCGGTCCTTTTGTGCCGCGGCCAGCCGAGGGACGGCCAGCGTCGCGGTGTCACTGGCGGCTGCCGCCAGGAATGCGCGTCGGTCCATCGATCCCCTTCTTCGCAATTCGCGCGCGCGTATCGCGCACCCGCAGGTTACACCACGGTCTGCGCCGGACGTGACGAGAGCACGGTCCGAGGTAGTGGGTCAGTTTGAATGGGTACAATGGGTCGGATGCGACCGTTCATGCAGTGGACACTGCCATCGCCGCCCTGGGCAGCGGTGCGCAAAGGGGCCGCCCGAGGGGGCCGTGGCGCGAGCGGATACCGGGGCTCGGTCAGCCTTTGCAAGAAGGCGAAGCCTCGTTCCTGGCCCGGATCACGACGAGAGTACTTATCAAGCCCTGACAATGGACCATATTGCGCGCCAGGAGATCGTCTGATGGCGAATACGGGTAGAAACTTCAGCCTTACGGAACACCAGCGGCGCTTTGTCTCCGAGCAAGTCGCCAATGGCCGACACGTCAGCGGCAGCGAGGTCATTCGGGAGGCGCTCCGCCGCTACGAGGACGACATCCTTGGTGAACAGGCTCGCCTGGCCGCGTTGAACAAGCTGGCCGAGGAGGGGGAGGCCGCGTACGCACGCGGAGAATACGCCCGACTGTCTAGCCGGGAGGAATTGCGCGCGTTCATCCGCAAGAGCGGCGCGCGTGCGGTAAGCCGGAGTCCGGAGAACGTCGCCTGAGCCTACGCGATGTCCTGTTCACCGGGCCCGCAGAGCGCCAGTTGGACGAAATCTTGGGGCGGAGCGAGGCCGAGTTCGGCGCCCTCGGCCGACGGCGAACTGCCTGGTTCATCACGCGGTTCTGCGACCGTTATGGTATCATCACCGACTGGATTTAGCGAGGGATCGTATCGGGGTTGCCTTCGGAAGTAGCGGACATGCTTTGGAAATCAGGACAGTCGGCCGAACCCACCTCCGCTCTGCCAACAAAGCCTCGCGCGGCCGGCTGCATTGTCTCTGTGATGCGGGTGCAGGGAACTCGGCGTAGATGATCGGATGGCTTCGGCACCTGCCTGGCCTCACTCTGCCTGACCGCTCTGCGCGAGTTTCAACACCGGGCCAGGAGGTTTTAATCAACCGCTAACCCGATGATGTCAGCATAGCGTCCGATCACGCGGCATGGAGAAAAGTCGTGAACAAGACGCTCGTCTCGGTCATTCTCTTGGCCGGTGTCGTGATGGCTCTGTCCGGTTGCTCGGGTGCCGATCTGCGGGCGGCCGGGCTGTTGCCGCCTCAACCTGATTCAGGTCCATCGGCTTGGGAGGACGTTCGAGCGCAGCAACAACGGCGACAAAACGAGATTGACAGAGCAAACGACGCCGCGATCGCCAAAGCGGAAGGAGAACGCCGCGCCAACCCGCCTTATCTGGCGCCGGGCTACCAGGGGCCAAAAAAGTATGAGATCCCGGTCTCCTGCACCTCTTTCGTGTTTGTCGGCGAAAATGTGCCCTGCGATGGCATGCACAAAGTCTATATAAGATCGTACCGCGGCTTGGCCTCGTTTGGACCGGCGCCTCCGCCGAGCGACTTGCTTGTGATCACTCAAACCGGTTCAGCCACCATGGCGTTCGTGGGCAACGCGATACGGCGCGAGGGCGGTACTCTGACGTGGCTGGGCGTCGATCGAGTCCTCATCAGTCGTGGCCCTGGTCAGAACCCGAAAGTTGGTGCTTACGGCGAGTGCCGCTTTCAACGAGACCAGAATAATACGTGGGCCTCCATCGCCTGCGTGGCAAACGACCTTGACGGCAACGAGTTCTCCGTGTCCCTCCAAACTACTGGCCCGGCCGTGCCGATGGACTTCAACGCTCCGATCTACGCGGACGCCAAATAGGGCGCCGGACCAAGGGCGAGGCGCTCCAGCTTCGCGGCGCCCAGAGCCAGCGCGACAGGTATGAGACTCTGGTCGAGCAGGCTTTGATGGATTTGTTCGAAGACCCCGGAACGTCCTGGCGCTGCAATCGTCGCTGGCCGCATCCACTACCACCTCAGATACAGCAGGCGCCGCGTTCCGCGGACTCCTGGCCAGGTCGGCCGCCCTCGCCATCTGGTAATCGCGCGCGTCATCAACGAGGCCCTCGTCGTCCTGGCCTTGGCGCACGACAGCATGGACGACGAACTCAGGGCCCGCATCCAGGAGGGCGAGGCCAATATCGAAGGCTGATTGGTCGGCGACTGCTTCCAGGGCAATGTCCTGGGCCGCTTTGGGTCGAATCCGACCGTTTTGGCCACGCGACTCGGCTACCGCTGATTTGGGTCGGTGGAATGAACCGCGGTCCCCTCCCGCGAGAGCTTACCGCGACAGCGGTTTAGTCCTTCCACCCTGTGGGGACGTTCAAACTGGCCCACCACTCGATCCGACCGCGGCTTGACGACTGGTGCGAAGCATCATTGCTCCCCGATATCGGTTCCCTTGTCGGAACAGATTGCCCGGGGCTGGGGTCACGACACCTGGGGTCCGGAACCTCGTGCGGTCGCCAAGAAAGCAAGATTCACCGCGGAGCACGCGGAGCACGCGGAGCGCGCAGAGAAGGCAGGATGCGATGGCGCTTCGCGCGGAGCGCCGTGATGAATCGCCGCGCGCTCCGCGTGCTCCGCGGTGGATCTTGCCTGCTTGCGGTAGTTCGAGCGCCCAGGTCCCATCACGCCGGCGCCCCGACCACGCCCTCCGCCGCCAGCCGCCGCAACGCCCGGTTCACCCACTGCGCGGTCAGCTTCTCCTGCACGCCGTTCTGCCGCAGCCGCTCGTGCAATGCCGGGAAATCGACCCGGTCCAGCGCCTGGTCCTGGTTGAAGCAGGAGAACACCACGCTGCGCGCGCCGGTCTGCGGATCGATCTGCGGCTGCAGGCACTGCGCGCAGACCTCCTTCATCATGCATTGCATCGGTGAATTGATCGAGCCGATCGCCGTGTGCCCGGCCAGCAGATACGGCTTCAGCACACCGTGCCGCGCCGCGCCGACCGCCTGCATCATGCGGTCCGATCCGATGGCGATCAGGTGCGCCGCCGTGTTCAGCGGAACGACCTGTTCGCCAAGCCGGCCGGACCCGTAGGCCGCCATGCCCTGCACGATGTTCCCCACCAGCGTCCGGTCCTGCTTCCGGTCCGGGTTCGGGGCGAACCCCGGCGCCTCGTCGCAGCACCACACGATCACGTCGGCGGCGCGTTCGATTTCCTCGACTTTGTAACGATCACGCGCCTGCTTGTAGCCGGCGAAGTAGACCACCCGCGACCCGGCCGCCCGCAGCGCCGCGCCGATCGAGAACAGCACCGCGTTGCCCAGGCCCCCGCCGACCAGCGCCACCGTCGTGTTGGCGTGGATCTCGGTCGGTGTTCCGGTCGGCCCCATCAGCACCACCCGCTCGCCCGGCTTCAACAGCGCGCAGACATCCGAGCTGCCGCCCATCTCCAGCACGATCACCGAGACCAGCCCGCGATCCGGATCGGTCCAGGCGCCGGTCATCGCCAGGCCCTCCATCCCGAGCACGGTCTCGCCGGTGGCGTCATGCAGGCGCGAGGCCAGCGCCTCAAAATTCTGCAACCGGTAGAATTGCCCCGGCCGGAACGCGCGCGCCGCCGCGGGGGCGTGGATCACCACCTCCACGATGGTGGGCGTCAGCCGGTGCACGGCGTGCACCCGGGGCGAGAGTTCATTGCGGCAACGCGCGATCAGCGCCGCGCCCGAAACGTTGCTCGCCGCCCGCGCCGCCAGCACGCGCGAGACCACGGGGTAGCCGCGCTTCGCCCCGCCCATCGCCTTCACCACGTTGCCGAAGAAGCTCGGGTGCAGGTCGCCGAAGAAGCTTATGAACCGCGCGCCCGCGGCCCCGTTGGTGGTCTCATCGGTGGCGCCAACCGCGGCCCCATCTGCGGCGCCATCTGTCGTGCGATCCGCGGCCCCATCCGTGGCGCCGTCTGTCGTGCCATCCGTGGTGCGATCGCTCCCACGATCCAACGTCCTATCCGCCACACGGTGCATCAGCACATGCGTGGTGTCCGGCTTGGCCAGGCCGCGGACCGGGCTGACCGGCGCGCCCGCCGTGTCGATCGCCTGGAAATACCGGCCGTCCAGCTTGATCCGCCCGTCCTCGCGCGCCAGCACGGTGTTGGGCTGCGTGCCGGCCGCCACCAGGATCGCGCGCGCCGGCAGCACCGTTTCGATCCCATCCGCGCGCGCCACGCGCAGCGCCGCGGCATGGCCGAACGCATCGACCTCGACCGCGCGTGGCGTCAGGCCCTCGGCAAAGCGCACGCCCTCCTCCAGCGCCTTGGCGACCTCCTCGTGGTTCAGCGTGTAGGACGGGCTGTCGATCAGCCGCCGGCGATAGGCGATCGTCGCACCACCCCAACCGTCCAGCAGTTTTGCCAGTGCCGGCGCCCGGCCCTCCTGCGCGGCCGCGGCGCGTTCCGCCGCCAGGGCCGCCGCATGCGCCAGGAATTCGTCGGCGATCGCCGCTTCCTCGGCGTTCCACGCGGCGCGCACCGCGGCCGTGCCGCGCTCCGCCACCAGCACGTCGTAGCGCGCCGCAAACTTCTCGACCTGGCGCACGTAGTAGGCGAGGCTTTCCGTCGCCGTATCGATCGCGGTCAGCCCGCCGCCGATCACCACCACCGGCAGCCGCACCTGCAGATTGGCGATCGACGAGAACTTCGCCGCCCCGGTCAGTTGCAGCGCCATCAGGAAGTCGGAGGCCTGCCGCACGCCGCGCGCGAGGCCATTCGGGATGTCCAGCACCGTCGGCTTGCCGGCACCCATGCACAGCGCGATGTGGTCGAACCCCATCGCCCAGGCGTCGTCCATCCCCAGCGTCGCGCCGCCGCCGAAACGAACGCCGCCAAAATGGGCGAACGCCGAGCGCCGTTCCAGCAGCAGCCGCACCAGCTTCAGGTAGTTCTTGTTCCAGCGCACCGTGATGCCGTACTCGGCGACGCCGCCGAACCCAGCCATCACCCGATCATCGAGGTTCTCGAACAAGGTTTCCGCGTCACGCACCGGCGCGCGCGGGTCAAACCCCAGCGGCTCGATTTTCAGCCCGTCGATCGCCACCACCGTGTGTCCGTCGTTCATCAGGTGGTGCGCCAGGGTGAACCCGGCCGGCCCCAGCCCGACGATCAGCACCTTGCGCCCACTGTCCGGGCGCGGCAGCGGACGGGCGAAGTCCAGCGGATTCCAGCGCGTCAGCAGCGCATAGATCTCCACCCCCCAGGGCAGCCCCAGCACGTCCTTCAGCACCGAGGTCTCGGCCTGCGGAATGTCCACCGGCTCCTGGCGCTGAAAGATGCAGGACTTCATGCAGTCGTTGCAGATGCGATGCCCGGTCGCCGCCATCATCGGGTTGTCGATGGCGATCGTCGCGAAGGCGCCCAGCACGCTGCCCTGGGCGCGCAGCATGTGCATCTCGCTGATCTTCTCGTCCAACGGGCAGCCGGCCAGGATCACCCCGAACGGCGAGTTCTGGAACGCCCCGGTCTTCCGGTCGCGCAGCCCCTTGGAGCAGGAATCCTTGCCCTGCTCGTGGCACCAGATGCAGTAGTTCATCTGGTCCAGCGCCTGTGCTTGCGTCATGCCGGCGTCGGTCAGTGCGAAGCCGTCGCGCGCGCGCCGATCGTGCTCCGGCAGGCGCAGCATGGTGACGCCGTCGCGCTCGATCGTCTCCACCGGCACCAGGTGCTGGGGGTCGGTCCGCTGCGGCACGTGGAACAGCGTGCCGCCCTTGTGCGCCGCGCGCCCCGCCAGCGTCAGCGTCGCCCACGCGGCGTAGCGCAGCGCAAGGTCAACCGCTTCGGTATCCGCCGCCGCCTCCCACGCCGCGACCGCGTTGGCGAATGCGAGATCGGTCAGCGCGGCGCCCATGCGCGCCTCCAGCGCCGCGCGCAGGGCGGGGCCGTCGAACCCGGCCGGATCAGGGTACTTCTTCACCGCCTGGCGCTGCACGAACAGCCGCTTGCAGGCATGCACCGGGTCCAGCGCGTGCGTCCGCCGGGCCAGGGCCAGCACCGCATCCTCGATGCCGAACAGCGCGGCGACGAAGGCGTCCACCAGCGGACCCAGCGCCACGATCAGCTCGCTGGACGACTTCTCCGCCAGCGCCGCCGGGTCGGCCCGCGCCGCCAGCAGGCGCGCGTGCAGGCCGGCATCCTCGGCCGCCAGCCGCGCCAGGAATGCGCGATCGAGCCGCACCAGCCCCGGCCGGTCGGCGAGATCATTGAAGCTGAGGCCAAACCCGAGGCGCGGCGCCTCGGCGGCCGGATCGGCATCCATCGTCGGGATCAGACCGTGTTGTGCGAGGGCGAGCCGTTGCGCCAGCCGTGCCGCCGCGTCAAGGACCGCTTGGGGAAGGCCGGCTGGGCGCCCCCCTTGGTCCGCTTCGCGGCACCAGCCCCGGCACAGGTGAAGGCTTTGGAATCCCGTGGTTTATCGGGCGCGAGAGGGACCTATGTGGAGCTTGCAACCCGCATTTCCGGGTCGTCGTTCCACCCGCCGGCCGGCGTGCCGGCCGCTTCGGCGACCTCCGGACGCTCGTTGGCGGAGGGCTCGACGCTGGTGGGAGCCTCGCGCAGCGGCAGCCGCTCGGGCAGCAGGCCCTGCGCCAGGGCGATGCGGCGAAATTCGTTCTGCATCATGGCCGTCCTCCGCAAAGCTGATGGTGCGAGTGAAGCCGCTCACTGTGTCCGAAACTTGTCGCCGGCGTGTCGCTTTGTGTCAGCTTCCCGGCTCTCGATCATGTGACCCGCCTCACACGCCGCGTGGGCGGGGCGGTTGACCTTGCATAATGTCCATATTTGGACTATATAGCCGAATTCGGATGGAGAGCTTGCAATGCCGGTCGAGATCCTGACCGCCACGCCCCAGACAGCGATGCCATTTTTGGACCGGGCACGGTTTGCGGCGGCGAACCGGCGCTCGCTCAGTGGCCCCGGCCTGCGGGCATTCGTCGCCGTCGCCGATCAGTGGGGCCTGACCGAGGTGGATCGGATGCTGGTCCTCGGCCTGCCCTCCCGGTCCACCTATTACGGCTGGGTCAAGGCGGCGCGACAGCACCAGGACGTCACGCTGCCGGTGGACACGCTGCTGCGAATCTCCGCCGTGCTTGGCATCCACAAGGCGCTGCGGATCCTGTTTCAGACCGAGCGAGAGGGCATCGACTGGCTGCGCGGCCCGCACGCGGCCCTGGTGTTCGCCGGCAGGCCGCCGATCGACCTGGTGACCAGCGGCACACAGGACGGACTCCTGACGGTGCGGCGCTTCCTCGACGCCGCCCGCGGCGGCCTGTACATGCCGCCGAACGCGGCCGACATCGACTTTCGGCCGCTTACCGACGCCGACATCGTCTTCGTATGACCGATCGACTGGCACCTGCGCCGCATCCCATCCATCGTCTGATCCCCTCGCGCTTTCCGCCGATCAATGCCTTCGACACGGTGGCCGACGCGGCGGACGCGCGCGCGGTGATGGAGTTGGAAGGCTGGACCAACGATCGCCTCGTTGCGGAACGCCTGGGCCGCCTGGCGGAGCGCGACTGGGTCTTTGGTCGGCCAAACGCGAGCGTCGTGATGGCGGCCTTTCTGCATACCGCGCCGGGCGGCCTGCGGTTCAGTTCCGCGGCGCTAGGCGCCTGGTATGCCGCTGCGTCCCTGGTCACGGCGGCCGCCGAGGTGGCACATCACCTGAAGCGCGAGGCAGTGGCCCGAGGTATCACCGAGCAGCGGCGCGTCTATCGCGCCTATGCGGCCCGGCTGGACGGAAACTATCTGGATATTCGCGGCGAGGCGGGAGCACGCCCAGAGCTGTACGCGCCGGATCGATATACAGCGTCGCAGCCGTTCGGCGAGGCCGTGCGGGCGTCCGGTGGCGACGGCATCGTCTACGACAGCGTGCGCCACGCCGGCGGCGTCAACGTGGTGGCCTACCGGCCGCGCAACGTGCTCGATGTGGTGCAGGGGGCGCATTACGAGGTGACGGCGCCGGTCGTTGGCCGGGTCGTCGTTCGGACACTCGTCGCGCGCTGATCCTGCTGCTGACATCATGTTGTCAGCAGGGACCGACTAGACAGACGCCGCGAGGAGGCACCCACCGATGACCCAGTTCGACATCGTGCTGACCGATACCCCAACCGACGCCGATCACGCGGCGATCGACGACGGGTTGGCCGACTTCAACGCCGAGCAGGCCGGCTATCGTGACTGGCGCGAGCTGGCGGTGCTGGCACGCGATCCCGCGACCGGACAGACCATCGGCGGCATATTGGGCCGCACCTCGCTCGGCCTGCTGTTCGTCGATCTCGTCTACCTGCCCAAGGCGCTGCGCGGCCAGGATATCGGCAGCCGCATGCTCGGCATGGTCGAGCAGGAGGCGGCGCGCCGCGGTTGCCGCTCCGGCGCGCTGGTCACCATCAGCTTCCAGGCGCCGGGATTCTACCAGCGGCACGGCTGGAAGGAATTCGGCCGCGTCCCGTGCGACCCGCCCGGCACGTTCCGCGTGTTCATGTCGAAGACGCTGCCCGGTCCGGGCCCCACTTGAAGCAGGCTCCGGGCAACTGGCACAGCGCACCGCTACGGTGGTTGCAGGAGAGAGCCCGCGCCCAGCCTATCCCCCATGATACGCACCTGTCTATGCGCGGATGTGCAGCGCGGCGGCCCGGTCGAGCTGACGTAGCGAACCGACCTGGGCGTTCGATCTATTGCACGAACGATTAACCACGAAAATGGGAAGAACACGGAGAAAACGCCGCACACGCCGTACGGGGGGTACGATCAATTCCGTTCCCACGCGTTTGCCTGCTCATCTACCCAGGGTGTGCAGCATCTTGTCCAGCTTGTCGAGCCGGTCGCTCCACTCATCCATGTTGTCCTCAATGCGCGTCAACGCATCGAGCATGATTTTCGTGGCGCTGGCGATGATCTTCTTGTTATTCGGATCCTTGGCGTCGAGACCAAAATTGTCGCCATCGATCTGGTTGGCAATTTGCTTGGCCACCGTCTTGACCTTCGCGGCGATCATCTCGTGATCGGTTGCAGCCTTGTCGAGCTCCTCGGCGGCCTTCCAAAGCGCGCCCGCGATCTTGTTGCCCTCTTCGAGGGTCTTCAGCAGATCGACGCGCGGCTTCGGCAACTCTCCGTCCTTGCCCAGCAGCTTTTTCGCTGCGGCCACCGCATCACCGTAGATCTTTCTGGAGCTCTCCATGCCGCACCTCCTGATTCGGTCTCATGGGGTCGTGGTAGTGCGGCGCGCGCCGGGCACTGCATCGCCATTCCCGCAACAGGCCGCCCGGAAGCCGATAGAAACCAAACGCTACGGCGTCTCTTGCGAACACGCAATTGAATATCACGATGAGTTGGCGCGACGATGCCAATCACGCTCGACGCGCTCGGCCGGCGAACGACCGCGCTCAGCCGTTCACCGCGCGAATGATCTCTGCCCACCGATCGAGGATCGGCAGGATGGTATCCTCCTGCTCTGACATCAGCGTGGCCGACACGCGCTCCACGCCCAGGTCCTCATACCGCCCGATCAGCTCGATATCCGGCCCCTGTCCGCCGATCGAGATTCCCAGGCCGGCGGGATCGCGCCCGGCCTCCGCCGCCATCTGGCGGAAGCGCGGGATCAGCTCGATCAGCGGCGTCGCGGCGGTGGGCGTTACCTGCGGCATCCAGCCATTACCGTAACGGATGGCGCGGCGCGCGCTGTAGGGGAACGCGCCGCCCACCATGATCGGTGGGTACGGCTTCTGCACCGGTTTCGGCCACGCCATCATCGGGCCGAAATCGACGAACTCGCCGTGGTATTCCGGCCTGGTCTGCGTCCAGATCGCCTGCATCGCCTCGATCCGCTCGCGCGCCAGCTTGTGGCGCGTGGCGAACACCGTGCCGTGGTTCTCCATCTCGTCCTGGTTCCAGCCATTGCCGACGCCGAACACGAAGCGCCCGCCCGACACCTGGTCGATCGAGGCCACCAGCTTCGCCGTCTGGATCGGATCGCGCTGCGCAATCAGGCAGACGCCGGTGCCGATTTTCAGCGTCTTCGTTGCCATCGCCGCCGCGGTCAGCGTCACGAACGGATCCATCGCGTCGTAGTATCGTTTCGGCAGATCACCGCCCAGGACGAACGGCGTCTTGCGCGACAGCGGGATGTGCGAGTGCTCCGGCGCCCAGACGATGTCGAAGCCGCGCTCCTCCAGTGCGCGGGCCAGCGCGGCGGGGGTCATCGAGTAGTCGGTGAAGAACATCGACGCGCCGAACTTCATGTCAGCCTCCTTATTCTTCTCCCCCTCCCCTTGAGGGAGGGGGTTGGGGGGAGGGGTTGGTGCCCGGGTCGTACCGAAGGTTCGTACCGCGCCGATCCCCCCCCAACCCCCTCCCTCAAGGGGAGGGGGAGAGTCCTTACCCACCCGAAAAGAACCGGTTCGCCGGTCGCTGCAGGCCCAGATTCTCCCGCAGCGTCTTGCCCGCGTACTCGCGCCGAAAAATCCCTCGCCGCTGCAGCTCCGGCACCACGCGATCGACAAAATCGTCAAGCCCGGCCGGCAGATACGGGAACATCACGTTGAACCCGTCGCTGCCCTCGGTTTCCAGCCATTCCTGCATCGTATCGGCGATCGTCGCCGGCGTGCCGACCATCGCCAGGCCGCCATACCCGCCAAGCCGCTGCGCGAGCTGGCGCACCGTCAGGTTCTCCCGCTGCGCCAGCGCGATCGCCCGCTCGCGCCCGCTCTTGCTCTGGTTGGTCTCCGGGATCTCCGGCAGCGGGCCGTCCGGATCGAACTGCCGCGCATCGGTGCCCAACGCGATCGACAGCGAGGCGATCGCGCTGTCGTAATGCACCAGGCTGTCCAGCAGCGCCCGCTTGCGCCGCGCCTCCTGCACCGTGTCGCCGACGACGACCAGCGCGCCCGGCAGCACCTTGAGGTCCGTGCGCGGCCGCCCAAGCCTGTCCATGCGCGCCTTGACGTCGGCATAGAAGCGCTGCCCGTCGGCCAGCGTCGGCGCACTGGCAAAAATCATCTCCGCCGTTTCGGCGGCAAGCTGGCGGCCCGCCTCCGACGCCCCGGCCTGCACGATCACCGGCCAGCCCTGCACCGGCCGCGCAACGTTCAGCGGCCCGCGCACCGACAGGTACTTGCCCTTGTGGTTCAGCGTGTGCAGCCTGGCGGGATCGAAAAATATCCCGGACTCCACATCGCGGATGAACGCGTCGTCCGCCCAACTGTCCCACAATCCGGTGACCACGTCGAAGAACTCGCGCGCGCGACGGTAGCGTTCGTCGTGCTCCATATGCTCTTCCAGCCCGAAGTTCAGCGCCGCGTCCGGGTTGGAGGTGGTGACGATGTTCCACCCCGCGCGCCCGCCGCTGAGGTGATCCAGCGAGGCAAACCGGCGCGCGACATGATACGGCTGGTCGAAGGTGGTCGACCCGGTGGCGATCAGCCCAAGACGCTCGGTCACCACCGCCAGCGCCGGCAGCAGGGTCAGCGGATCGAAGCTGGTCACCGTCGCGCTGCGCATCAGCGCGTTCATCGGCATGTTCAGCAGCGCGAGGTGGTCGGCCATGAAGAAGGCGTCGAACTTGCCGCGCTCCAGCGTCTGCGCGAAACGCTTCAGGTGCTGGAAGTTGAAGTTGGCATCGGGCATTCCGCCCGGATAGCGCCAGGCGGCGGTGTGGATGCTGACCGGGCGCATGAAGGCGCCCAGATGGAGTTTTCGAAGCTCAGCCATGCTTTGCCTGTGTGTTGAATCAGCCGCCACCCGCACGCACGAACGTCACGCCCCGACGCACCGCACGACCACCCACGCCCCGTCAGCGATCAACCCGGTCGCCCCGCCGGCCCGACATACGCGGTCCACGCCAACGCCCCGTCGTCCAGCGTCCGATCCTCCAGCCAACGCACCGTGCCCACGCCCATCGCGCCCTTGACCTCGATGGAGCGGAAACGGTGCGCCGTGAAGCCGCGGGAAAAGTGATCCACCCGCATCCCTGCCTTCAGCTTCAACGTTCCGAGAAACTGCCGCTTGTCGCGCAGTTCCTGCCACACGCTCGGCAGATACAGCGAGCGCCGCCCACCATCCTCGATGATCAGCCCGTCCACCCCCGGGCGAAGCTGCCCCAGCAGGTCGGCCTCGTCCTCGAACCCCATCGGCTCGGGCGGGGTCAGCACCGACACCGACAGCTCCAGTCCGGCCAGCTCCAGCACATGCAGCTTCGGAAAGCGCGGATCGCGGAACGCCGCGTTGAACGCATGCTCCACCACGTCCTCCACCAGCGGCCGGCGCGCCACCGGCGAGCCGATGCACCCGCGCAACTGGCCGCTCCGCCGCAGCGTGACGAACGCCGCCCCCGGCTCGGTCAGCCGCGGCGACAGCGCCGCGTTCGCGACCACCTGGCCCGGCTGCCCGGTGTCGAGCCCGACCGCGATGCCGCCGCGCACCAGCTCGATCAGCGTCGGCCCCAGCGCCTCGATCGCCGCCTGTTCCGGGTCCTCCGCCGAGGCGGGCTCATACGGTGCCGCCTCATACAATGCCCAGGCGCCATACCCGACGACCCGGTCGCGCGGCCCGGCCGTGTCGCCCGAGTTGCGCAGATCCAGCCGCTCGATCGCCATCCCGCGCCGCCGCGCCACACGCAGCAGGCCGCGCGTCGGCACCTGGCCGCAGGCGTCGGTGCTGCCGATCGCGTCGTCATCGAACCGTTCGATCGCCGCCGCGGTCCGCGTGTCCAGGCGGCGGCAGGCGGCGTAGTCCAGGTAGTGCGACAGGTCGGTGGACACCACGATCAGCGTTTCCGGCCCGCCCCACACCGCATCGAACAGCGCGGCGACGATTTCGGGCGGTGCGTCGCCGGCGACGATCGGCACCAGTCGGAACTCGCCAAGCACGTGCTGCAGGAACGGCACGTGCACCTCCAGCGCGTGCTCGCGCTGATGCGCCGCGTCGAGCTGGCCGACCAGCGGCAGCTGGCGCAGCCGCGCGATCGCCTCGGTATCCAGCGCCACGGTCCCGCACGGGGTTTCCCAGGCGTCCGACATGTCCACCGCCAGCCCGCGGAACGCCACGTGGTGCGACGGGCCGATCAGCACCACGCGGCTGATTTTCCCCCGCGCCGCGGCCAGCTTCGCGTAAGCCCTTGCCGCGACCGGTCCGGAATACACATATCCCGCGTGCGGACCGATGATCGCCTTCGGGATGGCGGTCGCGGCGCGGGAGGGCGGCGCGTTGTCCGCCTCCGACATGAACTGGGCGAGCTGGCGTTCCAGCACGTCGCGGGTGCCGGGATAGAAGCTTCCGGCGACGGCGGGCGGGCGAATCAGGGTCACGCTATCTCCCTTGGGCGTGCGCCGGGCGTTGAAATCCGGCAGGATGATAGCCATTGAGAGTGGTGATGGATATCGAGCTCGACAATACCGCCGTTCCGGCCCGCCACTGGCACCGCCTGGACGACGGGCGCATCCAGTGCGACGTGTGTCCGCGCTTCTGCCACCTGCACGAGGGGCAGCGCGGCCTGTGTTTTGTGCGCGCGCGGCAGAACGATGCGATGGTGCTGACCACCTACGGGCGGTCCTCCGGCTTCTGCATCGACCCGATCGAGAAGAAGCCGCTCAACCACTTCCTGCCGGGCACGCCGGTGTTCTCCTTCGGCACCGCCGGCTGCAACCTGACCTGCAAGTTCTGCCAGAACTGGGACATCTCCAA
>Ga0209415_10007518_pt1 | contig 19023 bp, 13 predicted proteins | sample PeaSoiSIISIP2007_FD_187696 | JGI IMG/M metagenome (GOLD analysis project Ga0209415, IMG submission 187696) | Peat soil microbial communities from Weissenstadt, Germany - SII-SIP-2007 (SPAdes) (version 2) | ecosystem: Environmental > Terrestrial > Soil > Wetlands > Peat | place: Germany...
CTGTGGCTGACTACCTGCACCGGACCGCAAAGTCTTGAATCTTAGGTGAATTATTATCCGTGGAAATCCAGGCTAGCGTCCTCCTCAACTACCCGCTCAACCCCGGATCGATCACGGTGACGGGCAGCAATTTCCAGCAGGGTGTTGCTTGCCCGGCGGTCTGCGGCGCTATCTGCACGCAGCCGAGCATCATCTCGCTCAACAACACGGATATTCCAACGACAGTGGTGAGTGCAACAGAGCTGAAGGGGGTCCTGCCGGCTTGGTTCGGTGCGTCGTCCGCGTTGTCCGGTGTCGTCTTCCCTATCATGATCAAGAATCCCGTGCAGACCCAGTGTCAGCGAACGCAGCTTTACTACAGCCCAGCGGGCAGTGGCATAGCCGGGCCGCCCGGCCTCGGTGGCGGATAGAGACCTATTTGGCCAATGACACTCGACCGGTGCGCCCGCACAGCACCGCACGTCCGCATATCGGACAATAAACGGCGTTATCGGAAACTTGTCTCTGATGGGCAACTGCCCCTTTAACGGTCCTCGGCAGAAATCCGCGCCGAAACCGACCCTTGGCGCGGGCAAGTTCGCGGCACTCACTTTCCCGCGCTACTGAGCGGTATTGGGCTGTCGCCTGCTTCAGCCCAAGGAACAGAGCCCCCCGCACCCGGACTCCGGCGGGCCGGCCGCACTACCACACGCCCCACCGCCTCCATGCCGCCGATGCTGTTCGCCCGAAACGGGCCGGATCCCCCTAAATCCAACCCCTCGGGAAATCCCGGTCCCAATTTTTCAAAGAATATTTGCTCTTTGTTTTCAGCTTTTTGACTCTTAAAATCCAGTGGAATGCAATCGGGCGGGTGTAGATTTAAATCAGGAGGGGAAGAACGTTCTTCCCCAGTTCCACACCGCAAGCCTGCTTGCGGTTTTTTCGTTTCTTGGGGAGATCTCATGCAGTCAAACCTCGCTCGATGTGTCGAATTCCCTGTCCTGCCCGGCGGGACGACTGACCCTCGCCAACCCGGGTTTCTCCAGGCAAGTCGTCAATTTTCCACACTCCAACCCGTTGAGTCTGCAATCGAAACCAAGAAATTGGGTTCGACTCCCCAAAATGCATATCCGACCCGCCGCCGGCGTCTTCTGCTGCCGCCCCGGATGGCCGACGGTGGCCTCCTGAGCCAACCCGCGTCCGGCCCAGGAGCCCGCCAATTTTCCACAGTCGAACCCACTGAGTCTGCAATCGAAACCAAGCAATTGGGTTCGACTCCTCAAAATGCATATCCGACCCGCCGGCGGCGTCTTCTGCTGCCGTGCCGGATGGCCGACAGTGGCCTCCTGAGCCAGCCCGAGTCCGGCCCAGGAGCTCGTCAATTTTCCACAGTCCAACCCGCTGAGTCTGCAATCGAAACCAGGAAATTGGGTTCGAATCCCCAAAGTGCCTATCCGACCCGCCGCCTGAGTCTTCTGCTGCCGCCCCGGATGGCCGGCGGCGGCCTCCTGAGCCAACCCGAGTCCTGCCCAGGAGCCCGCCAATTTCCCACAGTCCAACCCACTGAATCTGCAATCGAAACCAAGAAATTGGGTTCGGCTCCCGAAAATACATATCCGATCCGCCGCCGGCGTCTCGTGCTGCCGTGCCGGATTGCCGCATACCGCCAATTTTCCACAGCCCAACCCACTGATCCCACAACGAAAACTCAACAAATGGTTTCGTTTGGTAAAAAAGCCCGCCACCCTCTACCGAGCCACCTCGGAGACGCAGGTGAACGTGAAATACCACGGCGTGAAGATCGGCGGATTCGCCCCGATGTTGAACCGGATGGTAATTGGCTGCCCGGTCGCCGGGTTCTTCTGCACCGTCTGCCGCGCACCCGCTGTGGAGTCCCAATCGATGGTCGACCCGTTGCGGCGGCTGGCATCGCCTACAAAATGGAAGACCGACCAAAGGCCCGGGATGGTCGTGATCTGGGCTTGGAAACCACCCTTGTAGGTGACGGTCAACGTGACCCCCGAGGGACTTCCCGGCCACGTATAGTTCTTGGGAGTCGTGGCGGTGAATACACCGTTCTGGCCATCGATCGCCAGAGTGACTTTATCCATATCGGGAGTCACTATGGGAGTGACTGTGTAATTGAAGTGCGGGTCGGGAGATCCGCCGGCGAAGGCCGCATCCGAGAAGGCCGCGGCGCGGTTGATCCAATTCAGGAATACGGGTTGGATTGCGACGGTACCGCCACCCACGGCCGTGTACCGGGCGCCCTGCTTACTAAGGTATTTGGGGACCAGCTTGCTGTTGACAAACTGCCAGATGGCGCCATCGTTCGGTTTGAATGCCGCATCGATCTCCGGCAAGGTAGCTTCGATGGGAACGTTCTTGAAGGGATATTTCGACAGCACGGGATTGATCTGGTTGCAGACCGCCCTGCCGCCGGCGTTCAACTCGGCCGCGCCCACGCCCTTGAGCAGGCGCTCGGCGTTGGTGATCGGCTCCGTGAGAAGAGTCTGCATCGTCTGCTGGATGGGCGAATCGATGCGGAACGCCTGCGCGAGCTGGCCCACCGTGCCCCTGGCCTGCTGCGCGAGCGCGAGAGTCTGCGCGGCGGCCGCGTCGTTGGCGGGCTGGCCGGCGACGGATTCGATGGAGGCCTGGAGTTGCAACAGCGCGTTGATGTAGGCCTGGTTGGATGCCGCCACGTAGCGGTCGGTATTCTCCGGCGGGGTCACCGACTGCGCCGGCTGGAACGGCGCCGATTGGGAGGGGTCGGCGACGGCGGTATTGCGCGAGGCCAGCGACGAGAACTCCAGCAGCGGAGCCACGTTCGAGGAATGCATCTTCAGCTTCTCCGCCGCGTCCCTGAGGCTGCCATAAGTCACCACTCTCGCCGCCTTGATGTAGTTGGTCCACTCGCGGATGAAGTCGCCGTAGTAGCGGGCCTTCAGGTCGGCGGCCAGCTTGGCGGCGTCGAGACTGGGCCCGCTCTGGTCGCCCAGCACCCAGGTCTCGCCGCTGAAGAACTGATTGGCGCGCCCGAAGTTGTCGTTCATGAAGACCCAGCCGCCCTTGCTGAACGCGGCGCGCACGTCGTAGCCATCCACTACGTATGCCGCGGAGCCGGGGAACTGGCGATTGAAATTGACGGGCGTGCCGTGCTTGTCGGCCTCGGCCAGCATGTATCCGTAGACCTGCTCGAAGCCTCCGAACTGCTTGAGGTAGGCGCGCGTGCGGTCAATGGATTGCGAGTCGGCCTCCGCCGCGCAGGGGTTCGGCTCCAGCAAATCGTCGGCGTAGAAATCGAACTGCTTCTGGGCGAGTTGAATGCGCTCGGAATCCACGTCGCGGCGATTGGTCCACCAGCGCATCAGGACCGGGGTCAGGAACGCCTTGTTACTCTTCTCGGGGTGGGTGGTGGTGATGAGGTAGGCCTTCAGCTCGTCGTAAGTGGGCTGATAGGGATGTTGATCGGCGGCCGGGGTGGCCGGCAGCGAGCGCATGTCGAGCAGGATGTTGCCCTGGGTTTGCGAGAGCAGCAGGCGCCGGAAGCGGTCGCAGTAGATGGGCCGCGCCACTTTGTACAGGTCGTCGCCGATGTACAGGAACCAGCGGTAAGTCCACGGCGCGCCGTCGCGGCGGTAGGTGACCAGAGTCTCGAGAGACTGGCGCAGGGTCTCCAGCTTTTGCAGGGAGTCGAGCCGCGCCAGGTCGGCGCCCGCGGTTTCGGTGGAGGAGATCCCGCGCGCGGCATCGCGCACGCGGTTCTCCAGGCTGTTGTTGCGGAAAAAGGAAATGGTGAAGAGGAGCGCCAGAAGGAAGCAGACCGACGCTGCGGCGGCCAGCAGGATGCGGCGCGTAGTGCTGGTCTTGATGCTCGATCCGCTGGCGCCCATGGCAACCTTGTCGGCCAGCAGAATATCGTTGAACAGGTGACTGAGGAACAGCCACTGCGGAACTTTGCGAGTGCCGGTAATCCGCGGCGGAGCCGGCGCGCCCTGCTGGAGCTGCGCGGGAGCCTGCACGCGGCCGCTGAAAATGCCGGTGGCGCCGGAGGGGCCCGCATATCCGCCCGCGCCTTGCTGCGAGGGTGCGGCGGGGGCCACGGGCGCGGTCTCATTGATGATGACGGGCCGCACGCCGGTGAAGTAGAAGCCGCGCAGGAACGGCCCGACGGTCAACTGGCTGGGCCGGCACAGGTCCACCAGGAACTGCACCAGTGCTTGGCGGATTTTGCGGAACTCGCGTGGGAATTCGTAGGCCGGGGGCAGCTTGGAGGGGTCGCCTTCGCGCGCCAGGAACTCGGGGCGCGCATCGGCCACGGAGTGGAAGAGGCGCTCGAAGCTGAAGGTGAGGCGCGCGGTCTCCTCTTCGGCATAGATGCCCTCGCTGCGGCGGTAGACCATCGGCAGCGTGACACCCAGCACTTGCGTGGGTTCGTCGCCGCTCAGGTTGCGGACGAATTCCGTGAAGTAGGGCAGGCGGTCGATCTTGGTGAAGAGGGCGTACACGGGCAGGTTGATGCCCATGGCCTCGGAAATCTCGCCCAGCCGCGCGCGGAGGCTGCGCGCGGAGTTGGTCACGATGTCGGCGGCGCCGGGCTTGGTGAAGTTCTCGCAATCGAAGCACACCACCGCGGCACGGCCGGCCTGCTCGCCTTTGCGTACGGAGGAGCGCGGCCGGAGTTTGTTGACCGCGTTGCGCCACTTGTTGGGGTCGCTCGAGAGCGCGCCGCCCGCCTCCACGAAGAGGGAGCGCCGAGAGAACCAGAAGTTGGCGGCGCGCGTGGGGGCCACGTTGCCGGCCTGAAAGACCTGGCCGGCGATCAGCTCCGGCTCCAGGCCGCAGTGCAGCATGACGCTGGTCTTGGTGGTGCCGGGCTCTCCCACGATCATGTAGACGGGCAGGCCGGCCACCTTGGGGTTTTCGAGTTTGGCCGCGGAGAGCTTGGCTTCGGCTTCGTGGATGAGGACCGAGATATCGTCGCCACCCGGGGCGGCGGATTCATCGGCAAGGGCCGCGGCTTTCTTGGCTCTTCTCCTTTTGATGAGGTAGATGGTGGCCACGACGACCAACGCCACCACCGTGACCCCGATGATGATGTAGAGCGTCATGCGGCGGCCTCGTGGCGCAGGCTCTCAGCCTGCCGGCTCGACACTCGTGTCGAGTCTTGTATTCCCGCCACATGCAATCCGCCACTGAGTGTCAGCTTATACACCACGAACAGGATCACCATCACGCCGGCGCAGATGGCCGCGATCCACGTCAGCTTCCGGACCCAGGGGTCCAGGCGGCCGCGAAGCGCTTCCTCCGGCAGCATCCAAGCCGGTGAAAGGCCTGCGAAGCCCCCGCGAATGCGCCGGATCTTGGCCGCCGTCATGTTCATGACCTGGTCGAGCCCGCCGCGGCCGCCGGCGCTGTACTTGCCGCGGAAGCCCAGCAGCATGCACAGATAGTAGACTTCCAGCAGGTCGCCCAGGTCCTGGGAATCGCTTTTGCCGAGCAGTAACTGCAAGTGCTGGAAGAAGACTTCGCCCGCGATGTGGATGCCGAACAGCTCTTCCTGGAGCGGCTGCCCCGACCAGTCGGCAAAGATGGGGTTCTGCGAGTTGAGCACCGATTCGTCCAGAAAAGCGACCACTGCAAAGGTGGCGAAGCGGGCGTCGTCGGCGTTGTAGCCGGCGGCCAGCGACTGGTTGGTGGCGGCCTCGAGGGCTTCCCGCGTGTGGTGGCGAAACGCGTTGGCGTCGTCGACGCTCTGCCGGTTGCCGCGCAGCCGCTCGATGGCGGTGAGCGCTTCCTGGTAGATCAGCGCCAGGTTGTCGGGCCTGCGAGCATCGGGTGTCATGACTGGCTGTCCAGCACCACGAGTATTTCCACTTCTGGGTCGGGAAATTCGCCGGGGACGTAGACTCCGATCTGTTGCGCTTTGACCATGTGGTCCCAGCACGGGCCGTTCCGGCTGATGCCGAAGTACTGGGTCTCCCCGCGCGCCGAAATGGCCGGAGGAGGAACCGGCAGGTGGGTTAGCCCCATGCCGGGCAGCGCGCGCTTCACCAGCTCGCGCACGAACGGCGGCGTGCAGATCTTGATGAGATGCGGCGTCCGGGCCATCAGCTCGGCTTCGCCCATGCGGGCGTGAATGGCAAACACCCACCGCGAGCGGCCCAGGCAGCGCTGGTCGGTAATCGCGCCTTCAAAGTAATAGTTGCCGGACGGCTTGAGGGGGATGGAGATGCAGTTGGTGGGGACGATGGTTTCGAGGTGCAGGCGAATATGGCGATCGAGCTTTTCGAAGCATTCGGTGAGGTTCTGGTGATCGTAGGGCGGCAGGTTGCGCGGGTGCGAATCCAGGGCGAAGGTGCAGAGCGCGCCGGCCAGGCGCGACATCTCGAGGAACAGCTCTTCGGGATGGCCGCGCTTGGCGGTCAGCAGATGGTGGAGCGGCGGCAAGGCCGAATTCACCGCATGCAGCAGCCAGAAACTGGCGATCCGGCGGGTGGTAAACGCGGCGCCGGTCTTCGAGATGCTGCGGCGGCCGGTGCCGACGCTGGCGCTTTTCTCGTCGAGCAGCTCGACCAGGCGCTTCATCATAGCCATCAGGCACGGGCTGGCGCTGATCTGGAGCAGCGGCGGCACAAAGTCGAAATCGTAAACGAAGTGCCCGGTGCCGTCGCGTTTGACGCGGGCGATGGGGAGGGTGAGGAGATCGCCGGCGGGTTCGGTATCGAGGAGGATCCGCAGGTTCTTGCGGCCCAGGCGCACGGGGCGCTCGTCGGCGCCGCTGTTCTCGTCGTGCAGCACGCGTGTTTCGGCCAGGAAGCGCGCCTCGGCGCCGTTCTGGTCGAGCGCGCAGTTGTAGCCGTTGGGTTTGCGCGGGGGGATGGCCAGGTTGACGGCGAGGAAGTCGCGCGTGGGCGGGAAGAGGTCGGCGATGGCGCGCGGTTCCGGCAGGGCGTCGGATTCCGGCATGTTGAACGGCAGGCCGTCGGGGAAGATGCCGCGCGCGTGCACCAGCGACACGGTGCCGTTGTGCAGGGCTTCGGCGTCCAGATCCAGGCCCACCAGGCCGAAGCAGGCGTACCACAACGAAGCGGTGGCGAATTGGATGGAGTCTTCGAAGTAGCGGCTCTGCGCCTGGAAATGGTGGGGTCCCAGGTACATGCCTTCCGACCAGACCACTCTGGAGAGGAGCCTCATAAGTCCGTTAGCGATTCACTGTAGCACTAACCTTCCCATTTGGGGAGGGGCTGTGCCGTATTTGGGGAGAGGCTGTGCCGTGTAATACGATACACTACTCCATTCGCGTTAAGGCACGGCTGCGTGCCATGATGGGACGTGCGGGGCGGGGGATGGAATTCTATCGGAAGTACGAACTGATCGATCCGCTTCCGGGAGAGGGTACCAGGAGCTTTCGCGCGCGGCAAGCCGCTACCGGACGCGAAGTGTTGGTGCATCTGCTGGTGGGTGGCCGCACGCCCGGTAACGACAAGCTGCTGGTGCGGTTGCGCGGTATCCCGGCGCTCTCGTTTTCGAAGCTGATCGAGGTCGGAGACAACGATGGCACGCCTTTCGTGGTGACGGCGGCGCCGCCCTACGCGCACCTGGAAGAGTGGTTGTCGGAGCAGGAGCAAAGCGCGCTGGCGGATTCGCAAAAGCTCGCGCACGCGGGGGCGTGGAGAGTCCCGGTGGCCAGTGGGACAGGCCTCCCTGCCCGTCTTCCTCCTGCCGAAAACACGCCGCAAAGCGACGGAGCCCCGCCGCCCGCGCCGCCTGCCGCCCCGCCCGGCGAGTTCACGCGGCTCTTCCAGACCGGCGCGACACCTTCGCCGCAAGGTGACGGAGCCCCACCGCCCGCGCCGCCTGCCGCCCCGCCCGGCGAGTTCACACGGCTCTTCCAGACGGGTGCGACTCCCACGCCGCAAGGTGACGCCGCCGCACCGCTCCCGCCGCCTGCCGCCCCACCCGGCGAGTTCACGCGGCTGTTTCAGACCGGCGCGACGCCCACGCCGCAAGGTAACGCCGCCGCGCCGCTCCCGCCGCCTGCCGCCCCACCCGGCGAGTTCACGCGGCTGTTTCAGACCGGCGCGACACCCACGCCGCAAGGTAACGCCGCCGCACCGCCCCCGCCGCAGGCCGCGCCGCCCGGCGAGTTCACGCGCATGTTTCAGGCGCCGCCGCAAACACCGATGGGTGAGCCGGCCCCCCCCGCTCCGGCGCCCGCGCCGCCTGTCGCCCCACCCGGCGAGTTCACGCGGCTGTTCAATTCTCCGTTGCCGGAGGGTTCGCTGGGACGTCCCGCGGGAGGAGACGATTGGCCGCCGCCGGCGCCCAAGCCTCAGGAAGCAGGCGCATTCCCCCGCATGTTTAAGAACCAGGAGAAAGTGGCGCCACGGCAGGAAGAGCCGCCCCAACAGGGTGGCGAGTTTACGCGATTCTTCAAGGTGCCCGGACCACAGGGGCCGCAGTTTCGCAGCGACCCGCTGCCGCAGGGCGCTCCGGGCGCGTTGCCGCCGCGGGCGCCGTCCCAGCCACCGCCTCCGGCGCCTTCCTCGGCGCCGGGCGAGTTTACGCGCATGTTCGGCCAATCCGCGCCTCCTCCATCGCCGGCGCCGGCTCCCCAAACGATGCGCGCCTACGGCGACAGCGCTACCGGGGCCTTCGCCCGGCCCGCGGCGCCGCCAGCCGCAGGTGGGCCTCCAGCCGAACCGGCCGGACCGAGCGAATATACCAGGATGATCTCCGGTCCCGGCGCCGGAGCGCCGGCCGGGAAGCCACTGGCGTCGCCCGCTCAGCCAGGCGGAGGCGGTTCGCCGGCGGTGCAGGTCAATGTGCAGGGACCGCAGATGCCGGGCGTGTATTTGCCGCAGCCGCAATTGCCCTCGGTGCCGGGTGTCTATGTCCAGCAACCGCAGATTCCGCAGTTGCAAACGCCGCAGCTTTCGGTGCCCCAGCCCTCCATGCCGCAGCCCACCGTGACCGCTGGTGCACCCTCCTCCACCAACTGGCTGTTGATCGCGATCTTCTCGCTGGGGGCGTTTCTGCTCGGGCTGGTCGTCATGCTGCTGTTGATGAAGAAGTAGCGGGGCCCGCTACATATCACGGAGCAGCTCGTCGAGAATGGTCTGCACCGCCGCGTACGGATCGGGACCGTTGGCAGCTACGGCCTCGATCGAATAGAGTCCTTTGTACCCGGCCTCTTTCGAAATCCGGATGGCGTTGGCCTCGTTGTACCGCTCCGGGTCGTAGTGGCAGTGGCTGCTGCCCGACGACATCGGATACATGGCGCGCAATCCCGCCGCCCGCGCCTCTTCGTCCGGGAAATTGCCCACGTCTGGGTTGGCCCAAATCCCGGCGGCCTTGATCACTTCGACTACCACCTCCCAGCTTGGAGATGGGCGCGGCGGGACGGCGGCTGCGGCGCCTGCTCGGCCCCCACCGCCACCGCGATTCTCCATGGTCACGAAGACCTTCTTCGTCTTGGCGTAGGCGTTGATCGTCTTCAATGTCTCGATGGCGGTTTGGCGCACTTCAGGCGCAAGCGTGCCCTGGTTGACCATGACGCGCGGACAGCCGAGCATCACCGCGTGGTCGATCCATCGCTTGTTCAGGTCGATCGTCTCCAGGCGGAGTACCGGGTCCGGCGACGAGATGTTCAGCGGCCCGAATTCCAGGTTGATCTGATTCATCTGCGATTTGGCTTTCTTCAGCCGGCCCCGGAACTCCTCCAGGTACGCGGGCTCGGTCGAGCGAAAGTGAGAATGCTGCATCTCCACGTGATGGACGCCGTAGCGCTCGGCGAGCATGTCGGGAAGGTCCAGAATTTCGAGGGTTCGCTTGGGATCGCCCGGGTTCGCGTCGTTCTTGATGACCGGGTTGAAACAGAGGCTCATGATCGCGATGCGATCCAGCTTGGCGTGATTCGGCAGTTGCCCCCACACACGGCTGGCTCCGGCCGCGATGCCGGAACCGATCAGAAACTCTCGTCGCTTCATCATACGCACCTCGCTGCAACCTAAACCGCGAACACCCGCGCGATTACCAGCGTCATGTCGTCGTGCTGCGGCGCCCCGTTGGCGAACGCGTCCGCAGCCTGCATCACGCGACCGATGATCTCAATAGGCGGCAACTCCCCGCACCTGCGGACCGCGGCGATCAGCGCATCTTCGCCCCACTCCTCTTCGGATGGATTTTCCGCCTCGCTGATGCCGTCCGTGTATAGCACCAGCAGATCGCCCGTCAGCAATTCGATTTGGTCCTGCTGGTAGCGCGCGATGCGGAACAGTCCGACGGGCGGGCCGCCGTTCTCGAGGCGCAGCACTTCGCCGCCGCGGATCAGCATGGGCGGATTGTGGCCGCCGTTGGTATAGACCAGGGTGCGCGTGGCCGGATCGAACTGCGCATAGAAGAAGGTGGCGTAGCGATTCTCGGGCGTGGCGTCGCACACCAGGCGGTTGACATTGGTCATCAGCTCCGCGACATTTCCCGGAGCGGCTTGCGATTGGCCGCGCACGGAAGCCTGCAGGCTCGCCATCAGCAGCGCCGCGGGGATGCCCTTGCCCGATACATCGCCGATGGCGAGGCCCAGTCGCCCGCTGCTCAAGGCGAGGAAGTCGTAATAGTCGCCGCCCACGCCTTGCGCCGGCCGGCAATGCCCCGCATATTCCAGCGCGGGAACCTCGGGCATGGTCTGCGGAAACAGCCGTTGGTGCACTTCGCGCGCGATCTGGATTTCGCGGGTCAGCGTCTCCCGATGCGCCACCTCGGCGGCGAAGGCCTCCGAGAGGCGCGTGTTCTCGAGCGCGAGGCCTGCCTGGGCAGCGACCGTGCGCAGCAGGCTGGCATCGCTCGGCGAGTACGGCGCCTCGGATTTCTTGGGGCCCAGGCTGATGAATCCCAGCAGCTCCTTGCGTGACGCCAGCGGCAGCAGCAGTTCGGCATCGAGGGCGGAGTCCATGGGATGGGCATCATCCACGGCCACTGGCTCGCGCGACTCCGCCAGGCGGCTCACGGCCGGCGAATCGGCGGGAACCGCGAGATCCACGGCCGCGGGATAGCCGGTGGCCAGCGCGGGCCTGAAGAAGGCGCCATCGCGCAACAGCACGGCGATGCGTTCCACGTGCAGCGATTCGGAGATCTTGCGGGCGACGGTCCGGAGCAAGTCGTCGCGGTCGAAGATGGAGCGCACCTGTTCTCCCAATTCGCCGAGGATCTGCTCGGCGTCAAAAGCTTCACGGAAGAAGCGGCGATCCACCCAGCGGCGCACGCGGTCGGCCTGGGAGCGCACCTGGACGATCGTCCCAACTCCCAAAGCTACCAGGAGCGACTGTTCGACCGGATTCAAGCGGTGCGATTCCGCATAATTCAATGCGGTGCCCGCAATCACCGCCATCACCACGAGTTGCATGACCAGCACACCCTGCCGCGCGAATGCATATTGAACCCCCTGGCGGATCACCATGCGCACGTCGAGCGCACGCTGGACCACGATGACGTAGGCCAGGGTGAGCGGAAACAGAAGCTCGGCCGTGTTGGTCCAGATGGTGGCGGCATCGTCGACGGGATTCCTTTGGAGGAAGATCCAGGCGTAGAGAAAGCGCAGGAAGGAGGGCGCCATGGCCGCGGTGCAGCCCCAGTAGAGCAGCTTCAGACGGCGGCGGTCGTCGCGGGCGAACGAGGGGTCGCCGTACTTTTCCCCGATGCCCGCAAAGAAGAGACTGACCGTGGCGAAGACGAGGGCGGTCTGGAGCCACTCGGGGAGGGGATTGGGCGGCAGCACCCAGGATGCGCCGTACGACACCGCGCGGCCCAGGGCGCGAAGCGCGTCCCACAGCCCGATGAACGCCAGGGGAACGATCGCGATCCACTTGACCCAGGGGAGGTTTCGGTCGAGGCGGCCGCGATGCGGGAAATACAATCCAAACAACATCATCGAGATGGCCCAGGCAGGGAGGATGATCTCGATATACGCGGCCGAGGGCAGACCGATCGCCGCGGGCCAGCCCAGGGGATCCAGCATCGCGGATCTCTGCAACTGGCTCATTCCCAGCAGAATGATCAGCATCATCCAGGCGCGCGGGTCGCGCGGCCGGACAGCGGCCACCCAGAAACCCAAGGTCAGGCAGAACCACGGCATGAGGAGAAATGCGCTGAGCGCGGGAAAGCCGCGCAGCGGCATGCCCGGCCAGAGCTTGATCCGGCACTCCATCGCCCCGCCGCCGCGCTCCACGGCCACGGTCAAGGTCTGGCCCGGCTTCTTCGCGTGAAGAGCCTGCCGCAGGTCCTGGAATCCCCGGGGCAGGCGGCCTTCGATCGAGACCACGCGATCTCCCCCGCGGAGGCCCGATGGCCTCGCCAGAGGGTGCACGCTCACCACGGTGGGCCACGGAGAGCCCAACCCGATGGGAGGGAATGGATACTCACCGCGCAGGGAGCGAACCACGTCCACGGTGAAAACGATCTGGTTGCCGAGGGCCACGGCAAACAGGATGGCAAGCCAGATGTGAGGCCAGGGGCACCGCTCCCTCGCTCGCCAAGGGCGAGTCACGGGGTGCCCTTTGGGCCCGGCTCCGATCGGAGCCCCGACCGTAAGGGAGGGGTCATCCGCAGAGTTAGTCGAGGACTGGGGGCGCATAGTGGCTTCAGTTAGCCTGCGGCAGTAAGATGATCAGCTCCATTTGCGGATTGGGCAGCTCGCCAGGCACGTAGGCCGCCAGGTTGCGCGCGCGCTGGATCGCCTCCCAGCACAGCCCGGACTGGCTCACGCTGAAATACTGGTAGTTGAGCTTGATGGGAATCACGCTCGGCGGAGAATCGACGTAGGTGAGCGGCAGGCCGGGCAGCGCCTGGCGAACCAGGTGCTCGATGTGGCTGGCGGAACAGACCTTCACCAGGTACGGCGCCTTGCCCACGATATCCGCCTTGCTGGTTTCCGCGTTCACCGCCAGGTACATCTTGGTGTTCACCAGGTACTTCTCGTTGTCGAGCGAGGTGGCGTAGATGGAAGGCTGCACCGGTTTGAGCGGCAGCGAAACGAAGTTGGTGGGCACCACGGTTTCGAGCAGGAGACGCAGCTTCTCATCGAGCTCCGTGAAGCATCGGCCGAGATCGTCGTGCTCGTAGGTGGGCAGGTCGCGCGGATGGATGGTGGTCGAAAATGTGGTGAGCGCGCCGGCCAGATCGAGCATGGCGGCGTACAGCACCTCGGGGTGGCCGCCGCGCGTTTCGAACAGGTGGCGAAAGGCCGGGAATGCGGTGTTGATGCTGTAGAGCAGCCAGAAGTTGGCGATATCGGCCGCAGTGAAATCGGCCAGGCTCTGGTTTTTCTGGCGGCGCACGCCGGCGATGGCGCTGGAACGCGCGCTGAGGATCTCGACCAGGCGCCGCGCGATGGCCGAGAGGTAATCGCTCGCCTGAAAGTCGAGCAGCGGGGGCACGAAGTGCGGGTCCAGTTGGAACATGCCCGCCTCGGTGCGGAGAACGCGCGCTACCCGCAGGGTGGAGTAGCCATCCAGCGCATCGCCTTCCACCAGAAGGCGCAGGTTCTTGCGGGCGATCTGCACGGGCTTTTCCGAGAGGCCCGTATTCTCGTCGCGGAACAGCTCGATTTCGGCGCGGTAGCGGGCGCCGCCCTGGCGGGCGGAAGTGGCCACGTTGAGGCCGCGCTCGCGATACTGCGGCACGGCGAGAAACAGTTCCAGGGTAGTCTGGTCGGGCTCGAAGCAATCGGCCAGCAGCTTGGGGGGCGGCGCGCCGTCGGAGGCCGGGATGTCGAACAGCAGGCCGTCGGGCAGAATCCCCGAGGCGCTGGAGATGCCGAACGAACCGGCGGCCAGCGTTTCCTGACTGATCTGGAGGGAGCGGAAGCCCCACGGGCAAAACGAAAGGCTCTCCAGGTGGAACTGCAGGAGATTTTCGAGGAAGCGGTCCTGGAGCTGCAGATACTGCGGGCTCAGGAACGTCCCCTTCGTCCAGATGACCGGCTGCAGTCGCTTCATTTGGAATCACAGTACCAGAACTGGGGCGGTGTGTCCAAGGTAAGGCATAATAGACGGTATGAAGGCGGCCGAACTTTACGATACGGATTTCTCCGAGTGGAGCTTCCGGAATGCCGAGCTCCTTCGTTCAGGCCAGTTCGATGAGGCCGATCTCGAGCACATCGCGGAGGAGATTGAAGACTTGGGCAAAAGCCGGCGCAGAGTGCTGGAAAGTGCTGTGATCCAGATCCTGATGCACCTCTTGAAATACGAAAAGCAGCCAGCAAAGCGAAGCAGGAGCTGGCTGGCGAGCATCGCCAAGCAGCGCGTCAAGATCAGGCGCGTGGTTCGCGAGAGCCCCAGCCTGCGGCCGCAACTTCCCGAGATGCTCACGGAGTGCTATCCGGACGCGGTCAAGGTGGCATCCATCGAAACGGGCATTGCCACGGCGGAGTTCCCCGAGGTCTGCCCGTTCACCTTGGAAATGCTTCTGGACGACGAGTTTCCTCCGACATAGCAGTACTGGCTATGTCTCCCACCCAGACCGTTGCCTATCCCTGGCATCAAACGCTGCCGCGTCTCGGGACCAGCGAGGAGTTCGCGGCCCTGCGCCGCCTGCTTCAGGAGTCCGGATACACCGGCGAAGGTATCTGCAAGCGGGTGAACGTCGAAAATCTGCTGGAGTATTCCTCCACTTCGCCCAAGGCCCGCCACATGGAACAGCCGTTGGACGCGCTGATCCGCCTCTTCTTCGATTGCGCCCTGGTGGAGGAAGAGGTCGCGGCCCGCCTGCTGCCCTCGGGCGCGCTGCCGCTGCTGGAGTCACTCGACCTGGTAGTGCGCGACCCGGAGCGGCCGGGAATGCTATACGCCTCGGCGGCCATCCTGATGGCGCGGGGGTTCCTGACGGTGTGCGACCGCGGCGAGCGCGCGCCCGACGGCACGAAGTCCGAGCTGCCGCCCGACGTGGTCTACCCCGCCATTCTCGACACCACGCGCCGGTTTCTGGAGAGCTTGCCGGATACGCCGTGCGATGCCATGCTGGATGTCGGCACGGGGACCGGGATTGCCGCCTTGATGGGTACTCGTCAGGCACGCCATGTCTGGGCAACCGACATCACGGCACGCGCGGTGCGGTTCGCCGAAATCAATCGCCGCCTCGCGGGCCTCGACAACATGACGGTACTCGAGGGCGACCTGTACGCCCCGGTGGAGGGACTGACCTTCGACCGGATCACCATCCATCCTCCCTACGTGCCGGCGAAAAAATCGAAGTTCCTGTACCGCGATGCGGGCGAGGACGGCGAACAGATTATCCGCCGGGCGGTCGAGGGTCTGCCCGCAATGCTGCGGCCCGGAGGACGATTCTATTCCCTGCAACTGGCGACCGATCGGGAAAACGAATCCTTCGAGCAGCGGGTTCGCAAGTGGCTGGGGCCGCGGCAAGCCGAATTCGACGTGCTGATGGGCGCTCACAGCATCCGCCCGCCCGCCGAGTTTCTGGCCGACGCCATGGTCCGCAAAGCCACCGATCGGGAGGGCCGCAATTTCCTGGAGCTATGGGAGGAAACCAAAACCACGTACCTGGTATACGGAACCCTCCTCATCGAGAGGCACGAAACTCCGCGGCCGCCCCTCACGGGGCGCGCCCTTTCGGGGAAGGGATACACCGGCAGGCACCTCGAGTGGCAGTTGGAGTGGCAGAAAGCGGTTTCGTGCGCTGATGGCCACGAGATGCTGTTGAACTGCCGTCCGTCCTTGGCGCCGGATTGCTCGCTGCACACCGTCAGCCGGATGCGCGAGGGACGGTTTCACATGGAGGAGTTCATGCTGAAGTCGCAGTCGCCGTTCCGCAGCTCGTTTCGATGCGAGGGATGGGTGACGCAAGTGCTTTCCGAATGCGACGGAATCCGGACATGGCGCGAGCATTTCGAACGGGCCAGAAGCGGCGGCCTGATCCCCGAGGGGATTCCCGCCAAGGAGTTCGCGGGACTCTTGAGCCTGCTGGTGTCGCTCGCCATCCTCCGGGTAGGGGAACTGCCGATGCCGGCGGCCGACGGCACGGACGAGGACGAGTGAGGCGGCGGGCCGCGCTCAAATCGCTCAGAACAGGCTTACGTCCATCCCGGCAATGAAGTCGATTCCGGGGATCACCAGGCCCTGCAAGCGGTGGTCGTTGGTGAGGAAAAGATCGACCCCGTGGTGCGCGGCGCTCGCCACGTGGATGGCGTCGGCCGGCGATACGCGGTGAGTTCCGCGAATCCGCGCGTAGGTATCTGCTGTGGTCTCGTCGAACGGAAGCAGTTCGACCTGGGGCGGGCGGAGCGCCTCCCGGACTTGCGCAACCACCTCCAAGGCGCCCCGCTTATACGGTCCCGTGAGCACCTCGCCGATGGTGAACACGCTGGTGCACAGCGTGTCCCCGCGTTCCAGCATGGAGGTCCGGATCTTCCGCACGCGAGCCCCATGCTCCGCGTGAGACTCCAGCAGGTACACGAAGAGCATGGTGTCCCAGTAGATGCGGCTCACGCGTCCTCGCCACCATCCGCGTCATGGAAATGTTCCCGCTCGCGGCGGATGAACTCTTCGCCTCCGCCGAGACCCTGAAACACTTCCTTCCCAATGCCCCAGAGTCGCATCAATGGGTCTTCGGCCGGTTGCCGGCCTGGCTCGGCAGCGCGGTCGCGAAGCCGGTAAATGAAGGTCACGGTCGTACTCATCCCGGATGGCGGCCCCTCCCATTTCTCCAGAATCAAGCCATTCTCCTCGAGGAACTTACGCGACCTCAGCGCCTGGCAAACCAGCGGTACCCGATTGCTGAGCTGGACCCCTTTTTGAACTTCGCCGGCAACCACCTTGACGGTCACATCGCCGCGCCGGCGAGCCGGCTCGATGTACTCCCTGAGGGTGTAATCCCTCACGCGCTTGGTCTGGGTCTCCATTTCAATATCCTCCCAGAAACATCATACTATGTATGATCTAAGAAAGCAAGCAAAACAAGCATAGCAATCCATGCCCGCCAGACACCGGTTTTGGTCGAGCCGTGAAACGTGCTAAAACCCTATCGGTAGCCCAAAAAGGAACCTTCTCAATGAAACTTCGCCTCGCAATGCTGGCTGTCGCAGGCCTCGGTGCCTTTCTCATGGCTCTTGCTCAATCGGCGCCCAAGCCGCTTTCCTCCTTCGATCCGCAGGTCAAGCCGCTGCTGGCCCGCATGACCCTGGAAGAGAAGATCGGGCAGATGACCCAACCCGAACAGGACGCCTTGAAGGATCCGGCCGATCTCGAGAACCTCTTCATCGGCTCCGTCCTGAGCGGCGGCAACTCCGACCCCAAGGAAGGCAACAGCCTCAAGGCCTGGACCGACCTCTACGACCGCATCCAGCAGCACAGCACCAAGACCCGCCTCCGCATCCCCATCCTCTACGGTATCGACGCGGTGCACGGCCACAACAACGTGCTCGGCGCCGTCATCTTCCCGCACCACATCGGCCTGGGCTGCACTCGCAATCCCGCGCTGGTGGAGAAGGTGGAGCGCATCACCGCCGAAGAGGTCCGCGCCAGCGGTATACAGTGGGCCTTCGCGCCCTGCGTGACCGTGCCGCAGGACATCCGCTGGGGCCGAACCTACGAGGGCTTTTCGGAAGATCCGAAGGTGGTCGCGGAACTGGCCGGCCCGGCCGTCCGCGGCTTCCAGGGCACTGACCTGGCCAACCCGCTAGCCGTGCTCGCCTGCGCCAAGCACTTCATCGGCGATGGCGGCACGGCGTTCGGCTCCGCGCGGGGCGGGCGCGGTCTCGACCAGGGCGATACGCGCGTCGACGAGACAACCCTGCGCAGAATCCACCTGCCCGGATACATCGCCGCCATCCAAGCCGGCGTCGGCACCATCATGCCCTCCTACAGCAGTTGGAACGGCGTGAAATCCTCGGCCAGCAAGCACCTGTTGACGGAAATTCTCAAGCAGGAGCTGGGCTTCCAGGGCTTCCTCATTTCCGACTACAACGCCATCGACCAGATGACCCGCGATTACAAGGAGGCCATCGGCATCTCGATCAACGCCGGAATGGATATGGCGATGGTGCCCACGCGCTACCGCGAATACATCACGGACCTGAAGGCGCTGGTGGATGAAGGCAAAGTGCCGCTGGCGCGGATCGACGATGCGGTCACGCGGATCCTGCGCGTGAAGTTCGCCATGGGGATGATGGACCAGGGCCGCTCGCAACTGGCCGACCGCGGCGTGCAGAAGACCTTCGGGTCGCCCGAGCACCGGCAGGTGGCGCGCCAGGCGGTTCGCGAGTCGCTCGTGCTGCTGAAGAACGACCGCAAGACGCTGCCCGTCTCCAAGGGCGCGGCGCGCATCCACGTCGGCGGCAAGAGCGCCGACGACCTGGGCAACCAGTGCGGCGGATGGACCATCTCCTGGCAGGGAACCAGCGGCGATGTGACTCCGGGTGGAACCACTATCCTGGCGGCCATCCGCAACACGGTCGGCAAAGGCGCGCAAGTGACTTTCTCCAAGGATGGCGCCGGGGCCGCGGGCGCCACGGTGGGAGTCCTGGTGATCGGCGAGCGCCCCTACGCCGAAGGCAACGGCGACCGGGCCGACCTTGCCCTGGCCAAGGAAGATCTCGACGCGTTCCACAATATGAAGAGCGCGGGGATTCCCGTAGTGGTGATCCTGATCTCCGGCCGGCCCTTGATTCTGGGCGAAGTTCTCGACGCTGCGGACGCGGTGCTGGCGGCCTGGCTGCCGGGGACCGAAGGGCAAGGCGTTGCCGACGTGCTGTTCGGAGACTATCGGCCGACGGGCAAGCTCTCCTACTCCTGGCCGCGATCGATGGCGCAGTTGCCGGTAAATGTGAATAGTGCGACTTACGACCCGCTGTTTAAAGTCGGTTACGGCCTGAAGTACGAGTAGCACAGGCATTCTTGCCTGTGGGTACCCTCTGGGTCGGGCGCTCATGACACTATGTCACAACCGCGAAAGCGTGTCGAGACGAGTCTCGACACGGCAGGCACGAGTGCCCGCGCCACATCGGCTGGCGGAGTGTGGGAAATGGCG
>Ga0209415_10007519_pt1 | contig 19023 bp, 16 predicted proteins | sample PeaSoiSIISIP2007_FD_187696 | JGI IMG/M metagenome (GOLD analysis project Ga0209415, IMG submission 187696) | Peat soil microbial communities from Weissenstadt, Germany - SII-SIP-2007 (SPAdes) (version 2) | ecosystem: Environmental > Terrestrial > Soil > Wetlands > Peat | place: Germany...
CCGTACGCCACTCGATCGAACCGGCGATGCTGCTCCGCTCTTACGGTCGCTCGGTGAACTCAGTCCGACAGGCTGCTGGGGCCGCACTCCTTCGCCAGCAGTGAGTAGGACCGCCGGCGCGCCTCCGGCTCGTGCAGCGTGGTCAGGATGGCGATCTCGTCCACCCCATGCGCCGCCGCCAGTTCGCGCAGCTTCGCCCCGACCACGTCCGGCGTACCGTACAGCGCCCGCGCGCGCAGCCGCTCGACGCGCGCCAGGTCGCCGCCGCCATAGGGATACGCCGCCGCCTCCGCCGGCGAGGGCAACGCGGCATACACCCCGCGGTCGCGCCCCAGCCGCCACATCTCGCGCGAGGTGAACAGCCGCGCTGCTTCCGCCTGCGTTTCCGCCGCCATTGCCCAGACGCAGATCGCGGCATGCGGAGCCGGGTGGCGCTCGCTCGGCCGATAGCCCTCCCGGTAGATCGCCAGCGCTTGCTCTACGCCGCGCCCGTCGGTGATGAAATGCGCGAAGCAGAACGGCAGGCCAAAATACGCCGCCACCTGCGCGCCGTAGTCGGAGCTGCCGAGAATCCACACCTCCGGCACCGTCGGCCCACCCGGCTGGGCGCGGATGTCGCGGAACGGGTGGCCCTCGACCAGCTTCTCCCCCGCCAGCCAGGCCAGCAGGTCGCGCACCTGCGCCGGGAAATGGTCGGCCGCGGTCTCGGCGGCCGGATTGAGCGCATAGGCGGTGCGCCCGTCCGAACCCGGCGCCCGCCCCAGCCCCAGATCGATACGCCCCGGCGCGATCGCCTCCAGCACCCGGAATTGCTCCGCCACCTTCAGCGCCGAGTAGTGCGGCAGCATCACCCCGGCGGTGCCAACGCGGATGCGGCTGGTGGTCGCGGCGATGGCGCTGATCAGGATTTCCGGCGCGGTGCCGGCCTGGCTTTCGCTGTTGTGGTGCTCCGCGCACCAGTAGCGGTGGTAGCCAAGCGCCTCGCAATGCTTCGCCAGCACAAGACTTTCGCGGATGGAGGTGTCCGGCGAGCGGCCGGTCACCACGGTCGATTGGTCGAGCACGGACAGACGCAGCATTCCCCAGGCTCCTTAGCGCTACCGGGGCGTCATTGCGGGCACAACGCGCCGAAGCAAGCCCCCCAGGTGTCATTGCTGGCACAAGGCGCCGCGGCAATCCCCGGCCTGGAGATTATGGGGTGCACGGGGCGCCAGGCGAAGCAGGGAATGCGGGTCCACCGCACGCGCCAGGCCCGAGGCCACTTGCTCCCCGTGATCGCCAGCCTCCGAGTCCGCCATCGCCCTCGCGCGACTGCAACCGGCTTCGTGGATCGCTGTAGTCGCGAACCCTGTTGCGATCTGGCCGCGCGGCTTCGCATGGGTGGTCCCTCCACTTTGCCGCGCTGTGGGCACGAAGCAGAGGGGCGGTGCCCTGGCGTGACCGGCACGCGGCGAGGGTGGCAGCCGTCGGCGTCTCATTCTCGTCTCGTGGGGTTGGTGATCGCGGCGGCTACAGCCGGATTCGACCCGAAACGGCGGTAGCGTGCCCGCAGCTTCTATAGCCGGGATCGACCAAATGCGGACATTCGCACCAGACTTCTGCACCGTCTAATCCATTGGTTTGTCAACCCCCAAGAGCCCGTGCGAAAGTCTTGCAGACCGTGTGAAAACACGGTTGCGGCTATGCGCCGAGAAATTTCCGATCGCCGAGGCGGCCACACAGGCACGCCGCCTGGGGCCGGGCTGCCCCAGCCAGCCTGAATGTCATCCGCGCGGAACGGCCGCGATCAGTAACTCAGCGGTTCGGGTACCACCGGGGTCCACCGCGCCTTCTTCACCACCGACAGGAACGACTGGTTGGAGGCGTGGTGATCGGTGGACGTGATCGTCAGCGGCGGGCCGCCGAAGATGTCGCGCCAGTCCTTGACGCCTTCCATCGACCTCTGGAACGAGTCCGGGTTCAGATCGCGCCCCGCCCGCTGCAGGACCTCGATCAGGCAACACGCCGCCGCATAGCCTGCCTCGCCCAGGTAGTTGATGTCGATCCCGAACCGCTGCTTGTAGCGGGCCGTGACTTCGTGCACCGCCGGGCGCGGATCGTCGGGATAGGCATACAGGCCCGGCGACATCGAGTAGAAGCCTTCCGCCGGTTCGCCGGGCGCCTCGGCGACGGCGGTGGAATAGGTCGCGAACTGGCCGCAGAAATCCGGGTTCCAACCCATCTTGTGCGCCGTCTGCAGGACGATGATCGTATCCCGCACGATCGTGCCCATGCAGACGAGATCGCACCCGCCCTCCTTCATCCGGGTGACCTGGGTGTTGAAGTCGGTGTCAGTCGGCCTGGACACGGCAACAGCACCCAGTTTCAGCTTCATCGCCTCGACCTGGGCCACGATACCGGCGTGGATATCCTTGCCGAAGTCGGTGTCCTGGTACAGCGAACCGATGACCTTGCTGCCTTTTGTCTCGGCGAAATATTTCACGCAGGCGCGCATCTGGTCATAATAGGAAGAAAACTGGCCGTACTTGTATGGGCTGAGCGGCAGGTACATCGACCGCGCGCAGGTCAGCGGAAACACGCTCGGCACGCCCTTCTCGAGCATCATCGGCAGCACCGCGTCCATCTGCGGCGTGCCGCCGCTACTCATCGCGAGGAAGATGTCGTCGCGGTTCACCAGCTTGTTCATCGCCTGCACCGCCTTGGGCACCTGATACTCCATGTCCTCGACGATGAAGCGAATCTTGCGGCCGTGGATGCCGCCTTTCGCGTTGAGGTCGTCGAACGCCATGCGGATCGAGTTTGCGGCGTTGCTGCCTTGCACCGCCGTGACGCCGGACAGGTCCGTCATCATGCCGATGATGATTTCGGTGTCGGACACGCCGCGCGTGGCGGCTCGGGCGGTACCGATGATCGCGGGCGCAGCGAGCAGGCCGACGGCCCCGGCGATGACCTGGCGGCGGCTCGGGTTGCGGAAATCGTGCATTGTCTGGCTCCCTCGGGTGGTTTTTTCCCTCTCGGATCAGAGGAGGTTTCGGCGGGCGGATGCGTGTTGGCGTCCGTCAATCCACCCTGCGCCGGAAGGTACGGAATCGTCCAGAGGCGGGAACCCGCCTCACCCTACGCGCCGTCGCCATGCCAAAACCGCGCTAAGCCGAAACGCGAATAAAAACAGCGGCGGCAGGGTGACCGCGGCGGCTACGGCCGGATTCGACCCATTGCGGACATTGGACGGCCAATCTGCCGGTCCTTGAAGCGGACGTTCAGCGCCGGTCGGCGGCGGGGCTTCTGTCCAGCCGGGGCGGCAGGTAATCATTGGGGGATTTTCAGCCCACAGGATACTTGAACGATGAAATTGCCCGTGCCAAATTGGTCAGCGCGGTGCCACCGGGGTGTGGTTTTCCAGACGTGTAGGGAGCAGACTTGATGAAATTTAGAGTGGGTGAAGATGCTGATCCGTCCGGGCGACCAACCGCCAATTTGGCCGTGTATTCAGTAGGTGACGGCAAAAACCATGCTTGCCTAATTTCATTGGGCAATGGTCTCTATGCTGCTCACCGTTTGACGAATAGGTTGCCTATCAAGTTGACACGTGTGCTTTCTTCCAGGCTACGTTCGGGAACCAAGGTCGAGTGGGAACACTGGATCGACCAGTTGTAGTCTTGGCGTGCCATGATGATTGAGACGCCGAATCCAGAATGGGATACGATCCTTGAACGTCGAGGCGAGAACGCGCTTCTAATGCTCCTTGTGACCTCTAATGCGACAGGAGCAGGTGAGAACTCCGCGCTCATCGGGCTGCCCACTGACATCCCACGTGGCTATGTCGAGGTTTGGCTCAAACGCAAAGCCAGCGAGCGAGACGCGCTTGCAGAAGCCAGAGCATCTACCAACTTGTCGTGGACCAAGATCGCCGCCTATGCGGCCATCGGTGCTGTCGTGATTGAATTACTTACTTGGCTGTTCCCGCGCTAGCGAACCCCGCCGAACAACGGATGCAACCCACGCTTGTCAGGGTTGGTGTGCTGGTTGAACAGCGGTCTCAGAATGGCAATTTATCGGACATAACACATTGTCTCACCTTATCGCAGGGAGGATCGGCAATGGTCGAGTCCCTGCACGTCCGAAGGTCTGAGCCAACTCCGTCGAGTTGTGGTGGCGTTAGCGACGTCTCATCGCAACGAGATAGCGCTGCGTAACACTGCTCTGAATCTTCGCGCCCCTTATTCATTGCTATACTCAACCCCAATGCGGTGGTTGGCTGACGCTTAGGGTCGGTCAAAGCACCAGTCGCCAGGAGATACGCCGCAAACCTGCGGCGCCGATTCTCAAGGTCAGCCAACGCCGCAGTTGAAAGCTTAGCCAGCTCTTGGTCGGCCTCCCAACTTTTCTCACGAGTATCTAGAAGGACCAGAGCCTTCTGATGCAGTATCCCTGGAGAATCTCTGAGTTGTGAAAATGGAGCGCGCTCGTTGTTTTGCCTTAATTCATTTTCTATTCCTTCTAGAGACGGTTTCTCTACCTGCCCAAACCCGTGCGCAATTTCCGTGAGTCTATTGATATCGTCGTTCAATACGCCATCGCAGTAGGAAGCATAAAGTTCGTTGTCGGTTGCCCCGCTAGGTGTCTGGGCGATCGCGGACGAGCAGAGTCCGATTTGCATCAACAGTGCCGCCATAACGGGCAGGCGAACCATGTCATCATCCTGTGCTGACGGCCGAGCGTGCATCCTAGCAGCCGCACGACAACTGGCAACGGAAAAGACATGCCGTAGCCGAGCCCCGCCGCCGACCGGACTGGCCACCCTGACCAATGCCTGCGGTCAGGGAGGTCAGCGTGCTCAGGGTGGGCAACCATGCACTCCCGATGGCGACCATCTGCACCGTTCAGAAATCCCCCTCGCTGACCGTCGCTGAAAGCTGGCTTTCAACCGTGGTTTCCAGTGTCCCGCCGACGGTTCCTGGAACCACCTGTCTTCAGGTACGGCCGCGGTCCTCCGAAGCAGGCCGGCACTGCCCGGAGGTCCTCGGCGCGCAGCGGCAATGGATGACCGCTCTCCACCCAAAGCGGCGGTAGCAGTGTTCACTGGCATGAACCGCCGCATCCGACCCTCGGCAGCCATTCAACCGGACCCACTACCGAAAAATCGTTGCACGGCACGTATAGCGGACTTCGGGGTCGGAGCTGCTTTGCCAGCGCCGTTGCGCAAGAGCCTGTCAAACGTGCCGCACGCCGCCGCGCCCCGCCTTCCTCTCCCGGCCTGATCGCCGTACTGTCCGCGCAACCGGAAGGGAGCCGGACGTCCATGCGCAGCATCACGTTGGCGGGGATCGATCTCGAACTGTGGGAGGGCGGTGACGGCCCGCCCGTCCTGTTCCTGCATGGCGCCGGCGGCTTCCGTCCAGACGACCCGTTCGTCGGCCTGCTGAGCCAGCGGCGCCGCGTCATTGCGCCGTCGCATCCGGGGTTCGGCGGCTCGGCGCTGCCCGACTGGCTCGACCGGCCGGACGATATTGCCATCCTCTACCTGGAATTGCTCGCCCTGCTCGGCCACGCGCAGCTCGACCTGATCGGTTGCTCTGTCGGCGGCTGGATCGCGGCGGAGCTGGCCAGCATGGTGCCGGAGCGGTTTCGCCGCCTGGTGCTGGTCGGTCCGGTCGGTGTGAAGCTCGGCAGCCGCGATACGCTCGACATTCCCGACATCTTCGCCATGCCGGCGGCAACGGTAGAAAAACTGCTCTACCACGACCCGGATCGCCACCGGCCCGACCCAGCCAACCTGTCCGACGCACAGCTCGCAACCATGCTACGCAATCGCGAGACCACCGCGCTGTTGACCTGGGAACCGTACATGCACAATCCCAAGCTGCGGCATCGGCTGCACCGCGTGCGCTGCCCGACGCTGCTGCTTCGCGGCGAAAGCGACGGGCTGATTTCCCCCGCGTATCTCGAAGGCTACGCGAAGCTGTTGCCGAACGCGCGCACCGCGACGATCGCCGCCGCCGGCCACGTGCCGCAAATAGAGCAGCCGGCGGCGTTTGCCGACTCGGTGCTGGCGTTCCTCAACGGTTGAATGGGGGAGAAAAACGGCAATGCGAGCCTGGCATTTCAGCGAGACCGCCTATCATCTGCTGCCGTCGGCGGAGACCTATGAGTCGATCCGCGTGACCCTGCCGAACCGGCACTACGATCCGCGCATCGGCGCCGATCTCTATCACCGCTATCTCGACGAGTGGTTGCTCGCCGAGGACGAGGGGCTGGAGATCATGCTCAACGAGCACCACCAGACCGCCACCTGCGTCGATCCGGCCGCGCCGCTGATGCTTGCGGCGCTGGCGCGCCAAAGCACCAGGGCGCGGCTGCTGATCCTCGGCAATCCGATCGCCAATCGCCGCCAACCGGTGCGCGTGGCGGAAGAGATGGCGATGATCGACGTGCTGTCGCGCGGCCGGCTCGAAGCCGGGTTCGTGCGCGGCGTGCCGTACGAAATTTCGCCCGCCAACAGCAATCCGGTACGGATGAACGAGCGCGAATGGGAGGCGCTCGACATGATCATCAAGGCCTGGACGCATCACGACGGGCCAGTCAGCTTCGAGGGCCGCTTCTTCCACAGCCGGCAGATCAATATCTGGCCGCGCCCGTGGCAGCAGCCGCATCCGCCGATCTGGATCAGCACGACCAGCCCCGCCGGTGCTGCGCGCGTCGGCACGCACGGTTACGTGCAGGCGACGTTCCTCACCGGCTTCGACGGCACGAAACGGATTTTCGACGCGTATCGCAACGCGTGGCGCGAGGCGGGGCGGGGGGAAAATGTGCCGAACGACCGGTTGGCCTACGCGGCGCTGGTCTATACCGGCGAGACCGAATCAGCAGCCCATGCCGGCGCGGAAAAACTGCTCTGGTACATCACCTCCAACAAGGTGCCGCCGCATTTCGTAGCCCCGCCCGGCTACCTGCCGGTCGACGCCGGTGTGCGCATGCTGCGCGGCGCGGAGCACCCGCTGAGCGCGTTCGCCAAAAGTGCCAGCGTGGAAGCCGCGATCGCGGCAGGCATCATGATGGCCGGCACGCCCGCGCAGGTGGAAGCGCAAATTCGCAAGGTGTACGACCATGTCGGCGGCTTCGGCCATCTACTGATCATGGGCCAGGCCGGCTTCCTGGAACACGACGAGACGGTGGCCGGCATCCGCATGTTCGCACGCGAGGTGTATCCTCGGGTGAGGGCGTGGTGAGCATTGGGTAGGATTGGCAGAGAATATTTCGAGAGGAGCGACGCGATGGGCAAGCTTGATGGCAAGGTGGCGATCGTGACCGGCGCGGGGCGGGGCCTCGGCCGCGCCTATGCGCGGCGGCTCGGCGCGTTGGGCGCCAAGGTCGCGGTGACCGACATCAACCTGAAGTCCTTCGAAGAATTCGAAGCCGAGGCGAAGGACATGACGGGGGAAAATACCGTCGCGGAGATCGAGGCCACCGGCGGCACCGCACTCGGTATCGAGGTCGATGTCTGCGACCACGCGGCGGTCGACGCGATGGTGGCGCAGGTGGTGGCCGCGTGGGGGCGGGTGGACGTGCTGGTGGCCAATGCGGGCGGCGGGCGCGGCCGGCCGCTGGACACCAAGGCCAGCACGCTGGATCCGGTGCTGCTGCATCTCGTCACCAGCATGAATCTGTACGGCACGGTGTATTGCTGCAACGCGGTTGCGCCGATCATGAAGCAGCAGCGCTCGGGGCGGATCATTACAGTCGCCTCGGTGGCCGGACTTGGGCCGTCACGCGACGGCGGCTATGCGCATTACGGTGCGGCAAAGGCGGCGATCGCGCACTACACGCGCTATCTGGCGCAGGATCTGGGACCGTACGGCATCACCGCGAACTGCATCGCACCCGGGTTCATCGCCACCGGGCGCGTGGTGGCGACAGTGTTTGCCAACAGCCAGGACGCCAACACCGACCGGTCGGAATTGGTCGCGTTGCGCCGGCTCGGCACCGTGGAGGATTGCGCCAAGGTGGTGGAATTCCTCGCCACCGACCTCTCGGATTACGTGACCGGCACGGTCATCCCGATTGATGGCGGGCTGGTGCGGTAGGCGTGAGTGGAGCCCGGCAGACCCGTACCAACCGGTCGAGCCATCCCCATCACCCCTTCACCGCGTCGGAAATCGCCGCCCGGATCAGCGATTTCGTCTCCGGGTCCCAGGCATGACGCGGGCCGATCGTCAGGCCGCCATCCACCACCAGATGCGTGCCGTTGACGAACGCCGCTTCCTCGCTGGCCAGGAACACGCAGGCATCGGCGATGTGACGCGGCGCTCCGGCTGTGGGCACCGGTTGCATGTCGGGCGCGACCTGGCGCAGCGCCGCGTCGATTCGGTCGGCGACGTCCGGCGGGTTCGCGGTGTCGGCAGTGAAGATGTTGGTGAGGATGTAGCCCGGGCAGATGGCGTTGACGCGGACGCGGTAGCGCGCGAGCTCCGCTGCGGCGACGCGCGTAAGCTGGATCACGCCGGCCTTGGCCACGGCGTAGGCGATCGGCGACCAGCCCGCCTGCAGCCCGGCAATCGACGCCGTGTTGATGATGGCGCCGCCGCCGCGTGCGCGCAGATGCGGCAGCGCATAGCGGATGCCCAGCGCGACCGAGCGCAGCAGCAGCGCCTGCGTGGCGTCCCAGGCCTCGCCGGTCATTTCCTCGATCGGCAGGCGCGCGCCGGCGGCGCCGGCGTTGTTGAACAGGATGTCGAGGCCGCCGAAGCTCGCGGCGGCTTCATCCATCGCCGCGGCAATGTCGCTTTCCCGCGTCACGTCGCAGTGGTGGTAGCGTACGCTGCCGTCGAGCCGGCGCATGATCGCCGCGCCCGCATCGTCCTGGATGTCCGCGATCAGCACCCGCGCACCCTCGGCGACGAAGCGCTCCACCGTGGCGAGGCCGATGCCGGAGCACCCGCCGGTGACAACCGCGACTTTTCCCTCCAGCCGGCCCATGTGTTTCTCCTGCCTGCTTGCGCTGCCATACACGCACGATGCGCCCCAGCAAATGCGGCCTATCGATGAGCGTCAACCGGTGGCGATCCCGGGCAGCGAGTCAATTCGAATGTCCGCAATGGGTGGATGTCCAGACCTTGATCCCGCAACGGCGGCTCGCTCGCTACGGCGCGCGCGGCGGGCCAATCAACGGCGTGCGGACCGGCTTGGCCATGCCGAAGAACACCACCACGCCCTGGCCGCCGCCAAGGGTGGACAGGGCTTCGTCGACCTTGCCCAGAGCGGCGGGATAATACTGCCAGTTGTTGGTGACCCAGACATCGCCGGCCGGGCCGATGCCGACGTCAATCTGCATTTGCAGGCCACCGCCGAGATAGCCGCCGGGCGGCGAGATGGCGTCGCCGGTCTTCATCCCGGGCGGGCAATTCTCGGTACGGAAACCGCACAACTCCACGATCCCGGCCGACGCAGTGGACAGGTTGGAAATCCAGATGTTGTCATTGCCGTCGACGGAAATCGCCCAAGGCGCATAGATCCCCTTGCCATAGACGGGTGAGAATGACGCCTGGGTGCCATCGGGGCGGAAGACCGTGACGCTGCCACCCTCCCATCCGGGGGTCTGCGCGGCCATGGCTGGGACCAGCACCTTGCCCGCCCGGTTCAGTGCGTTGGGATCGCCGGTCAGATTGACCGCGTAGGCCGCCATGAGCTCCACCTGCTTCAGCCGGCCCTTTTCCGAACTTCCCAGCTTGTTGGTGACCCAGACATTGCCCAGGCTGTCCACCGCAAGCCCGCTGCCGAGGAAGCCGGCCTTGAAGGTTTCCGCTTTGGTTGGATCGGAGGCGGGGAAGCGGGTGACATAATCGCCGAAGCCGCTGGTGATCCAGATGCGGTCCTGCTGATCGATCGCGAGGGCAAACGGCGCGAGCAGCTTGCAGGGATTGTCGAGCGGATTGGCGCTCTTGTTCTGGCACAGCACTTCGCCCTTGGTCGGATCACCCTTCGGGAAATGCACCACTTGGGCTTTCGTCATGTCGAGCGCCCAGATATCGCCGCCCGGCGTGGCGATGATGCCCTGCATCGAGCCAAGCTGGCCCCTGAAGTTGTAGCCATCGGGCGGCGAGAGCGGCTTGCCGGTGTTGTCGAACACCGAAATTGTGTCGCCCTGGAAGCTGGTCACCCAAGAGCGGTCCTGGGCGTCGAGGGTCAGCCCGAAGCCGGGACCGAAGAGACCCCCGCCGGTAAAGCCGGTGATCGCCGGTGATAGCGGCTTGCCGTTGGGGGCGAACTTGGACAGCGCGCCGTCCCACAGTACGTCCTGGCTCTGACCGCCATAGAGGAAATTGTCAGCCGTCCAGGCATTGCCCTGGCTGTCGAACATGAGCTTGCCGCCGCCGCGGTACCCGCCGCCATCGAACTTGAGCGGGAAGGTCCAGGCGCTGGGCGCGAAGGTCAGGGACGGCTGGAAAGGCGACGCCCGCAGTTTGTGCGCCTGGGCCGGATAGAACTCGCCGAGCAGGGCAAAGATCTTCTCCGGCTGGTGCCACGGATAGCGGACGATCGACTCGACCGCCGCCAGCGTGTCGGTGGGCGGGCTGCCGGCCGGCGGCGCGGCGGCGGCGAACAGCGCACTGCACGCATCCTCCTTCACCCGCGTGGTGCAGCCCGCAAGCACATTCGCCAGCGTGCCGAAATTGGCCAGCGTCGGCGTCTGGCCGCCGTTCAGCGCGTCGACGATGTTTGGTCCATAGCCGCCGGTGGCGAGATCAACGAAATCCGGCACGTTGCCTGCGACGATGCCCAGCGCGAGCGGATTGCCCTTGATCGCCGTGCCGTCGATGAACTGCGTCGCCGTGACGACGGAGGCGATCGTGGTGAACTCGTTGACGACGACATGTGCCGCCGGTTCGCTGCCAAGCACCGAAAGAAGGGCGATTGCCGGGTTGTTGCCGGCCTGCTTGCTGGCCGAAGCTGTCCCGCCAGTCGCAACCAAATAGAGGATCGAACCGTCAGGCGTCCGGTCGATGGATACGATGAAGCTTCCGTCGGCGCCGGTGGTGGCCTGGGCCAGCCGCGCCGGCGCATTCGCGCTAGCGGCCCACAGGCTTACCGTGGACCCGGCGACGGCCCCGCCGCCGGCCTGGACCTGGCCTTCGATGCGCGTGGCAGCCGCAGCCGGGCCAGATGCCCAGTCGAGCAATCCTGCCGCGACCAGCAGCGTGACCATTCCACCTTTGCGTCCGCACATGATCATCTCTGTCCCCGCGAGAAAACCGCCCCGGTCGATCACGTCATTATTCGATGAGCTATTCAGTTTTGGCAACGCTCCGCTTTGGGTCGGAAGAAAACAACATTCGAACTGGTCAGCGACCCGCTCCTGCCCATGGAAGCATTCCTGTCGTGCCTCACGCGACACAGCCGCGCCCAGCCGGCATTGCGGACGCGGCGATGCAATGTCCTGCGGGTTGTCTCCGGGAGATTGCTTCGCTGCGCGCGCAAAGACGAGGCGGACAGTGCTCGCATTGACGGTTGGAAGCACGCTCGCGGGGGCGGCTATTCCTCCAGCCGCGGCACGCAATCGCTTTGACTGGCCTGTTCCAACCGCCCTTGCAGGCATTGGCCGAACCGCATGCTCAGCAGCGCCGCGCCCCGCGGATTGAGGTGGGAAAAACCGTCGCCGAAATAGTGGTCCGGCCACGCGAGCATCGCCGGCCCCACCACGTGAAAGCCGGGATACCGCGCCTCGTAGTGTGCGAGATAGGCGGCGAAGCCAGCGCGCACGCCGGGCAGCACCGCGCGCCCCGTCGCCTGGTTCATCGGCATGGCAACGAAGTCGGCGGGAATGCCGCGCGCCGCCAGCAACGCCAGCATGCGGTCGAAATACCGATCGAGCACCGGCAGCGGCACGAACCCCGCCATGCGTCCCTCGACCGCCACCGTCGAGGAGCCGTCGTCGCGGCCGAAAAAATACTGCCCCCGCGCCGCGAGCGCGTCCGCATACGCCGCCTGATTGCTCCACAGCCGCAGGAACAGGCCGCTCTTGGCCAGGCTGCCGAAATACAGCGGCGGAAACCGCCAGGCGTACAGCCAGCCGCGCAGTGCCGCAGACAACCCGTCGGAAACCTTCGGGGTCGCCAGCGATGCGTCGCCCGTCGCAAGGGCCAGACGGCGCAGCAGCGCCAGGTCCGCCGGCCCGACGAAGCCGAACTTCACCGTGCGTTCCCAGAACAGGTCTGGTACCGCGAAATGCGCTGCATCGAGCGAGATCACAACGCGCCGCGGCGGCACCGGACAGGCCATGGCGCGGGCCACCGCGACATAGGCCTCGATCGGCATGCCGCCGCCGACCGCCAGATTGGTGGTCTTCACCGGCAGCAGCGCGGGCATCACATCGACCGCGGCACGCGAATCGCCGACCACCAGGACCTCGCCCAGGTCGCAGCGTTGCAACATCGCCAGCTTGGCGCGCCAGACCGGATATTCCGGGTCGAGATAGGCCAGCGGCATCGCTGCCACCCACGCCCAGACCAGCACGAAGCCCGCCGCCATGACGGCTGCCAGCATGGCCAAATAGCGCGGCACGGAGACCACGGCGTCAGAACCGGTAGTACAGGAATTCGCCGGTGCCGCCGATCGACAGCAGCCCCAGCATTGCGGCGACGCCGAACGCCACCGCCCACGGCAGCGTCGGCTGCCAGACCAGGCGCGGCCAGGACCCCGTCGCGGCGCGTCCCAGCGCCGGGGCGTAGGCGCGCATGATCTGCTGCGTGTTCGGAGCGCCCCACACGATCGCGTAGAGCGCCACTAGCCACAGCACACCGACCGCCGCGTGCAGATCCGGCGCCGCCAGCCACACGCCACGCAGGCCGAGCATCCCGCCGAGCATCGCGCCGGCATCTGTCAGCGACGTCGCGCGAAATATCACCGATCCGACCAGCACGCAGCCATAGGTCAGCGCCACGCGCGCCACCACCGCGTGCCACGCCGCCGAACGCGGTCCAGGCCGCCACAGCCGCCAGGCATGGTTGACGCAGAGATAGACGCCATGCAGCAGCCCGAACACGACGAAGGTGAACGCGCTGCCGTGCCACACTCCGGCCAGCCCTATTGTCACCATGGTCGGCAACGCCACCATCGTCGCGAAACCACGCAGGCTGGAGCGCGCCGCCCGATCGATCGGCAGGCCACGCGCGGCACGGCGACGGGCGATGTACAGCGCCAGAGGGTTATACAGATACAGCATCAGCCAACGGGTCAGCGTCATATGCCAGCGCTGCCAGTAGTCGATGACGCTCTGGGCCTGGTACGGCGAATGGAAATTCAGCGGAAAGCGCAGGTTGAACAGGCGGGCCAGGCCGATCGCCATGTCGGAATAGCCGGAAAAATCGAAATAGAGCTGCAGCGAATAGGCCAGTGCCGCGTGCCATGCGGGGAACAGCGTCAGCGCCGACGGGTCGGCGTAGCCGGCCGAGGCGATCGGTGCCAGCGGATCCGCCAGCAACGTCTTCTTCAGCAGGCCGATCAGAAAGATCGCGCTGCCGACCGCCAGGTTTTCCCCCCGCAGCCGCCACGTCGTCGCATCGGCGAATTGCGGCATGATCTCCCGATGGTGCAGGATCGGGCCGGCGATCAGATGCGGAAAGAAGCTGACGAACAGTGCATAGTTCAGCAGCGAGGGTTCCCGCGCCTGGCCCTGCCGGCAATCCACCAGGAAGCCGATCTGGGTGAAGGTGAAGAAGCTGATGCCGAGCGGCAGCACCGGGTCGGCCAGCGCCACCTCGGCGATGCCGTGGGCGCGCAGGAACCACAGCATCGCGGCGAGGTATTTGCACCAAAAGAGCGCCGCCAGGTTGCCAGCGACCGCCCCCATCAAGATTGCGCTCTGCCAGCGTGGCCGCGCCACATAGCGCATGATCAGCGCCGAGGCGGCGTAGTTGGCACCGACCGAGACGGCCAGCAGCGGCAGGAAGTGCGGATTCCACCAGCCGTAGAACACCAGCGAGGCGAACAGCAGAAACAGCGCCGCTTGCAGGCGGCCAAAGCGGCAGGCGAGCGCGAAGCCGCCCAGCGTCAGCGGCAGGAATGCCGCGACGAACACATAGGAATTGAACAGCACGAACCGCGCCAGCGGTCAGATGTTTCTGCTCTGACCGCTGACCGCTGACCACTGACCACTGACGGCAGCCGGCCCGCGCTTCGCCTCGATCGCCCGCACCAGTTCGCCGACGCTGTGCAGCGATTCGATTTCCGCCGCTTGGAACAGGACGCCGAAGCGGCACTCGGCCTCCACGATCAGGGTGATGTGGGTCATCGAGTCCCAGCCGGGAACCTCGTCCGCGGTGGAACGCGGGGTCAGCTCCAGGTCGGGGTCGTTGAACACCGCGCGAAAAATCTCGGTGACTCCGGCCAGAACCGGCTGCGCGATCGTGACGCTGGTCGGCATGCTGCGTCCCTCCGGGCTCGTGCAACGGACAGCACGCGCACTATGCATCGAGACCGGCTACCGAAGGGTTAACGCCCCAGGGGTCAATGCATCAGGGGTCAAAGTCCCAGGGCAATGCCCTGGGTCCGCGCCTCAGGCGTGCCCCGCCGCGCTGGACAGCAACAGCGGATCGATGCGCAGGATCGCCAGCGCGCGGTGCCACTTGGTGTCATGGCCCGCATCGAACACCAGCCTCTCCTCGGCCGGCACCGAGAGCCAGGCGTTCTGCTGGATCTCGTTGTCGAGCTGGCCCGGCCCCCATCCGGCGTAGCCCAGCGCCAGCAACCCTTCGCGCGGACCGCCGCCGCCGGCGATCGCTTTCAGCACGTCGAGGCTGGCGGTCAGGGCCAAGGCATCGTTGACGCGCAGGCTGCCCTCGCCGGTCCAGTCCACCGTGTGCAGCACGAAGCCGCGGCCGTTTTCCACCGGTCCGCCGGCGCACAGTCTGATGCGCCGGACCGGCGGCACCGGCGCCACATCGAGCTGGCGCAGCAGGTCGTCGAAACTCGGCTTGACGATCGGCCGGTTCACCACCAGCCCCATCGCCCCGTCCGCCGTGTGGGCACAGACATAGATGACGCTCTGCGCGAAGCGCGGATCGGCCATGGCCGGCATGGCCACGAGCAACTGCCCAGTCAGGAAGCCTTCCGCCGCGGTGACGGCGGCTTCGGGCTTTGCAGAAGCGCGCATCGTCACCGGTGGGGCGGGTGTCGTGCCCTCCGGGGTCTTGGCCTCAAGTTGTGGGACAGGTGTTGTGCCCTCCGGGGTCCTGGTCTCCCGTTGTGGGGCAGGCGTCTCGCCCTCTGGGGGCTTAGCCTTCGATTGCCGGGCGGGTCGCGCCGCTTTGTCTGGACTCTGTGCCATGACGAGGAATCATGGGGCCGCCCGTCCTGCGACGCAAGCCGGATATCGTGGCCGCGCGGCGCGGCATCGGCGGCCGGCGTGACACCGGACGCCGGGGAGGCTAGGAATCCCGCCTGCAAACCCACCAACGGGAAGCGAGGGAGCCCATGACAATCAAAGTCGGCGATACCATTCCATCGATGAAGCTGATGATGGCCACGCCGGAGGGACCGAAGGAGGTCTCCACCGACGACATCTTCAAGGGCAAGAAGGTGGTGCTGTTCGCGGTGCCGGGGGCGTTTACGCCGACTTGCAGCGCCAAGCACCTGCCTGGGTACGTGCAGAACGCGGACGCGATCAAGGCGAAGGGCGTCGATACCGTTGCCTGCATCGCGGTGAACGACGCGTTCGTGATGGGCGCCTGGGGCAAGGACCAGGGCACCGATGGCAAGGTGACGATGCTGGCCGATGGTGCCGCGGCGTTTGCCAAGGCGCTGGGGCTGGAACTCGACCTCAACGCGCGCGGCATGGGCTGGCGCAGCCAGCGCTATGCCCTGATCGCGCAGGACGGCAAGGTGACGTACCTCGCCGTCGAGCCCCCGGGCGGGTTCGACGTCAGCAAGGCCGAGTCGGTGATGGCGGCGCTATGATATCATGAGCGGCGCACGGCCCCGGGGCGCGGCGCGCCTCGGCGGCCGGGCGTCGAGCCTGTGCATCACGCGCATCTCAAATAGCCCGGGTAGCATGAACGTCGCACTGCGCCGGACGATGTCCCTGCAGCAGTTCCTCGCCTGGGAGGAACGCCAGGCGCTGCGTTTCGAGTTCGATGGATTCCAACCGGTTGCCATGACCGGCGGGACCGCGGCGCACTCCGCCATCCAGCGGAACATTCTTCATGCGCTGACGGGCCGGCTTCGGGGCAAGCCTTGCCAACCCTACGGCAGCGACCTGAAAATCGAGGTTGTCGGGCGCATCCGCTACCCGGACGCCTTTGTTGTCTGCACGCCAGCGGCACCCAGGCAAACCGTTATCACCGACCCGGTCGTCGTCTTCGAGGTCCTCAGCGACGGCACGGCCAACACCGACCTGGTGGAAAAGAACGCGGAGTACCGGACCGCCCCATCCATCCAGCGCTATATTATCCTGGAGCAAACGCACGCCGCCGCCATCGCCTTCGTACGCAAGGGCGAGGACTGGATTACCGAAATTGTCGCCGGCGACGACGCGGTGCTGCGCCTCCCCGAAATCGGCATCGAGGTCCCGCTGGCGGAGATCTATGCCGATGTCGAACTGACCGGGACGCCACCGGAGGACGACGACAACCTGGCGGAATCCTCCGGCGACGACCGGGCACGCAACTCCTCCGGCGCCTGACGCACGATCTGCCATCCCGCTGACAGGCCGAGTCGTGGATGCCGACCGGAGCCTGCCCCCGGGGTTTGGCATGACACTGTGGCTGCCGTCCGTGTGTCAATCTCACCGGCCGTTGGGGACCGCGCCTCACGTGCATCCTGTTGAACCGGGACGCCGACAGTTACTTCGCCGAAATAGAGCAATTGGCGATGAGCCCGTCCAACGGCGTGCCGGGCGTCGGCTTCGGTCCGGACGGGATGTTGCAGGCGCGCATCTTCTCGTACGCCGATGCGCATCGCCACCGGCTCGGCATGCATTACGAAGCCCTGCCGGTGAACGCGCCGCAGGTTCCGGTGCACAACTACAACAAGGACGGCGCGATGCGGTTCACCCGCAACGACAGCGGCAACCCAGACGCCTACTACGGGCCGAATTCGTTCAACGGCCCCAAGCAGAATCCAGCGGTGAAGGAGCCACCGCCGCGGATCTCCGGCGATGCCGACCGCTACGACCATCGCGCCAGCAACGACGACTACGACCAGGTCGCCGCGCTGTTCCGCCTGTTCGACGCCGCGCGTCGGCGGCGCCTGTTCAGCAACATCGCCGCGGCGATGCAAGGCGTGCCAGCCGAGATCGTCGAACGCCAGCTTACCGATTTTGCCCGGGTCGATCCAGCCTACGCCGCCGGCGTGCGGGCGGCACTCGCGCCGATCCAGGTGGCGACGGAGTAATCTCTCTGGTCCGGCGGCGCTCCGCGCGGCGCCGCCGGAGCCGCCGCGGCCTGACGAGCAGGTTCTCCCCGGGGCGGGGGATTGCTTCGCCGGGTCAAGCCCCATTCGCATCAGGATAAGCGGGATGGGGGAAAGATCGCTCCCCCTCCCCTTGAGGGAGGGCGAGAAATTTGCCCAGCCACCGCTGCGCTTCTCGCGATGGCGAGGTCGCCGCGCTCCTCGCAACGACAGCCACGGACCGGCCAACGGACCTTTGATGCCTCTGCCCGATTATGCAGCCAATGCTCTCTATAGAAGTCGATTGCACGAAGTGTAGCATAGGCTACATTCAGCCCCGCGCGGCGGAGACCAAGGCAGTGAGCGACGTGCTGGTGGGGCAGACCCAGACCGATCGGACCACTATGGCCGCGTATGCGCCAGTCCATTCGGAGATCAGTTCGAAGCCTCGCACGATACTGGCCTTCGCGGCGGTCAGCTTTTTGTGCGGGCCGATGCTGTGCAACGCCCAGCCGGTTGGCCCGACCCCGCAACCTCAGGGCGCACCGGTGACACCGGCGCAGGCCGAAGAGGTGACGCCGGAGAACCGGGCAGATCATGCTTATGACTGGACTGGATTCTACGTCGGCGGTCATTTCGGCTACGGTCGCGGACAGGTGACCGACACGCCGTTCGATTCCGCCGCGTCGCGCTCGGGCAACTGGTTCGGCAGCCTGTATGGCGGTTTCCAGGCCGGATACGACTACATGTTTCCCTCCCGGCTTGTTCTGGGAATCGAAGCCGATGTTTCGTTCCCCAATTTCCTGGAAGACGGTGTAGCGTCAACGCAATCTACGGCGCAAAGCACCGTTATCGACAAGATCGACGATCTCGGCACCGTGCGTGGTCGCTTCGGCTATGCGTTCGATCGTTGGCTGATCTACGGGACCGGCGGCTTCGCCTGGTCGCAGGCACGCTTCATTGAAACTCCCGGCCTTGCCAATAATCAGGGCCAGATTCTGGGCGCGCGCACGGGGTGGGCAGCCGGCATCGGAACCGAGGTTGCGTTCGCCCCGGCCTGGACCGCACGGGTGGAGTATCTCTACGAGCATCTCGGCGGCGCCGCCGCGGTCTTTCCCTCCGGCACGCGATACCAGTCGGCTTTCAATATCAACGTGCTGCGAGTGGGGCTCGACTACCAGTTCGGCCAGCCGGCCGCAGATACGCCTGCATCCCAAGCGACCGAGCCGTGGCCGATCAAGTCCGACAACTGGAATATTCACGGGCAGTTCACCTTCATCGGGCAGGGATATCCGCCATTCCATTCACCTTACCAAGGTCCGCAAAGTCTGACCGGCAACAGCCAGTTCGAAGATACCATCAGCTCGACGGTGTTCATCGGTTTTCGCCCCTGGGAGGGCACGGAAATCTACATCGATCCCGAACTGATGCAGGGCTTTGGTCTCAGCAACACGTTCGGCGTCGCCGCATTCCCTAAGCCGGCGGAGCCGGAACCAATAAGTGTGATGTAGTCTCCCAAGCAAGGGTTTCATCTGGCGGGGGAGGGCATGAGCCAATCTCTGACGGACCGCTACGACGATCGGATTGCCGGGGTGCTGTCGTGTTACGACCGCGTGGTGATCACCGGGACGCTGCCCGGGG
>Ga0209415_10007520_pt1 | contig 19023 bp, 15 predicted proteins | sample PeaSoiSIISIP2007_FD_187696 | JGI IMG/M metagenome (GOLD analysis project Ga0209415, IMG submission 187696) | Peat soil microbial communities from Weissenstadt, Germany - SII-SIP-2007 (SPAdes) (version 2) | ecosystem: Environmental > Terrestrial > Soil > Wetlands > Peat | place: Germany...
TCGGCGAAGTGCAGCCCGGTGGTCGGCTCGTCGAGGATGTACATGGTGCTGCCGGTGGAGCGCTTGCCGAGTTCGGCGGCGAGCTTGATGCGCTGCGCCTCGCCGCCGGAGAGCGTGGTGGAGGATTGCCCGAGCGCGACGTAACCGAGCCCGACGTCGGCCAGCGTCTGGACCACGCGCTTGATCGCGGGGAAATTGGCGAAGAGCTCGAGCGCTTCGTCCACGCGCAGGTCGAGCACCTCGGCGATGTTGAGCCCCTTGAACCGGATCTCGAGCGTCTCCTGGTTGTACCGCCGGCCCTTGCATTCCTCGCAGGTCACAAACACGTCGGGCAGGAAGTGCATCTCGATCATCTTGGTGCCCTGCCCCTGGCAGGCCTCGCAGCGGCCGCCCTTGACGTTGAAGGAGAACCGGCCGGGCTGGTATCCGCGGATCTTCGCCTCCTTGGTCAGGGCGAAGACCTGCCGGACGAAGTCGAAGACCTTGGTGTACGTCGCCGGGTTGGAGCGCGGCGTGCGGCCGATCGGCGACTGGTCAATCTGGATAACCTTGTCCACGCGATTCGCGCCGATGATCTTGTCGTGCTGGCCGGGGCGCTCGCGGCCGTGGTAGACCCGGCGCGCCAGCGCGGGATAGAGGATCTGCGTAACGAGCGTGCTCTTCCCGGAGCCGCTGACGCCGGTGACGCAGACCAGGCAGCCAAGCGGGAACGCGGCGTCGAGCGATTTCAGGTTGTTCTCCCGCGCGCCGCGGACCTGGACCGATTCCTTCAGGTCGGGCGTGCGGCGATGCTCCGGCACGGGGATGCTCAGTCGGCCGGAAAGGTACGCGCCCGTCAGCGACGCGGGCGAGGCGATGATGTCCTCCACCGGGCCCTGGGCAACGATCTCGCCGCCGTGCGCGCCCGCGCCGGGTCCCAGGTCAATGATCTCGTCGGCGGTGCGGATGGCCATTTCGTCGTGCTCGACGATGATGACGGTGTTGCCGATGTCGCGCAGGCGCACGAGCGTATTGAGCAGCCGGCGATTGTCGCGCTGATGCAGGCCGATGGTCGGCTCATCGAGGACGTAACAGACGCCGACGAGTCCGCTGCCGACCTGCGTGGCGAGGCGGATGCGCTGCGCCTCGCCGCCGGCGAGCGTGGAGCTCATGCGGTCGAGCGTCAGGTACCCGATGCCGACGTCCACCATGAACGCCAGCCGCTGCCGGATTTCCTTGAGGATCTGCGCGGCGATCCGCGCCTTCTCGCCGCCGAGGTCGGCGTTGTTGAAGAAGTCGAGCGCCTCGGTGATGGAAAGGCGCGCGACTTCGTGGATGGCCTTCCCGCCGACGCGCACCGCCAGCGATTCGGGTCGCAGCCGCGCGCCGTTGCAGGCCGGGCACGGCAGCTCGCTCATGTACTCGAGCAGGCGGCTCTTGACGAACTCGCTGGTGGTCTTGCTGAAGCGCCGGGTGCAGTTCGGGATGACGCCTTCGAACTCCTTCGCGGCGCCCTCGGGCGCGCCGTAGAGGAGCGTGTCGCGTATCTCCTTCGACAGCTCGCGGTACGGCTTCTCCGGATCCACGTTGAAATCTCGGCAGAACTCCTGCAGGACGTAATGGAAATAGATCGCCATCCGCCGGCCGCCGCGCCGCCAGACGTCCACGGCGCCTTCGCGCAGGCTCAGGTCCTTATCCGGGATGATCATGTCCGGGTCGAACTCCAGGCGCGTGCCGAGCCCGTCGCACGCCGGGCAGGCGCCGTACGGGCTGTTGAACGAGAACATGTTCGGCTGGAGTTCCTCGTAGCTGATGCCGCAGTGCGGGCAGGCGTAGCGCTCGCTGTAGAGCGTGTCGGACCAGCCCTTCTCGGTCTCGCGGCTGACGACGAGCGTGCCGTCGCCGAGCTTCAGCGCGGTCTCGACGGAATCGTTCAAGCGCGATTCGATCCCGGCTTGCAGGACCAGCCGGTCCACGACCACGTCAATGTCGTGCTTCTTGTTCTTTGAGAGGTTGGAGACGCCGGAGAGGTCCACGACCAGCCCGTCCACTCGGACGCGCACGAAGCCTTCGGACTTGATCTTGCGGAAGACCTCGGCGTGCTCGCCCTTGCGGCCGCGGACCATCGGCGCGAGGAGCATGATCCGGCCGGCCTTGCCGGCGCCGCCTTCGAGGATCGAGCGCACGATCTGCTCGGCGGACTGCTGCGCGATCGGCCGGCCGCACTGATAGCAGTACGGCGTGCCGCAACGCGCGTAGAGCAGCCGCAGGAAGTCGTAAATCTCCGTCGTCGTCGCGACGGTCGAGCGCGGGCTCGCGGAGCCGGAGCGCTGCTCGATGGCGATCGTCGGCGGCAGGCCCTCGATGGACTCGACGGCCGGCTTCTGCATCTGCTCGAGGAACTGCCGCGCGTAGGCGGAGAGGCTCTCGACGTACCGGCGCTGGCCCTCGGCGAAGATCGTGTCGAACGCCAGCGAGGATTTTCCGGAGCCGCTCAGGCCGGTGAAGACGACGAGCTTGTCGCGCGGGATGGCGACGGTGAGGTTCTTGAGATTGTGCTCCTTCGCGCCGCGGATGATGATCTGGCGGAAGCGCTCGGCGGGCTCGGCGGCCGCCTGTGCGGCGGGCGCGGCGGCGGAAGAGTTATGCTCGCGGGGGGCTGTCACGGGAACGGCTCCTCCTCGACGGGCGGCGCGTTCGCCAGGCGCAGGCGCGCCTCGCGGATGTCGGCCGCGATGCGCTCCGCCAGCGCCTCGGCCGACGGAAAAACCTCCTCGGCTCGGATGCGGTCCACGAACTGGACCTCGATGTCCTGACCATAGAGGTCGCCGGAGAAATCCAGGATGTGCGTTTCCACGATGATCCGCTCCGAGAGATGCGCCGGGCCGGTCGGCTGGAGCGTCGGCGCCGGGCCGATGTTCGTCACGGAATCGCGCAGCGTGCCGGCGATGAGGCAGCGCGTGGCGTAGACGCCCTGCCGCGGGCGCACCTCGTGATGCAGGTCCAGATTGATCGTGGGGAAGCCGATCCGCCGGCCGCGGCCCAGCCCGGCGACGACCGTGCCGAAGACGCTCACGCGGCGGCCCAGCAGGCGCTCGGCCAGGCGCAGGTCGCCCGCGCGAATGGCCTCGCGCAGGCGCGTGCTGCTGACGGGCGCGCCGTCGAGTTCCACGACTGGCGCAGAGCGCGTCTCAAAATGTAATTGCGCCCCCATGCGGCGCATCAGCTCAAAGTCTCCTCGCCCGTCGCGCCCGAAGCGCGTATCGTGTCCGAGCAGCACGCCCTCCGTTTTCAGCCGGTTCACGAGAAGGTCCTTCACGAACTCCTCCGGTTCGAGCGCTGCGAGCGCCGGGTCGAACGTCAGCACAACCGTCGCGTCGAGGCCGAGCCGATCGAAGAGCATCAGGCGGTGGTCGAGCGACAGGATTTGTCCCCACGACGCGCCGCGCGGCAGGCGCGCCTTGCCCGCCAGAGCCGAGCGCGGCGGTCGGTCGAATGTGACGACCAGGGCATCGCCGCCGGTCTCGCGCGCCCAGGCGAGCAGGCGCCGCAGCACGCTCAGGTGCCCGCGGTGCACGCCGTCAAAAGTGCCCAGGGTCACCTTGGCCTTCGTGAACGGGCCGACCGCGGATGAGAAACCGTGGAACGTTTTCACGCATCACCGGACGCAAGTGCCTCGCTGCGTCAGATCGTGCCGGACGGTTCGCCGCCCGGGCGAAGTCGAACGCCTGGCGCCGGGCCGCCGATTCCTCAGTGTCAGTACGGCAGCAAGCTGAGGAGGTTCATCACTTCCTGCGACGGCTGCGCGGAACGGCGCACGTCGGCGAGCCAGGTCTGCTGGACCGTTTCGCGTTTGCGGGCCAGAAGGCCCTGGGTGATGCCCGCCAGGTTCTTCTCGAACTCCGCGCGGTCGGCGGGCTTCACGGCAATCCGCTTCAGAATGAAGACGGCGCGCGCCTCGGTCGGCTCCAGCGCCTTGCCCAATTCGTTGTCCTTGAGCGCAAACGCCTCATCAGCGAAATGGCTATAGTTGTAGTCTCCGGGCAGACCGATCCTCAGCGCGAACCTTCCTCCCATGTACTCCAGAGCACGGGCGAAGAAGTCGCTCTTCCCGCGCTGCACGTAGTCTTTGGGGTCCTTCTTGATTTCCTCGTTCGTGGAGGGAAGCGCCTTCAGGCGCGCGGCGACCGCGGCCTCGATCTTCGCCGCGGCGGCGTCGAGGCTCGGCGGGTTATCCTTCAACGCCTGATCGGCCATATCCTGGGCCAGTTCATATCCCTTCGCCAAGCGATAATCCTTTTCGACCTGCTTGCGAATCGCCTCGAACGGCGCGGGACGCGGGTCCTGGATCTTCAGGATCTGAAAGACGTACTTGCCGTCCTGCGCCGCGAGCGTCACGCTGGGCCGGCGGATGCTCGAGGCCGACTGGCCGAAGGCCTTGGATGCGAGATCGCTCGCGCCCGGGAGTATGATGTTCGTCTGGTCGGCCGAGAACAGCGGGGTGACCGTGTGGATCAGATCGAACTTCTTCGCGATCCCCGCGAAATCGGCGATGCGCACTTCTTCCGATCCGAACGGCACCTCCGTCTGGGCGGCGATCTCGTCATTGACGTCCTTCATGTCCTCATCCACGGCGCGCGTGGCCTCTTCCTTGCGCAGATCGGCCTCGATCTGCGCGGCCACCTCGGCCAGCGGTTTGAACCTGGGAGGCGCCTCCGGCTTGGTCTCTGCTGCGGGCGCGGGCATACGGTACTGGTCCTTGTGCGCGTCGTAATACGCGTTCACCTGCTGCTGCGTGACGACGGCGCTGTCGAGATATCGCGAGTAGGGACACAGGATGTACTCGATGCTGACCTGCTCCGGTTCCAGGTAGCCGACGCCGTTCGGGTCGCGGTCCGGCGGGCTGTTCTTGTGTTCCTCGTAGAAATCCTGCACCGACTTGTCGTCCGCCGCGACCAGTGGCGCGAACGCCTCGGCGCGGAGGGCGATGTACTCCGCCATGACGCGCTCGTTGTCCCGGGCATACCAGAGCCAGGCTTCGCCTTCGGGAAGCGTGACCGACCTCAGCACCGTCTCCAACAGAGCGCCGGCGGTCAGAACGGTCTTCAGCGAACTCTCGAACGCCTGTTCCGGGATGCCGTTCCGCTCCAGGAACGCGGCGTACTCCTTCGCGTCGTAGCCCATGCCGCTCTCGACGGGGAAGAGCATCTTGAGGCGTTCAGTGACCTGATCGTCACCGGGGTTGATCCCGTACCACTTCGCCTCTTCCGCAAGGATAAGCGCCCGCCAGGCCAGCGCTCGAGCCGTCTGGACGTCCGGCCGGCGCGGGCTCAGCAAACTGAGCGTCTTGGCCAGCGCGTCCACCTTCTGCGCCGGCACCGCCTTGCCGAAGATTTTCCCTTGCTGGCCGATGGGCCTGCTCAGCAAGTTGTTCCACGGCACCAGCCACGTCACCATGATGATCACGCAGATGCCGATCAGGAACCATTTGGCCTTCTCGCGCATCCAGGTGTTGACATCGGTCATGTGCATAGCGCGCACTCCTCGTAGAGTCATGTCAGGGCAAGGCGCTGACTCGAAACGCTTCATTATAAACCGACTCGCCCGCCGGTTCAAGGCATCCGAGACGGCGGGGACCGCGGGCCGGCCGTCCCGCTTGACACGCTCGCCGGGCGGTGCGATAATCCGGTCAGTTGTTGCAACGCTCACAGGCGCCCGCGAGGGCGTGAAGGGAAGACGGTGCAATTCCGTCGCGGTCCCGCCGCTGTGATCGGGGACGAAAGCCGCACGGCCACTGTTCGGGGCGATCCTCGGATGGGAAGGCGCGGCGAGTAGGATGATCCGAGAGCCAGAAGACCTGCCTGTGCGCGCTTCATGAAGGCTCCGAGGCTGGGCTGATGAAGATGCGGCTGGGTTGCCACACCGATGGCTCCTCCGTGCGTCCGCGACGAGGGGCCTGTTGTTGTCCCATCCTGCTCGCTCCATCCCTCCACCTCCGCCTCCTGAAGTGATCCCCGGCCGCGGCCTCCGGAAGAGAGTCCGCCATGGAAAGGAGAGGGACGTGAGCATTCAACGTGTCCGTCGTCGCGCGTCCTCGTCGTGCAGATCGGCGTCGGCGTTCGGGGAGGGCGCGTTCACGCTGATCGAGATGCTGGTCGTCATCGGGATTATCGGTATCCTGGCCGGGCTGCTCCTGCCCGCGCTGATCGCCGCGCGCGAACGCGGGCGCGAGGCCTCCTGCACGAGCAACCTGCGCCAGCTTTACATGGCGATGGACATGTACTGCACCCACTACAACGAGTATTACCTCTCCGCCGCGCGCGACATCAACACGACCAACCTCGAGCGCTGGCACGGCATCCGCCAGCAGACCGGCACCGACGCTTCAGGCAACCCGGTGTACTCATCCTTCGATCCGAGCCTGAGCAAGCTCGCTCCGTACCTCTTCATGAACACCGGCACCACCGAGGCGAAAATCAAGGAGTGCCCCACTTTCGCCAGCAAGTGGCTGGGCTCCGGCGCTTATGAGGTCGGCTGCGGCGGCTACGGCATGAACCAACTGTACGTCGGCAGCAGGGAATACAAGACGCCGCTCTACTGGACGAACGCCGTGAGCACGCCGAGCACGTTCGAGGACAAGATCGCCGTCGAGGACGCGACGGCGCGAGCCCAGGTGCGCGTGCCGGACCAGACGATCCTCTTCGCCGATACGGCTGCGCCGGATGGCAGCTACTCCGGCAAGCTCGTGGAATACTCCTTTGCGGTGCCCAACTACTACACGAATGCGGCGCGCTACGACCCCACCCTGTTCGACACGCACCCCGACCCGAACTATCCGATCGACACCGTGAACCTCTCAAACTCGTGCAGTCCGTCGCTCCATTTCCGGCACACCGGCAATGCCAACGTCCTCTGGTGCGATGGGCACGTCAGCAGCGAAGGTCCCGCGTATTCGCGGACGCTGACCATGACCAATTTGTCCACTTGGGCGCAAACGCCGGTGGACTACTCGACGTACGCGCTCGGATGGTTCGGCGCCGACGACAACTCGCCCTTCCGCCTCGAGAAGAATGCCGCGCAGTGCGTGAAGATTCCTGTTCCGCCGGCGGAATGAATGGCAGATTATCTCTATCTGGTCAGGCACGGCACCACCGGGTCCGCGCGCGACGGCCGATACCTCGGCAGCACCGACGCCCCGCTGGACGCCGTCGGGCGGCGGCAGGTCGAGGCGCTGGCGGAGCTGCTCCGAACGAGGCGGAAGTGCGGGCGATGTGTGTGCAGCCCGCTCCGCCGCGCCGCACAGACCGCTGAGATCCTGCGCTCCGCGACCGGTTGCGTCCTCGAAGTGGATGCAGACCTGCGCGAGATTGACTTCGGCCGATGGGAGGGCAAAACGTTCAGTGAGATTCAGGATTCCAGCCCCGAGGAAGTCGAGCGATGGGCGCGGCTCGCGCCGGACTTCGCGTTTCCCGGCGGCGAAAGCCTGAGCAACTTTCTTGATCGGGTCGGGCGCGCGGCGGACCGCCTCGCGGCCGACCCGGCGGAGACCATTCTCGCGGTCACGCACGGCGGCGTCATCAAGGCCATGCTCTGCCGCCTGCTCGGACTCGAGCCGCGCCGGTACGTCGTGTTCGAGATCGCGCCCGCGTCGCTGACCGTTGTGCGCCTGTTCGAAGGAAACGGCGTCCTGTCGGAAATGATCCGCGTCGAGCCGCCGGAGCCGAAATGACATGGCGCACATCATCCTGGTGACCGGCGGCAGTCGCAGCGGCAAGAGCGCACACGCGCTGGAGATCGCGCAGCGACTCGACGGGCCGCGCGCCTTCGTCGCCACCTGCCCGTCGCTCGATGACGAAATGCGCGCCCGCATCGAGATGCATCGGAAGGCCCGGCAGCAGGCCGGCTGGCGGACGATTGAAGAGACGGTTGACCTTCCGGCCGCGCTCGCGCGGACCGCTGATTGTCGCGTCGTGCTGGTGGACTGCCTGACGCTGTGGGTCAACAACCTGCTCTACAACGCGGAGCAGACCGCGCGCGCGATGGAGGAGAGCGACATTCGGAAACAGTGCGAGGCCGTGCTTCGCGCCTGCGCGCCGCTCGCGGGAACGGCGATCTTCGTAACGAACGAGGTCGGCTGGGGAATCGTCCCCGACAACGCGTCGGCGCGCCGGTTCCGCGATCTCAGCGGCCGTTGCAATACCGTCATGGCCGCGGGCGCGGACGAAGTGATCCTGGTCGTGTGCGGACTGCCCATCTATTTGAAGAAGGGAGACTGACGTGGCGAACACCCTGGAAGAGAAGCTAAGCGCCATTCGCGAACAGGACCCCGCGTGGCGGGCGAAGGCCCACGCGCGGCTGGAGCAGCTCACGATGCCGCACTGGGCGCTCGGCCGCCTGATGGACCTCGCCGAAGACCTGGCCGGCATGACGCGCTCCATGAACCCGCCCGTCGCGAGGAAAACCGTCGTCACGATGGCCGCCGATCACGGCGTCGTCGCCGAAGGCGTCAGCCTGTATCCGCAGGTCGTCACGCTGCAGATGGTGCACAACTTCGTCACCGGCGGCGCTGGGATCAACGCCCTTGCGCGCGTCGTCGGGGCGCGCGTCGTTGTGGTGGATATGGGCACGGCGGGCGAACTGAAGGAGCTGACGGAGAGCGGAAAGGTCCTCTCGCGGCGCATCGGGCCCGGCACGCAGAACATCGCCCGCGGCCCGGCGATGAGCCGCGCCGACGCCATCCGCTGCATCGAAAGCGGCGTGGAGCTCGCCCTCCAACTGGGCGAATCCACCGACGTCTTCGGCACCGGCGACATGGGCATCGGCAACACGACCCCCAGCGCCGCCATCGCGTCGGCCATCACCGGCTGCACGCCGGCGGCGGCCACCGGGCGCGGGACCGGGATTGATTCGGACCAGCTTCAGCACAAGGTCAGCGTCGTCGAGCGCGCGCTCGAGGTGAACAAGCCCGATCCGACCGACGGGCTCGACGTGCTCGCGAAAGTCGGCGGCTTTGAGATCGGCGGCATTGCCGGGCTGATGCTCGGCGCGGCCTGCCTGCGCAAGCCGGTGATCGTGGACGGCTTCATCTCGACCGCCGGCGCGCTGATCGCGCAAACGCTTTCGCCGGAGTCGGCCGACTACATGATCGCCGCCCATCGCAGCGAGGAGTCCGGGCACGCGATCATGCTCCAGCACATGAAGAAGACTCCCCTGCTCGATCTGGGACTGCGGCTCGGCGAGGGCACCGGCGGCGCGCTCGCCATGAACCTGGTGGAAGCGGCCGCGGCGATCCTCACCCGGGTCAGCACGTTCGATGAGGCCTCAGTTTCCAAGGCGAATGCATGAGGCGCTTCCTCGCGGCGATGAGATTCCTGACCGTGATCCCGATCCCCGGAAACTGGGGCACGGACGAACCCTCGCTCGCCGGCAGCACGGTTTTCTTTCCCGCGGTCGGCCTGCTGATCGGGTTCGGCGCGGCAGGAATCGCCATGGTCGCCGTCCACTGGCTGCCGCCCTCTCTCGCCGCCGCGCTCGTCATCGTGGCGCTGCTGGCTATCTCGGGCGGGCTTCACATGGACGGCCTGTCGGACTCGGCCGACGGTCTGCTGAGCGCCCGGCCGCGCGAGCGCACGCTGGAGATTATGCGAGACAGCCACGTCGGCGCGATGGGCGTCATCGCCATCGTCTGCGCGCTGATGCTGAAATTCGCCGCCGTGTCCTCCTTGCCGGCGGCGGAGCTTTGGCGCACCGCCCTGCTCATGCCGGTCGCCGGCCGCGCCGCGCTCGCGGTCAGCATCGCGCTGCTGCCCTATGCCCGGCCGGAAGGCGGGCTGGCCGCGCCGTTCTATCGCCGGCGTTCGATGCTCGCCGCCCTGTCGGCGGAATTCATCCTGTTCCTGACGGCATGGCTCGTCCTCGACCTGGCCGGCGTCATCGCCGCGGGGGCGTCGCTGGCGGCGGTCCTGGTCTTCGCGGTCTACATCTACCGCCGGATCGGCGGCGCGACCGGGGACACGCTCGGCGCGGCGTGCGAGATCGCGGAGCTGGTCGCGGCCGTGGCCATGGCGGCCTGGTATTTTGGCGCGGGAGGCCATCCGTGATCCGGGCTCATGACGAGCGCGAGCGATGCTGGAGCGCGGCCATTCTGTCCGTTGGCGTGCTCGCAGTCTTGTCCCTGGTGCTGAGTGCCCGCGTTGCGCAGGCCGAGGGAGAACCTGCCCGCAAGCCGCCGCAGCGAATCGTCTCCCTCGCGCCCAGCGTCACGGAGATGCTTTTCGGGCTCGGCCTGGGAGATCGGATCGTCGGCGCGACCGACTACTGCGACTATCCGCCCGAGGCCAAGAAGATCCCGCGCGTCGGCGGACTCGGCCGGCCGAACCTCGAGCGGCTGCTCTCGATGGCGCCGGACATGGTGATCGCGACCGACCTCGAGCGCAAGGATCTTCCCGATGCGCTCCGGCGCGCCGGAATTGAGGTGCTGTTATTGAAGATCGGCAATTTCGCCGAGCTCTTCGACGCCGAACGAAAGATGGGCGAGGCCGTCGGCGAGCCGGAGCGGGCAGCCCGGCAAGTCCGCGAGATGCAGGCCCAGCTCGACGCGGCGGCCAAGCTCTACGCTGGCGTGCCGCGCGACCGGCTTCCCAGGGTCTTCATCGAGGTCTGGTCCGATCCGCTCATCACCGCCGGCGGGGCGTCCTTTCTCGACGACGTCGTCGCGCGCGCCGGCGGAGTCAACGTCGCGCACGATCTCGAGCGCGATTATCCGACGATCAACCCCGAAAGGGTCGTCGAGTGGAACCCGGACGTGATCCTGCTCTGCTACATGACCGAGGCGAAGGACGCCGCCGCGCAGGTCGCCGGGCGGATCGGCTGGAGCGGCATCAAGGCCGTGCGTGAACGGCGGGTCATCGCCGATATTTCACCCGACTCGCTCCTGCGTCCCGGACCGCGCCTGGTCGCCGGAGTGGAGCGGCTTGCCGAGCGGCTGCATCCGCCTCAAGCCGGGAAGGCCGTTCCGCCCGCGCCGGGAAACCCGCCGGAGAAATGAACTCGTCATGAACGTGCGACGCGGTTGGGGCATCTTCGGCATCCTGCTCGCCCTCCTGTTCGGGGCGTGCGCGTTATCGCTTCTGGCCGGTCCATACTGGGTTCCGATCTCGGAGATGCCCGGGTCAGAGATCGTGCGGATGCGGATCGCGCGCATCCTGTTGGGCATCATCGCCGGCGCAGGGCTTTCGGTGTCCGGTGTGATCTTCCAGGCCCTGCTTCGCAACCCGCTGGCGGAGCCTTACGTGCTCGGCGTCTCGTCCGGGGCCGGCCTCGGCGCGGCGGTGGCGATCGTGATGGGCCTGAGCGGCTCCGGCGTCTGGGGCGTGCCGGTCCTGGCCTTCGCCGGCGCCCTGGGCACGATCCTCATCGTTTACGCCCTCGCGCGCACCTCCTCGGGCGCGGTTCCGGTGCCGACGCTCCTGCTCTCCGGCGTCATCGTCGGCGCGGTCCTGAGCAGCATCCTCATGTTCATCGTGTCAACCTCCGAAGCCGAGAAGCTGCACAACGTGATGTGGTGGCTCCTCGGCAGCCTCCAGGCGCTGGACTGGTGGCCGCTGGAGATTGCCGCACCGCCGGTCGCGGCCGGACTGCTGATGGCCGTCCTTCTTTCGCGCGACCTGAACCTGATGACGCTCGGCGAGGAGCCCGCCGCGCACCTGGGACTGAACGTGGAGCAGACCAAGAAGCTGTTCTTCCTGGTGGCATCGCTGATGACCGGCGCCACGGTGGCGGCATGCGGCTTGATCGGGTTCGTAGGGCTGATCGTGCCCCATATCGTTCGGCTCATCATCGGGCCGGACCACCGGCGGCTCGTTCCGGCCTCGGCGCTGGCCGGGGCGACGTTCCTGGTCCTGGCCGACAGCTTCGCCCGGAGCGTGCTGCCGGTGGAGATCCCCATCGGCGTGGTCACCGCGTTCCTCGGCGGGCCTTTCTTCCTGTTCATCCTGCGGCGCAGGACGTCGCCCTACTGGAGGTAGCCGTGCTCTCGCTCAAGAACGTCAGCGCCGGATACGGCCGGAAACTCGTGGTGCGGGACGTGACGATGCACGTGCCCGAAGGCGAGTTCACCGGCCTGATCGGCCCGAACGGCTCCGGCAAGACCACGCTGCTGCGCGTGATCAGCGGCGTGCTGCCTCCGGCCGAGGGAGAAGTGCTGCTTCGCGGCGCGCCGCTGAGGGCGATCGGCAAGCGCCGCCTGGCGCAGATCATGGCCTGCCTGTCGCAGGAGCTGGCCTTGGACCTGGCGTTCACCGTGCGGGAGATCGTGCTGATGGGCCGGTCGCCGCACCTTTCGAGGATCGGCCGCGAGACGCGCAGGGATTCCGAGGCGGCGGAGAAGGCGATGGCGCTGGCGGACGTCGCGGACATCGCGGACCGTTTCATGACCGAGATCAGCGGCGGCGAGCGCCAGCGCGCGTTCATCGCGATGTGCCTGGCGCAGGAGCCGCAGATCCTGCTGCTTGACGAGCCGACCAGCCACCTGGACGTCGGCCACCAGCTATCGCTGCTCGACCTGGTCAAGCGGTTGAACCGTCGGTCCGGCATGACGGTTGTCGCCGTCTTCCATGACCTCAATCTCGCCTCGGAGTATTGCGACCGGCTGCTGCTGCTCCACCAGGGCCGCGCCGAGGCGCTCGGCTCGCCGCAGGAAGTTCTCACCGCGGAGATCATTCAGCGCGTCTACCAGGCCAAGGTCCTTACGGAGCCGAATCTCGTCTCCGGGCGGCCGCACATCGTCATCTCCGCCGGCGCAGTCCCGCCGGACAACTGACAGACTGCGTTGCGAGCGAAATCCCTTCTCAGCTAGAATGGTTGAAGAGGTGGCGTCCAGCGCCTTCGGCCGACCGGCCTCGTTCCTGGAGACTCTTGATTTGGAGCTGTTCGGCGACTTTTCCCGTGTTCTGTTGAGCATCCTCTTCGAGGCGCTCCCTTTCGTGCTTCTGGGCTCCCTGGTCAGCGGGATCATGGAGGTCTTCCTGCCCTCGGAAGTGCTGGCGCGGATGCTGCCGAAGAACCGCTTCCTCGCCACGCTCAGCGGCGCGCTGGCCGGGCTGGCCTTGCCGATGTGCGAGTGCGGCGTCGTCCCGGTGATGCGCCGGCTGATCCGCAAAGGCACGCCGCTCAACGTCGCCCTGGCTTACATGCTCGCCGCGCCGATGGTCAACCCGATCGTCATCCTCAGCACGATGGTCGCCTTCCGTTCGATGCGGCCGCTGACGGTCACAGGCTTGCGCATCGGACTCGGGCTGGTCATCGCCATGATCACCAGCGGCGTCGTGACGCTGTTCGCGGGGAAGCACCCGCACACCATCAGCCTGAAAGCGCCGACCGCCGGGCGGCCGACGTGGCGGGAAGGATCGCGCGAGGCGCTCGGCCACGCGGGCCGGGACTTCATCGAGATCGGCGCGTTCCTGGTGATCGGCGCGGCGATCTCGGCGGCGCTGAACGTCCTTGTCGAGCGTAAGATCGTCGTGCAGTTCGCCGGTCAGAACGTGATGGCGACGGTGATGATGATGGGCATGGCGCTGGTGCTGAACCTGTGCAGCGAGGCCGACGCGTTCGTGGCGTGGAGCTTCCGCGATTTCTCGATCTCCAGCCGCCTGGCGTTCCTCGTCCTGGGGCCGATCCTCGACATGAAGCTCATCGCCATGTACACGCGCGTCTTCCGCAAGCGGACGATCCTCATCCTGTGCGCGTGCAGCCTCGTGCTGGTCTTCACGGCGACGATGCTGCTCAGCAGCCTCTGGCCCGAACTGAGCAAGCCGAGCCCGCTGACCGACGCCGCCCGGCAGGCACAGGAGATGCGGCCATGAACCGCGCGATTCACCGCATCGTCGGCGTCGGCCGTGTGGCGGTCATTCTCGGCTGGGCGGCCTTTCTCGCCTTCGCGTGGTACACGACTGCCTACCCGCAACCGGGAAAACCCGGCCGCCTCGGGATCATCAATCCTTCGTACCGCTGGCTGAGCCTGGCGTCGGCGGCGGCCTTGATCCTCGTCGGCGGCGCGCTGCTGCCGACGCAGCGAAGCGAGCACGCGCATGGCCCTGAGGTCGGTGGCCAGCACAAAGGCGCAGGCGATCGCGATCATGAAGAGGAGGAAACCGCTTCGCCCGGCGAACTGGTCTTCCAGGCGCTGTTCCTCGCCCCGGTCATCCTGTCCTTGTGCACCACCGGCAGCGGACTCAGCGGGGCCAGCCTCTCGCGGCGCGGAATCCATGAGATCCGCTTGTCGGAGCAGCCCGGAGTCCGCTCCGCCACGCCGGTTCCGCCCGCGCCGATGCCGCCTCCAGGCACGGAACTCGGGCCGGTTCAGGCGCTGTCCATGGCCGACCTCTACGATTACCTGCTCATCGGCGCGTCGCCGGAGTTGCTGGGACGCCAGGTGGACGTGATCGGGCAGCATTTCCTGGACGAGCGCTGCGGCGAGAACCAGTTCCTCGTCACGCGCATCGTAGTCACCTGCTGTCTGGCTGACGCAGAGGTGATCGGGCTGCGAGCCCAATCGTCGAAGCCGTTCAACCCGAGCGCCGGCGGACCGGCCGCGCGCGCGAGCAAATCGGGGACCTGGATCAGAGTCCGCGGCAAGCTGCGGCGACTGAACGACCGATTCGGCAACCCGGCGCTCTTCATTGACGACGCCGCCGTCTCCGAAGTTCCCGCGCCCGCCGATATCCTGCTCTACCCGCGCCGGCGCACGACGCCGTGGTGAAAGCAAGGGTTTCCCGGCCGGCTCACGAAGGCTTCTCGCGATCCGGCCGCGTGAGACTTTCCCGTAGCATCAGCACCGTCCCGCACAGGTATATCGGCAGCCACGGTATCCAGCTCACCACGTTGCACGCCAGCGAACGGTCCGCGGCGACCTTGAATGCGCCCAGCAGCCCGACGAACGCCACTTGCGGCAGCCCGAGGCCGGAGAGGCTGATGGGAATCATGCTCGCCACTTCCACCGCGCACATAATCCAGAGAATGCGCACGTACGAAACCTCGTTCACGCCGACGGCGGCCAGGCAGAAAAGGACGCAGACGTTTCCCACGAGCAGCCGCGCGACGTTCGCCGCGAGCGCGCCCAGCAGGCTCGGGCCGTGCGAGCGATAAGTCTCCAGCGATTCCAGGATCTTCCGCAGTGCGTCGTGCAGCCGATGCGGCATCAGGCCCCCCAGCGAGTTCACGTGAAAACGCTTGACCCAGCCGGCGAGTCCCGTCGCGAGCATCAGAATCAGGAGCAGCGCCGGAAGCGCCGCGACGATGAGCAGCGGAACGATCCACGCCCGATGCTCCTGCGCGGCCTGAACGTCCAACGCCAGCGCCAGCGCGCCCAGACTGCACACCACGACGACCTTCAGCACCGTGTTGAGCGACAGAGCGACGAATATCTGCGCGTGCAGTTTGTCCGGCCGCGCCAGCCTGTACCACGACACGGCGCCGCCGCCCACCGTTCCCGGCAGGAACAGCGAGACGAAATTGACAACGACCGTCGTCTTTGCCACGGACCACCAGCCGCCGCTGAAGCCGACGGGCTGGACCAGCCAGTACAACTTGAGCGCGTCGAGCATGACCGCGCAGATGACGACCGGCACGCTCGCGAGGACCCAGAGGTAATCCGCACCGGCGACCGCCGAATACAGCCGCGAGGGCCCGGCTTTGACGATGAGGCCGGCGATCATCCCCAGGACGAGGATAATCCGGACCCACTTCCACACGCGCGCCCATGTCCCCGCGCGCGCCGGCTGCGGCTCGGGCGCGTTCGGCGTCGCCGGTCCCGGCGCTTCGCTGGTCATGCTTCTCCCGCCTGCCGATCGGAATTCCTGAAAGTCGGCTTATGCTCTTCCCACCAGAGTTGAAGCGCGAGCACGGTCCAGAGGATGCCGCGATGGTTCCGCCGGTCGGAGAGGTGCTCCGCCCGCAGGCGCGAGAGCGCGTCCGCGCGGAAGATGCCCTGTTCCTCAAGAAACTTCGGCGCGAGCGCGCGGTCCATGTGGGGCTGTAGGCCGGAGCGGAGCCATTCGGCCAGCGGAATGCCGAATCCCATCTTCGGCCGGTCCAGAATCCGGTCCGGCAGCTTCCCTTCAAGCGCCCTGCGGAAAAAGCCCTTGCCCTGCCGGCCGCGCAGCTTGAAGCGGTCCGGCAGCGCGTTGGCGAAGTCCACGATCCGCGTGTCGAGCAGCGGCGCACGCACTTCCAGCCCGTACATCATGGACGCCCGGTCCACCTTGGTCAGGATATCGTCGGGCAGGTACTGCTTCTGGAACTGGTATTGCAGCCGCGCGAGGCGCGAGCGGCGCGGCGCATCGGCCTCGTGCGAAATCGTATCCGCGTAGAGCGTTTCGGGTCGCAGGATTTCGGCGTCCGGCGAGGCCAGGATGCCGCGCTGGGCCGCCGGCGGGATCGCGGCCTCGGACCACATCATCACGCGCCAGGGCTCCGGGGCGTCCGCCGCGCCGCCGATGTACTCCACCGCCCGCCGCAGCCGCTTCAGCCGCGCCGCGTCGAAGAGCGCCATGGACGGCGACTCGAGCGCCGAACGCCGGATCCCGCGCGGCAGATGCGCGTACGTCGCGGCCATCCGGTCGAGCCAGAACGTCCCGTATCCCGCGAACAGCTCATCGCCGCCGTCGCCGCCGAGCGCGACGGTGATCTTCGAGCGCGCGAACTCGCTCACCAGGCTCGTCGGGCTCATCGAGGAGTCCGCGAAAGGCTCGTCCATGCGCGCGATCAGCGCGGGCAGCCGCTCGAGCATCAGCGCCTGGTCGAGGATCTTCTCATGGTGGTCCGTCCCGAAGTGCCGCGCGACCGCCCGCGCCGGCTCGGACTCGTCATATAGCCGCTCCTTGAACCCGATGGTGAAGGTCTTGACGTCCTTCGGCGACATCAGTTCGCACATCGTCGCGACGATGGCGCTGGAGTCAATCCCGCCGGAGAGGAAAACTCCGAGCGGCACGTCGCTCACCAGCCGCAGGCGGACGGCGTCCCGGAAGAGTTCCCAGAACTGCCGCCGCAGCTCCGCCTCCGGGACTCCGGAAAAGTCATGCTTCTCGAAATCGAGCTTCCAGTAAGTTTCGAGATTGAGTTTTCCTTCCTCGAATATCAGCCACTGCGCCGGGAGCAGCTTGTGAACCTGGTCGTAGATCGTGTCCGGCGCCGGGACGTAGCCGAATGCGAGGTAACGGCTGATGGTATAAGGCGTTACGACGGACTTGACGAGCGGATGTTTCAGCAGCGCCGTGAGTTCCGAGCCGAAGATGAGCGTGCCGTCGCGCATGGCGTAGTAGAGCGGCTTTTTGCCCATGCGGTCGCGCGCGGCGAAGAGGCGGCGCCTCTTCGCGTCCCAGAGCGCAAAGGCGAACATGCCGTTGAAATGCTGGAGGCACTCTGTCCCGTACTCCTCGTACGCGTGTAGGATCACCTCTGTGTCGGACTGGGTGCGGAAGACGTGTCCGGCCTTCTCGAGCTTCGGCCGCAGTTCGAGAAAGTTGTAAATCTCGCCGTTGAAGACGATGGCGACGGAGCCGTCTTCGTTGAGCATCGGCTGAGCGCCGGTCGCCAGGTCAATGATGCTGAGCCTGCGATGGCCCAGTGCGGCGGGACCGGCGACGCGATAGCCTTCTCCGTCCGGTCCGCGATGCCGCACCGCGTCCGCCATCAATCGGAGAATCCGCTCCGATTCCTGGACGGGCAGCGCCGCGCCCTTCCTCACGAATCCGACAATCCCGCACATACGCTTTCTATGCCTTCCCGGGTTGCGCAGGAACTCCGCCAACGGCCAGTGTACGGATGAGGCCGACGATCCGCTCGCCCGCGCCCTCCGTCTCGCGCGTCAGGCGCAAGGCGCCTTCGTGGCATTCCTCCCAGAGCGCCGGGTCCGTCAGCAGGTCGGCGGTGTGGCGGACGACCTCCTCGAACGATCCCTGGCAGGCGAAGCCGGCCTTGTTCGTGGAAAGAAGGTTCTCCGGGTCCACGCATAGCGAGACGACCGGCGTGCCGGCCCGCGCGGCCTGAAGGAGGACGTTCGGGAAACCTTCGGAGAGGCTCGTCATGGCGTAGACCCGATGGCGCGCGAAGAGCGGCGCGGTCTGCTGGATCGGCAGCCCGGGAACCAGCCGAAGGTTCTTCGGCGCGGCTGAAGCCAACTTCCGGAGATCGCGTCCCGGCTGCGGCTGGCAGATCATGGTGAACGGGTGGTCGGGCAGCCTCCGTGCCAGCTTGACGAAAAGCTCGGGCCCCTTGACCTCCACATCTCTGCCGACCCAGAGCACGCCTTCGCGCGGGCCGTCCGCGGGAACCGGAAACAGATCCGGAGTGATATTCGGCGCGAGAAACCCCTCGATCCCGAACGTGCTCCTGAGCAGTTCGATCTGGCGGATCGTCTGGCAGGCCACCATGTCCGCGTGTCGCAACCCCATATTCTGCAACCATTTGGCTGGCTTGGAAAGCGTAGATTCCGCAAGCCCGGCGCATTCACCGTCCGCCGCGCACATGTGCAAGTGCCGACCGCCGCAGAGCCGCGCGGCGATCTGGGTCAGGCCGCTGATCGAGCTGGCGCTGCGCGTGACATAGACGCGATGCCTCTCGCGCGCCAGACGCCCGATGATCGCCGGCGCCGCCCTGGCCGAAATCTGAAGGCCAGGTTTCAATCGGACCAGCGGCTTGATGCGGAGCTCGCTCTCCACGCGCTCCGGCTGTCCGATATCCGCCACGTGAAGCGTGACGCGAAAATCCTTCTCGGCGGCCAGCATCCCGGCGATGATGTAAAGCTGCACCTCGGCGCCGCCGGCGGGAAAGCCGCTGTCGGCTTCGGTGACGGCGCACGCGCCAAGCGAGACGATGCCGACGGATATCGGCGTCTGAGCGTCGCGCAACAGGAACCTCTCACAACTTCGGGGAATGAGATTCATGAGTAGCGTAGGTTACCGGGGAAAAAGAGTCAAGTCCCCGGCGTTTCGAGCGCATGTCGTCATGGTCCTTGACAGCGCCCTTGCCGGCGGATAGATTCCGCTC
>Ga0209415_10007521_pt1 | contig 19022 bp, 21 predicted proteins | sample PeaSoiSIISIP2007_FD_187696 | JGI IMG/M metagenome (GOLD analysis project Ga0209415, IMG submission 187696) | Peat soil microbial communities from Weissenstadt, Germany - SII-SIP-2007 (SPAdes) (version 2) | ecosystem: Environmental > Terrestrial > Soil > Wetlands > Peat | place: Germany...
CGTGTAGGGCTCGCTCCCCGCCTGTGAACGTTTAGCGTGGCGCCGGCCGTTGTTGATTGTGTGCCCTGATTCGATCGAGCCGAGGGCTCAACGGTCGTAGTAGGTGGAGACGTCGCAGCGTCGCTGGGGGCCGAAGCGGGTTCCTTGCGCTGGACGCCGATGGCAGTGACGAGCTCGAGAGCGAGGGCGTCGGCCTGCGAGCGGCGGCGGAAGGGCTCCTCGCGATTGCCATGCTGTGGTGCCTTGCGGACGCCGAGCTCGGCCGCAGCGCGCGGCGTCTCTCGGGCAGCGCCGATCCTCACCTGCTCGAAGACTCCCTCGGCGAACCCGCCCGGCGCTGAGGGCCTTCGGGCGCCTTAGTGATTTGTACGGGGATGACGCCGCGGCGCCGGCACGAGTGCTTCAGCGCCACCTTCGAGATAGGCCCACTGCCAGTCGCTCCATCCCAGATGCCCGCTGCCCATCTCGCTCCAGGCGAGCTCAGCGAGCTCGCCGAGCGCATCGTCGGGAATGTCGGTAGCGGAACTCGACGGCCCACGGGTTCAGGGCAGGCGCATCGCGCACGTCGGTCGGGAGCTCGACCCCGGAGTCCTCGATCAAGCCGCAGAGGTAGTCGATGTCGTGGCTGCGCTCGAATGGGACTCCGCGCGCGGTCAGGACGGGCTTGAGCGCCTTCTCGATCGCCTGCTGCGCGAGGAAGCCGGCGACGTGGTCGGGCACGTCGGGATGCTCGGCGACCGCACGGAGGCCGGCCTGATCGCCGGCGGCCTTGGCGAGCAGCGCTTCGGCTACGTCGTGCTCGTCACGCTTCGACAAGCACTCGGCCCTCGGATAGGGCGGCGTGGAGCGCCGTTCCCGGCGCGTCGCCCCACTCTTGCACCTGTGCCTCGCTGTAGACGAGCACGTCGATCGGTCTGCGCAGGTGGTGCAGCGCGCTGCGCAGGCGCACCATCTCGGCGTGTCGATCTGGCACGTCGCGCTCGATGACGAGGAAGTCGAGGTCGCTGCCGGCGCGGGCTTCGTCGTGCACGTGGGAGCCGAACAAGATGACCTTTACCGGCGAACCGGCCGCGTCGGCCAGCGTGCGCGCGGCCCGCTCGATGTCCTTGTCCATGAGCATCACGCTAGCGGACGCAGCCGACAGCGGTGGGCGCCCCGACACTCACGCCAGGGCGCTTCTGAGGAGTCGAGCAAGCCGCCCCCGTGGCGGGCCTGCAGGCCCCTCACATCCCGTTGCGCCCCAGCACATGTGGCACGGTCCGTAGCATGATCTTGACGTCCCCCCAGAGCGACCAGTTGGCGACGTAGAGGTAGTCGATGGCGACCATCTCGCGCAGCGGCACGCGGGCGGGTCCGAGGATCTGCCAGGGCCCGGTCATGCCGGGCGTGAGCTCCAGGCGCCGGCGATGCCATCCCCGCACGCGCATGTCCTCGTCGAGCACGAGCGGCCGTGGACCGACGAGGCTCATCTCGCCGCGCAGGATGTTGAGCAGCTGGGGCATCTCGTCGAGCGCGGTCTTGCGCAGCAGCCGTCCGACGCGCGTGACGCGCGGGTCGTGGGCGATCTTGAAGAGCCCCTCCTGCGCTTCGTTGCGGTGGCGCAGCGAGTCCTTCAGGGCGTCGGCGCCGTCGACCATGGTGCGGAACTTGAAGATGTCGAAGCGCTGGCCGTGACGTCCGACGCGCTGCTGGCGGAAGAGGACGGGTCCGCGGCTGTCGAGCTTGATGGCGAGCGCGGTCAGGAGCATGAACGGCGAGAGCAGGAGCAGCCCGACCGAGGCGCAGGCGAGGTCGAAGGCGCGCTTGACGGCGGCGGAGGAGCGCGTGAGCTCGAAGCGGCGGACGCCCATGACGGTGACGCCATGCAGGTCGTCGAACTCGACGGAGGAGCCGACGACCTCGAGCAGCCGTGGCAGCACGCTGACCCTGACGCCGACGGCCTTCAGCGTGCGTATCAGGTCGAGCATCTCGCCGGCGTCGGCGCTGCGCGGTGCGATGATCGCGCGGTGCACGTCGAGCGTGCGGGCGAGGTCGCGGACCTCGGCGAGTCGCGGCTGGGAGCAGCTGTGTGTGGACCACGGTGCGGCGCCGTCGAGATCGAGGTGCGCGACGACGTGCGCCCTGACGCCTCCGTGGCCGGTGAGCTTGGAGCGGAGCGTGGCGGCCGAGAGGTCGTTCCCGATCACCAGGCAGCGCTCGGGGGCGGCGATCCGCAGTGCGATCGCCCGCGAGGCCGCGCGCGCCAGGATCAGGCCTGCGGCGAGCGTGAGCCACAGGAACATCGCCTCGTGCCGGTCGAGCTGGCCCTGGACGATCAACCCACCGGCCAGCCAGGCGACCAGCGCGCACACTGTTGCGAGCTGCAGCAGCCGCGGCGCCTCATCGAGCGTGGTCTTGCGCAGCAGGGCGGCGTCGCGGTCGTAGAGGCCGCTGACCTTGGCGCACAGGACGAGGATCGGCACGCCTGCGATGCCGGCCCAGGTGAGCTGCACCGAGCGCCGCGACAGCGCGACGGTGAGCACGAACGCGCCGACGAGCGCGACGACGTCGGCGAGCACCAGCAGCCGGCGGAACAGCGCGTCGCGGCGCATGCAGGCGGCCGGGCCGCGGACCTCGGAGATACCCCAGGCGAGGCCGCCGCGCCGGACGGCGAGCGCGAGCAGCCCGCGGGGCGCGGCGACCGGCGAGGCGCTGCCCTCGGTTGGGGTCCCGGTGTCGACGCTCACGGCATCCAAGCAACGGTCGCGGCGGTCGCGACCTCGCGCCGTGACGGCCGCGGCGGGGACCAAAAAAGGCTGGTTTCTCACCCGGAGAGCCGGTGCCTTGCAGGGCGCGCCCGCTTGCCGCGCCTTCCCTGACCCTTCACATCCGTGTCGCGGTCGCTGGGTAGCTTGCGTGGCGCTCAGCTCGGCACGACGTTGACCCCGTGACGGATCACATCTCGACCCCCACTCGACCACCCGCCGTATTCGCCGAAGGCGATGGCGTCTCGGCTTCCCCGGAACCCGCTGGCGCCGGTCTCGCCGGCGACGAGCGCCCCGCTGCCGGCCGGCAGGCTCCGCGTATCAGCCTCGCGCACGACTACCTCCTGGTGATGCGCGGAGCGGAGCGGACGTTCGCGGCGATCGCGAACCTGTACGCGCAGGCACCGATCTTCACGCTGCTGCACGACGAGCAGGGAACGGGCGGCCGTTTCGCCGGTCGCTCGGTGACGACCTCGTGGCTGCAGCATCTCGGGCTGGGCCAGGCGACGTTCAGGCGCGTGCTGCCGCTGTACCCGCATGCGCTGCGGCGCCTCGAGCTCCCGGAGTGCGATGTGGTGCTGAGCAGCAGCAGCGCGTTCGCGCACGGCGTCAGGGCGCCGGCCGGCGCGGTGCACGTGTGCTACTGCCACGCGCCGTTTCGCTATGCGTGGGATGAGCAGGAGTACGCGTTGCAGGAGATCCGGCCGATGCTCAGGCCGGTGCTGCGCGGGCAGTTACGGCGCATGCGCAGGTGGGATCTGGGTGCGAGCCGCAGGGTGGACGCGTACGTCGCGAACTCTGCGTTGACGCGCGGGCGGATCAGGCGCCACTACGGGCGCGATGCGACGGTGATCCACCCGCCGGTGGAGACCCACCGCTTCGCGCCGGGCCAGCCCGGCGACGCGCTGCTGGTGGTTTCGGAGATCGTGCGCCACAAGCGTCTGCAGCTCGCGCTGGAGGCGGCGCGGCGGGCTCGCGCGCCGATCCAGGTGGTCGGCGCGGGCCCGGACCTGGCGGCCCTGCGGGAGGCCTACCCGGAGGCGGCGTTCCTCGGGCGCGTGAGCGACGAGGAGCTGGCGGGGCTGTACGCGGGCGCGCGGGCGGTGTTGATGCCGGCGATGGAGGAGTTCGGCATCACGGCGGTCGAGGCGCAGGCCGCCGGCCGTCCGGTGATCGCGGCGGCGGCGGGCGGGGCGCTGGAGACGGTGCTGGACGGGCGCACGGGGCGGCTGGCACGGCTGGATGACGTGGACTCGTTCGTGCGGGCGATCGAGCAGATCGACTCGCTCGAGTTCGACGTGGCGGATGCGGTGAGGAACGCGGAGCGGTTCTCGCTGGCGGCGTTCGAGCGGCGCCTGTCGGCGTACGTGACGGCGGTCCTCGACGATGAGCACCGCTGACGCTTCGGCGAGATCGCCCACGGGAGAGATGCCGGTGGAGCGGGCTGCTAGCCGGGGATCGCCACCGCCGCGGGCGTCGCGCGCCGGTAGGCGCGCTCGCTCGGGCGGCGACGGCCGTCGCCTGGCCACGAAGCCGAGCCGGCCTGCGTCTCGGTGACGGCGCGGGCCGGCAGGCTGGCGCCGGGCATCGCTTCTTCGAGGCTGCGCAGCCAGGCGCGTTCGAACTCGATCCCCAGCCGCCATAGGGCGACGCCCGCGGCGAGCGTAAGACCGGCGGTGACCGTGGCCGTTGAGACTTCCCCTATCGGTGACCGCATCGGCGCTCCCGTGTCATGCTGGCTCCGGAGCGACGCGTCGCTTTCGCGCGAGCGCTCCACGAAATAAACGTTCGCATACACGCTAGCGGATCGCGTCCCTGCGCGCAACAGAAACGTCACAATGGTCCCTTTCTCCACCTGATACGGGGTCTGCCGTTGATCTGCCCCCGCAGTATTCCTTTTAGGTGGACAGCGGCCGATAAACGCAACACGTGGCTTTGTGCTCTATAGGGTTTGAGATCGCGACGGCTGGCTCAGGACAAACGCGCTCGCAGCGCCGAAACTGCCGGGGAATGTGGCCAAACTGCGACGTGACCGGCACGCTGCCTTCTAACATGCGGGACCACGGTGATGACCCGGAACTCGCACCAGCCAGGCCCGCGTACCTTGGGCGGGGCTGCCCCGGTCGGCAGCCAACCAGCCTTTTTTGGTCCCCTGCGGGCGCGAACCGGCGTAAGCGGCGATGCGTGTCTCGCGTTGTGTGTCAGTGTCCAATCATCAGGAGACCGAGCATGAGCGAGCCGTCGCCGCCGAGCGCGTCGGGCACCGCGGTGTCGCGCAGGCTGGCGCTTCGCCTGGACACGTTCGCCTGGGAGGCGCTCGAGCAGGAAAGCACGCGGCTGGGCGTCTCCGAGGAGGAGCTGGTGGCGTTTGCGCTGATGTACTACCTGGCTGACGTCGACAGCGGCCGCATCGCCCGGGTTCCACCCGACGCTCGCCTCCCGCGGCGGCCGCCGCCGTAGCCGAGGCGGCCTGATCCAAAGCTTGCCACGTCACCGTTTATCGCTGGCAGGATCGCCGGTGTTTGCGCATCTTGACAAGCGTTCCGGGTATCCGGTAGCGTGCGCGCCAGCGTTTATCCATGAAGGTGGATGATCGCAGGGCAGTCTGTCCGTGTCGGCGCAGAGCCGGGACGGCGGGGGAGCACGGGAGACAGGAGCTGGAGACGAGATGCAGGGCCGACAGGATGTCGCCCACCCGCGAGGCGAGCCAGCGGTTCCGGCCGCGGACCCTCACGGCCGACTGGTGTCGCGGGCGGTGCGGCGCGCGCAGGCCGGAGATCGTGACGCGCTGGCGTTCCTCTACGCGCGCTACGCGGATGACGTGTACGGCTATGTGCGCAGCATCGTGCACGACCACCACCTGGCGGAGGACGTGACCCAGCAGGTGTTCGCGAAGCTGATGCGGGTGATCGGCAAATACGAGGAGCGTGGGCTTCCGTTCTTCGCGTGGATGCTGCGGGTGGCGCGCAACGTGGCGGTGGACAACCTGCGCACGCAGCATCCGCTTCCGGTGGAGGAGGTGCGGGGAGAGGAGACGTCCGAGCGCTGGCTGGGCCGCGAGCGCGCGGGGGACCTGAAGGACGCGCTGGAGGCGATCGCGCCGGCGCAGCGCGAGGTTCTGATCCTGCGTCACCTGGCAGGCCTGTCGCCGAGCGAGATCGCGGTGCGCACCGGGCGCACGGAGGCCTCGGTCCACGGCCTGCACCATCGCGGCCGGCGTGAGCTGACGGCCGAGTTGACCAGGCGCGGCGCGGCGCCTGTGACCGCGCGCAAGTAACAGCCCGACCACCGCGTTGATGTACCGGCGCCGGCGCGGTGATCCCTCCGGCCCGGCGCAACTGGACAATCGGCCGGGTGTCGCGGGGAGCACATACCCCCAAAGGGTGCTCCTTCGGCACCCGGCCGCAGCACAGACGGCGCGAGCGCCGAGCCGTGGGCATGGTCAGGTGAGCTCGCGGCGTCTAGGACCTACCGGGAAGCCACCGCTCCAGCAGATCCTCATCGCCGACCTCGCGTACGACGCGGGCGGGCACACCCATGACGACGGCGCGCGGCGGGACGTCCCGCGTCACGACCGCGCCCGCGGCGACGAAGGCCTCCTCGCCGACCTCGACGCCGGGGGTGATGACGGCGCCGCCACCGATGCGGCAGGCGCGCCGCAGCAGCGCGCCGGGGGTGTGCACGCCGGGCCCGTGGCGGCCCATGGTGTGGTCGTTGGTGGTGATGGCGCCTGGGCCGATGAAGACGTGGTCCTCGACGACGGAGAAACCGGCGAGGTAGACGTTGGTTTGGATGCGGAGGTGGGCGCCAAGGCGGACGTCGTTGTCGACGACGGAGCCGCGGCCGATGACGGTGCGCTCGCCTACGGCGGTGCGCTCGCGCACGAAGGCCTGGTCGCCCATGATGACGCCGGCACCGATGGTGGCGCCGGCGAAGACGATGGTGCCGACGCCGACGCTGACCGCCTGTCCGAGCTCGAGGTTCCAGAGTGGGCCGGCGGCGGTGGAGTGGGGCGCCAGGTGCGGCCGTCTGCCGAGCACGGCGTGATCGGCGATGAGGCAGTCATCGCCGATGATCGTGCTGTCGTGCACGACGACGTAGGCGCCGAAGCAGACGCGCTCGCCGAGCCGGACGTCGCGTCCGAGCAGCGGTGCGGAGGCGAGACGCGCGTCGCTGGTCACGCCGTCGCTCGTGCTTGCGTGCCCGGTCATTCTTTACCGGCCTCGCCGCCGTGATCCGAGCAGGCCCCCGAGATCCCGCCGGCGTGGCTGTAGCTGCCATCGGAGCATTCGACGATGGTGCCTTGCTCGGTGGTGAAGCTGCCGATGCACTGGTGTTCCTGGCAGAACTGGGCGTCGGTTGCGTGGCTCGAGGATCCGACCTGGTCTTCTTCGCCGCCAGTGGCGCCCGCACCGCTTGACTGTTCGGATGAGGATTCGCCGCTCGGCGCCGCGCGGCTCGAAGTTGCGCTGCGTGCTTCCTGTTCTTCCTTCTTGCGTTCAGCCTGTTCGCGCGCCTGTTGTCGGCGTTGCTGAGCCTGTTCCTGCTGTTCTTCCTGTGCGGTGGTGCGAGCGGCGGATTCTTCTTCGGCCTTCGTTTCGCCGCAGCCGGCGACGCCGACCGCGAGCAGCGCGACGACGAGCGACACGGCGACGCGCGTCATGCTGTCCGCCCGCGATAAACGCTCGCGAGGGCCCGCCCGTTCGCCGGAGGGTCGGCGATGCGCCGATCTGCGTCGAGCCGAAGCTCAGCGGGCCGCATCGGCCCGCTAGCCACGCAACGTGCTGCGCAGCATCCGCAGCAGGTCGATGGCGTTGCGCATCGCAGCGAGCTCCGCGCGCAGCAGCTGCTCCCAGGTCTCGCCGAGCGTGTCGTTGGCGCGTATGAACTCCTGGACGGTCTCCGGCTCGAACCGGAGCGTGAGCATCCGCGCTGTGTGGCGCGTCCACTGCGTCTTGGCCTTCCGCCAGCGTTCGAAGGCGGCCTCGTCCTCGATGGCGCGTGCGCAGTCGAGGAGCTCGCGTCCTCCTTGGAGTGAGTCCTCGACGGCGGGCGTGAGCTGTCCGGTGGTGTCACGCCGGACCATCCGTCCTCCGACGTTTCTGCGATGCGTGCATGTCTCGCCCCATCTCCCTGCTCCCGCCTCGAGTTCGATCCGCCTGGCGGCGATGGGGTCGCCGGCGGCCCAAGCCTCCCCACCCATAAACATGGACGCTGGGGTTCTATCATCATCGGCTCGCGCACGGTGTTGAGCACGAGCCCGGTCTGGCGTCACGTGCGGCGGCCGTAGCGTCCCGTCACAAGCGGGTCCTGGCGCCGGCGGACCTGCCGAAGGGCGGCTCGTGCTTCGACGCGACGCTCCTCCCAACGTTCCGGAGCGGCACCGAGCCCGGCCCCCACGCCAACAGGTTCGAGACATCCGCTTGCTGGCGAGGGCGGGAGCGGGAGCGGAGCCTAGATGCCTGCTCCCGGCCGCGCCGCGACAGCGGAGCGCGCTCTACGCTCGGGGCGCGTCGGCCGCACGGACGATGTGCCCGTCGGCGCCGAGCGAGAAGCCGGGGAGCGAGAAGCGCGTGGCCAGCAGCTCCGGTATGGCCTCTCGCTCGAGTGGCGTCACGCTCGTGCCCGCGGGCGTATGCTCGCTGAGGGATAGCTCGCTCCAGTCGCACAGCAACCTGCCCGTGCCGTCATCGCCGCGAACGCCCACGATCAGGCCGGTGACGAACCGCGAGCGCGGGTGCGTGAAGGTCCACCAGTTGCTGATCTCCACGTCGATGAGCGGAACCGGCTCCGGAAGGAAGCCGTAGAGGTCTATCCACTCATCCCCCGCCAGCCTCTGCACCACGAGCTCGGAGCCGTCCTGCACGACGCGAAAGCTCCAGCCCGACTGCTTCTGCGTGGGGCCCGCCCCGAACGGCATCGGATCGAGGATGCCGCGGGCGCCGAACCCCACGTCGGCGTGCCAGCTCGCGCCGTTCTCGCCGACGCGCAGGACGAGGTGACTGCGGGGCCGCACCATGTCTGGCTTCGCATCCAGGCGCGTGCGCGCCAGGAACATGTCCACCTCCGCGCCGAGCGCCTCGAGGGCTGCCTTCAGCAGCAGGTTGTGCTCGAAGCAGTAGCCGCCGCGGCGTTCGCTCACGAGCTTGCGCTCGAGGTCCTCCACCTCCAGCGACACCGCCAGGCCCTGGTGCGGGTCGAGGTTCTCGAACGGGATCGAGGTCAGGTGCGCCCTGTGCACCCGCTCGATACTCGGGTGCCCGTCCAGGCCGATCCGCTCGAGGTAGGCGTCCAGTTCGAACATCGCGGCGAGTGTAGTGGGCGTGCAGCAGTCGCCACCTCGGCAGCCAGATGTCGTCAGATCTCGCACCACGCCAGACGTCCCCCTTTCGTCCGTTGCGCAGGTCAGGGCGCGCGCGATCCTTGCGCCTGCTCGCCACCGTTTACCGTGAGACGTCCGACATCGTCCATCCCGGGCGAGCGTGGCTAAGGGTCGCTCCACCGGTTGTCGATATTGAGGCACGTGCGTGGGCAGGCGAGCTCGCGCCGTCGCGCTATGGACACCGCCGAGTCGTTTTCTTGGGGCGCCGACGCTCATCTGCGAGTTGAGGGGGATCGCCCGCGTGTGGACGCCTCGACTCGGCGCGAGTCGATGCTCGGTGCACGTATGGCGGCGACGATCATCGACGGGCTGGTGCTGCTGATCCCTGTGCTGGCGGTCGCGTATGTGTTCTCGCTCGCGTTTCCCCACCACGGCTTCTTCCTGGTCAGGTCCGGGACGACGACCGACACGACCGTGTCTGGGAGCTCGAGCACGCGCTACAACTACACGCTGCCGCTGCCCGGCCTGCTCCTGATGACGGCGCTGTCGCTCGGGTACTTCTTCGTGTGCGAGGCGCTGTGGGGCAGGACGATCGGCAAGCGCACGATGGGCCTGCGCGTGCGCTCCGCGTCAGGCGGTCCGGCGGGTCTGAACGCGACGTCTGCACGGACGGTGCTGCGGCTGATCGACGGGATCGGCTTCTACCTGGTGGGCTGGCTGGTGGCGTTGCTGACGGGTGCGCGCCGTCGCCGCATAGGTGACTGGGCCGGCGGGACGGTCGTGGTCCGCGACGATCGGACGGCCGCTGGGCCGCCGCGTCCCGCGGTGTGGCGGGTCGTGTTCTACCCGGCGATGTGGTTGGCCGCGGTGATGTTTGCGGTGTTCGCGCTCGGGCTGGGTACCGCTGTGGGCGAGGGCGAACAGGCGATCGCGCTTGTGCAGTCCTACGTGAGGGCCCGCGAGCAGGGCGATGCCACCCTGGCGTGCTCGATGTTGACCGTCGCCCAGCAGCGCGAGCTGGTGGCGATCCAGAGCGGCAGCTACGCCAACGCCAGCGCCGGGCGGTGTCCTTCCTACATCCTGCAGAGCGAACCGCACTCGCACCTGCTGAACCCGGGCTTGGTTGCGCTGTCGGAATCGCCGTTGAGCGCGCAGTACACGCCGGTGGGCGGGGTCGTGGTGTACTCGTCGCTGTCGAGCCTCAGCCTGATCGCGGTGCCGGAAGGCGGGCAGATGAAGCTCGACATGCGCGGCGTGGAGAAGCTCGCGTTCGTGAGGGCCTGCTCGACCGCGGGCCGCGCATCCGCGGGGGAGTGCGAATGCACGTTCGACCTCGCGCGATCGGAAGCGCCGTTTCCAGAACACGGGCTGACCGTGAGCCAGGCCCGCTGGCTCCAGGCCGACGAGGCCCGATGCCAGACCGGCACCGGCGCGACCCCGGCCTAAGCTTCGCCGAGGCCGAGGCCGAGGCCGAGGACGTGGCGCGGTGAGCCGCGCGAGGTGACCCGCTAGGGCAGCAACTCGAACGCGTCGCGGTGCCGTGGCGCGACGGCCGCGAAGTGCCTGCGGTCGAGCGTGACGATTGCGCGGACGTCGAGTCGCTCGGCGAGCGCGATCACCGACGCGTCCGTTCCGCCGAGCGGGAAGTCGGCGTAGGAGGCCACGAGCTCGGCCATGCGCACGAGGTCCTCGGCGCTGGGCCCTTCGACGTCGAGCCCGGCGATGCCGCGCAGGAACGCGCTCTCGGCGTTCGCGCCGAGGCGTTTGCCGACGAAGTAGGTCGCCTCGGCGACGACCATGGTTGGCACGACCAGGCGCAGGTCCTGCCGGGCGAGCGCGGCGAGGCAGGCGTGGTGGTCGCGGTCGTCGGCGTCGGCGGCAGCGTAGAGCGGCCCGGCGTCAACGACCGCCAGGGTCGTGCTCATCCCACTCCCGCTCGAGCAGCTGCTCCATGTCGCGCGCGGTGCTGTGTTGACCGCTGCGGCCCACAGCGGCGAACGGCAGCGACCGCGGGCGCCCCGGCGCCATCCCGAGGTGCTCCTGCAAAGCCGCGCGAGTGACCTCCGAGGCGGAGGCGTGCCGGCGCCGGGCCTCGCGTCCGAGCGCCTGAGCGAGGTCATCCGGCAACGAGATAGTGGTGCGCTTCATAAGCTCATACTAGCATCGTCGGAGCGGGTGTGGAGGGGCACGCCGATGGCATGCCGCCGGTGCTCGCCCACTTGCCCGATGATCGAGGCCGTGCGGCCTCGTGGTGGGCGGCGTGTCCGAGCACCGTCAAAGGCGAGCGCAAGAAAGCAGTGAGCTGCTGGCGTATCTGCGCGTGCTGACGCTCAACGCGGGATCGGGGCGCTTCCTGGACGTGCGCTGGCGCACGGCGGACGGCGGCATGCGCCGCAGGTTCATCAGCTCGCTGCGGCCGCAGGCGGCGGTGCGGCTGATCGGCAGCCTGGCGCGGCAAACGGACGTGTACGTGGGGGTGGCGCTGCGCGACGGACGTGAGCACGGTGGCAGGCGTGCGATCGCGGGCCCGCGCCTGGTGTGGGCCGACTGCGACAGCAGGCAAGCGACGGCCCGCGTGGCGGCGTTCGCGCATCGGCCGTCGATGCTGGTCGCGTCGGGCAGCACGGGTCACGTGCACGCGTACTGGCTGCTGAGCGAGCGGGCGGCGGCCGGAGAGGTGGAGCGGATGAACCGCCGGCTGGCGGCGGGCCTCGGCGCCGACCCGGCGAGCACAGATGTGGCACGCGTGCTGCGCCCGCCCGGGACGCGCAACCACAAGCACGACCCGCCGAGGCCGGTGCGCGTGCTCGCGCTGAGGCCCTACCTGCACTACACGCTCGAGTTGCTCGGCCGCGAGCTGCCACCGGACCCGATCGCGTCTGATGGGGACCGTCCCCGCTGGCGAGCGCGAGACGCCGCGAGTCCGGTGCAAGACGTCGTGTTGCGTGCGATCCCGACGGCCGAGTACGTGCGGGTGCTGACGGGACGCGAGCCGGACCGGGCGGGCAAGGTGCTGTGCCCGTTTCACTCCGAGCGGACGCCGAGCATGCAGCTGTATGAGGACGGGAGCTTCTACTGCTTCGGCCGCGGATGCGGGCGGGGCGGGACGCTGATCGACTTCGCGGCGCACCTGTGGGGAATCACGCCTCGCGGTGAGGGGTTCGTCGAGCTGTGCGGCCGTCTGGCAGAGGTGTTCGCGTCGTGAGCGGGGCCGGCTCGCCCGGATTTTCGCACCCCCTGCAGGGGTGCGGGCGGGCAGCGACCGGCCCCGCACCGAGCGGGGCAAGCGAGACGAAGGAGAAAGAGATGTCTGCTGGACTGAGTGCGAGCGACTCGATGTTCTCGGTGAGGGAGACGCCCTGGCACGGCCTGGGCGCGGTGCTGGAGCGTCCGCCGGCGAGCGTGGCGGAGGCGATCGAGGCGTCGGGTCTCGAATGGGCGGTGAGCAAGCGGCCGATCGCGTTGACGGATCAGGGCGAGCCGGCGAGCCCCTGGGCGCAGCGACGCGAGCGCGAGATCGCGGGGTTCTACGCGACGGTGCGCGGGGACACGGGTGAGGTGCTGGGGATCGTGGGCGAGCGCTACCGGATCGTGCAGAACGGGGAGGCGTTCCGGTTCGTGGACCAGCTGCTGGGCAGCGCGATGCATTTCGAGACGGCGGGCAGCCTGCAGGGCGGCCGTCGCGTGTGGGTGCTGGCGAGGCTGCCGGAGCACGTGGAGGTGGGCGGTGACGCGGTGCGGCCGTATGTGCTGCTGATGAACAGCCACGACGGCTCGACGGCGCTGGTGGCGGCGACGACGCCGGTGCGGGTGGTGTGCCAGAACACGCTGAACTGGGGCCTCGAACGGGCGCGCCAGCGTTTCTCGATCCGTCATACCGAAGCGGCGGCGCAGCGGGTGCACGAGGCGCGTCGGGTGCTCGATTTGTCGATGGACTACTACGAGCAGTTCAAGCGCCAGGGCGACCACCTGGCGAGCGAGCGCTGCAGCGAGCGCCAGCTGAAAGGGGTGCTGGAGGAGCTCTATCCGACCGGCACGGCTGACGTGGTGACCCCGCGCGCGCGGCGCTCGCGGGAGAAGGTGAGGGAGCGGATCACGACGTTGTTCCTGTCAGGAGAGACCCAGGGCAACGCGCCGGGGTCGAAGTGGGCGGCGGTGAACGCGATCGTGGAGTACGGCGACTGGCTGCGCCCGTCGCGCTCGAGCGCGCAGCGCCTGGCGCGGACGTTGGACGACGGGACGGGCAAGACGCGCGCGCTGGCGCTGGTGGCCGCGGCGTGAGCCAGCGCCGTTCGCGTGAGCGGCTGACCAGCGGCCCGGCGAGACGACGGTCCATCGTCGCCGTCACGCCGGGCCGCGCTGCCACCGCCCAGCTACCTTCTCGGGCAAGGGGCGCGGTATTCGACCGGCACGGTCTGGGGCGCGAGCCCGCCGAGACCGGCGAACATGAGTTCAGCCTTGACCTTGAAGCCACCTCTGGGACACTGGCCCTTCTTGGGGACGCGTCCGTAGTAGATGACTTCTCGCCCTTTTCTGATCGCGGAGCCGGCCTCGACGCTGATCTTCTCGGCGGAGGCGTCGGGTGCTCCAGGGACCGTTTCGACGAGCGGCACTTCTGTGATGACCTCGGGGCCGTAGCCGCCGGCGCCGCCGAGGTTGACGTAGTGCCCGCTGGAGAGGATTTCCAGTGAGACGGGCGAGTGGCCGACGGCGAAGAACTCGATGCCGCCGCCGGGCGCGTAGAAGGATTCGATCGAGACGTCCTCGGGGACCCGTTCTTTGCCGAAGGAGACGACGCCGAGGGCGTGACCGACGGGACCGGCGGACGAGCCTTTCGGACAGGCGGACGGTCCTTTGCCAGACGGTTCGAGGGTCGACTTCGCGCACGTCGGGAAGCCGGCGGGGTGCAGCTTGGTGCCTTTGGGGAAGAAGACGTTGACGCCGATCAGCGGCGGCGGGAAGCCGCCGTATTCGGTGCCGGAGATTTCGATTTCGGCCTTGACCGCTGCGCCGGCACCGTAGATGTTGCCGGTGTGCGGGAAGCCGGGGATCGGGACGGCTTCGCCTTTGATCTTGACCGTGGGCGCCGCCGATGCCACGCCGGCGATCGCCAGCAGCGCGATGCCGACGATGGCGAGACACGTGGATGCTTTGCGCATCAGCTCTCTCCTCGTAGAAGACCGAAAGGGAGTCGACCGGCGTGGATTGGCTCCGTCCCGGCCCGGCACCACTAGATAAACGTCGGCGTAGACGTTATCGGATGCGACGCGGACACGGCGATACGCCTGCGGGCCTTGCTGTGCGAGACGGCATTGTGCGACCTGTGAGTGCGCGAGAAACATCCGCGCAGCGGGGCGGGGGGATTCTCGACCGCGACTGGGGTGGCGGCCAGCCCTCCCGTCCGCTCGCGGTTTGAGCGGTGTTGCAGTGCAGCAGACCGCCTGCGGCGCGTAAAGGCCTGCGCTTCGCGTCGCCTGCGGCGACCCCTGACGGGGCAGGCCTTGACCCGCCTTGCCGGCCCGCTCGGGCTGCGTGGTGCTCAAACCACGACCGGACGGGAGGCGTTGATGAACCCCACGACGAAGTCGCACAGGCCGCCGACTGCGAAGCAGCTGCGCTATCTGCGCGCGCTGGCGGAGCAGACCGGAACGAGCTTCACGACCCCGCACAGCTCGACAGAGGCGAGCCGGGAGATATGCCGGTTGCGAGGGCGCAGGGCGAGCGATGGCCGCTACGTGGAAGTTCCGGATGATCATGACGGCGAGCGCCAGCTCATCTACGCGACGGCGCCGCATCCGGACGAGCTCTCGCGGTGGGGGTGCGGACGCGGCTGGCAGGCGCACTCCCCGGACCTGAGCCCGGCCGGACGCGCAAGACCGAGCGTGGGGGAGCGCATGGAGCTGGCGCGCTACCGGGTGGCCGGAGAAGAGCGGGTGATCTGCGGCCAGCGGATCGACGGCGTGGTGAGAGTCACGGATCGTCCGGCGGCGGGCCGGGGTCGGGCGTACCTGATCGAGCGAGGCATCGAGCAGGACGGCCGCAGCGCGCTGGAGGCGCTGGTGGCTGACTACCTCGAGCAGGCGCGGCAACTGGAGCAGGTGCCGATGGCAAGCAGCGTGCTCAGGAGGGACCTCCAGCAGGTGGCGGCGGATGCGTAACGCCGCCCCGACCAGGCGGCCGGCGCTGTGCGGCATGGCTCCGTGGCGCGTTGAGTGTCCCGCGAGAGGACAACCGGTCGGAGGGATGATCGATGACGATCTCCTCGCCAGGGACCGGCACGCGCGCGGATACCGGGGCCGAGCGGCGCGACCCCTGACCAGCATCCCTGCGCGCCCGATTGGGCGCCTGCGAGCGGGCGCCTCGCGCGTGCTCGGCCGAAACGCAACCGGACCGGGCTCGTTCGCGTTGATCGACGCGCGGGCGGCAGGGCGGATGTTGGGTGTGCCGCACACATGGCTGCTGGCGCAGGCGCGGGCAGGGCGAATCCCCCACCACCGCCTGGGCCACTATGTGCGCTTCGACCCGGAGGACCTGCGGCTGTGGCTGGCGGAGACCCGCTCGGGCCCTGGAGCCGACGCGCGGAGACCGCGCGTGTGACCGGCGGGCGGCGACGCGGTGCCGCCCGCGCGGCGTGCCATGAGCGTGGGAGACACAGGGGGCGATTTATTGACGTTCCCTGGACCCCGGATAAACGGTGGCCAGCAGGGAGCGGATCGAGCGACGCCTGGGATCCGCCCGATTAGGAGGTCCCGTGGATATTGCGCCGGCCTCGCGGTAGGGGCCACTTGAGCGTCGTGACGAGTGTTCGGCGGTCGCCGCGATAAACGGACACGATGCATTTGCAGTCCGGCGGGATGCGCGCTACGCTGGCGTCAGCCATGCCGTGCCCGACGGAAGTCTGCTCACGCTGCAGGGCGGCGAGGCCGCCTCACCCGAGGGGCAGGGAGTGGACGCGCGATCGGAGGGCCGACGGGCTGATCTGTGGCGGCTGCATCACGCGCGAGGAGCGAGACGAGCGAGATCGCGACGCGTTCGTGCCGCCGACCGTCCGGGTCCCGACGTGGAGGATGTGTGGTCGCGTGTGCAAGGCGGGCGCGCGGTGGTACGTAAGAGCCTTCGTCGAGGCTTATGGGCGCGGTGTCTGGTACTAGCGCCGGCGTGTGTAGGCAGCGGGACGCTTCGACGAGCAGCGTGTCCCGAGATATGTCCCTAACTCCTCAAATCTGAGGTGATCTGGGACATGTTTCTGACTCCTGATCTGGCTTGCTAGAGCCAATATCACGGCATCTTGAGCCACTCGTAATGAAGGGGTCCGGGGTTCGAGTCCCCGCGTCGGCTCTCTCGGCCAGCCCGTGGATACCGTGTACCAGACCTACACCGTGAGGGTGCCCGATCGGCCGTAGCCGCTACAACTCTCCCGCCCCCGCACCGGCGGAGGCCGGGGAAAGGCCGATCCCGCCGACCTCTACGCGCCGCGCTGCTTCGGCCTGCTCGCGGCTTTCGCGCGAGGAGATCAGGACGGCAGCGAGGATCGCGCCGATGACCGCGAAGCCCGCGCCGACAAGGAAGGCGCGGTCGAAGCCTTTCGTGAGCGCGACGGATGCGTCGTGCTCGCCGGCGCCGAGCAGGCTTTGGGTGCGGCTGTTGGCGATCGTGGCGAGAATCGCCAGGCCGAGCGCGCCGCCCACCTGCTGGGCGGTGTTGATCAGTCCCGAGGCAAGCCCAGCCTCGTGTGGCTCGGTCCCGGTCATGGCGCCGATGGTCACCGAGACGAAGGAGAACCCGAGACCGAAGGCCGCGAGCAGCGATGGTCCGAGCACATCTGCGCGGAAGGATCCACCAGGTGCGGGTACGCGCGAGAACCACACAAGAGCGCTGGCGATCAACAGTAGACCGCCAATCAGAACCGGCTTGAAGCCGACCCGCGTCACGAGCTGCGAGGCGACGCCGGCCGAGATGATGATTCCAACTGCCAACGGCAGGTAGGCGAGCCCCGTCTTGATCGGGGAGTAGTGCAGGACGTCCTGTAGGTAGAGCGAGATGAAGAAGAACATCGAGAACAGCGACATGCCGATCAGCAGCCCGACGATGTTCGCGCCCCGGAGGGTGCGCAGGCGAAAGATGGAGAACGGCAGCAGCGGGTGGCGCTGGCGGCGCTCGATCACGACGAACGCGGCAAGCAGGACCGCCGAGCCGGCGAGCCTCAGCAGGGTGCTGGTCGAGCCCCAGCCGACGTTGACCGCGTCGACCACGGTGTAGACGAGCAGCGCGAGCCCAGCGGTAACGGTCACGGCGCCGGGGATGTCGAACCCTTCGGTGCCGTCTTCGGTCTTGCTCTCGAGGAGCAGCCGCGGAGCCAACGTGGCCGCCGCGAGACCGATCGGGACGTTCACGAACAGCACCCAGCGCCAGCTCAGACCGCTCGTCAGAATGCCGCCCAAGAGCACGCCGGCAGCCCCGCCGGCGCCCGCCACTGCGCCCCAGATCCCCAATGCGCGGTTACGCTCAGCGCCTTCCGCGAAGGTCGTCGTGATGATCGACAGCGCCGCCGGCGAGACGATCGCCGCGCCGAGGCCCTGGATCGCGCGTGCGGTGATCAGCCAGGTCTCCGACTGAGCAAGCCCGCCGGCGAGCGAGGCGAGCGAGAACACGACCAGTCCGATCATGAACATCCGCCTGCGCCCGAGCAGGTCGGCCAGGCGCCCGCCGAGCAGCAGGAAGCCGCCGAAGGTCAGCGTGTAGGCGTTCACGACCCACGAGAGGTCATCGCGGGAGAAGTGCAGGTGCGCGCCGATGGAGGGCAGCGCCACATTCACGATCGAGGCGTCGATCACGACGACGAACTGCGTCATCGCCAGGAGCATCAGGGCGAGGTTCTTGCCGCGCGCAGAGCTGAGATCGGCCGCCGCCCTGGGCAAGCGGGAGGCCATAATCGTGGTGCCGGCGGTCTTGTCTTGGTTGAACATGCTGGTCCTCTCGGGAAGTGGCCGTCGAGACGATACGGAAGCGGAGGTTCGGTTCCTCTTGCTTATAGCAGCATACGGAGCTATGATTCCGTTTGTCAAGGTCATGGCCACCGACCAGCGCACACTCCGAGCCGACGCCCGCCGCAACCGCGAGCGGATCATCGCCTCAGGTCGCGAGCTGTTCGCGCGCGACGGGCCCGAGGCGCAGATGGACGAGATCGCCGCCCACGCCGGCGTCGGCATCGGCACCGTCTACCGCCATTTCCCCACGAAGGAGGCGCTTCTGACCGAGATGGTGCGCCTGCGTTTCCAGGAGTTCGAGAAGGTGGCAGTCCTCGCCGAGGACATCGAGGACCCCCTCGAGGCGCTGGAGACGATCATGCGCCACGCCGCCGAAGCCGTCGAGGGAGACACCGGCTTTCAGCTGGCGATGCTGGGCGAAAACGAGCTCGAGTGGGAGGGCATCGAACAGCAGAAGGCCGCCTTCGCCGAGGTCGTCACGCGAACCATCTCCCGCGCGATCGCTGCTGGCGTCGTGCAGGACGATTTCACGTTCGACGACTTTGCGATGGTTATGTGCGGAACGACCGCGACGATGTACTTCAAACCGGGCAGCGCCGCCGATTGGCGTCGCTATCTCGACCTGATGTTGCGCGGCATACGTGTCTCCTGACGAGTCGTTCGAGCAAGGACCGCCGATGTGGCCTCATCGCCGCTAAGGTGGACACATGCGCGTCGCGCCGGCTGTGCTCCCGGGCGCTGCCTACCCGGTGCGCTCGCCGCTCGCCATCGCTCCCAAAGCCGCGGCCGGTACACGGCTCAGTCCGAGCACGCCGGCCGCCGCTCGCGCCGCCAGCACCTCGTCATAGGGCGCCTGCCCGGCGAGTTGGATCACGGTGCCCTCCAGGGCACCGATGAAAGCGAGCGCGACGGCTCTCGCGGGCGGGCCGTCCGGGCGCTTCCCCGCCCTGCGCCCCGCGTTGATGAGAC
>Ga0209415_10007522_pt1 | contig 19016 bp, 15 predicted proteins | sample PeaSoiSIISIP2007_FD_187696 | JGI IMG/M metagenome (GOLD analysis project Ga0209415, IMG submission 187696) | Peat soil microbial communities from Weissenstadt, Germany - SII-SIP-2007 (SPAdes) (version 2) | ecosystem: Environmental > Terrestrial > Soil > Wetlands > Peat | place: Germany...
GCGGTGCACTCGGTGGTGTTCGGCGGCTTCGCGGCGGCCGAGCTCGCGACGCGGATCGACGACGCCGCGCCGAAGGTCATGGTCTCGGCCTCTTGCGGCATCGAGACCAACCGCATCATCGACTACAAGCCGATCCTGGACCGCGCCATCAACCTGGCGCGCAACAAGCCGGAGCGCTGCGTGATCCTGCAGCGGCCGCAGGCGGTCGCTGAACTGACCGCTGGGCGCGACGTGGACTGGAGCCAGGCGGCGGCCGAGGCCGAACCCGCGGACTGCGTCCCCGTCGCGGCGACCGACCCCCTGTACATCCTGTACACCTCCGGCACCACGGCCAAGCCCAAGGGCGTGGTCCGCGACAACGGCGGCCACGCGGTCGCGCTGCGCTGGACCATGGCCAACCTCTACGACACCAAGCCGGGCGAGGTGTACTGGGCGGCGTCCGACGTGGGCTGGGTGGTCGGGCACTCCTACATCGTCTACGCCCCGCTGCTGACCGGGTGCACGACCGTGCTGTACGAGGGCAAGCCGGTGGGCACCCCGGACGCGGGCGCGTTCTGGCGGGTCATCGCCGAGCACAAGGTCAAGACGCTGTTCACCGCGCCGACCGCGTTCCGCGCGATCAAGAAGGAGGACCCGGAGGGCAAGCTGGCCCGGGAGTATGACCTGTCCGGGTTCAAGTACCTGTTCCTGGCCGGCGAACGGCTCGACCCCGAGACCTACCGGTGGGCCGGCGAGCTGCTCGGCATCCCGGTCATCGACCACTGGTGGCAGACCGAGACCGGCTGGCCCATCGCCGCCGACCTGATGGGCCTGGAAGCGCTGCCGACCAAGCCCGGCTCGCCCACCATGCCGGTGCCCGGCTACGACGTGCGCATCGTCGACGCCGACGGCGCCGAGATGGAGGCCGGCCAGACCGGCGAGATCGTGGTGAAGCTGCCCCTGCCGCCGGGATGCCTGCCCACCTTGTGGGGCGACGACGAGCGCTACGTGAGTTCCTACCTGTCTCAGCACCCCGGCTTCTACATCACCGGCGACGGCGGGTACCGCGACCACGACGGCTACCTGTACGTGATGGGCCGCATCGACGACGTGATTAACGTGGCCGGCCACCGGCTGTCTACCGGGCAGATGGAGGAGGTGCTGGCCAGCCATCCCGCGGTGGCCGAGTGCGCGGTCATCGGGGTGGACGACGACTTCAAGGGCCAGATCCCGCGCGGGTTCGTGGTGCTCAAGGCGGGCGTCAGCACCGATCCGGACGTCCTGTCCGCCGAGCTCGTCCAGCTCGTCCGGGATCAGATCGGACCGGTCGCCGCGCTGCGGCGAGTGGACGTGATCGCCGGCCTGCCCAAGACCAGGTCGGGCAAGATCCTCCGCAAGACCATGCGGGGCATTGCCGACGGCCGGGACGAGGCGGTGCCGTCCACCATCGAGGACCCCGCGGTCCTCGACGCGCTGCGTTCCGTCCTGACCGAACGGAACTGATTGACCGGCAGGCGCTACTTGCCCTGCCAGCGCGGTGTTCGGCCGGAGGTGAACGCGGCGTGGAACTCGGCGTAGTCCTGGCCCTTCATCAGCAGCGCCTGGGTCATCGCCTCCAGCTCGACCGCGGCCGACAGGCTCATGTCCTGCTCTCTGGTCAGCAGTGCCTTGGTCTGCGCGTAGGCCTGGGCCGGCCCGGAGGCGAGCCGGCGCGCCAGCCCGGTCACGGCCTCCTCGAACGCGTCCGTCCCGGCTAGCTCGGAGACCAGCCCGATCCGGTACGCCTCGTCGGCGCCGATCGTGTCGCCGAGCATCAGCAGCCGGGTCGCGTGCCCCAGCCCGACCAGCCGGGGCAGCAGGTAGGCCGCGCCCATGTCCGCGCCGGACAGCCCGACCTTGGTGAACAGGAACGCGAACCGCGCCGCCGGGGTGCAGACGCGGAAGTCGGCGGCGAGCGCGAGCACCGCGCCGGCCCCGGCGGCCATGCCGTGCACGGCCGCGATGATCGGCGTCGGGCAGTCGCGCATGAGCCGGATCACCTCCCCGGTCATCCGGGTGAAGGCCAGCAGCTGGTCCGGCGGCATGGACAGGGTGGCGCCGATGATCTCGTTGACGTCCCCGCCCGAGCAGAATGCCCGGCCGCTGCCCCGCAGGACCAGGACGCGCACGTCGCCGCGCTGCGGGAGCTCGGCGAGCAGGTCGCGCAGGTCGGCGTACGCTTCGAAGGTGAGCGCGTTGAGCTTGTCCGGACGGTCGAGGGTCATGGTGGCCACGCCGTCGTCCACCGAGAACCGGAAGTGCTGCCACTGGCTGGTCAGCGGGGCAGAGGCACGGAACGGGCTCATCTCGGGCTCCCTTGGTATGGCGATCTCTTGACTGCCGTCACAAAAGGTAAATATAAATATTGGTGATCCACCGTACGGGACACAAGGAAGTGCGGCCAGATGTGGCTCTCCCCCTCGGCGCATGTCGACACCTTCTGCCGTGACCGGCTCCCCCCGCAGGACCAGTGGCCGGAGTTCGGGTTCGACCTCCCCCAGCTCAGGTACCCGGAGCGGCTGAACTGCGCGGCGGAACTGCTCGACGTGACCGCCGCCCGGGAGGGCGAGGACCGGCCCTGCCTGCGCTCCTCCGCCGGGACCTGGACGTACGGCCAGACGGTGCGGCGGACGAACCAGCTGGCCCAAGTGCTGACCGAGGACTTCGGCCTGCAGCCGGGTAACCGGGTCCTGCTCCGCGGCCCGAACAATCCCTGGCTCGCCGCGGCCTGGCTGGCCGTGGTCAAGGCCGGCGGGGTGGCGGTCACCACCATGGCCCTGCTGCGTCCCAGGGAGATCGCCGCCATCGTGGGGCTGACCGAGCCGAGCCTGGCCGTCTGCGACCAGCGCTTCGCCTCCGACCTGGCCGCCGGCGCGCCCGGGCTGGCCACGCTGTGCTACGGCGCGGGGCTGGACGACCCTGCGGGCCTGGCCGCCCGCTGCGCGGCCAAGGACGGCGCGTTCACCCCGGTGCTCACCGCGGCCGACGACGTGGCCATGCTCGCGTCCACCTCGGGCACCACCGGGCAGCCCAAGGTGGCCATGCACTTCCACCGCGACGTGCTGGCCACCTGTGACACCTTCTCCCACTACCTGATCAAGCCGCACCGCGACGACGTGTTCACCGGCACTCCCCCGCTCGGCTTCACCTTCGGGCTGGGCGGCCTGCTGCTGTTCCCCCTCCGGGCGGGCGCGTCCGCGCTGCTCATCGAGCGGGCCACGCCCCCCGAACTGGCCGACGCGATCGCGGCCCACGGCGTCACCGTGCTGAGCACCGCCCCCACCGCCTACCGGGCCATGCTGGCCGCGGGGAAGTCTGCGTCGCTGAAGAACCTGCGGCGCTGCATCTCGGCCGGGGAGCACCTGCCCAAGTCGGTCTGGGAGGACTTCCGCGAGGCCACCGGCGTCGCGATCATCGACGGCATCGGCTCGACCGAGATGCTGCACATCTTCATCGGCGCGGCGGACGGTGACATCCGCCCGGGCGCGACGGGGAAGGCCGTGCCCGGGTACCGGGCGACGATCCTGGACGACGACGGTGCCGAGGTCCCCGACGGGCAGCCCGGCCGGCTCGCGGTCAAGGGCCCGACCGGCTGCCGCTACCTGTCGGACCCGCGGCAGCGGGCCTACGTGCAGCACGGCTGGAATCTCACCGGCGACACGTACATCCGCGACACCGACGGCTACTACTGGTACCAGGCCCGCAGCGACGACATGATCATCTCGGCCGGCTACAACATCGCCGGGCCGGAGGTCGAAGAGGCGCTGCTGGGCCACCCGGACGTGCTCGAGGTGGCCGTGATCGGCGCGCCGGACGCCGACCGGGGCATGATCGTCCAGGCGTACGTGGTGCTTCGCGACCCGGCGTCCGCGAGCCAGGACAAGGCCACCGAGCTGCAGGAGTTCGCCAAGCAGTCCATCGCGCCGTACAAGTACCCGCGGGTCGTCGAGTTCGTGGCCGAGCTGCCCAAGACCATCAGCGGGAAGACCCAGCGCTACCGCCTGCGCCAGCTCGCCCAGGAGAAGCTGCGGGCCACCTCTCGCTGACCCGGGAACCCTTACTGAAGCCCGCCGAACTGGTCAGTCATCGTGATTGGCGGGCGGCGGCGGAGAGCCACGGTCCGTTCGGCATAAGAGAGTTGACGGAACGGACGTGGTGCGCGCGGTCAGGAAGGAAAGGGAGCTCAGCCGCTGGGTTTGGGGGGCGGTCAGATGCCATTCCGCACCGCAGGAACCGAAGCACGTTCGGAATAATCGATTTCCTGAACGAACCGTGGTGCTTGCCCTGTTACGGAGGGCTCGTGCGGTGGGAGGGCCGAACGGACCTCGCTTCCCGGCAGCGGCCGTCCGGAGTGTCAGCCCGGCAGATAGATACGCGTGAACTATCGTGGGGAGAAGTGAACTTGTTACCCGTAGTCAACTACCTAACGACGGCCTGGTACCGGAGATCACGAGCATCCACCGGGAGGATGTGAGCTGAGTGGACTTCTTGAAGACTCTCTTCAGCACTAAGGGTCTCTTGATCGCCATATACATCCTGATCGGTGTCTTCTTCAACACGGCATCTCCCCATGTGCCGGGGACTCCTGCCACGGTAGCGGGGCTCCATAGCTGGGTTCAGTGGATCATCTCGATTCTCTTCTGGCCCTTGGCCCTTTGGCATCCCACCTTCACCTTGGGTAAGTGGACGCCCTGATCACGCGTCGCGTCAGTCGTTGACTCCGCCAGGGTCTGTCGGCGCCGTCTGATCGCGTTCCAGGAAGGCGCGGACGGCGGCCTTGTACGGCTCGCGGTCGTAGCTGTTGACGTACGCGCCGGCCATCCGGACCGGATCGCCGAAGAAGTAGTACTCGTACAGCGCCTGGCGCCCGGAGAAGGCCGAGATGCAGGTGTCCCAGACCAGCCGGAACAGCTTGACCCGCTCGGCTCCGCCCAGCGCGGCGGCCTGCAGGTAGGTCTCGATGTCGGCCGCGGCGGGACCGGTCACGTCGGCCTGGGTGGGCGTGGCCATCAGGCCGGACGCGCCGAGCTTGCGCAAGATCTCGGGAAACCGCTGGTAGAGCCGGGGGTACAGATTGCGGGCCGCGTTCAGCGGGGCCCACGCCGGGGTCAGCACCCCGTATTCGTTCGGCTCGGCGTCGGCCTCCGCCGCGCGGCCGAACGCGCGGAGCATCTCCAGCGTGGTGATGACCTCCGTGACGTCGGCCTGGACGTGCTGGAACTGCTCGATGCCGATGGCCTCGGTGAGCAGGCTGACCAGGCCGAGGATGTATTCGGTCTTGGCCGTGGTGCGGGCGATCACCTGGTGGGTCATGTGCACGACGGCCGAGGTCCGGGTGTAGAAGCCGTTGCACAGCTCGGGGTCGCCGAGGATGAAGCAGCGCTCGTAGGGCACGTGCACGTCGTCGAAAACGACGACGGCGTCGGGCTCCTCGAACCGGGACCCGAGCGGGTGATCGTGCCGGGGACGGCCGTAGTCGAGCGGTTCCCGGGCGAGGTAGCGCAGTCCGGGAGCGTCGTTCGGGATCGCGCAGGCGAAGGAGTACTGCTTGTCCTCGGGCGTGTTGCGGAGCAGGGTCGAGGGGAACACGAGCAGTTCGTCGGCGAACGGGCCGATGGTGGCCAGCAGCCGGGCGCCGCGCACGACGATGCCGTCGTCACCTTCGCGCACCACGTGCGCCATCAGCGAGCCCCCGGCCTGCTGGCTCGCGGCCACCGCCCGGTTGGCCTGCGGCGGGACCAGTGTGTGGGTGCACAGCAGGTCGTCCTCACGGACCGTTCGGTAAAAATTCCTGATGTTGTCACCGAACTGCGGGTCAGCCTGGGCGAACCAGTCAACGGCCGTGGCCAGGGCCATCAGCGCGCTGTTCAGGTAGTCGGGCGTGCGGCCCAGCATGCCGAACGAACGGCCGGCCCAGACCCTGAACGCCTGGCCGCGTTTGGCCAGGTCCTCCGCTGTCCGCGGGACCAGGAACGACGTGGCGACCGGATCCCCCGTCGCCGGCGAGGGATAGGTGAGCACGTCCCGGTAGGCGGGGTCGTGCTGCATGTCATAGAGCTCGGCGTAGCTGCGGATGACGTTGCGGAAGGCGGGATGTTCGTTGAGCTGTCCGGTGACGGTCTCGCCCTGGACCTCGACGTGCACGCGGGCGGCGGACAGCCGCTCGAGGAACTGCCTGCCGCTTCGCGCCGCCATATGCGGGACGGTACCGTCTGCCCATGGGCGCTCGTCAAGGGTCAAAGGTATGGGCCCGGCGGTGCACCTACTGGCTGGAGCCGGGGGCGGCCGGGCTGGCCTACACCGTGCTGGTCTGGTTAGCGCCCCGGGCCGGGACGGGTGCTCTGACGGGGAGGCAGCAGGACAGCACCACCGCCAGGGGCCAGGCCGCCTGGGCGGCGCCCACCACCCGCTCGGCCAGCCCTACCTGGCCTGCGCCCAGGATCAGCTCGGTGCCGAACCACGCGAGCAGGGCGAACAGCAGCGCGACGGCCGCGGCCGCCACCGCGGGCCGCAGGCCCCACGGCACCGCGGGGCCGCGCTTGGCCGCTCCGGCGGGCCACAGGGTCAGCCCGGCGAAGCCGAGCGAGGCGAAGACGAAATGCGGCACCGACCCGAAGCCCAGCAGGAAGGTGAGGGTCATGACCCACCGGTCGGTCGCGCCGATCGCGGCCAGCGCGCTGATCGTGTCGGCCACCGGGTCGAACCGCGGCTGCAGCCCGGCGGCCACCGTCCATCCGCCGATCAGCAGGACCGGAGCCGCGGCCGAGGAGATCACGCCCCACCAAGGCACGCCCCGCATGACACTACGGTAAAACATGTCGCCGGGGCGGGGCGTGGTCAGGGCCCGGATCCTGGCGGCCAGCGCGAGGACCCGGGCCCGTGACCGTTGGTGTCAGTGCACCATGTCCAGTTCGCGAGCCTGCTCGGCCGCGAGACCGCCCGTCGCGGCCCGGCGCATCCGCGGCAGGAGCAGCGCGGCGGCGGACGCGACGGCCACCGCGGCCCCGCCGACCCAGACCGCCGGCGCCAGGCCGGAGACGAACGCCGTACCGCTGAGGTAGCTCCCGTGGGCGGAAAACACCGCGCCGAGCACCGCGATGCCGAACACGCCACCGAGCTCGCGGATCGCGTTGTTCGCCCCGGAGGCGATGCCCTCCTGGTCACGGCGCACCGAGCTGAGCACGACGTTGGCCACGGGCGCGAAGAACAGCGACATCCCGATGCCCGCGATCACGAAGGCCGGAACCATGGTGGTGTAGGCCACGGTGGGGCTGGCCACCGCGGCCAGCCAGCCCAGGCCGATGGCCTGCAGGGCCAGCCCGGTGGCCAGCAGGGGCCGGCCGCCGATCCGGTCGGACAGGGCGCCCGCGATGGGGGCGACGAACACCGGCATCCCGGTCCAGGGCAGGGTCCGCAGCCCGGCCTGCAGCGGGCTGTAGTGCTGGACGACCTGCAGGAACTGCGCGAGCAGGAAGATGGAGCCGAACATCCCGAAGAACATCAGCAGTGATGCGGCGTTGGTCATGGTGAAGCCGCGGCTGCGGAACAGGTGCATGGGCAGCATCGGCTCGCGGGTCCGCAGTTCCCAGGCGACGAACGCCGCCACCAGGGCCGCGCCGATCACGATGGGCGCCAGCACCGTGGCGCTGGTCCAGCCGTGGTCGTTGCCGCGGACCACGCCGTACACGATGCCGAGCAGGCCCACGCTGGCCAGGACCAGGCCGGGCAGGTCCAGGCTGGTGGCCGGCCCGCGGCTCTCGGTGAGCCGGGTCCAGGCGATCGGCAGCAGCGCGATGCCGATCGGGACGTTCAGCCAGAAGATCCACTGCCAGGACGCGCCTTCGACCACGGCCCCGCCGACCAGCGGGCCGATGGCGATGGCCAGGCCGCCGACGGCGCCCCAGGCGCCCAGGGCCAGGCCGCGCCGCTCCGGGGTCACCGCCGCCGACAGCAGCGTGAGGGTCAGCGGGATCACGATGGCGGCCCCGACGCCCTGGATGGCGCGCGCGGCGACCAGGGCGCCGATGCCGGGAGCCAGCGCGGCGGCAGCCGATCCGGCGGTGAACAGGCCCAGGCCGACCACGAACAGCCGCCGGCGGCCGTACCGCTCGCCGAGCGTCGCGCCGGTGAGCAACAGCACCGCGAAGGTCAGCGTGTAGGCATTGACCGTCCACTGCAGCCCCTGGAGCGAGGCGTGCAAGTGGGCCCGGATCGAGGGCAGCGCGGTCGTCACCACGAGGTTGTCGAGCGAGGCCATGAACAGGGCCGTCGAGGTCACGGCGAAGGTCCATGCGGTGCGGCTCTTCGCGGTCATGATCTTCCCTCCTAGGAAGTGAGTGATCACTAACTTATGAAGTCAAAAAAAAAATTACGCGGGCGAGTCCTTCGGGCACCAGCTGGTCCACCGCTCGTCGACGGCGGGCAGGTCCATCGCCGCGGCGACGTTCATCAGCATGCCGACGGCGAAGAAGTCCACCACGGTCTGGAACGGCAGCCCGGTCAGCCGCTCGACCAGCTCCCACAGCCGCTTGTACCCGTTGCGGGTCGCGGCCCGGATCTCGGGATCGTCGCAGGCGGCGTAGGCCTGCATCTGCATCAGCAGCAGCGTCCGGTCATCGAGCAGCCGCTCGTAGGCGTCAGCCATCGCCATCAGCGCCTCGTCGCCGGTGCGGTCGCCGGCCGCGGCGGTGAAGGTGTCCTGCACCCGCCGGAAGCACCGGTCCACCAGCTCAAGGAACAGCGCCTTCTTGGTCGGGAACAGGCGGAACAGATACGGCTGGCTGATCCCGGCGCGCCGGGCGACATTCTCGGTCGAGGTGCCCGCCAGCCCGTGGACGCCGAACTCGGCGAGGGCGGCACCGAGGACCAGCTCGCGACGTTCCGCCGCCGGCATCCGCTGCTTGGTCTGGGTCATGTCACCTAAGTTAGTGATGACTCACTACTTTGTCAAGCGGGACCGCGCCGGCCTCGCGGAGGCGGGCCACGACCGGGTGATCCTTCGCGCCCAGCTCCGGGGTCCGCGGCTAGATCCGGTTTCGTCTAAACGGAGGGCTTACTACACTTATCGCCGGGCGGGTGATCCCCACCGGAACGCAGAGAGGCAGGCGGCGCATGGCACGCGGTATCCAGGTCGGCGACAGGGCTCCCGACTTCACCCTCCCGTCGCAGTCCGGAGAGCCGGTCCGGCTCTCCGACCGGCTCGGCGAGCGGGTCGTCGTACTGTACTTCTATCCCAAGGACGACACCCCGGGCTGCACCGCCGAGGCGTGCGCGTTCCGGGACAGCCACGAGGTCTTCGCCGAGGCCGGGGCCGAGGTGATCGGGATCAGTTCCGACTCCGCCGACCGGCACGCCGCCTTCGCCGACCGGCACAGCCTGCCGTTCACGCTGCTCAGCGACAAGGGCGGCCGCGTCAGGAAGAGCTACGGAGTGCCGACGGTCCTCGGCGTGATACCAGGCCGCGTCACCTACGTGATCGACCGCCAGGGCGCGGTCCGGCACGTGTTCAGCTCGATGACCAACATCGGCCAGCACGTCGGCGACGCGCTGGAGGTGGTCCGGCGGCTGCAGGCTGAGCAGACGGCCTGACCGCGCCGCTCGCCCGCCCGGCCGAAGCGAGTACCTGAAATGGTATCCGCGGATTACCACCGGTAATCTGTGGAAAGGCTGTGCATAAACTGGTGGATAACCTTCGGTAACTGCGGACAACCACCCGTTCTCTGTGGATAGAGTGTGGACAGAAAAACCGGTCATAAATTTTGCCGTAAACCCTTGCGCGACACCCGCAGGCGCGTGTAAAAATACTCTCACCGTTGGAAACGGGTACCACCTCGGGGGGAACTCCGGGGACGTGGCAGGGATTGGGAAACCGGTATCTACCACGGGTACACGGCACCAGCGGGCGGCGCGCAGAGCCCGGGAGGCCAGGCAACTGGCTGACCAGGCGCGGCGTGGCCAGGCAAGGCCCCCTCCATCTCATACATGGAGGGGGCCTTGCTCTATTATTCCCGGCAGGGATACTGTCGGGAGTAGCGAGGAGCAGCCATTGAGCATTACCGCACGGCCCGCGCCGAATGCCGCGCCCGCCCGCCTCAAGGTCCGCAAGAGTATTGACTCCCTCAGCGCGCAAGAACTTGCCGATTTCCGCCGGGCTGTAAAGCAGGCGCTGGCGCTGAACGATAAGCGTGGTTTTGATTATTTCGCGAGTTGGCATGGCGTGCCGTTCGGCTGGTGCCAGCATCACGATCCGCTTTTCCTGCCGTGGCACCGGGCTTACCTTTACTGGCTGGAACTGGCGCTCCAGTCGGAGGTTCCCGGCGTGACGCTGCCGTGGTGGGACTGGTCGAAGGACGCGACAATTCCGTCGGCGTATTCCAGCGCGCAGGCAGACGGGGAAGTGAACGTGCTCGCGAAGGCTCCGATCAAGGCCTTCAATACCACGAGCAAATCCGGCTGGCCGACCGAAACGTCGCGCGCCCCGGGCGAAGTACCGCAGACGCCGGGCCCGCCATACCAGCAGGAGTGGGCCTACGCGATGAAGGCGACTACCTATTCGGACTTCAGCCAGCGGATCTGGACCGTGCACGACACCGTCCACGTCTGGGTCGGCGGCACCTTTGCCCAGGTCGACTGGGCCGCCTACGATCCGCTTTTCTTTGCCCACCACGCGAACGTGGACCGGGCGTGGCGGATCTGGCAGGCGGCCCACCCGGGGGCCAATCCCCCGGCCAACATCCTCGACGAGTCGCTGCAGACCGATCCGGCCATGAAGGTGCAGGCGACGCTTGACGTCCACCAGCTCGGGTACGAATACGCCGGGACGCAATCGACCGTTCCCGGGAGCGCATGATGCAGCGCTGGACCTCCCAGGCCCTGGCCGTGCCCCCGCGGGCCAGCTGGCAGCGGGCTGATCTGGAGTTCGAGGGCGTCGAGCACGATGGCCCGTCCTTCGTGATGCACGTCTTCCTCAACAACCCCGGCGCGGACGAGGCCACCCCCCGCACGCCCGAGCAACGCTACGCCGGGTACCTGACCGTGTTCGCCCACGGCGACTGCTGGGGCGACGTGGGCCACTGTGACATCCCCGAGCCGGTCAGCGCGTTTGACCGGCGCCCGCCCCACCCGCTGATCCCGTTCGACGCCACGCTGGAGATAACCGATTCGCTCGGCGCCCTGCCCGACGGCACCGGCGAGATCACCGTGACCGTGCTCGCGTTCAACAAGCACGGCGATGACGACGGCGTGCTCCGGTTCAAGGAGCTGACCCTGCTCACGTACGCGTAACCACTGGTCCGCGTCATACCGGGCCCGGGGAAGCGCGGCGGTCAGTGCACCGCCGCCGGCGGCGGGCGCCAGTGCTTCCAGCCGGGGTGCACGGCGACCAGCCGCGAGGGGCCGGGCGGGACACCGACCAGCTCCGCCCGGGGATGCAGCATCAGCCCGGCGGGAACCGGCTCCCACCAGCGCTCGCGCGAGAACAGCCGGCTGAACAGCTCCGGCGGCCGGCCCCGGGGGCCGAGGATGAGTTCGGCCGGGGTCGGCTGGTCCGGCCGCTGCCAGCGGAAATCACCGGAGATCCGCAGGGACGAGCCCGTGTTGGGCAGGGCGGCGTGCGGGGTGAGGCAGTGGAAGATGATCGCGTCGCCCGGCTCGTAGCTGGTGGTGGCCCAGCCGGGCTCGGCCGGGCCGAGCGGGCGCGGCGGCCGGGGCGGGCCGAGGTGGCCGCCGGGACGGACGGCCAGGCCGCCGATCCGGACCGGGATGCCGGTCAGCGGGATCCAGCTCGTCAGCATGTCCTGGACGCCGGACACCCCGTAGTCGTAGTGGATGTAGCGGCCGCGCGGGCGGGCTTGCGGACGTTCGGGGTAGACGGCGCGCAGCACCTTCACCGGGTAGGAGAACGCGGCCCGCCCGAGGATGGCCCGGACCACCGCCCGCAGCGGCGGGAGGTAGGGGAGGCGGTTGAACTCGGCGCTCGTCATCGCGGCCCGGAAGGCCGGATCGGCCAGCGCGTCCATCGAGTTGACCGCGCGGGGCTGGATCGACGGGATGCCCCGGTCGTCGGCCCATCCGCCGGCCTGCAGCCGGGCCAGGACGGCCCGCCCGGCCGCCTGGACCTCGCCGGCGGGCAGCAGGCCGCGGAAGAACAGGTACCCGTCCTGGGCCAGGCGCCGGCGCAGCCCATCCGGGTCACTTACCAGGGCCGCGGAGTCGGCCAGTTCCTCCACACGTTCACGATAAGCACGGCCCCCTAGTGACCAGCACATTTCACAGGGAGCTCCCAGCGCGAAATCAGCCGGCGCGACCGCTGGTGCGGGGCGGCGGGCGAGGGATACCCGAGGTCCCGGTTTAGGCGGCGGGTCCCCGGGTACCGGGCACGCGTGCCATGGCCCTCAGCACTGCCGCCACCGCCCGTTCGGGGAAAGCCCGCAAAAACCTGCGGATTTGTGGCCGCTCACGGCCTAGCTGCCGGGAGACGGCAAATGGCAGGAAACCTTCGGATTCACGCCTACATAGTTAAGCGGGCCCGCCGCGATGGTGGCTACGATCGTTCCGGCATGGGCACAACTCTCGGCGGACGAGCCGTAATAGCCGCGCTGACCGGCCGCGATGATCCCGATGATCAGCCAGATCAGCACGATCAGACCTCCGACTCGCATATGTACCTCCAGAAGACCGGCCGTTCCTGCCGATGGAAAAGGCCGCGGATTCGGGTCGCCCTTTCGTCTACCCCGGCGGCGGCGGTTATCCGTCTGGAAGGCATCCGATATGCGCCGTCCGGCGCATATCGCGACACGGGCGCCTATCCGGCTGGCCGTCCCGAGCGCCGGTGTATCGTTACTGCGGATGGCCTGGGATGCGAAGACCTCGGCCGCGTCGGCGGCGCACCAGGCTCCGGGCGGCGCTTCCTCCGCCGGGCCTGGCGGGGACCCGCTGCGTCCCGCCTCACCTGGTGACATGTCGTACGGCTACACGACTGACCTGGCCGCGGTCCGGGCCGTCGTGTACCGCTACGCCAAGCAGGCCGGGTTGCCCGAGCACCGGGCGGTCGACCTGGTGCTGGCGGTCAGCGAGGTAGCCGCCAACACCGTCCGCCACGCCAAGTCTCCAGGGTCGCTGAAAATCTGGTACGACACCCAGGAGATCGTCTGCCAGATCCAGGACGAAGGCACCATCCACGACCCCCTGGCGGGACGGCGTAAGCCCTCGATGGACGCCATGGGCGGGCACGGGCTATGGATCGTCCATCAGGTCTGCGACGACGTCGAAATGCACTCGGACGAGACCGGCACCACGGTCCGGCTGCACATGAAGCTGCCGCGGCTGCGGTCCGGCTCCTGAGGGCCAGGTGACGGCTATCCCGCAGGGATCGGCCGTGTGGTACAACAAGGGCGTGGATCTGCTGACGGTCTCCGTGACGGCCCGCGAGTCCGCTGGTGAGCCCTACACCCTGGTGCAGATCGCTGGCGAGGCGGACGTGACGAACACAGACGACTTGCGTCGCCTGCTGGACGACGAGGTGTCGCAGCAGCCACGAACCATGATCATCGACCTGTCCGGCCTGCGTTTCATGGACTCGTCGGCCCTGCACGCGCTGCTGCGGGCCAACCGGTCGCTGGACCGGCAGGGCGGAGTCCTCGCCCTGGTGTCCCCGCAGCCCGCGGTGGCCAAGATCCTGCGGCTGACCACCGCCGACCGGCTGATCCCGGTCTTCGCCAGCGTGGCCGACGCCGCGGCAGGCTGAGCTGCGGGAAAGCTCATCGGTGATCCGCGTGTTTGGGACTCGCCGCGCTGGGATATGCTTTCTGCCAGTGGTGCCTACGACGCAGGCACGCTCCAACGCGACACGGTGTTACGCGGGGCGTGTGGATCAGGTGCCACTTTTCCGCTTCCCCTGACGACACCGTGACCCAGGTTCGTCAGCTAGGAGGCATCCGGGATGAAGATCGCCCTGGTAGCTCAGCACGCCACGCCACTACGCCCGCAGGCCGGCTCTGGACCGGACAGCGATGACATCGGGCTCGGCGATCTCACCCGTCAGCTCGCCGACCATGGTCACCAGGTGACCATCTACGCTCAGAAGCAACAGCCCGACGTGCCCGACCGGGCCGAACTCCACGGCGGAGTGCACGTCGAGCACATCGACGCCGGGCCGGTCCCGGCGGCCCCCGCCCCAGGCAAGCAGGACGATGCCGGCCTGCTGGACCGGGTCCCCGCCTTCAGCGGGCCGCTGCGCAGCTGCTGGGAGCGCGAGCGCCCAGACGTCGTCCACGCGCTGCGCTGGACGAGCGGCCTGGCCGCACTGGCCGCCGCCCGCGACTACCGGATACCGGTCGTGCAGGAGTTCAGCTCGCTCAGCGTCACGGAACGCCGCGACCGGGTGCGGGCCGCAGGGGCGGACGCCGCGCGGATCAGGCTGGAGCCCGCGATCGGGCGCAGCGCCGCCGCGGTGGTCGCCACCCATTCGGCCGAGGTATCGGACCTGGCCAGCCTGGGCGTGCACCGGTCCTCGATCCGGGTCGTCCCGTGGGGCGTCGACACCGGCGTGTTTACGCCCGAGGGCCCGGTCGCGAAGCGGAACGGCCGGCCGCGGCTGGTGACCGCCGCCGACCTGAACGAGCGGGCGGCGCTCGAGACGCTGCTGCGGGCGCTGACCTGGGTGCCGGGCGCCGAGCTCATGGTCGTCGGCGGCCCGGCCCGCGCCGAGCTGCGCTCCGACACCGCGTACGTCGGCCTGGCCAGGTTCGCCGGCGCGCTCGGCCTCTCGGACCGCGTGATCTTCACCGGCCAGGTCGCCCGCGACGCGATGCCCGCCCTGCTCCGGTCGGCCGACCTGGTCGTCAGCACCTGCCAGTACGAGCCCTCAGGGATGACGTCGCTGCAGGCCATGGCCTGCGGGACGCCGGTCATCGCTCCCCCGGTGGCCGGTCACGCGGACGCCGTGGTCGACGGGACGACCGGCATCTTGATCCCGCCGGGACGGCCAGCCCTGCTGGCCCAGCGAATCCGGCAGCTGCTCGCGCACCCCATGCTCCTGGAGGCATACGGAGTCGCGGCGGCCGACCGGGCGAGGTCCCGCTACTCGTGGGATCGCATCGCCTCGGAAACGCTCGCCGTCTACGACAGGGCCGCGGTCGCGGCGGCCTGATCCCGTAGGTGGCGCTCTGAGTCGCAGCGCGCTCCTCCTGGGCTAACGCAGCCGCACCACGACCAGGCAGGCGTCGTCGCCCGTGTCGGAAGCCGCGCTGGCCAGTATGCGGTCGGCCTGGGCCGCGGCGGCCGACTCGCTGGCGTCAGGCCCGGCGGCCTTGGCCCCGGCGGCTACGGTGGCGACGAACTCGCCGAGCACTTCCTCGATGGACTCGGCGCGCCGCTCGATCAGCCCATCGGTGAAAAGCAGCACGGTATCGCCGGGCTCCAGCGGCTGGATCGCTTCCTCGTAGCAGGCGTCCGGATCCATGCCGAGCAGCACCCCTCCGGGCAGCGGAAGTTCGCGGGCGACCACGCCGCGCATCAGGACGGGCGGCAGGTGACCGGCCCGGGCCCAGCGCAGCACACGCGTCTCTGGGTTGTACCGGCCGCACACGACGGTGCCCACCACGCCCGAGGTGAGGTGGCACATCACGCCGTTGAGCATGCGCAGCAGGTCGGCTGGCCCGGCCCCGGTGATGGCCAGGCCGCGCAGCGAGTTGCGGGCCGCGACCATGCCGGTCACCGCGTCGATGCCATGCCCGGCCACGTCGCCCACGACCAGCAGCACATCGTTGTCCGGGAGCAGCAGCGTGTCATACCAGTCACCGCCGACCAGGTAGCCCTGGCCGGCCGGCCGGTAGCGGACCGCGACGTCTATTCCGGCGGCCTCGACGGGCGGCGCGTCCGGCGGCATGATGGCCTGCTGCAGCCGCAGCGCCAGCAGATGCTCCTCCGCGAGCAGGTCACGGGTGGCGGCCAGGGCGACCTGAGTGTGATAGTGGGCCGAGACGTCCTGGAAGGCACCGCGCAGTGCGACCACGCCGCCGGCCGCGTCGATCACCGGTTCGGCGAAGACACGTATCTGCCGGATGCTCCGGTCGTCGGGGTGGACGACGCGGAAGGTGGCGGTGGCGGCTTCCCGGCGTTCCAGCAGGCGCTGCCGGAATCGCTTCACCTCGGGCCTGTCGGCCGCCGTCACGTAGCTGGGCAGATCCGCGAGCGGGATTTCCGCTCCTGGCCGCGGCGTGAGGCCGAACAGGCTGAACGCCGAATCGGTCCAGCGCACCGTGCCGGTGACGAGGTTTTCCTCCCATCCGCCCAGCCGCCCGACTCGCTGCGCGTGATCGAGGAGCATGGTCCGGGCGGAACCCTCGTGATGCCAGGTGACGGCCACGCCGTCGTAGAACCTGGCCAGGCGCAGATCCCCCGGCGGCGCGGGGACGTGCTGGGGCATGCCGTCGGCGAGAACCTGCACGGCCCGGGCGAACAGGCCCTGTCCCGATACGCTCGCCGGGTAGGCCTCCAGCAGGGTCAGCCCGGTGAGGTCCGCGCCCGTCCTGCCCTCAGGATCCTGATAGCCCGGGCTGACGTGCTCGACGCTGAAGTCGGTCACCTGCCCATCGGCGTCGCGGATGGCCCGCAGCACCAGCACCGACTCGGCCAGGTCGTCGAGCAGGGAGCACAAGACCGCCTTCGGCTGCGTGGCGGCCAGGTCACCGCGCGCCAGACGAGAGCCCAGGACGCGCGCGCACCCTGCGGCGACGGCAGACAGGTGCTGCCGGACGTCGGCGCTGAATCCCGCGAGCGGTCCCGGCCAGATGACCGACATCACCCCGAGCAGCGCCCCGTTCCGCTCCCGCAGCGCCAGCACGGCGCACGCCCCGCCCGGCGGACCGATGACCGGCCCCTGGTCGGGGTCCGGACGGCCGGCGAGCCACCACAGGTCAGGGCCGCCGCAGGCGACCCGCTGCGCGGGGAAGTCCGGCTGCGGCGGAACGCGCCGCCAGCGACTGGCCTCCCCGCTGGACAAGCCAATCTCGCCGAGCAGGGCCAGGGTGCCGTCGGCTTCCAGCAGCCAGAGCACGACCGCCGCCGCGCCCAGCGGGGCCAGCACCTGCGCGGCCAGCGCGCCCGCCAGCTCAGCGCCATCGGCGGCCAGTTCGGCGGCGGCCTCGGCCCGGAGCGAACTCGGCCCGGAGGCGCCGACGCTCCCGTTCGGCCTGGCGGCACCGCGAGAACCTTCCCCGTCGGCAGCCGGGCCTGGCTCGTCCTGGGCGAGGACCGCGGCCGCCATCTCGCCGAGCGACATCCCGGTCGCGGCGGACAGGTTCGCGAGCTGGCCGGCGGCCTCGGCCGGGGACAAGCCGAGCCGCTCCATCAGCGCCCCTCGCGCCATCGCGATAAGGGACTGGTCGGCGGCCGCGGCGCGGATGCGGCGGAGCTCACGCCGCTGGCGTTCGATGACCGCGATCAGCCGCGTCACGTCCTCATCGCTGCCAGGCACGATGGTAACCTCTCCAGGATTCTCAGCACTGGCCCAAAGGTCCGTTCGGCTCATGATAATTACTTCCCCGACTACGATCGGTACAGATCGCTAGCGAGGGGAGGACCCTGGTGACTGACACCGTGCAGTCGGGTCCGCGGCTCGACAGATCCGGCCTCGAGCAGCTGCTCGAAGGACTGACAGCCGTCCGGGGCGGCGACTTCAGCACGCGCCTGGCCAAGACGGGCGACCCGCTGATGGACGAGATCGCCACCGTGTTCAACGGGATGGCGGACCAGCTCGACCAGTTCACCTCCGAGGTGACCCGCGTGGCCCGCGAGGTGGGTACCGAAGGAAAGCTTGGCGGCCAGGCCTCCGTCCCCGGGGTGTCCGGCACCTGGAAGGACCTGACCGACTCGGTCAACGCGATGGCGGGCAACCTGACCGGGCAGGTGCGCAACATCGCCCAGGTGGCGACCGCGGTGGCCAAGGGGGACCTGAGCCAGAAGATCGACGTGGACGCGCGGGGCGAGATCCTGGAGCTGAAGTCCACCCTCAACACCATGGTCGACCAGCTCTCGTCCTTCGCCGACGAGGTGACCCGGGTGGCCCGGGAGGTCGGCACGGAGGGCCGCCTGGGCGGCCAGGCCGACGTCAAGGGTGTCTCAGGCACCTGGAAGGACCTGACCGAATCGGTCAATGTCATGGCGGCCAACCTGACCGACCAGGTGCGCTCCATCGCCGAGGTCACGACGGCCGTGGCCAAGGGCGACCTGAGCCAGAAGATCCGGGTCGACGCGCGCGGCGAGATCCTGGAGCTGAAGGAGACCATCAACACCATGGTCGACCAGCTCTCGGCGTTCGCCGACGAGGTGACCCGGGTGGCCCGGGAGGTCGGCACCCAGGGCAACCTGGGCGGCCAGGCCGTGGTCCGGGGCGTTTCGGGCACCTGGAAGGACCTGACCGACAACGTCAACGTGATGGCGTCCAACCTGACCGCCCAGGTGCGCTCCATCGCGCAGGTGGCGACCGCGGTGGAACGCGGCGACCTGAGCCAGCAGATCACGGTCGAGGCCAAGGGCGAGGTCGCCGCGCTCGCTCAGACCATCAACCGGATGGTCGGCACGCTGTCCGCGTTCGCCGACGAGGTCACCCGGGTGGCCCGCGAAGTGGGCACGGAGGGACGGCTGGGCGGCCAGGCCGACGTCAAGGGCGTCGCGGGCACCTGGAAGGACCTGACCGACAACGTCAACTCGATGGCGAACAACCTGACCAGCCAGGTCCGCAACATCGCCCAGGTCACCACCGCCGTCGCGCAGGGCGACCTGTCGAAGAAGATCGACGTGGACGCCCGGGGTGAGATCCTCGAGCTCAAGACCACCATCAACACCATGGTCGACCAGCTGTCCTCGTTCGCCGCCGAGGTCACCCGCGTCGCCCGGGAGGTCGGCAGCGAAGGCCGGCTGGGCGGGCAGGCCGAGGTCGAGGGCGTGTCCGGCACCTGGAAGCGGCTGACCGAGAACGTGAACGAGCTGGCCGGGAA